>Ga0310810_10000010_pt1 | contig 310809 bp, 285 predicted proteins | sample NCmetagenome_FD_207641 | JGI IMG/M metagenome (GOLD analysis project Ga0310810, IMG submission 207641) | Soil microbial communities from experimental microcosm in Duke University, North Carolina, United States - NC | ecosystem: Engineered > Artificial ecosystem > Soil microcosm > Unclassified...
TGATGCCTGGTGACAACGTGTCGTTGGTGATCGAGTTGATCACGCCAGTCGCGATGGAGAAAGGGTTACGCTTCGCCATTCGTGAAGGTGGCCACACGGTCGGCGCCGGCACGATCAGTGAAATCATCAAGTAGCAGCGATGCTGTGAATACGGGCGTTTGCCCGTCCAGATCGCAGTGGAAGGAGTTGTTGTAATGCCAAGAGAGATTGTGACGTTGCAGTGTGGTGAGTGCAAAGACCGGAACTATTCGACAACGAAGAACCGGAAGACGACGACCGAGCGGTTGGAATTCAAGAAGTTTTGCCGCAAGTGCCGTAAGCATACGCCGCACAAAGAGGTGAAGTGACGCCGTTCAGCGGGCGTGAGCGGAGCGGGAGCCCGCTGGCGTCATCCTGAGCGGAGCGAAGGATCTGCTTCAGCAACGAGCTATTCACGGAGATCCTTCAGCGTCAAAAACGGTGACAAAGCAGTAGGGGCGTAAGCTCAACGGTTAAACTGCCGGTCTCCAAAACCGGACTTGGGGGTTCGAATCCCTCCGCCCCTGCCAGAGTTTTGGAACAGGCCCACAGGCCAGGATGAAGATATGGGAGTCGAAACCAAAAAGATGACGAACGCACTGGCAAGTGCCGGGGATAATTTTTCAGATCGTGTGAAATCGTGGCCAGAGCAGATCAAGGCGTTCTACAACGACGTCCGCACCGAAATGAAGAAGGTGACTTCGCCTTCTTTCAAGGAAGTTCAGGCGACTACAGTGGTTGTGATCATCACTGTTTTTCTGTTCGGACTTTATTTTTGGGCAATCGACTCGGTGATTGGACGGTCGATTGACTGGGTATTGCGTACGTTGTCGCATCGCGGCTGACGGAAGCAGGAAACATTGAAGAAGCTCACTATGGTGGACGAAGAAAAAAACGGAACAACACAGGCTGCGGGAGAAACTACGCCTTCAGGAACCGGCGACGGCGCGGTCACTACCGAAGCGCCCCGTAATCCGAATATGAAGTGGTACATCATTCACTCGTATTCAGGATTCGAGCGCAAGGTGAAAGAGTCGCTTGAGTCGCGAGTACAGGCCTTCGGCCTACAGGACAAGATCGGAAAAGTTTTGATTCCGACGGAGTCGGTCACAGAAGTTCGGGGCGGGAAGAAGTACACGGTTGAGCGGATGTTTTATCCGGGTTATGTCCTGGTGGAAATGGACATGGACGACCATGTCTGGCACGTCGTGAAATCCACGCCGCGCGTGACCGGATTCGTTGGTACGGGTCAACAGCCGACGCCGCTCTCGGAAGAAGAAGTTCAGCACATCGTCTATCGCGTTGTTCAGTCTAAGGACAAGCCGAAGCTGAAGGTCAAGTTCGAGAAGAACGAAAAGGTGAAAATCACCGAAGGACCGTTTGCCAGCTTCGAAGGAGTTATCGACGACGTGAACGAAGACAAAGAGACGGTGAAGGTGATGGTCACGATTTTCGGACGATCAACACCCGTCGAGTTGGAATTCGGGCAAGTCGATAAAGTGATTACGTAAGGATGTGCGCTGAGCGCGTGATTTGTGCGCCCGCAAAGAACGCGGTTGCATCACGCAGCGCGCCCAGACAAATTCAAGGCGTCGAGCCGAAAATCCTAGACTCGGCGGTGAAGCGGGAAAGAGATCATGGCAAAGAAAATTACAGGTAGCGTGAAATTGCAGATCGCGGCAGGCAAGGCGACCCCGGCACCTCCGGTCGGTCCCGCTCTCGGCCAGGCGCAGATCAACATCATGGAGTTCTGCAAACAGTTCAATGCCCGAACCGGGCAGAAGGAACTGGAGGGACTCATCATTCCGGTCGTTATCTCCGTTTACAACGATCGGTCATTCACATTCATTACCAAGACGCCTCCGGCGTCGATTCTTTTAAAGCGGGCAGCGGGTATCGCGAAGGGCTCTGGCGCGCCAAACAAAGACAAGGTTGGCAAAGTGACCTTGAAACAAGTCGAGGACATTGCCAAGCAGAAGATGCCAGACCTGAATGCAGCATCGATCGATTCCGCGATCAAGAGCGTCCGTGGAACCGCGCGCTCGATGGGAATTGAAGTGGTTGGATAAAACGTCGCTAGTAGCTAATAGCTGGTGACTAGTCAACATCACTACGGCGTCGCGGAACCAGGCGGCGCGGTGGGAGACGAGGAAACAATGAGAAAAGCAGGAAAGAACATCACGAAGGCGCGCAAGGCAGTGGAGACGCGCCCTTATACGCTGCAGGAGGCGGTCCCGCTTCTGCAGAAAGTGAAATTCGCAAAATTTGACGAGACCGTGGAAGTGACGCTCCGGCTCGGCGTTGATCCGAAGCATGCGGACCAGATGGTTCGCGGAACGGTTGTCCTGCCGCACGGACTCGGCAAATCGAAAAAAGTTTTAGTCATTGCGACTGGCGAGAAGGTGAAAGAAGCCGAAGGCGCTGGCGCGGACTTCGTCGGCGGCGAGGAGATGGTTGAAAAGATCCAGAAGGAAAACTGGACTGACTTCGATGCTCTGATCGCAACACCCGATGTTATGAAGTCCGTTGGACGTCTCGGAAAGGTTCTTGGCCCCAAAGGGTTGATGCCCAACCCGAAGACGGGTACGGTCACATTCGACGTTGCCAAAGCCGTGCAGGAAGTCAAAGCGGGCAAGGTTGAGTTCCGTACCGATAAAACGGCTCTTGTGCATGTACCGGTCGGAAAGATTTCATTTCCTCCCGAGAAGCTAATTGAGAACGCAACGGTCGTGATTTCGAGTGTGGTCAAGGCGAAGCCCTCGGTAGCGAAAGGAAAGTACATCAAGGGTTGCTACCTGAGCTCATCGATGGGCCCAGGAATTTCGCTCGACACGAGCGCCGTAGAAGCGGCTTCCAAGGCATAGCGGCGCGTTTGCGCGGCCTGTCTTCAATAAATACGAGATCAGAGGATTAAGTCATGCCAGTCACAAGAGCGAGAAAAAAAGAACAGGTAGATCAGCTGAGCGGCGACCTTCAAAAAGTTTCGAGTGTCATCGTCGCGACCTATAGCAAGCTGACCGTCGAAAAAGATTACGAACTGCGAAAAGCTCTGCGCACAACGGGCGCGAAATATCGCGTCGTGAAGAATACGCTGGCCGAGCGCGCCGCCAAGGGCACCAAAGTCGAAGAAGCACTGAAGAACCTGGCGGGAGTCACGTCGATCGCTTACACCGAAGGCGATCCCGTCGCGTTGGCGAAGGCGCTTTCGAAGTATGCCAAGGACAATCCCGAGTTCACCTTTAAAACGGGAGTTGTCGAAGGCCGCGTTGTCACGATCAAAGAGATTGAAGCGTTGGCAAGCATGCCGTCGAAGGAAGAGATCTATTCGAAGTTGCTTTTCCTGATCAATGCTCCGGCGCAGCGTCTGGTCACGGTGATGAATGCTGTGGGACGCGATCTTGCTGTCGTCGTCAATCAGGGCGTCGAAAAAGGCAAGTTCAAAGGCGAAGCTCCAGCAGGAGCTTAGTCAAAAGTTTAGCTGTCCTTGTCGGGGGTTGCACGGTTTGAGACAGAGCGTTGTCTGGCGCGATGTCGAAACCTTGTCGCACTGGAAACCTGATGAGGTGCAGTGGAGTGAGCAGCACAATTTCAGTTCGGACGTAAGAAGTTACGTCCCTACACGAATTTTGGAGAGAGGCACATGGCAGACCTGCAACAGTTGGAAGATGCAATCGTAGGGTTGTCGCTGCTCGATGCAGCGCAGCTCGTGAAGCGGCTTGAAGAGAAGCTGGGAGTTTCGGCAGCGGCAGCGGCTCCGGTCGTGATGGCTGGTGGTGGCGGCGCAGCAGCAGGCGCAGCACCCGCAGAAGAGAAGACCGAGTTCACCGTCGTCCTGAAGGATGTTGGTGCAAACAAGATCAACGTGATCAAAGCGGTCCGCGAAGTGACCAGTCTTGGCTTGAAAGAAGCGAAGGACCTGGTCGACGGAGCACCCAAGAACGTGAAAGAGGGCGTTTCGAAGGAAGAGGCGGAGACGATCAAAAAGAAATTCACCGAAGCCGGAGCGACGGTCGAGGTGAAGTAAGATCATCCGTAACCGCTTGCAAATCATGTACTTGCGGTTCTGCAAGGCAATGCCGCGAGAGGTTCTTGCAAGGGTTGTGGATCGCAGCGTTCTATTGTGAAGCCGGGAGACCGATGTTAGCATCTATACACTAACGTCGTTCTCTCCGGTCCACGCAACGTGTATGCGACTCTTCACTTCTTTGGTTCAGGGTGTGAAGTGAGTCGTGATCAAGAGATCGGCAGGCTGTCTCGCGGGCGGCGAGACGGAACAGGCCCTTAGAACTGGCGCGGAAAGATACAAACAAAACGAGATTGAGCGTCGAACGGCGCCCGCGGGGACTTATGTCTTCCAGGGTGCCCTTACGTATTTTCCGGAATTTTCAGGTTCTAGCAATCCCTGGCGTTGAGTAGCGCCCACACCGTGGTTCTGTTTGCAGCCCTCGGCTGCGCGAAAGTTGGGAGTCTTCTGAATGGCAAAGAATAATACCTTCCGCAAACGTTTTGATTTTTCCAAGATTCCGGCCACCATCCAGATCCCGAACCTCATCGAGGTTCAGAAACGTTCTTACGAACGCTTTCTTCAGATGGATCGTCTGCCGAGCGAGCGCGATGATGCTGGCTTGCAGGCGGTTTTTCAGTCCGTGTTCCCGATCACGGATTTCCGCAACGTATCACAACTTGAGTTTGTGGATTACGCGATCGGCAATTGGGAGTGCAAATGTGGTCACCTCAAAGGGCTGCACCACCTGCGCACCACTTGTAAAAATTGCGGCAACACCGTAATCACCGATCCCTTCCACCCTGGCGACGTGCTTTGCACGAAGTGCGGCACTTATAACGCCAACACTCCCGACTTCTGCAACAAGTGCGGAGATCCTGTCGGCTTGCAGCTGAAGTACGACGTTCCTGAGTGCGAAGAGCGCGGCATGACGTACTCCGCCCCGCTTAAAGTCACCATGCGTCTGACGATTTTTGATAAGGATGCGGAAACCGGGAACCGCTCCATTCGGGACATTAAAGAGCAGGAAGTATTCTTCGGCGACGTTCCATTGATGACGCAGAACGGCACGTTCATCATCAATGGTACTGAGCGCGTTATCGTCAGCCAGTTACACCGCTCGCCCGGCGTCTTCTTCGAGACTGCGAACAATCGCACCTACTTCCTCGGCAAGATCATTCCTTATCGCGGATCGTGGGTGGAGTTCGAATACGACCAGAAGAACGTTCTCTACGTCCGAATCGACCGCAAACGCAAATTCTTGGGGACGATCTTCCTGCGTGCGCTTGGTCTACGCTCCGGCGAAGACATCCTGCGCACGTTTTACACCGTGGATCGCATTGCCGTCCGCGACAAGAAACTGCTCTGGACTCTTGATCCGGCCAGCGAAAAGCCCACCAACCTCCTGGGCATGAAGCTTGCGCATAGCGTGAAATCGAAATCGGGTGAAGAGATTGCGCACTCTGGACGCAAGATCAATGCGGCAATTCTCAAGGAAATTCAGAAGGCGAAAGTCACCGAAATCGAAATCGACGTAACCGATCTCGAGGGCGCTTGGGTGGCCGGCGACGTTGTCGATACGACAACGGGCGAAGTGCTGCTGGAAGCGAACTCGGAAGTTACAGCCGACAAAGTATCGAAGATCCTCGACTCTGGCGTTGTCGAAATGAGCGTGTTCTTCCCGGAACGCGACGATGTTGGCACTGTCATCAGCCAGACATTGCGTCGCGACTCCGTCAAGACTCCGCAAGAAGCCCTGATTGAGATTTACCGCAAACTGCGTCCGGGTGATCCGCCGACGCTCGATACGGCAACGGCGCTATTCCATGGGATGTTCTTCGATCCACGGAAGTACGACTTCTCCCGTGTGGGTCGGCTGAAATTCAACATCAAGCTGTTCGAGAACCAGGATGCTACCAATCTGGAGCAGCGCACGCTCGATCCGGAAGATTTCTACGGAACCATCCGATATCTCCTGAAGCTGCGCAAAAACATCGGCGCAGTGGACGACATCGATCACCTCGGAAACCGCCGTGTTCGTGCGGTCGGCGAGTTGCTCGAGAACCAGTTCCGCATCGGCTTGGTCCGTATGGAGCGCGCCATCAAGGAAAAAATGAGCGTGTATCAAGAAATGTCGACGGCCATGCCGCACGACCTGGTAAACGCCAAGCCGGTGATGGCCGCGATCCGAGAGTTCTTCGGTTCATCGCAGCTGTCCCAATTCATGGACCAGACGAATCCGCTTTCGGAAATTACGCACAAGCGGCGTTTGTCGGCACTTGGGCCGGGCGGGTTGTCGCGTGAGCGTGCGGGTTTCGAAGTTCGCGACGTGCACCCAACGCACTACGGCCGTATCTGTCCGATTGAGACGCCGGAAGGCCCAAACATCGGTCTGATCTCGTCTTTGAGCTGCTATGCGCGGATCAACGACTACGGATTCATCGAGTCGCCCTATCGGAAAGTGAAAGCAGGGAAGGTCCTCGACTACGTAGCGGTAGTGAATCATGGCGACGGTTCCTACAAGGTAGGCGACCACGTTGAGAAGCATGAACTCGAGAAATTGAATGCCGAGTTACGGGAACGACGCAAGCGTCCCATGGAGATTGAGCCGTATTCCTTCTATCTTTCGGCGTGGGAAGAAGACCGCCATGTCATCGCGCAGGCGAACGTCGAGCTAGATGACAAGGGACGCATCGTTGCGGAACTGGTCAACGCTCGCAAAGCCGGCAACTTCGTGCTGGTCAGCCGCGATGAAGTGGACTACATCGACGTCAGCCCGAAGCAATTGGTTTCCGTGGCTGCCTCGTTGGTACCGTTCCTTGAACATGACGACGCAAACCGCGCTTTGATGGGCGCGAACATGCAACGTCAGTCCGTTCCGCTGCTTCGCGCAGAGGCTCCGATTGTTGGGACTGGAATGGAAGGTGTCACAGCTCGCGATTCTGGAGCGGTCGTGCTGGCACGGCGTAACGGAATCATCGATTCGGTCGACTCGGAACGAATCATCGTACGCGTGGAAGGCGAGCATCATCCGACGCAGCTTTCGCGCGAAGTCGGCAGCGACATCTATCAGCTGACGAAGTTCAAGCGTTCGAACCAGAACACTTGTATCAACCAAAAGCCAATCGTGCGAAAGGGGCAGCGTGTACTCAAAGGCGAGGTCATTGCCGACGGACCTTGCACCGACTTCGGCGAGTTGGCTCTCGGCCGCAACGTGCTCGTGGCCTTCATGCCTTGGCGCGGATACAACTTCGAGGACGCCATCCTGGTTTCCGAGAAGTTGGTGAAAGAGGACTACTACACGTCAGTGCACATCGAGGAATTTGAGCTCGAAGCGCGCGACACGAAGCTGGGGCCGGAGGAAGTCACACGCGACATCCCGAACGTTAGCGAAACCATGCTTCGCAATCTGGATGAAGCGGGCGTGATCCGCATCGGCGCCAATGTGAAGCAGGGCGACATCATTGTCGGCAAAGTTACCCCCAAGGGTGAAACGCAGCTGACTCCAGAAGAGAAGCTGCTACGAGCCATTTTTGGTGAGAAGGCCGGCGATGTTCGCGACGCTTCACTGTACTGCCCGCCGGGAATTGAAGGCGTGGTGGTCGACGTGAAGATCTTCTCGCGCAAGGGTCAGGAAAAGGACGAGCGTGCGAAAGCGATTGAAGGCGAGCAGATTGCGAAGCTCGAGAAAAACCTTTCTGACGAGATTCGAATTCTGACCGACGAACGGCTGAAGCGACTGGAAGCGTTGCTGGGCGGCAAGGAAGTACAAGCCGACTTGCACGACGAGCGCACGAATAAGCGCCTCTTGAGCAAGGGCAACATTCTGGATCGAGACACTATCGAGCGCATCTCAACCCGCAACTTGAAGCGGATCAAGTACAACGACAAGGATCCGCGGGTGAACGAGCAGATCGACGAGATCGAGGAAATGACCTCGCGTCAGATCGACGTGCTCAAGAAGATCGTCAACGAGAAAAAGGAAAAACTCACCAAGGGCGACGAACTGCCGCCAGGCGTGATCAAGCTGGTCAAGGTCTACATCGCGATGAAGCGCAAGCTGAGCGTTGGAGACAAGATGGCTGGCCGCCACGGGAATAAGGGTGTGATCGCACGCATCCTGCCGGAAGAGGATATGCCGTACCTCGAGGATGGCACGCCGGTAGAAATCGTCCTTAATCCGTTGGGCGTTCCCAGTCGTATGAATGTGGGTCAGATTCTTGAAACCCACCTTGGCTGGGCCGGTCATGAGCTGGGCAAAAAGATCAGCGAACTGCTTGCCGAAAACACCCGGGTCGATGCAATTCGACGTGAACTGAAGGCGCTGTTCAAAGACACCGTCCTGTCGGAAACGATCGCCGATCTAAGCGACGAACAACTGGAAGCAGTGGCTCCGTCCCTGACAAAGGGCGTCTACACAGGTTCGCCTGTGTTTGACGGCGCTCGTGAAACGGAGATCAAGGCTTTGCTCGAGCGGTCTGGATTGCCAACTTCGGGGAAGACATGGCTGCATGACGGCATGACGGGTGAGCGTTTCGAACAGCCCGTTACAGTCGGCTACATCTACATGTTGAAGCTGTCCCACCTGGTCGACGACAAGATTCACGCTCGCTCGATCGGACCGTACTCGCTCATCACTCAGCAACCGCTGGGCGGCAAGGCGCAGTTCGGCGGACAACGCTTCGGAGAAATGGAAGTCTGGGCTCTCGAGGCGTACGGCGCAGCATTCATCTTGCAGGAACTGTTGACCGCGAAATCGGACGACGTGTATGGCCGCACTAAGATTTACGAGGCCATCGTGAAAGGTGAAGCCGCCATGGAACCGGGCGTGCCGGAGTCTTTCAACGTGCTGATTCGTGAATTGCAGTCACTTTGCCTGGATGTTGAGTTGATCAAGGCCGCCGAGCGGAAGCCGGTTGCGGCTGCAGCAGATTAGTCGCGAGTAGCTGCGATTTTGAGGATAAGAGCCGGATGCTTTGCTCTGAAGTACTCCGGTTTAGATATTGCTAGCGACTAACTACTAGCCACTAGCGACTGACTCTCAGAGCCGCCCGCGGCAGCGTAATGCCGTAAGAAGCGGAGGATCACCTTGTATCGTTCGAGCCCTTTTGAAATGGCGAATCCGATTGCCGACTTCGATGCCATCCGCATCAGCCTGGCGTCTCCGGAAAAAATCCGTAGCTGGTCTCACGGTGAAGTCACCAAACCGGAGACCATTAATTACCGTACGTTCAAACCGGAGCGGGACGGTTTGTTCTGCGCCCGCATTTTCGGTCCCGTAACCGATTGGGAATGTCTCTGCGGCAAGTACAAGCGGATGAAGCACCGCGGCGTGATCTGCGACAAGTGCGGTGTGGAAGTCACCTTGTCGAAAGTCCGCCGTGAACGGCTTGGCCACATCGAGTTGGCTTCCCCCTGCTCACATGTGTGGTTTTTCAAAGGGCTGCCCAGCCGTATCGGCCACTTGCTCGACATTTCTCTGCGCGATCTTGAGTCTGTTCTTTATTTCGAAGCTTACGTCGTGGTTGAGCCCGGCGATGCTCCGGTCAAAGATCGCGAAGTCATTAAAGACGAAGCCAAGTACCGCGAGTTAGACCAGCAGTATCGGCCAGCGGGCTTCAAGGCCATGATGGGCGCGGAAGCAATCAAGGAGTTGCTGAAACGCGTCGAAGTGGAAGCTCTCTCGAGCGAATTGCGCGAGAAGATGAAGAACGAGTCCTCGCTGCAGAAGCGCCTCAAATACGCGAAGCGCTTGAAAGTTGTTGAGGCCTTCCGCAAGAGCGGCAACAAGCCGAACTGGATGATCTTGGATGTCATTCCGGTTATTCCGCCGGAGTTGCGTCCTCTCGTTCCTCTGGATGGCGGTCGATTCGCGACGTCCGACCTGAACGATCTTTATCGTCGCGTTATCAACCGGAACAACCGTCTGAAGAAGCTGATGGACCTGCACGCTCCCGAGGTCATAGTCCGAAACGAAAAGCGCATGCTTCAGGAAGCTGTCGATGCGCTGTTCGACAACGGACGTCGTGGCCGCGTGCTGCGTGGTGCGAACAATCGTCCACTCAAATCGCTGTCCGACACGCTCAAGGGCAAGCAGGGCCGCTTCCGCCAGAACCTTCTTGGAAAGCGCGTCGATTACTCTGGCCGTTCGGTTATCGTCGTCGGCCCAGAACTCAAGCTGCACCAGTGCGGATTGCCGAAGAAGATGGCGCTCGAGCTGTTCAAGCCATTCATCTATCACCGGCTGGAGCAGACCGGAAACTGCACGACCATCAAGCAAGCGAAAGAGATGGTGGAGCAGCAAGAATCGATCGTTTGGGACATCCTGGAAGAGGTCATCAAAGACCATCCGGTGTTATTGAACCGCGCTCCAACCCTTCACCGCCTGGGCATCCAGGCTTTTGAGCCGGTGCTGGTGGAAGGAAAGGCCATCAAGATCCATCCGCTCGTCTGCACCGCGTTCAACGCGGACTTCGACGGCGATCAGATGGCAGTTCACATTCCTCTGTCACCGGAAGCGCAGGTGGAAGCCAGCGTCCTGATGCTGTCTTCGCACAACATCTTGTCGCCGGCATCAGGGCAGCCGATTACTGTTCCCACGCAAGACATGGTTCTCGGTCTCTACTACCTGACCAAAGCAAAGCCCGGCGCTAAGGGTGAAGGCCGTGCATTCGCCAATATTGAAGAAGTGCTGATCGCGCTTGAGGCGGGTGAAGTCGAGACTCTTTCCCCCATTCGTTTGCGGCACACTGGCGAAGTGCTCGACCTCACGACCGCTTATGACGATCAAGACGTAACGCACACCGATCCTGTGAAGTACGAGCGTGAATACCTGAATACGACCGTTGGGCGCGCGATTCTTAACGAACATCTCTACAAGAGCGTTGCCGGCGGTGCCGACCAGATGCCGTACATCAACGGTCTGCTCAAGAAAAAAGGAATTGGACAACTCGTCAATTACGTTTATCTGCGTTTCGGACTCGAGACCACTGTCAAGATGCTCGACGAGATCAAGTCGCTCGGTTTCCGCTTTGCGACCCGCGCGGGCCTATCAATCGGTATCGATGACATGGTCATCCCGGATAACAAGAAGATCCTTGTTCGCGACGCTGAAAAACAGGTCGTCAACGTTCAGCAGCAATACCTGGACGGAGCCATCACGAACGGCGAGCGCTACAACAAGGTGATCGAAATCTGGTCGGCTATCACGGAAAAGGTCGCCGACGAAATGTTCTCCGAGTTGCAGAAGCACGACAAGGAAGGCGCGATCAACCCGATTTACGTCATGGCTGATTCGGGCGCTCGCGGATCGAAACAGCAGATCCGTCAGCTCTCCGGCATGCGTGGATTGATGGCAAAGCCGTCGGGCGAAATTATCGAAACCCCCATCACGGCCAACTTCCGCGAAGGGCTGACCGTGTTGCAGTACTTCATTTCGACGCACGGCGCTCGTAAGGGTCTGGCCGATACGGCTCTTAAGACGGCCGATTCCGGCTACCTGACCCGCCGTCTGGTGGACGTTGCTCAAGACGTCATCATCAGCGAATACGATTGCGGAACCGTCGACGGCATCTACGTCTCCGGTATCGTTGAAGCCGGCGAGATCATCGAGCCGCTGCGCGACCGAATTGTCGGCCGTGTGTCGCTCGAGAAGATCAAGGATTACGACGGCAACGTCATAGTCGACATCAACAACGAAATCACCGAAGAACTGGCGGCCGCTATTCAGGCTGCTGGTATCGAGCGCGTGAAGATTCGTTCGGTGTTGACCTGCGAATCGAAACGCGGCGTTTGCGTGATGTGCTACGGCCGCAATCTGGCGTCTGGCCGACTGGTCGAGCTCGGTGAAGCTACTGGCGTCATCGCGGCACAGTCGATCGGCGAACCTGGAACGCAGCTCACGATGCGTACCTTCCACATCGGTGGTACGGCGTCGCGGGTGTCTGAGCAATCCCGTCTCGATGCAAAGAACAATGGCGCAGTCCGTTTTATCGGAATGCAGACCGTAAAGTCGAAAGCTGGAGACTTGGTTGTGATGAACCGCCAGGGATCCATTGCGGTTGTCGATGACAAGGGTCGTGAACGCGAGCGCTATGCAGTCGTGTACGGCGCCAAGGTAAAAGTGAACGATGGAGATCCGGTCACGCTGGGCCAGGTCATGGTCGAGTGGGATCCGTATACCTTCGCCATCCTCACGGAAATCGGCGGCACAGTGCAGTTCAAAGACCTGCAGGAAGGCGTCACGCTCCACGAAGAAGTGGACGAAGTCACCGGTCTGTCGCGCCACGTTGTGGCCGATTCCCCGGATGAGAAACGCCAGCCTGCGATCGTGATCAAGGGCAAAGCCAGCAAGCGTTACCTGATGCCGTCCCGCGCTCACCTCATGGTGCAGGATGGAGATACGGTTTCACCGGGCGACGTGCTGGCAAAGATCCCGCGCGAAACGACCAAGACCAAGGACATCACCGGCGGTCTGCCGCGCGTGGTCGAACTGTTCGAAGCCCGCAAGCCACGTGAGACTGCCGTCATCAGCGAAATCGATGGCGTGGTCAAGTTCGGCGAGGTCTCGAAAGGACAGCGCAAACTCTACGTGCAAGCCGATAACGGCACAGAGAAGGAATACTCAGTGCCGCGCGGCGTACACATCAACGTGCAGGAAGGCGAACGCGTCAAAGCGGGTGAACCGCTCATGGACGGACCGCTCAACCCGCACGACATCCTGGCCGTTCTCGGCGAAAAAGAGCTGCAGGCTTACCTGGTGAACGAAATCCAGGAAGTCTACCGGTTGCAGGGTGTGAACATCTCAGACAAGCACATCGAGGTGATCGTTCGCCAGATGATGCGGTGGGTGAAAGTCGAAGACGTGGGCGACACGCAGTTCCTGCTCGAACAGCAGGTCGACAAGTTCCGCTTCCGCGAGGAAAACGAACGTGTGATCGCACAGGGCGGAAAACCGGCGACAGGCCGCCCGCTGCTCCTCGGCATCACCAAAGCATCGTTGTCGACCGAATCGTTCATCTCGGCGGCCTCCTTCCAGGAGACCACGCGAGTGCTCACCGAAGCTTCCATCCAGGGAGCCGTGGATCACCTGCGCGGACTGAAGGAAAACGTGATTGTCGGCCGGTTGATTCCTGCCGGAACGGGCATGGAATACTACCGGAATGTGCGGCTCTCTCCAGAAATGGAGCAGGCGGCACAGAAGGTACAGGAAGAGGTTTCGCAGGCGTACGAAGAGGCCGAGCGCGCGCTCGAACTCATGCGTCACGAGGGCGAGACCGAAGAACTCGCTGCGGAGTAACCGTAAGCAGATGGACGAGGGGCGGCGCGAGTCGCCCCTTTTGCCATCTCATGGGCAATGCACGCGAACCCAAAACATGTTGTGGAACGGGATACCGGGACTATCACTTCCCAGTTGCGTCCACCAGAGGCTCGCCATACCCTAGCCTCGCTGATGCTTCGCTTCCTGCGCCTGTTGCGGCTGGCATTTTGGCGTGCTTTCGAGCATGACGCATTCGCTATTGCAAAAGCGTCAGCTTACTCTTCCATCCTGACATTTTTCCCTGCGCTGCTCGTCGTCGGATCGCTGCTCGCGACGAGTCGCAAGGGCGAAGCGTACCTGCGTGAGGTCTCTTATGCGCTCGGACGTATCCTGCCTGCGGGCAGCGCCACTGCCATCGCATACCTCAAGGGAACGACGCAACGTCCGCTCCACCTCCTGATCACAACATCTCTCCTCACCTTGTGGACCGCTTCCGGTGTAGTTGTTTCCTGGATGCAAGGTTTTCGTAATGCGTACAAGCTTCCCCATACTTGGGGACTGGTGAAGGAACGTCTGATTGCGTTCTCGCTCGTAATCCTGGCTGGGATCCCGATGACATTTTCGACGATTCTGGTGGCCTTCGGCAGCCGCATCGAGACGCGAATCCTGTTTCACATCGGACGCGAGTTTGGGCCGTATGTCCTGCTCATGTGGATGACGATCCGGTGGTTGATTGCGATCCTGACCAGCATCGCGGTAATTGCCCTGATTTATCACAATGCAGTGCCGCGAACGCAGCCTTGGCACAGCGTTTTACCGGGCGCAACGTTGGCCACAGCGATGTGGTTTGGCGCGACCGCGGCATTTGGCTGGTACCTTCAACACTATGCGGATTACAGCATTATTTACGGGTCGCTTGGGGTGGGCATCGCATTGCTCGTGTGGATGTACATGATTTCGCTGATCATCTTGGTCGGTGCTGAGTTTAATGCGATGTTGTTTCCACGGGCGGGCACTGCGGGTGGCCCACGCGAAGTGCCGCAACCCTGAATGGCGCGTAAAAGTTTTCTGTAACATTTCCTCAGGAGAGTTTGGTTGAAGAGACGAGAATCGGATCTCGTTGCCGGCGATTTTCCTGTGCCTGCATTGGGCACCGCTGTTGAAGGCGGGAGTCGCCGAGCCAAGATTATTTGCACTATCGGTCCAGCGTGTAGCAGCGAGGCTGCGATGCGGGAGATGTTGGGTTTCGGAATGGACGTTGCCCGGTTGAATTTCTCGCACGGTACCCACGAGGAGCATGCGCGACATATAGAACGGTTGCGCAAAGCAGCAAAGAAGGAGCACCGCTCGGTCTGCATCCTGATGGACCTGCAGGGCCCCAAAATCCGAACCGGCCGCCTGAAAGATCACAAACCAATCGTGCTCACTCCGCGAGCACGGATTTGGATTACTCCGAAGGATGTTCACGGAACTGGGGAGCTTACCTCGACGACTTTTCCATCGCTTGCCCGTGAAGTAGCGCCTGGAGCGCGCATTCTGCTCTCCGACGGTCGCATCGAGTTGCGCGTGCGTGCAATCCGGGGCCGTGATGTTCAATGTGAAGTGGTGAATGGCGGCGTACTCGGAGAACACCAGGGCATTAATCTGCCGGGCGTCGCGCTCAGCATTCCAGCATTGACCAATAAGGACAAACGAGACCTGAAATTCGGCTTACGCCATGGCGTTGACGTGATCGCGCTCTCCTTCGTACGTTCCGCCTCGGATGTGCAATCCGTGAAGAGCCTCGTTAAAGACCGTAATGTCCCCATCATCGCAAAGCTCGAAAAACCGCAAGCAATCGAACATCTTGAAGAGATCCTCGAAGCGGCGGATGGCGTGATGGTCGCCCGCGGCGACCTGGGTGTCGAACTTCCTCCTGAGCAGGTGCCCGTCATACAGAAGCATGTCATCGTGCGGGCGGCAGAGTGGCGCAAGCCGGTGATCATCGCCACCCAGATGCTCGAATCTATGATGGAGAGCCCGCGTCCTACACGTGCAGAGGCGAGCGACGTTGCGAATGCGATTTTCGATGGAACAGACGCGGTGATGCTTTCTGGAGAGACTGCAACGGGGCGCTATCCTCGCGAAGCACTGTCCATGATGGCGCGCATTGTGCTGCAGGCGGAACGGAACATTGGAGAGTTTACGCAGCCACGGCGCCGTCGCGAGCGCCAACTGTTTACTGTCGCGGAGACAATCTGCGAGTCCATCGCCCACGCCGCTGAGGATCTCCCGATGGGTGCGATTGCAGTCTTCACGGAATCCGGGAATACGGCGCGCATGCTCTCGAAACATCGCCCGAAAGCTCCTATTTTTGCATTTACCCGGGCGGAACAGGTATGTAATCGTTTAAACCTGTTGTGGGGCGTGCGTCCGGTTCATCACAATCGTTGGAGCTCCACCGAGGAGATGGTTTCCACCGCCGAGCAGGAACTACTGCGGCGAAAAGAAATTCGCGGCGGCGACATACTCGGCGTGGTCGCAGGCACAAGACTTTCCTCAGGATCGACGAATTTCATGCGACTCCATGATGTTGCCCAGTCGCAAGACAGTCGTGTCCGGAAGAAACGAAAATAGATTCTCGGCAAAGGCACAGGAACATGTCACAAGGAATTTTGTCCGTGGCAATCTTTGAACCTCTTCTTGGGGAAGAGAGCAACGCGTTGAGTACCATGAAAGAGATTATGGCCGCGTTGGAACAAAAGGGATTGAGCCACGATGTTCTTTATCGAAGTCCCGGAAGCCACCACGAGTACATCCTGTTTCGAAACTGGATTTCGGAAGACGCCCGTCGAAATGCTCAGGAAGATCCGGAGATACAACGCGGCTGGGCAAAGCTTGCGCACCAGATCCGCATTTTGAAGATCTACGAAAGCCTAGACGAGATCGCGGCCAGCCGAATCGAAGGCCATGTGCACCGCTGAAGCAATTCTCGATCAAGAAGTACAACCGGCGGTTCGCGGATTCCTCCACCGGCCTGAAAGCCCTAACCGCAATGGACTTGTTCTGAGTCATGGTGCCGGTTCCAATGCAAATGCCCCGTTACTGATAGCGCTGGCGGAAGCCTTTTGCGGCGCGGGCTTTCACGTCCTTCGTTGCGATCTCCCATTCCGTCAAAGCAAACCCTCCGGCCCTCCCATGGGCACTGCAGCGCTTGATCAGGCCGGGATAAAGAATGCAGTGCTGGCCATGAAAACATTGGCTTCGGGTCGAGTATTTGTCGGTGGCCACTCCTATGGAGGCCGTCAGTCAACCATGGTATGTGCTGCTGAGCCGGGACTCGCGGATGGCCTACTATTGCTCTCTTATCCACTTCATCCACCTCGAAAGCCGGAACAACTTCGCACTCAGCATCTTCCCAAGCTGCAGACGCCTGCTTTATTTGTGCATGGGACGAGAGACCCGTTCGGGAGTGTCGAGGAGATCCGTCAAGCGTTGAAACTCATCAACTCAAAAACAGATCTTGTGCCCGTCGTTGGTGCGGGGCATGATCTGGGATTTACGGGGAAGGCAGGCAAGGGGAGTTTAGCCGAGGTGGTTGTCGAGAAATTCACGGCTTTTCTAACGGGACTTAGCCTGAATGCTGACAGCTGAATGCTGAGGGCTGCTTCTCAATTCACCCACCCAGACTTCGATCCGCCATTCTTCTTGTCTTCCTCTGGCGGAACGTAGTTTCCGTGTTCGTCGAAGGTGACCTTGCGGTCATGCTGGCGCATGTAGACTTCGAACTTCTTGGCCGCCTGCTTCCGTCTCCATCGATAATAGGAGTTGCGCACGCCGAAATATTTTTCGGACGTGGCGAAACCAAGTCCCCGGCGTGGCATGAATTTCACATAGAGGAAACCGAAGAGCAGTCCACCGAGGTGGGCGATGTACGCGACGGACTGACCATGTGCACCCGTGGCATTTATCGCTCCTAAAAGTGTGAGAAGCACGATGCCAGCTACGAAATACTTGGCGCGAATGGAGAACGGAATTGGAAAGAGCCAGATTTCCTGGTCACCATAAAGCATTCCAAACGCCATTAGAATTCCCAGAACGCCACCCGAGGCACCGATCGTAGAAACTGCTGGACTGACCCCTCCAAATCCAGTGTAGGAAACCGCAACTGTCGTCAATGCAGCGGCCGTCACACAAAAGAAATAAAACTCAACAAATTTTTGCCTTCCCCAATCGGACTCAAGTTGAGCACCGAACCACCAGAGCCAGAGCATGTTGCCCGCAAAGTGCCAGAATCCCTCGTGAATGAATGAGTATGTGACAAGTTGCCAAATCCATCCGTGCGTAACGAGTTCCGGCTTTAAGTAAAGCAGCCGCTTGAAGAGGTCATATATCGCTGGTGCAAAAGCTATTAAAAGATTGACCAAGAGCAGCAAAGCGGCATTTACGATGACGAGCCACTTCACCGTTCTGGTGAACGGCGGCAAACTCAACGTCAATGTGCGTCCGCTGCGCATATGACTACCGAACTACCGACTCCTATCCTTCAGATGCGTGTGTAATCGACTGACTACCCACTAATCCTAACAGTTCTAAAGATGTCCTACCGCTCCGGCTCGGGCACCACTGGCAGGCTCTGATGGCCATCTTTGCCTACGGCACGCACCGCGAGGATCACGTTATCTTTCGATAGCGGTACCGTGCAGCGCGTCTTGTCCCCGCACGATTGAACCTTTTCCCAATCCGGACTCGACGTCGCGCGCCAGACCACTTCGTAGCCGCTCGCCAATCCACCAGGGGACGGCTCCCACGTCAGCGTCGCGTCGTTTTCCAATTCTTTGGTCAACAACCTGACATTCGCAGGTGGTGCAGGCGCAGAGGCCAACGATGCCAGAGTTGCTGCATTCACTTTTGCAACCGCTGCCACAAAATCGAAATTCACAAACTTCGCCAGATCCCCGTACTCGACGCCATTCTCCGTTCGGATGTTCTGATGCTGATGATTGTAGTCTTCGCGAAACTCCGTGAACCGCACTGCTGCAAATCCTTGCTGATTGAACGAGTAATGATCGCCGCCGCGTAGATACCGATCGAGCCGGAAGACAAGCAGCGGCTTTACACCCGTGTCATACGTCCGACCGACCTCAGCCACGTACCGCGCCAGTTCTCGCGAAGTCGAATCGCTTTCCCCACCTAGTCCGCGAATCTGCTTGATCCGCTTCTCATCTGCCGCTGCGGGCAGTCCCTCGGAAAACACCCGTACGGTGCCAGCGTCCTGCTTGGCGCTTTTGTCTCCACCCACGATGTCGTTGTTCAACACGGCTTCGATATCCCAGCCTTGCTGTTTTGCGATCTGAGCAAAATGCTTGCTGCCATTTAGGCCCTGTTCTTCTCCAGCGACTGTCAGAAAAATAATCGTTGCTGGAAACTTCAATTTGCTCAGCACACGCGCGCACTCTAGGCTCACAGCAGTGCCGCTCGCGTCGTCGTTTGCGCCGGGTGCATCTCCCTTTGCATCGAAAGTATCGCTGTTGCGAGAGTCGTAATGACCGGTCACAAGCACGATTCGCTTTGCATTTTCGGGATCCGTCCCTTTCAGCACGGCATACACATTCGTAAGTTGGGTGGGCTGAGGTATGCGATCCGCAGGCTGCTCCACGAAGCTGTCAGTTTTTACTTCGAGGCAAGCGCCGCAATCTTTCGAGTACCGCTCGAATTCTGACTTAATCCACTCGCGGGCTGCGCCGATACCTCTGCCACTCTTAATGGCGGCATCATCCTGCGCAGACAACGTAAGACGCGTTCCGAAAGATACGAGTTTCTCGATATTCGCCTGAATTCTCTGCGCAGAAACTTGCTGAAGGGCGCCCGCGATTCGGGCGTCCGGCATTGGCTTGTCCTGCCCACTCGCCGATACATTAAGAAAAATGCAGCAGACTATGAGCAACGGGTAGACAGAGCGCAAACATCGGAGGTCCTGCAGAATACGCTGGAAAGGTATCATTTCTTTCTTTTCGGAAAACTGACGGGGGCCCCTTGACCTCGGCTCCTAGACTCGTAAATATTAACAGGGTACCCAATGAGGAGAAGGCATCATGGTTTTCTGTCCTGAGTGCGAGAGCGACCTCGACATTGATGAAGAGGAAGTCGAGGAAGGCGAAGTCGTTTCCTGCGCCGAGTGTGGGACCGATTTCGAGATTGTCACCACCAACCCCATCGAGTTGAAAACTGTGGACGAAGAGGAGTACGACGAGGAGGAGGAAGAAGAGGAATCAGAAGACGAAGACAACTAGTCAGGCTTTCTGCTCCCCCTTCTAATCAATGCTCGGGCTTCCATTCCGCTGTATATCCCACTTCATCGTCGCGTTCGCCCTACTCGGGGGCACTGTGCGTCTAACCGCCCTCGACGACAAAAAAGACGAAAAAAAGCACAAGGAAAAGCCTTATGCGTTGATCTTTGGGACCGTGTGGTCTCCGGATAATCGCCACGTCTATGGCGTCAAAATTGAGTGTCGGCGCTCGGACCAGAAAAAGCCGCACTGGGAACAATATTCCGACCACAATGGCGAGTTTGCATTTCGTGTACCAGCCGGGAAAGCCGATTACCTTGTTTCCGCCGACCTTAAGGACTTCAAGTCATTGGAAGGAAAGAAGTTCCAGGCACCCCCAGAGGTAACCGTCCACATCGAAAATGACGAGCGAACGGATATTGGGGTGCATCTAAAGTAAGTAGAAGCGTGAAGGGTTCATTCTTTTGGGGGAGGAACTCACGTGCTCAAAAAAGTTTGGGTGATTGCGGCCGTTCTGATGGTGGTCACCTTGGCGTCTGCTGCGCCGTATGCGCAGAAGGGCACCACTGGTCGTCTGCTTACAGGCAAGGTTTTCGATCACAACGATAACCCCTTGCCGAACGCCGTTGTTTATCTCACCAATACACGCACTCGCGCGGTTAAAACCTTTATCGTCGGCAATGACGGCTCCTACCGATTTCCGGCACTCGCGCCCAACATCGACTACGAAGTCTACGCTCAGTTCAATGGACGCAAGAGCGACAGCAAGACCGTCAGCCAGTTCGATAACCGCGAGCAGCTGGCCATCACCTTGCGCATCGATACGAAGTAACTACTCCTCTCTCGAATTTCTTGCTGTACTCTCGGGCTTCCGCTAGCATTTGCGGAAGCCATGAGCCGTTCTGATCCAACCGGCGGTTTGCTCCTGGGCATTGGAGCCGGTGTCTTCCTCTTCTACAAAGGCTTTCGACAGTTCCGAGAATACAAAGTGGTTGCGGATACTCCGCGAATCAACATCCGCAGCGTGCCCATGGGTTTTGTCCAGATACAAGGAAAGGCGCAGCCTCGCGAGACCCTCACAAGTCCAGTCTCAAAAACGCCATGCTGTTTTTATAGGGTATCGATTGATCGCTGGAAGTCAGGAGATCGCGGCGGCGGAAGCTGGGAACACGCCTGCACCGACGCGGACGGCTATCAGTTTTATCTCGCCGACACCACCGGCAAACTCCTGATTGATGCGCACTCAGCAGAATACGATTTACCTCAAGTCAGTGAACGGGTCATCGATTCTCAAGCGCACAGTGCTCTTACCACTGCCGCTGGAGCAAGCGATGCGGACCTTCTGAAATACGTCAATTATGCTCAGATGCATCGCATGGGTCAGGCCGTATCCGGTTGGCTGGAAAAGAAAGTCGACAAGAAGCTTGAAAACCACCAAACGCTCGATCCAAAGAAAGAGCAGGGACTGCTTGCTTTCAGGGAACTGCTACACGCGATTCCTGACGTAAAGAAGACTGGCCACCTCCCGACAGAGGCATTGCAGCGCATGATAGAAGCGCAAGGCCCCTTGGCGGATCCGGAGCGCGAGGCTCATCGCCAGCAGGCACTGGCGCGTCTGCAAACAATGGGCGGGACTGGCTTGACCGATCTCATCATGCACCAAATGGATGAAAATCCGGTCAGCGGACGGTATCGTCTTCGCGAATATGTGGTTCTTCCCGACCAGGAATACTTCGTAACTGGTACTTGTGTTGAGAATACTTCCGGGCAGGATGGCGCCGATCGCAACATGATTGCGAAAGGAACTCACGAGCCGACGTTCCTGATATCGAGCAAACCAACCTCGCAATCCGTATCCACCGGTTTACGTTCGACTGCATTGAAGATGGTATTTGGGGGTGCTGCGCTGACACTGGTCTGCCTCGCCCTGTTGTTGGTGCACCTCCATCTGTTCTGAGAAAGGGTGGTGTTTGTAGCATGCCGATCCTGGCTGGCGTAGCGATGCTCCTGCTTGTCGTGGGAGTGCTTGCCTATACCGTCATCATCTACAACGAACTGGTTCGTCTGCGGAATGACAATGACCGCGCATGGGCCAACATTGACGTTTTGCTCAAGCAGCGGCACGACGAAATCCCGAACCTCGTCGCGACCGTCAAGGGATACATGGAACACGAGCAGCAGACCCTGCTCGCCGTCACGCAGGCTCGGGCAGCATCACTCTCGGCCGCGTCTGTTCCTCAGAAAGCGCAGGCGGAAGTTGTGCTGACGGGGGCATTACGTAGTCTTTTTGCCGTCGCGGAGCGATATCCCAATCTGAAGGCGAACGATAATTTTCTGAAATTGCAGAATCGCATCACCGAACTTGAAGAACGCATCGCAGACCGACGGGAATTTTTCAACGACGATGTGAATACCTACAACACGCGGATTTATCAGATCCCGGAAGTCTTCGTAGCGCGCCTACTGAAGCTTCAACCTCGCCAACTGTTCCAGGTATCCGAAGCGGACCGCCAGCAGGCCGCTGTCAGCTTCGCCAAATAAAAAAGCCGCCATTTTCGGCGGCTTTCCTCAATCAAAAATGCCTTCAGTTGTTTTCGTTGCTGGCGCGCTTCCAGGACATCAGCTCGCCAATCGTAGAACCGCCCGTGCTTGAAACCGGTTGCTTGTAGGCTTCTACTTCCGAACGCGATGCCTCTTCTCCAACAGCACGGATGCTGAGCCCGACCTTCTTCTCTTCCGGGCTCATCTTGATAATCTTGAAATCAAACTCCGTGCCGGGTTCAAGATGGAGTGGCTGACCGTTCTCGTCGACTGCTTCCGAGTTATGGCAGAGACCTTCAACTCCTTCCGCAATCTCGACGAAGGCACCAAAGCTGGCCACCCGCAATACCTTGCCATGCACCACGTCGCCGATGTGATGCGTTTCGAAGAACGTTTCCCAAACATCGGGCTGAAGTTGCTTCACACCGAGCGAGAGGCGTCGCTTATCCGGTTCGATGGCAAGAACGACTGCCTTGACCCGATCGCCTTTCTTCAAAACTTCCGAAGGATGCTTCACCCGCTTCGTCCAGCTCAAATTGCTGACGTGAACCAAACCATCGATTGCGTCTTCGATCTCGATGAAAGCACCGAAATCGGTCAGATTGCGCACTCGGCCCTCAACGGTTGCGCCTACCGGATACTTCTCATGTAGGGCATCCCAAGGATTGCTGGCGAGCTGACGCATGCCTAGCGAAATCCGGCGCTCGGCCGGGTTCACGCTGATGACCACGCATTCCACCTGGTCGCCCACATTCACCAGCTTCGACGGATGCTTCATACGCTTCGACCACGTCATCTCGCTGACATGAACAAGGCCCTCAATCCCTTGTTCCAACTCGACGAAGGCGCCGTAGTCGGTCACGCTGATCACTCGTCCGCTGACGTGAGCGCCCACCGGATAACGGTGCTCGGCATCGAGCCAAGGATCGGGAGTCAACTGTTTGAAGCCCAGCGAAACGCGCTGCTTGTCCTTATCAAATTTAAGAACTTTGACCTGAATCTGGTCGCCAACATTTACGAGATCGCGAGGATGCGTGAGCCGACCCCACGACATATCAGTGATGTGGAGGAGGCCATCGATACCACCCATATCCACGAATGCGCCGTAGTCGGTCAGATTCTTAACAACTCCGGTCAGGACAGCGCCCTCATCCAGGTGCTCAAGAGTCTTGCTGCGCTTCTCAGTCTGCTCTTCTTCGAGAAGCTGCTTCCGTGAAACCACAATATTGCCGCGCTTTTTATTCAGCTTGATCACGGCAACTTCGATCGTCTGACCCTTCATTGCATCCAGGTTACGAATCGGACGCAGGTCAACCTGTGAGCCCGGAAGGAACGCGCGCGCGCCCAGAATGTCTACCGTCAGTCCGCCCTTAATACGGTCGATCGCGATTGCCTGGATCGGTTTCTTCTCGTTGTAGGCCTTCTCAATCTCATCCCACGCGCGCAGTCTTTGCGCCTTTTGGTGCGAGAGGTTGATGTAACCCTCTTCGGTTTCACCTTTCTCCCGCATGACGTCAATCGCATCACCCGGCTGAAATCGCGGTTTGCCCTCATGATCGAGGACTTCCGAGAGAGGCAGCATTCCTTCTGACTTTGCGCCAATGTCGACCACAACGTGTGTGGGAGTGAGTTTTAGGACGGTCCCTTTGATTACGTTGTCGTCGCTCGCACTCTCTTCGGCTTCGACGGTGAAATTCTCAAGGGCGGCAGCAAAATCTTCGGTTGCGGTTGTCATGGGTTGTGGTTTGTGGTCAGCTTTCGTTTCGGATTCGGCAGAGGTCTTCGGAACAGCAGCTTCGGACGCCTTGGGCGTTGGCTCGGCATTTCCTTCTGAAGACGGCGTGTTGATGGCTGGGGCGGTGGTGTCGTCGAACAAGATCATTGCCTCTCTGGTGTACCTCGCACCTTTGTGCGGGACGGATGCGGGTTGAAACACTAGCGGACAGCTGGCGTGGTCTTAGGTTGTAATGGGCTCGTCCTGGCGAACGAGCTTCGACAATCCCAGCGGTCGGACGTCCTACTGCGAACCCGCGTCCAAAGGGAACCTCTCGACTATAGCAATCGCTTCCGAGCAGTGTCAAACCAGCAGGTGTGTGAAAAAGCTGGATTTCCACGAATTTTTTCCCGGCCTGCATTCGTGTAGAAAATTGGATTCATCTGTTACCCTGCCTGCGCATGGATTACCTCTGGACGCCTTGGCGCTATGCCTACATCAGCACGGCAGACAAGTCCGTCGGGTGCATCTTCTGCGACGCGATCAAGGCTGACGATGACCATGCGACGCGAATCGTTCATCGCGGAACCCATTGCTACGTCATTCTTAATACATTTCCTTACACAAATGGCCACGTCATGATCGTGCCTTATGCTCACCTGGATGAGCTGCGTAAACTTCCGGCCGAGTCGTCGGCGGAAATGATGGTACTTTGCCAACGCGTAGAAGGGATTCTTCGCGAGATCTATCGTCCGGATGGTATCAACCTTGGGATGAACCTGGGCAAAGCTGCTGGTGCCGGCGTCGCCGGACATCTTCATATGCACATGCTTCCGCGGTGGGTAGCCGACGCCAATTTCATGACCGTCGTTGGGGAAACGAGAGTTCTACCCGAGACGCTGGAGACAACTTACGAAAAGCTGCGCAACGCTTTCCTGTCGTGAGTCAGTTTAGATCGACTTTTTGGAGAACCACTGTGATTCTACGATCTTGCTTCTGTGTGTCTTTCATCCTGTTTCTAGGTTTCCTCGCACCCCTTCATGCCGCCGATAAGGTCGATGAATACATGCAGGCCGTGATGAAGGAACGGCAGATCCCGGGAATCGCGTTGCTGGTGGTGCAGGATGGGAAGGTGGTCCGATCCCAGGGATATGGGTTTTCGAATGTTGAACTGCAGGTGCCGGTCAAGCCTGAGACCATTTTTCAATCGGGATCAGTAGGAAAACAATTCACCGCGACTGGCGTCATGATGTTGGTTGAAGAAGGCAAGGTCGGCCTGGAAGATCTGCTGACAAAGTATTTCCCCGATGCGCCCGACACATGGAAAGCAGTCACCGTTCGAAACCTGCTGAGCCATACCGGTGGATTTACCGACTATCCAGAGACATTCGATTTCCGCAAGGATTACAGCGAAGACGACATCCTGAAGATCATCGAAGGGATTCCGCTGGCATATCCGCCGGGAACGAAGTGGGCCTACAGCAACCTTGGCTATGCGACTCTCGGAATTCTCATTCATAAAGTGAGTGGAAAATTCTACGGCGACTTTCTTCAGGAACGAATATTCGGCCCGCTGGGCATGTCGACAACTCGCATCATTAATGAAGCAGACATCATCCCGAATCGTTCTTCCGGATACCGCCTTGTGAAAGGCGCTTTGAAAAATCAGGAGTGGGTCTCACCTTCTCTGAACACAACCGCCGACGGTAGTTTGTACTTTTCCATCGTGGATCTCCAAAAATGGGATGCAGCGCTTGCGGCGGGCAAGCTGCTCAAGAAGTCCAGCTACGATCAGATGTGGACAATCGCGAAATTGAAAGACGGTACGCCAAACTCTGGAAATTATGGCTTCGCATGGTTTCTGAATACTGTGCATGGCCACCGCATCATTGAACATGAAGGTGCTTGGCAGGGGTTCAACACGAGCGTCAATCGCTACGTAGACGATAAGCTGACAGTCATCGTGCTCGCAAACCTTGCCGCTTGCGAGCCCGGTGACATCGCGCATCATGTCGCAGGTTTGTATGTGCCGGAATTGACACCCGACCCGAACAAGAAAGATAAGAAAGACAGCGGCGATTAGGGTTCTTCAAGAGAAGGAGAGTCACCCTACCAGCCTTTCCATTTCTCCCTCGTCGATAACCGACACGCCTAACTCTTTCGCCTTATCGAGCTTCGACCCTGCATCGGTACCGGCCACCACGTAATCCGTTTTCTTGCTCACAGATCCCGACACCCTTCCGCCAGCATCCTCAATCATCTGCTTCGCTTGGTCGCGTGTGTACTTGGTGAGCGTTCCAGTGAGGACAAACGTTTTACCAGCAAGAGCCGTGCCCCGTTGCTTCTTTTCCCCTTTGAGAGTCAGGCCGGCTTTACGTAGCTGCTCGACGAGCTCGCGGTTGCGTGGCTCGGCAAAGAACTCCACGAGGCTGACCGCAATCCTCGGTCCGACTTCGTTCACTTCCTGCAGTTCTTCTTCAGAAGCTTTCTCGAGCGCATCCAGCGATCCGAAGTGTTCGGCCAGGAACTGCGCCGTGCGCTCTCCTACGAAGCGAACGCCTAGTCCGAAAATTACGCGCTCGAGGGGCAATTTCTTGGACGCTTCGATTTCATCTAGCACATTCTGCGCTGACTTGTCTCCCATCCTCTCCAGGCTAAGCAGATCATTTTTCGTGATTCTGTAGATGTCGGCTACGTTCTCGACCATCCCACGATCGGTCAGCTGAGTGACGAGAGCATCTCCCATGCCCTCGATGTTCATCACTGAGCGCGAAGCGAAGTGCAGGATGCTCTCGCGAAGCTTGGCAGGACAGTTCGCATTGACACAGCGGTGATCGGCCTCTCCTTCCGTTCGAACCACATGACCGCCGCACACCGGACAGCGCTCCGGCATTTCGAAACTCTTCTCTCCTCGCGGATGTTTTCCATCATCAACGACTCGAACAACTTTTGGGATCACATCCCCGCCGCGCTCGACCTCCACCCAATCTCCAATCTTCACTCCCAGGCGCTCGATCTCATCCATGTTGTGCAGCGTGGCGCGCGAAACCGTTGTGCCACCGATGGGCACGGGCTTCAGCCATGCCACGGGCGTCAGCTTCCCCGTCCGTCCGACCTGCGGAACGATGTTTGCGATCTGCGTGATTCCACCCCGTGCTGCGTATTTGTAAGCAATCGCCCAACGCGGCGCCTTGCCTGTGAATCCCAGCTCTTCCTGCAGATTGGTTCTGTCGACCTTGATCACGATGCCATCGATCTCGTATGGAAGGCTGTCGCGTTTCTTCTCCCACTCCTCGATGAAGTTCCACACTTCAGAGATGTTCTTGGCGAGTCGTCGGTGAGGATTCACCTTGAAACCAGCCGTTTCGAGCGCATCCATTGCTTCGGATTGGCGCGGAAAATAGCTGCGACCGCCGCGAAGCAGGATGTAGCCAAAAAAATCCAGGCGTCTTTGTGCAGTAATACTTGGTTCAAGCTGACGCACGGTTCCCGCTGTCGCATTGCGCGGGTTCGCAAACGTGGACAACCCTTGCTTCTCGCGCTCCTGGTTCATGCGTTTGAAAGCCGCCAGCGGCATCAACAGTTCGCCTCGCACCTCGAAGGCAGGAGGAAGGCCTGCCTTCTTCAGGCGCTCCTCCGGCAACCACAACGGCACAGACCGGACCGTTCGCACATTGAGTGTTACATCCTCGCCGATACTGCCGTCGCCCCGTGTCACTCCATGCGCAAGTCGCCCACCCTCAAACTGCAATGCCAGCGACATCCCGTCCAGTTTCAGCTCACACAGATACTCCACATCCTTGCGGCCGCTGAGCTCGTGAACGCGCCGCTCCCAGTTGCGCAGCTCTTCTTCGTTGTAGGTGTTATCGAGCGACAGCATCGGCGACGAGTGCCGTACTTTGAGAAATCCTTCGCGTGGAGCACCGCCAACACGTTGTGTCGGCGAGTCGGGAGTGATCAGGTCCGGGTACTCCGATTCGTACTTCTTCAGCTGCTCCAGCAGCTTGTCAAAATCGAAGTCACTGATTTCGGGATCGTCGAGAACGTAATACCGGTGCTCGTGGTAGCGGATCTTTTCTCGCAGGCTCTCGACTTTTTTGACGGTTTCCTTGCTCGCCGTGGCCATCGCCCAAGAATTATAGTGTGCGGGAAGACAAGCTAGCGCGGGCGCCTGCGAAGGTTCGCGTCGCGATTTCTGACCATGTCCATCATCCTTGAAACGTCGCGTCTCACTCTTCGCGAGTTCGTGTCCGAAGATGCTGCTGCCCTGTCGCGGGTGATCTCTGACCCTGAAACGATGAAGTACTATCCGGCTCCCTTTGATCTTCCAGGTGTCGACGCTTGGATCGCGCGCAACCTGGCCCGCTACGAAAAAGATGGCACAGGGTTATGGGCGATGATCCTGAAAAAATCCGGCGAACTGATCGGGGACTGCGGAATCATTCACCAGGATGTTGAAGGCGAGATCATTCCTGAAATTGGTTATCACCTGCGTCGCGATTGTTGGGGACACGGTTACGCTACTGAAGCGGCACTGGCCTGCAAAGAATGGGCGTTCGCGAATTTGAAGACAGAGCGGGTTATTTCGTTGATCCGACCTGAGAACTTGCCTTCACGAAGGGTGGCTGAAAGAAACGGTATGACAATCTGGAAAGATATCCAATGGCGGGAACTGAGGCATTACGTTTACGCGATCACGAAGGCGGATGCATCGAAGGGCTAATCGTCAAACTTCGATCGAGATAAAAAGGGTTGTCATTCCGAGCGAAGCGAGGAATCTGCTTTTGTTGCCTCAACACATTCCTTCGCTTCGCGTCGGACAACTCTTTACACCATGTCTTCCAGTTTCAGACTCTTGACGTCGCCCTTAAAGGAATCCCCTAGCTGCTTTCCTACGAAAGTTGCATCGTAGGTACGCCCCTGTTTCTGAAGCGCCTGCTGCAATCCGAACAGTGAACGCGGATTCCGTGGATACTTGGCCAAATCATCGCGGAAGACCTTCTCGGCGCCCGCAGCATCCCCGTTCATTAACAGGGCGGCACCCAGAGATTCCCGCACGGAGAACGGCCAATCAGGCGGTTCCCCGTAAGCCAGCTTGTCCTGCACTGCAACTGCCTCTGTCAATTGCGCGATCGCCTTGGCATTGTCTTTCTTGCCGAGAGCGATCTTTGCGCCTAAGACATCTGCCGCGATAGTCAGAATGTCCTTGGTCTTGTTGTTGAAGGGCATCGCGAAGATCATGTCAGCTGGCGTTGCATCGCGTGTGGCCGCCAAGGTTTTGTACTCGGCATCCGCCTCCGCGAACTTGCCCTTTCCCGCAAGCGCCATGCCGCGTGAGAAATGCCAAAAAGCGGTGGCAGTCTTCTGGTCCGCACTCGGTTGAGGCATCGCCAGAATTTCATCCCACTTCTGAAAACGCACATCCACCGCCATCGGGACCGCCATGAAGGCTTCGAGCGGTGGCATGTCTTTTACGTGCGGTCCGACATTGGCGGCCAGCATGTCCGCTGCTTTCTTCGATTGTTCGTAATCGCCGTTGATGCTGCCTGCGATCGCGATGAAGTGCAGGTTATGCGAGTAGTACATCAGCGAGTACATGTTAGGACCGCTTCCGGTCTCCTTCATGTAGGTACGGTCAGCCTCGGCAGCCTTCTCGTTGGTGTCTACTGCCGCAGCGTAGTCGCCAGTGCGGATATAAACGTGGGCCGGCATGTGAACGAGATGCCCCGCTGCCGGTGCCAATGCAGCCAGACGATTCGCACCCGCCAATGCGCGTTCCGGTGTGTTCGAAGCTTCGACAGCGTGAATGTAGTAGTGGACCGCACCCATGTGATTGGGTTCACGCTTGATCACGGATTCCAGCGTGGCAACGATTTCTTCGGTGCCTTCGCGGGGCGTGCCATCCTGCATCCACAAGCCCCAGGGATGAAGGTTCATGCCCGACTCTGCGAACAACGTCGCCGCATCCAGGTCATCGGGATACTTCTTGGACACTTCCCGCATTGCCGCGTGATACTCCTCGGCTGCCTTCTTCAGGTCAGACTTCGGATCGGCTGGAAACCGCTTGGCCATCGCGTTGATGTAGTCCTGCTCAGCAGGAGAGGCTCCCTTAGACAGGTCCACTGCCTTCTGAATCGCCTCATGTGCCTGCTTGAATCGCTCCTCGCTGGCCGGATCGTTGTAGTTCGGGCCCACTGCTTCGGCAACTCCCCAGTACGCCATCGCCAGTTTCGGATCCAGTTCGGCCGCGTGCTGGAATGAGCGCGCCGCCTCATCATGGTTGAACGCATATATCAGACGGAGTCCCTGGTCGAAAAACGCCTGCGCCTCCTTATTGGAGGTAGTCACAGGATGGTGCAGGTCACCAAGTCCCGTCATCATGGAGGCCGGCTTGGCTGTTGTATGGGCCGTATGATCTTGTGCGAATGCAAAAAGAGAAAAAACTGCGCATAACAAAAGTGTTGTTACAGTCCTCATCAGACTCTCCTCTAGACTGCTCGATTGTGTTGTAAAACCCCGGGGGATCGCTGATGCAGGGGACGCGGGGCATTCAGCGTTCGATCTGTCTTTATGCTTTATCTATGAATAGCAACAAGGGTAGACAAAAACTGTCTTCCACGCAACTGAAGCTGTATTGCTGATACCCTGTTTGCCCAAAGCGCCTAGGAGGTTTCCATGCCGGCTTCGACCAAGTCGCCAAAGCTGGTGCCATTCGATAGCGGCGCCGGTCTGCTGGAAGCTTTCGACATCAACGATCGAATCAATCTCTTCCTCCTCGACGGCCTCGCTCCCGAGGCTTGGCGAGCTGATCCACCCAATGGAAAAGGCCGGATCATTGCCGCCATAGTGGCCCATATGCACAATGTTCGAGTCATGTGGCTCAAAGCTGCCGCTAAAGGTAGTCCTCTCCCGGAACAACTCATCAAAGAGAAAGTCACTCCAGCCCAGGCGAAGAAGGCGTTGGAACAAAGTCGCGAAGCATTGAAGAACGTCTTGCGGGCGTCACTTGCGTCCGACGGCAGGGTGAAAGGCTTCCGCCCACACGTCGCGGCATTCTTCGGATATCTGATCGCACACGATGCTCATCATCGCGGACAGATCACCATGCTGGCCCGGCAGTCAGGACATCCTGTCGATCCGAAAACCATGTTCGGGATGTGGGAATGGGGAAAGCGTTGAACCAGCGTTTGCACCTCAGGCTATTTATTCACCTCCAATGAACAATGTCCGCGTGCTGTACAACCCCCGCTCTGGAGGGAAGCGTCGCCATACTCAACTCGCTGCAGCGCTAAGCGTCTTACATGATCGAGGGATTCAGTCTTCTCTCCGGGAGACGCTCTCGAGTGCGCAAGCAACCCATGAAGCACGGATAGCGGTAGAAGATGGCTGCGACACAGTAGTCGCCTGTGGAGGCGATGGCACCATCAGTGATGTGACTCAGTCGCTTGTGGGCACCGATACTGCGCTCGGGATTCTGCCATTCGGGACTGCAAATGCGCTTGCGCACGACCTCCGTCTTCCCATGAATCCTGTTGCTGCCATAAAAGTGCAGCTCACTGCGAAGCGCCAAAGAGTCGCGGTCGGCAAGGTGCGGTATCGCGACCTGTCAGGGAAAGACGGCAGCCGCTATTTCGCCGTCGCATTGGGGATCGGCGTCGATGCCCACCTCTTCTACAAACTGCAGGCCGACATGAAACAGCGTTTAGGAATGGCCGCGTACTATGCGAAAGCTTGGCAATTGTGGACGACGCATCGTATGCGCCCCTTTGCTGCGGAGTATCGGGTTCGTGACTCGGAGACATCCCGCAGAGCGGAGCTCACGGAACTGCTGGCCGTGCGAATCACGAATTTCGGCGGCGTTGTCCGAACCTTGGCGCCCGGCGCTTCTCTGATGCGAGACGATCTGCGCCTGGTTCTGTGCCGATCAAATCGCCGCGCAACATACCTGCATTATGTTTTTCGATGTCTTGTGGCGGGTAGCTGGAATGTCAGAGGCATCGATCTCGTACATGCAGACCAGGTGCTTTGCAAAACGATTGACGGGAGCGATCCAAATTTGCGCATCTACGTCGAGGCGGATGGTGAATTACTCGGCACCCTCCCGGTTGAAATCGAAGTCGTTCGCCAGGCCCTGACAATTCTGATCCCGTGAAGATCTCGCGCAAACTTCTTTCTACGCGCAAGCCCGCTGTATCTACCACCACAACAACGGAGTCGCTATGATGGCTATTCGTTTCTTGCGAGATCAAGATTGGAACCCGTTACTCACTTCCTGACCGGCGCTTGCCTTGGACGCGCTGGATTCAACCGCAGCACCGCGCTTGCGACTGCAACCATGGCGCTCGCGGCGGAAGCGCCGGACCTGGATATCATTGGCCAGTTCCACGGAAGAGTGTTCGGCTTCGCTCATCATCGCGGGTTCACTCACTCATTTTTGGGTCTTCCCATCGTCTGCGCAGTGGTCGTGCTGTTCATGTATGGCATTTGGCGACTGCGAGGACGAAAGACGCGTTCTGGAACTCCTCCGCGCTGGGGTTTGCTTTTCCTTTACGCGTACATCGCAGGGCTCAGCCACATTCTGCTCGACTTCACAAATAACTACGGCGTGCGCCCCTTTTGGCCTTTCTGGGAGAAGTGGTACTCCTGGGACATCGTGTTCATAGTAGAGCCCGTGCTCCTGGTCGTACTCTTTGCGGGCCTCCTGGTGCCGGAATTTTTTGCCCTCATCAGTGATGAGATAGGCGGCAAGCGCAAGCGCTTGAAAGGAAGAGTAGGCGCAGTCCTGGCACTCGTAGCTGTAAGTGCTGTTTGGGGAATACGAGACTACGAGCATCGTCGCGCAGTCGCGGCTCTCAACTCGCTCACCTACGAGAAAGCGGAAGCAACGCGAGTCTCTGCCTATCCGTATCCCGTAAACCCGTTCCGGTGGTACGGAGTTGCCGAGACACAGAATTTCTTTGCGCAGACCATGGTGGATACTTTTGCGACCGAAGTGGATCCCGATGGAAAGATGCGCATCCGATACAAGCCGGAAGAAACGCCCGTGACTCTAGCTGCCAAAAAGTCGGAGTTGGGTCGCGTGTACCTGGATTGGGCGCAATATCCGATTACCGAATCCGAGTCGATCGAGTCTCCTGCAGGCTTTGTCGTGAGTCTTCGCGACTTGCGATACGACTATCCGGAACGCGCCGGAGCCGCTTCACTCAGCGCACGGGTCCGTCTGGATTCCAATTTGAGAGTGACCGGCCAGATGTTCGGTTTCCGCAGCCGCTGGGGCCAACCCTCTGATGAGAAATAAGGTTTGGGAAACTCTCAGACCAACAAAAAAGCGCAGCCTCAGCTGCGCTTGTCCGTCTTCACAAGAGTTGCTACATCAATAACTCGGTGGTACGGCGCATGATGGGGTGCTGCATCTCTTGCAGCTCATTCTTCACTCGGTTCAGTCCGTAAACGCAAGCTTCGAATTGATCCGAAAGCTGGGCAAATAGAGGCGCAACCTTCGCGTATTCAAAATGTTCGAACTTCGAAACGATGTAGTAGCTCTCTTTTCCGGCTTTCATCCAGTCTACGAAGTTCTCGATCCGTTCTCGCCGCAGCCGGGCCTGATTGATGCTCTCCGGAAACATGCCCGTGAAGAAGAGGGTGTAGTCGCCGATGTGTTTTCGGACCTGGCGCTCGCGATCAAATGAAGGCGCTGGGCCATAGACGGGATCCGATTCCATCAACATCTCACCCACATCGGACAGAGGACGATTCGCCGTATTCCGGATCTTGAACAATTGGTCGGCATCGCAGAATTCGGTGAGTAGATGCGACACGTAGCCGATCACAGCCGGGTTGCGCAACCCGATCTCCTGAGCGTAATTCCGTCCTACAACTTCCATAAAAAACTGCTGCAGCGGATGGGATTCCGGAACCATTGTTTTGGGCCCCCATGAAAAGCCGTACCCACGAGCTTTTCATCGTCGATGTCGCGAGAGATAGCGCAGCCTTCACACAAAATCAAGTGACTTTTGTAAGCCCGGCATCATCTCGTCAATAGATTTAGATACGCGCGGGCTATCGGCGAGTTATCTGAACAGTTCTGTTGGCAGTGGCCGGTCGCGGCTGCCAAAATCTTCTGCATTGAATTCAGCTCAGGATTTCTAAGGAGAACGCATGGATCGGCAGCGTATTTCAAGCGGCACAAAATGGGAGCCGGTGGTCGGCTACTCTCGTGCCATTCGATGTGGCAAACATATCCACGTATCCGGCACAACCGCCACCTCCCCAGATGGCAAGATCGTTGGAGTAGGCGATTCCTATGCTCAGACTGTGCAGATAATCAAGAACATCGAATCTGCCCTACAAAAAGCGGGCGCCACTCTGAAAGACGTCGTGCGCACCCGGATGTTCGTGACCAACATCGGGGACTGGGAGAAAATTGGTCGCGCGCATGGAGAGTTCTTCGCCGAAATCCGTCCAGTAACCAGCATGATCGAGATCAAGGCGCTGATCTCGCCAGAGATGTTGGTGGAGATCGAAGCCGAAGCAATTGTGGGAGATTAGCAGAGTATCGCTCGCGCGAGCTTGCGCGAACGCCATTGAACGTTCGTAACCTGCGACATACAAGTCGCTGTGCTGAAATTGACTGGGGCGTCACAGGAGACATCGTTCATGCGTTGTTTATCGGTCTGTCTGGCAGCACTTTTGCTTTTGAGCTCTCTTTTACTCGTGGCATGCGGCGGCTCGAGCCCCGGCACGGTCAATCTCAGCTTGAGCGATCCTCCAACCTGCATGGCCCCACAAGGACCGTACATGCACGTCTACGTGACGGTCCAAGATGTTCAGATTCACCAGAGCTCGACGGCTTCGAACAATGATGCGGGGTGGATCGATCTTGCGCCACAGCTGAAAAACAACCCCGTGCAGGTCGATTTGCTGGGAACCTCGAATCAATGCTTTTTGGCGATGCTCGGATCGGCTGCTATTCAGCCCGGCAGCTACCAGCAATTGCGGGTTATTTTGGCGAACAACGGATCTCAAGTTAACAACAATAAGTGTGGTGTGGCGGCGAACTGTGTCGTGCTGGCAGCGGATCCGCTCAACCCCCAAACCCTGCAGCTCTCATCCGAAGCTCAGACCGGGATCAAAATCCCTTCGGGTCAGATCGCCGGGGGACAGTTCACGATCGGCTCGGGAGAGACCAAGGACCTCAACATCGACTTCAATGCTTGCGCCTCGATCGTCGTGCAAGGCAGCGGGCAATTCCGTCTCAAGCCCGTATTGCACGCTGGTGAGGTTGCGCTGCAATCAAGCTCTACAGCAATCAGCGGGATGATCGTGGATAACGGTGGGCTTCCAATCGTTGGGGGCAACACCGTAGTCGCCCTCGAACAGAACATCGGTGGAATCGATCGAGTGATCATGGAGACCGTTCCTAACTCCGCTGGCGGATTTTCTTTCTGTCCTGTTCCACCAGGAAGCTACGAGATCGTGGCGACAGCAATCAGTGGCGCCGGGGTTTCCTATGCCGCTACTGTTATCACGGGCGTGCAGCCCGGCAACAACCTTGGGAAGGTGCCTCTAACACCAGTGGGACTCCCTGCTTCGATCAACGGACAGCTCACGTCCAGCAACGGAAGCGCTGGAGTTGCAGTTGATGTTACGGTGTCAGCTCTCCAGTCGATAAGCGCCAGCACCCAAGTCACAGTTCCTCTTGCGCAGCAGTCCGCGTCGACAGCGACGCTCAGCACCTCGAACGGCACGTGTCCGGCAGGGATGGACTGCGCAAGCTATACGTTCTCTCTACCGGCCGCCAATCCAAGTATTGGAGCGGTGAATCTTTCGGGAGATCAAACACCGGCCGCGCCAGGCGCGGGAGCGGTTACTTATACAGTTGACGGCTTAGCTTTCGTGCTTGGCACCAACACTGCGAATTGCACCCAGCCTGAACAGCAAGCCGTTGTAAATAACGTGACTGCCGGGAATCCATTTTCGGCGGGAGCCCTTGCCTTCAACGGCTGTAATTAGCAGCCTTCAATGTTGTGGCTTATAGGTCCCGCGACTGTGCGCGGGACCTGCCACTTTGTACTCCTCAGACTTTCCACGCGGGATCGACAACGTTTCCCAGTCGGAAGAACGCAGGTGCTTGGCAAGGAACACGATCTGCCCAATGTGCTGCGCATAATGCGCCAGGGCACGATTGAGAGCCTGCAGAACCGAGTGCGGCTCCTGTCTTATCGTAACGGTGCGTTCAAGATCCTCGGGCGTTAAGGAGTCGAGTGTGGCAAACACGATTTCCCATCCTTTTTCCCAATAGCTCATCGTGTCTTCCCGAGACGCTTTTCCGCTTTCGAATTCACGGTCTCGGAACCGGTCAGGCTTCTCCCCATCGGTGGTCAGGAAATCAGTAAACCTGGAATGCGCATTCCCTGCGATATGCTTTGCGATTACAGCCACTGAATTGGCTTCTGGGTCGATGCTTTTAAAAAATTCTTCATCGCTCAACTGGGACATGGCGGCCTCCGCCATGCGTTTGTGTCCGCGTAGTTGACGTTTGATTTCGTCGAGGTATTGAGCAAGAAAATCAGCCATCTTTAGAGTCCGTATGTTCGACTTCAGGTACTTGATGTTAACGCGCAGAGGTTCATTTTCCTGAGACAAATGTCATCTGGGTAGCAGACAGGTACCAGGCGCCGCCTCGACGGATAAAAACATCGGTCAGTCGAGAATGACGCTCGCGAATTTTATTGTCCTTCCGCGCCGTGATGGTCAGGTTGCCTGTCAGAATTGCCGTGTCGCCGTAAACGCTTACTTCCATTTCCTCTGGAATCATGGCCACAATTTTTGGCTCGCCCGAGCGGAGCGTGGCCAGGCTCTGATCTTTGTTCTCTGATTGGCCGTCGGCAGTCGTCCGGACATAACCGGAAGCCAGGATTTTTTCGTACTCGTTCCAATTGCCTTGGACGATCAAGTCGGACAGCTTGAGCTCCAGCGCCCGGACCTCGGCCACAGCTGCCGGGTTCACATCCCGTTCGAGGCCCTTCTCCTGAGCGTGGCTCGGCAAAAGCATGGTGAGGAACAAAACAGCAAAAGCGCATCTCTTCATAATTTCTCAATTCCGATCAAAGCTGCCTCAGTGGTGCGCCGCCGACACGACCCAGATGGGAGAACATCCAGGATTCGGCCGATCCACGGAGAATGAAATGCCAAGCAAAATCTGCGTACGACCCGGGAGAATTACGGACCGCCCCAACCGCCCCCGCCCGGACTTAACACCCGAATCCTTTCTCCCTTCGATAACCGAACGCTGCATTTCCCAGGTAGCTCCTGCAAAGTACCGTTAGCTCGCTCTATTTCTCCTCGACCGCGAGCACCGTCAAATCCGCCAGAGAGGCCGTAAGGCCCTCGCAAGCGTCGATCCGCCAACAGAGTTACATCTGAGTCCGTCAAAACTTCGATTTCGCGCACGATGCCATCGCCGCCGCGATTTCTCCCTTCGCCGCCACTCTCCGGCCGCAACGAATACTGACGCACTCGCAAGGGATACGCATATTCCAAAGCTTCGGCCGGGGTGTTCAGGGAATTTGTCATGTGGCAATGCACTCCAGAGACACCCGGCTTCGTAGGCCGGGCCCCCATTCCTCCAGCAATGGTCTCGTAATAAGCAAACGGCTCGTTCGTCGCCGGATCGATCCCCCCAATGGTGAGGTTGTTCATCGTTCCTGACGCGGCCGCCGGAATACGATCAGGCAAAGCCTGCGCTAGCGCTCGTAAAAGGACGTCAACAATTCTTTGCGATGTCTCAACATTCCCACCTGCCACCGCAGCGGGCGGACGTGCGTTAACCACGGTTCCGATTGGCGCAATCAGTTTGACCGGGCGCATCAAACCGGCCGTCGCGGGAACATCCTCTTTCATCAAACAGCGGAAGACGTAAAAGCAGGCGGAGAAAGTAATGGCCTCGACGGCATTGATTGCCCCTTCGACCTGCGGATCGGATCCAGTGAAATCTACGATGGCACGCTGCCCATTCATCGTGATCACTGCAGCAATCTTCACCGGCCGCTCCGTTACCCCGTCGCTGTCGAGATAATCCTCCGCACGATAGATGCCAGCCGGAACAGATTTTAGGAAGGCACGCATCATCTCTTCGGAGTAATCAAGCAGCTCATGAGCAGCCTGCAGGACCCTCTTACGCCCATATCTCGAGCAGACCTCGCGCAACCGCTCCGCTCCGGTGTGACAGGCTGCAATCTGAGCGCCCAAATCCCCCCGTCGCTCATCAGGAGTGCGCACGTTATTCAGCAGCAAGGCAAGAACGTCTTCGTCGAGTGTGCCTCCCCGAACCAATCGGACGGGCGGAATTCGGAACCCCTCCTGGTAAATCTGGCGGCACGGCCCCATGGATCCCGGAAAAGTTCCGCCAACGTCCGCGTGATGCGCGCGAGAGGCAACGTAGAAGTCAGGCGCCAGCTTACCTGCAGGCTTCAGCCTTAAATTCTTTTTGGATGGTTTTCTCCGTACAGCCTTTTCTTCTTCGATAAAGACCGGCGCCACTAGCGTGATGTCGGGCAGGTGCGTTCCACCTCTAAATGGATCGTTCAACATCACAACATCCCCGCGACGCGGCGCACACGCATCGATTGCAGCCCGCACCGACTTCGGCATGGAACCCAGGTGCACAGGCATGTGATCGCCCATCGCAATCACATTGCCCGCCGAGTCAAATACGGCGCAGGAATAATCGCGGCGCTCTTTAATGTTGGGAGAGAACGCTGTTCTGCGAAGTGCCGCGCCCATTTCCTCGGCGATTGAGTGATAAATGTTTTTAAAAATTTCCAGCTCGATGGGATCGCGCACCATACGCTCGGGAGTTTACGCCACCCAGGACTTCAGATTTGTATTGACATTGCGATTACGATTGCCCAATATCTTGTACTAATGATTGTGCTCCTACTAAAGGTAGCGCAGCATTCGGGCATCAAGGGCCCGGCGTCATTCAAAACCTTGCAAGGGTAAAACGTCAACGGAGGGAAACACTTCATGGCAACCAAGAAGAAGGCTGCGAAGAAGAAAAAGAAACACTAAGCGAGAACCAACTCGCAGACCCTAGGTTTTCCGGGCCTCGCAGGAGAAGCACCTCCCGCGAGGCCTTTTCATTGATGAACTTCTGAGGCTGTCTTTTTGACCAAGTGTTTCCATAAAATTGGTTGTTCTCTGCAGCACATCGTGCTAGAAACGCCAGAGTGGCAGTCAGCACAGCTTCTGCCGCTCCCCATCAATTTCAATGCGCGCAAAAAAGAAGAACATCGCGAAGAGCAGTGCCGCGGACATCGTGATCCCCGAAAAACTTTATTTCCGAATCGGGGAAGTGGCCCGGCTTTGCCGTTTGCCGGCCTACGTTCTGCGTTTCTGGGAGACGGAATTCCCTCAGCTCAAACCGATCAAGAGCAGCACGGGTCAACGGATGTATCGTCGGCGCGACGTTGAGAATGTACTTCGCATCAAGGCCCTGCTTTACGAAGATGGATTTACAATCGCGGGCGCTCGCACTCAACTGCGTGATGACACCAAGACCGACAAGACCCAGGTGACGTTGCCATTCCCTGCCAGAAGTGGAGCAGATCTGGCCCACATCCGACAGGGCCTGCAGGAAATCCTCACGATTCTTGCCGCGCGGCGCTAAATTCCTTCGCGGGTCTCCAAGCAGCAAGCCTCGTCATTACTAAAGTTCCTACCCCGGGGCCGCTATGTGAAAACAACCGCCAGTACTGGCACTTTCGGGCGATGTCGTTTCCATCTAGGCAATTGCGCACATTTATCAATGTGTTACCATTTTTGTGACTGCGAAGACTCTTCCCACTTGGCAGTTGACCCTGGACTCTCCCCCGCGAAGATGCCCGAGTCTCCCTTGGCTGTGGTAGCTGCGAGACCGGTTCCGTCCTAGTGGCGTAGCGGTCGGTAATGGTCGGGAGAACATTTTGGAAGAATATTCGATTCCCGCGCTGGTCTTCGGCGTTGGGGTTACGCTCACCGGCGTACTTCGAACTCTGGGTCAGTCCGGAATTCGGGCCTATACTGTCTGCGATCGGGCGGATATTGCGACTCGCTCGCGCTGGTTTGCTCCGCCTCCTTCTGGAGATGCCTCCCACGTCAGACCCGAAAACTTGGCGGCTTTCTTGAATACATGCGGAGTTTCAAAAGCTGTTTTGGTCCCCTGCTCTGACGATTGGGCGCGTGCCGTGGCACAGCTGCCTTCCTCATTTTCTGATCGTTTTTTTACAAGCACATCTCCGGCCGACGTAGTCGAAACACTGATCGATAAATGGAAATTTGCCAAGCTTTGCGATGACACCGATGTGCCAAGGCCCCGAACGCAATTGATGGATCGCGCCGCTTCGTTGCAAGCCGCACCGGATGATTTGTTTCGAGGCGCTTTCTTAAAACCGCTTTCCTCTGGAGAGTTCGCCCGCCGTCATGGCGTCAAGGGGTTTACTGTTGAGAGCCGTAGCGAAGCGCTTTCTCTGCTCAACGTGCTCGACCTTCCAGTGATGTTGCAGGAATACATACCGGGTCCGCCGACAGCTCATTATTTCGTCGAAGGTTTTCGCGATCGCACCGGCACAGTACGTGGACTGTTGGCGAGGCAACGCCTCCGCATGTTCCCGCTGGATCTTGGAAACAGCAGCCTGATGATCAGTGTTGCGCTTTCTGACGTCGCTCCGGCGGCAGCGGCACTTACACGTCTGCTCGAGCATATTGATTACCGCGGGGTGTTCAGCGCCGAATTCAAGTTGGATCCTCGAGATAATCGCTTCAAGATTCTTGAAGTGAATGCGCGTCCGTGGTGGTACGTGGAGTTCGCTGCGCGTTGTGGTTTGGACGTTTGCAAGATGTCATATCGAGACGCCTTGCGATTGCCGGTCGCTAGCAGCGACACGTATCAAGTAGGACGGCGCTGCATGATGCTAGCGATCGATATGCTTGCGTTTCACGCCATGCGCCGGAACCCCGGCAGCATTCGATTCACAGAGTGGCTGGAGTCTCTGCGAGATGCAGATGATGCCCTCTTTTCATCTCGAGATCCTCTCCCCGCTTTTGCCCACTGGAGTCGGCTCTTGAAGCAACGCTTGGTTCCTGCCGGAACCTTCTCGACCGCGGTTCCACATGTTCGCGTCCATCGCCACTCGGCTGAGAGCACGCCAGGCGAGACGTTGGTCGAGGCAGGTCCTGCTCGGCGCGGTTGACCTCAACACACCAGAGACAATTTTTTTACAAACAACGTATGTCTCACAGTTCAAGCGATTAGGCCGTCCTCCCGCCTGACCATCAGGAAAAACCTGAGATCCTCATCCCGAAAACAGAGCTATAATTCCGGCAATTTTGTGTGGGGGTTTTACCATGACGTCCCGGCTCGGGTTCTGTCTCTCCCTTTTGGTTCTCCTCACTGCAAACCTGTTCGCGCAAGCCCGCGGTGGTCGTTCCTCCGGTACTACCGGGACGACTCGAAGGACCACACCTTCTCTCCCCAGTAATCCACAACGCACTCTTTTCCTCACTGGACACGTTGTCGTCGATGACGGCACGCCAGTGACAGATCCCGTTGCGATCCAGACCAATTGTCGTGGACAGCTTCGCACTCGCGGATACTCGGATGCTAAAGGCTACTTCTCGATTGAACTCGGCGGCACGAGCCAGACAGCGACAGAAATGGCCAGCAGCGATGCTTCGGAATCACTACAAATGCCTATGCGCGGCTCCACGCGGTTCGTGACTAACGAATGGCAGGGTTGTCAGCTACAGGGGAATCTCGCTGGTTTCACGTCTCAACTGCTCGAACTTGAAACGAAAGTGCAAGACATGGGGCCGAACGATGTTGGCAAAATTGTTTTGCACCGTATGGAGCAAGTCGCTGGCTTCACAATCAGCGCCACGAGTGCTGCTGCCCCTTCCAAGGCAAAAAAGAACTACGAAAAAGGGGTTGAGCAGTTTAAGAAGGGGAAGCTAGACGACGCGGAAAAGAAACTTGCGGAAGCGACAACTGTCTACCCCAATTATGCAGTTGCTTGGGTGGAACTCGGTCGCGTCCAGGTGCAGAAGCACAACAATCCGGAAGCCAAGACATCTTTCCAGCACGCGATCAGCGCCGATGCCAAGCTGATCACGCCCTATGAAGAGCTTGCCCGCTTGGCACTCAACGAAAAAGATTGGCCTCAACTCGACGCGGTAACGGACAAGCTTTTGGAATTAAATCCAGTAAGCTTTCCCGAGTACTGGTACTACAATGCCGCTGCGAACTACTACCTCCAGCGTTCTCATGATTGCGAGGAGAGCGCGCGGCGTGGGCTTCGCGTCGACTCTCAACACCGTATTCCTAAGCTCGAACTTCTGCTAGCGGCCGTGCTCTCCGACCGGCACTCTTACCAGGAGGCTGCCCAGCACATGAAAAACTTCGCCAATTCCTTGCCACCAGGCGCCGAGTCCGACGATGCGCAAAAGAAGGTCCATCAGCTCGAACAACTTTCTGCGAAGGCGGAAGTAGCTCGATAAAATTCGGCCAACTATTGGTTTGTCTTCGACCCTCGGGCGCTATGGTTGTGGAAAGTTCTTTTTCTCTAACAACCTTTCCGCGATCTCCATCATCCTTGCACACAACCCAAGGAGGCTTTGCAATGTCGAGAAAATCTTCGTCCGAAACTGTCTCTCGCGTCAGTGCTCAACCGCGGACACATCAGCGCGCTCAGGAAATGCAGGAATTCGGCCGTGTGGTTCCGAATCTTCCACTCAGTTTAGAAGAACCCGTGCGCATGGAAATGTGCGAGAAGCTGAATCAACTGTTGGCTGACACCATCACTATCCGCGATCTATACAAGAAATCTCATTGGCAAGCATCTGGTCCGACTTTTTATCAGCTCCATCTTCTCTATGACAAGCATTATGGGGAACAAGCGGAACTCGTTGACACGATAGCGGAACGCATTCAGATTTTGGGCGGCATCAGTCTCGCGATGGCGCCTGATATCGCTGAAACCACCCAGATTGAGCGGCCTCCGCGCGGCCGGGAAGAACCGCCGGTGCAAATCTCGCGACTGCTGGATGCGCACGAGATCATCATCCGTGACTGCCGGGAATTGGCTGATCGGGCCGACAAACTCGGAGATCAGGGAACCAACGACATCGCCGTGAGCGATGTGCTGCGAACCAATGAAATGCAGGTCTGGTTCTTGAGTGAACACCTGGTGCGTACGCCGCTGGTGGACGCAACTTCAGAAGCGGCCTGAAAAATTCAGACGGAAATATCCCTCCAGGTTCGCGCCCGTGCTCTAGGCGCTGACCTGGACTTTTTGTTGTGTCGGATGACCCTAATTCAAGAGGCAGTCGCGGCGAAAGAAGTCTTGACGCGCTCGATCGGTGCCTGGACGACGTGGACCGTTTCCTCTACTAATAAGCGATTGGCCTGCCGCAAGCTCAGAGACAGCTCTCCCGTGCGGTGGCCTTCGCCCGCCATCACTGAGCTGGCTGCCAGGGTGAACCTCAATGCATCAACCTGATCTTCGAAGTACAGTACGACCATCTTCGCAGCCATCCGATTTCTCCCTGCAGAGGTAATGACGAAGTCGCGGTAGAGCTTCCTTGCATTGTGCCTTCACAGCCGCGTGCCTAGGAGTGTCGGATGTGGTTCTCTTGAACAGAAAGTACACAGTCTCGCATCGCGTTGAATTTAATGGCCGCGAAAATGGAAATACACGTCATGCTTGGAAGAAATTGGCACTCCATTCTTAGTTGCTGGGTGAAACTGCCAATTTGCGAGCGCAGCCAGGGATCTTGAGTCGAGCACCGGGTTGATACCTCGAATCACGGCCTTATCGATAATGTTGCCTTGTTCATTAATGGTGACCTCTACCACCACGTCGCCTTCAAATCCGGATGGTAGTTCACCAAACGAAGCGATGGGGTCGGATCCTCTGATGGGATAAGCCGGTCGCACTTCAAGTCCAAATACAGTGCCCTCACTGAGAGAGCCGAATGGCGAGCCGACTGGTGGCACTTCATGAGTCGCTCCGCGATCGATCGAAGAAGAGTCTTCTTCAGCTTTTGCCACTTCCACAGTTTGTTTGGATTTCTTCCTCGCTGCCCTTCGCCACTCCAGGTCAGATTTTTCTCTCAGTTTAGCGCGCGCATCCTTCGAACCATTTCCTTGGCCAGAATCGGTTGATGATTCTTCTTTCGGTGCTAACCAATAAAGGTGTGTAGTGGAAGTCCCATTGTTTCCCGCTAGGATCGAAGATGGTTTCACAAACTCTGGCTTTGTTGGCCACAACAGGACAAGGAAGATTGCGCCATGAACAACAACAGACCCGAATAACCAATACCGGCGGTTCGGATCAGGCATACCCGCCAGTGAACTGGATAGGTGGAAATCGCTACTTGGCTCGGTTCGATCTTTGTGGTCGGACGACATTGAATGCTTACATTATGGACGCTTCTGCGGCTGACTTGTAACCCGGGCTCAGGGATCCCCAGTCTAGGAGGGGCCCGAGGCGCTATACAGCTGGAACCCCTTCTCGTTGCCGCACACTATCTACACTCTTCCCGTGCCGCACCGAACCTGCGAAAACAGCCGAGAGACTGTAAAGAAGGAGAGCCAGAATTCCCAGGATCGGGGTACCGCCGATCATCACAAGATTCTCGAGAATCCCTCCCACTACAGCCCCCAGCAGGTTTACACCAAGGCTCTGGGCAGCATCGGGCACACTGCGAAAACTCTGCGAGAAAATCAGGCCTGAGAAAAACACCGGAATTCCAACGAGCAATGCTCCCGCGAGCATGCGCTCACCGAGTGGCAATGATCCAAGCAGGGTGTAACGGAGAAACATTCCTCCAACCAATAATGCGAACAGCGATGCATAGGCCACCCGGACGGAAACCGGCCGAAATGCGATGTAGCTGTTTGCCAGAAATCCCATCAGCAGAAAGGCAGCGACCACGACAGAGTTCACGACCCATGTCGAACCGAACAACAAAGAGAGTTCAGTCACGCCCTTGGTCTCGAGCAGCATGAAACCCGCACCTAGAAAGAAGAAATGAAGTCGATCCGGCTTCGCCAACTCGCGAAACGTCATTTGCTTTCGAAGCTGCGCAATCGAAAAGTACAAGAACAGGATCAAGACGCCAGGAATCGCGATCGGTATCGTGTGCTTTCTTAAATACAAGAATGGCCAGGAATCTGTTGCGATGATGGCAGCCGCACGTCGCCCTTCGATTTCACCGCGCACTTCGGGATAACTTGTGCTCGGACTGGCATTGGCCCCCACGCCTTCGACGAAAACTACTCCGGCAGAATCGAATCCGGTATAGAACGCGCGAGGTGGTGTATCGAAAGCCGCCGCCAGCGTGACAAACAGCCGATCCGTGATGAACGACGCTCGCCCGCTATCGAACCCAAGCACCAGCGTCCCCTGCGGTTGCAGCAAATTCCGTGCTTCTCGGAAGCTTTCGCGCGTGTACACGTAATCGTCCAAGCGCAGTGTAGAAAGGCTCGAAAGCAATGTGTGCGAATCGAGGTATCCGAACACGATCAGGTCGTATCTGTGCTTTGCTGTCTTAAAGAAAGCGCGTGCATCATTGACCACTACAGTGACTTTGTCCGACGCATAGGGCTGTTCCGGATGATACTTTCTCCCCAGCGCGACCAAATAAGGGTCGATTTCGACAGCATCCACATTACTGGCACCGTGTCTCAATGCCGCAGCGACATCGTTTCCCGTGCCCGCTCCCACTACCAACACGCGTTCCGGTCGCGCGACTAATTGATAAGGAAAATCGTAGCTCGGTAATGCCGACCGGTTTGGTTCCTGATTTGGATATCGCGTCATGAACTCCGACGAGAGATCCAACATTTTTTGATAGTAATCGTGGTTAACGGCGATGAAAAACCCGCGCGGCTTCGACCAACCTTCTGGAGGTGCGAGTTTGGCGAGATCGATTCTGTAATAAGGGGACCACACTGTCATCGCATCCGGAGCTGGTTCACTCGCGCTGCCGCCACTCGGGCCAAGCGTCCATGGCTGGGTGAAAGCCATGGTCACAACGATCACCCCAAACACCGTGAGTACCCACTTGTCTCGATAGAAGAAAGGTAGAGCCAACAAAAACCCGAAGACGACCCACACGGTGGGAGGCAATCCCAGAAACGAGAATGCGGTGATGATCGCGATGCCGGCGAGACTGCCTGCCAAATTGATCCCGTATCCACGTAGCGGAGGAAAAAGTTCCAGCTGTTCTCCGATGAACCGGCCAAGCACCGCAAAGAAAACAAAAATCAGATTCAGGATCCCGGACACAACGCCGAAGAAAAAGAAAACCATCAAAGGCAGCAAGAGAACGCCCCACAAACCGTGAGGCACTTGTGGCAGCGAGCCCAGCATCTCGTATTCACTGCCAGGGACAGGTAGATGTGTCAGCCCAATGTAGGGTGCGAGAACGATGGCCAGGAAGAGGGCCGCGCACACTGGCGCGAAATATCGTCGCTTGCCGCGCCCATGCGTTGTGATCATGCCGAGTCCAAGCCCAAAGAAACTGGCAATCAGTGGCAAGTTCTTCAGATAAGCGAATACGCGTATTTCTGTCGACAAATACCGAACGAGGACCAGTTCGAAATACAAACCGAGAACACTCGCCAGAAACAACAGCGCGGCACTGGGCAAATACTTGCCCGATGTCACTTTCGTCTTGGAATCAACATTCCCCAGCTCGATTGTCACTGATTTAGTCTCCGCTGACCGGTAATTCCCGATTAGTCGCGATTCTACCGGGGGAACATTTTTCTTTTAAGTTGGTTCTATATGAGTGCCAAGATCGTAACGCTGAGGCGTAATGCCGTTTCTCGACCGTTCAAAGGCATGAGGTTTGTATCTTGGCCCGATTACGCGACCGGCTAATGCGCCGGACACACTTCGGCGACTCCTTTCCCCTTCAGGGGATTATCCGTGTCCGCGAAGTTAGCTACCTTCCAGCCCTCCACTGATCGATAGAGCGAGTACGACTCGTATCCGCAGTGGTCGGGCTTACCCGCGAAATAGAAGACATACCTTGCCCACACGTGGGCCATTCCATTTGGATCGATCTTCGTCGAGGCGCTTAGGATGCGCACGTCCCAAGCTCCCGGTTTCAAGGCTGCAACATCTGCAATCGCTTTCTCTCGGTTCTCAACATGAATCTTGCGGTGATCGAGGGGGCCTTGCAGCGAGATGCCGTGATACTCATCGTGTAAAAGCGAACGCACGACAAATGCATCCGCATCGCGAAGAGCCTTGTGAAGTAGCTCGATTGTTTGAAGAGGCGAGCGTCCCCCTTGCTCTGATGAAGCGAATAAAGCACAACCGAGCAACCCACAAACGATTCCGCTTAAAACAAGTCGCCGCATATCGAACACCCTCATATGAACTGTCGAAAGCCACTTATCTTTCCATATCTCATCACGCCTGCCGCATCACAAACTGGCGTGATCCATACCCTTGAGGCCCACTCCACCTGCCTTGAACATGGCACGGAACTCCACTTTGCTAGCGATCGGACATTTCCAGGGGTGCGCTATGTCAAATCTCCGCATACATCATGTTGGCTTATTCGCTTTCATCTTTGCGCTCATTTTCGTCCCGGTCGATTATCTCGTGTCCGCATCGGGAGGAAGTGTCCAGGTCGACCCGCAAGCATTGAAGGTTTTCGCGCCCTTGCCCACGTTGATGAACTCGCCGTCGAATGCATTGACAGCCGCGAAGGTAAATTTGGGTAGGGTCCTGTACTACGATCCTCGTCTGTCCGCCAACCAGAAGATCTCCTGCAATACATGTCACCCGCTGGACGCCTACGGCGCCGAAGCCAAGGCCGTGTCCACGGGACACAAAAATCAGCTGGGCAAGAGAAATGCCCCCACCGTATACAACGCCGCGGGACACTTCGTACAGTTCTGGGATGGCCGGGCGCCCACTATCGAAGAGCAGGCAAAAGGGCCGATCACCAATCCTGTCGAGATGGCGATGCCTTCCGATTCCGCCGCAGTTCAGGTAATCAGATCTATGCCCGATTACCTATCCCTCTTCCAGGCAGCTTTTCCCAACGATAAAGATCCCGTTACCTACGACAACATGGCTTTAGCCATCGGGGCATTCGAGCGCGAACTGGTCACGCCCTCGCGTTGGGATACCTTCCTCACGGGAAACACATCGGCCCTGACCGACGCCGAAAAAACTGGTTTCAACACCTTCGTCGCAACCGGCTGCCAGTCATGCCATAACGGTCCCTATGTTGGCGGGTCTTCCTATAGGAAACTCGGCATGATCAAACCTTGGCCTGATCAGAGTGACTCGGGACGCTTCCAGGTGACAAAGAACGACAATGACAAAATGGTATTCAAGGTTCCTTCCCTGCGAAACATCGATAAGACTGGCCCATATTTCCATGACGGCTCAGTCTCAACGCTCGAACAAGCCATCCGCAACATGGCAGTTCATCAGCGTGGAATGACGCTCAGCGAAGATCAGGTGAAGTCGATCGAAACCTGGATGGGCTCGTTGACAGGCCCGCTACCCGTGACAGTCATCAAGCCGCCCGAACTCCCGAGGAGCACGCCCCAAACGCCACGCCCCACTCTCGACTGAGTTTCACGTGCGTTTTGGCGCACCGCCCAGTGGTCCGTGCGAACCAAGATGAGACTGCAGCGGTTGTGCGAAAGTCTCACCCGCCGCAGCACACAAAAACCCAAACGGCTGTCCCTAACGCTCCTCCAAGGCACGTGGAAAACTTTTCTTCGACGAGAGACAAACTACGAGCACTTCCTAGCGTAGAATAACCAACACTTTTTACACCGCAAGGAACGCCACCTCGGTTCATCGGCTCATGTAAGACTCGCCGCCGCGGCAAGTCCAGTTTTCCCACATCTAGCAAGACCCCGGGATGCAGTCATTCAAAAATTAGGAGGCAGCCATGAGCACCAGCGCAGTCCGTAATGACACTGTTGCAATCGACGCGGGTATCGCAAAGACTGACACAAAGCTTGAAGTAGTTGTAATTCCAGTCTCGGATGTCGACCGCGCGAAAGAGTTTTACACAAAACTAGGATGGAGGCAGGACGCCGAATTCGCCGGTGGCGACGATTTCCGCATACTCCAGTTCACTCCGCCCGGATCTGCCTGTTCGATCATCTTCGGCAAAAACATCACACCAGCCGCGCCGGGCTCGGCCCAAGGCATGTACCTAATCGTTTCGGACATCGAGGCCACCCGCCAACAGTTGGCTTCTCGAGGCATCAAGGTCAGCGAAACTTTCCATGGTGCAAATGGCGTTTATGCGGGACCGGACGAACCCTACTTATTTGGGCGAAAGCGTGTCAGCGGTCCGGATCCTCACCACGACAGCTATCGCTCATTCGCCTCATTCAACGATCCCGATGGCAATGGTTGGCTCCTGCAGGAGATCACCACGCGTCTGCCGGGACGCATCGACTCTGCGACCACCAACTTCGCGTCCGTGAATGATCTGGCGAACGCGATGCGCCGCGCCTCCGTCGCACACGGCGAACACGAGGCGCGGACGGGCCAAGCCGACAAAAACTGGCCAGACTGGTATGCGGAGTACATGGTGCGCGAGCAGAACGGACAAGAGCTGCCAAAATGAACGGCGGACGAATATTGACAATGCCGTTCACCAAGCGCGTCACGTTATCACTGGTTGCCACGGCTATGTTGGCCGGCTTTGCAGCATTACTCGGCCCCTCATCAGGACGCGCCGATGAAGGGGCCAAGCCGGTCTTCGTGACAACGATGCCCTCTGGATATCGCGACTGGCAGTTCATCTCCGTCGCTCACGAAGAAGGCAATCTCAACAGCTTCGCAGCTGTTTTAGGCAACGATGTCGCGATCAAGGCCTACCGGGAAGGAACACTCCCCTTCCCGGACGGCTCGATCATCGCCGCCTTGCACTACCATTACACCTCGTCGGAGGAGAACAACAAGGTTTTCGGTCGTGCCCAATCTTTTGTTCCCGGAGCTCCGACGAACGTTCAATTCATGGTGAAAGACTCAAAGCTGTACGCCCAGACCGGCGGTTGGGGGTTCGGTCATTTCAATGATGGCAAACCCGCTGACGAGGCATTCATGAAACCTTGCTTTCCTTGCCACGCCCAAGTCAAAGATCACGACTTGGTCTTCACGCGCTACGCACACTGATCGCATCTCAGGTGGCGGAATGCTCACAACCGCCACCACAGATCTTCCACCCCATGCAAGAAAGGACGAAAACATTTATGGCCACACTGAGGGTTGCACCAAAACCAAGCACAGCTCGAATGAAGGTCGCGCTGATTTCACAACCTGGTGCAGATTTCGAACTCGTTGAGCGAGAAATTCCCGACCCTGGTCCGGGACAAGTCCGCATTAAGGTCAACGCTTGTGGTGTGTGCCACAGTGACGTACTTACGAAAGAAGGTTGGCCCGGAATTGAATATCCCCGCGTACCGGGTCACGAAGTCGCTGGCGTTGTGGACGAGTTGGGCGCAGGCGTTTCCGCCTGGAAGAAAGGTCAGCGCGTCGGAGTCGGCTGGCACGGCGGACACGACCTTACCTGCCGCGAATGTCGCCGAGGCGATTTCCGCAACTGCCGCAACGTGAAAGTTTGTGGCATCAGCTATGACGGCGGGTACCAGGAATACATGATTGCGCCCGTGGAAGCCCTCGTCGCTATTCCGGACAATCTCAGAGACGTGGATGCCGCCCCACTGCTCTGCGCCGGAATTACCACTTACAACGCGCTACGACACAGTGGCGCAATGCCCGGCGATCTCGTGGCTGTGCAAGGCATCGGCGGTTTAGGCCATCTTGGCATCCAGTTTGCGAACAAGTTCGGATACAAAGTTGTCGCTATCGGTCGCGGCTCCGACACTGCCCCCCTCGCAAAGAAACTCGGCGCACATATTTACATTGATAGCCAATCCGCCAATGCGGCCGAAGAACTGCAAAAACTCGGCGGAGCCAGGGTCATCGTGGCCACGGCTCCAAATTCGAAAGCCATGTCTGCTCTGATTGATGGTTTGGGTCCGAATGGAGAGCTCATGGTAATCGGCGCTACCACCGATCCGATTGAGGTCACGCCGGTCCAGCTCATTTTTGGCAGCAAAACTATTCAAGGCTGGGCTGCAGGACCGCCCGCCGCTTCCGAAGACACACTGAATTTCGCCGATCTCAGCGGCGTTCGTCCCATGATAGAGACGTATCCGTTCGAAAAAGCCGCGGACGCTTATGCACGCATGATGAGCGGCAAAGCGGAATTCCGCGTCGTATTGACGATGTAGAAAACTCTTGCAGATGCCTATCCAAGACTGGTTTGCCATGAACTCGTTCGACTACAAACACTCGTCAGCGTTACTACCGTGTTCCCCGTAGATGAAAATCTCTCACCATTGCGTAAAAAATTAGAACGTTGCAAGTAGAAGGAGCGTGAACTCTTACAATTTGTTTGCTTTTTGATTGGCCCGATATGTGCTCCACTCGAAGATCAGGCATCCGACTACGAGTGATGACATTGAGGGTCAAAACGCTGTGGCTGGCAATTGGGGGACTAATCGCGGGGCTGTGCTCGTTGACTGTGGCAGAGCAACCCACCTCCCCAGAAGCAACCACCTTAACCTCAATTGTCGAGGCGATGCAGAAAGCGCAATCGGGGGGTCATCCTTCAAACCCTTACGTTTTGATTCGTGAATATCAGCTAGCCAGTGCGAACAGGCCCGGTTCTTCTTCCGATGTGGTCGCCGAAGTCGCCTTCATGCCACCTTCCAGCAAGAACTATAGAATTCAGACATCCGCAGGCAACAATCGCGGAGAGCAAATCGTGCGCCGCCTCTTAGAGCATGAAGTCCAAGCGACTTCCGACGGTGCGAATTCTAAGACCGCATTGAGCCCTGATAATTATTCCTTCAGCTATGTGGGCGAAGCGACCGTGGACGGTCAGGCATGCTATGTACTTGGGTTAAAGCCAACGCGAAAAGATGATGAACTGATTTCCGGGCAAGCTTGGGTGGACAAGTCTTCCTTCCTTGTCCATAGGATTGAGGGAGATTTGGTGAAAAGTCCCTCCTGGTGGTTGAAGAAGGTGCACGTAACGCTCAAGTTCTCTGATATGAGTGGCAACTGGTTACAAACCAACATGGAAGCCATAGCGGACGTGCGCATAGTAGGTCGTCACACCCTCAGCTCAAAAGTTCTTGATTATCGTGTTCCTGATACTGTTGCCTCGACTCATCCCGTTCCTCGCCTGAGTGCTCATCCCGCAAAGCTCAGAGCCAGATAAAGCACCGACAACTCCTGCAAACGATGTAGTGGCAACCATCCGTCGCGAACACAGTCTGAACGCCAGATCCCCGCCACAGCCGCGAAAGTCATTGCGTCGGTAATCCTGAGTTCCGCAATAGATTTCCACACAAAACAAAAACGGCGTCATCCCGAACGCGCGCGCTTTCTCCAGCGTGCGGAGAGCCTGCCCTGAGCGGAGCCGAAGGGGATCTGGCGCGCACTACCTCTATCCATCATCTCCACCAGTATTGTCATTCCGAGTGCAGCGAGGAATCCCTACCAGCAATGACACGTTCGAGGCCAAACTGACCTCGTGAAGTAACTACAGTTCGAGCAGCCCACGCAGGGCAGCTCGGCACCTTTATCGGTTCCGCAATGACGGCATCACAGACGTCGTTTCGCACTCAATAGCTACCTTTGCCCCCGTGATGCCTCGGCTTTGCGCCTGCTGTTACAATTCGCCCGCTATCACACAGGAGCGAATGATGCTTGATCGCAGAGGCTTTCTTTCTTCACTCGCGGCCGCAGGAGCGATTGCTGGTCTTCCCCTTTCCGCGCTGGCGCAAGCCGCTAAAGGCGCCGCAAAGCTTCCGCCTTCCGACCTCTACGACAAGAATGAGGACGCCTATTGGGCCGAGCTGCGCAAGCAGTTCTTAATTCCCGCCGACGTCCTTTACCTCAACAACGGCACCGTGGGATCGTCACCGATGCCGGTTGTGCAGGGTGTCATCGACGGATTTTTCGAACTGGAAAAGATGATCTCCGATGATCCCGAGGTCTATCCGATCTGGGGATACCCGCACGAGAACACAATCCACGCGGCCTTCCGGAGCGACCTTGCGACATTTGTCGGCGCAACGAAAGACGAGATCGCCATTGTCCGCAACGCCACCGAGGCGAACAGCTACATCGCCAACGGCTTAGAGATGAAGGCCGGAGACGAAGTCCTGATGAGCAATCAGGAGCATCCCGGCGCGGAAGAAGCGTGGAACGTCCGCGCAAAACGGTACGGCGTTGTCGTGAAGAAATTCGAACTCCCAAAACCGCCAAAGGACAAGAACGAAATCCTCAATCGCATCAATGATGCGATTACCCCGCGGACACGAATCATTTTCGTGAGTCACATCACGACAGTCACCGGTGTCGTTCTGCCTGCGAAAGAGATCTGCGCGCTAGCACGTCAAAAGGGGATCTTGTCTGCGCTGGACGGCGCACACGTTCCTGGCATGATGCGATTGAACATTCGCGACCTCGGCTGCGATATGTACACCTCGTCTCCGCATAAGTGGTTGTTCGCGCCGAAGGGTAGCGGCTTCCTCTACATTCGCGAAGAAGTGCAGCCTCAAATATGGAACACGATCGTCACCGAAGGATGGGACTATCCCGGCGCAAAGGCCGAGCGCTTCATGGCGATTGGATCCTCGAACGTAGCAATGTTGTGGGGGTTCAAAGCAGCCATCAAGCTTGCCAATGATATCGGCATCGACCGCATCGAGAAGCGTCATCGAAAGATGGCGGATTACATCCACGGAGAGATGATGAAGCGCGGTGCTGAATCGTGGACGTCTCCTGATCCCAACATGCGGTGCGCAATCGCAACTGTGAACGTCCCAGCGATCCAAACTATGGAGATGGAAAATTGGATGTGGAAGACGCACAAGATCCGGATGCGCGGCGGAGTGCCATCGAAAGTGCGCCTCTCAACACCTTACTATGTGTCGAAGGCAGATCTGGATCGCTTTCTGGCAGCCTACGATCAGTATCTCAAGCTGAAAGGCGCGGCATAGCGGGGCGGCGAGCAGGACCAAACTTAAAAAGCTTGCGCTTACTTCCCTCCGAAATCCACGATCGCCAAATCGAGCGGCAATTGTCCATGTCGTGCGTTTGGCGTCGGCGCAATCGCCGTGCTGAAATCTCCTTCGACTCCTGTCGCTTTCTCGAACACTTCTTCCGGAATCTCGCCAATCCACGTGAACGAATCAATCATGTATGGAACGCCACTCGATCCCATGACGGAGGGGCCATTCATCAAATGAAAGTGCAGGTGCGGCGCCGAAGTATTTCCTGTGTTGCCTAGCTTCCCGAGGAGCTGGCCGCGTTTCACTTGTGCGCCCGGCACGACCGTCACCGATCCTTTCTGCATGTGTGCGTAAAAGGCATACACTCCATTCCCCAGGTCCATCACCACGTGGTTTCCATCCACGTTTTCGAGCGTGATCGTTTTCGGATCCGGCAACGTGCCCGGCACTTGATCGTCGAGTGTGTTCAGCGAGCTGACAACCTTGCCATCGGCCACCGCTATCACGTCTGCCCCGTATCCTGGATAGCTGTGCACATCCACGGCATTTCCATTGACTAGATGTCCGCTTTTATCCATCAGCATGTAGTCAATTGCATAACGCTGCGCGAAATAGATCTGACCGTTCACCGGGATGCTGGTTGCGCGGTGCACACCGGGTTTGCAGCAACCATTCACCGCAAGCCATCCTTTCCCTTTAAGCGGTGGCCCGATCGTCATCAATTTCGACTGCAACTCTACCGGTGCCGCTGTGTAAGTCATCTCAACCGGGGTTTCCGGCGCCCTCGACGGCATTTTTCCGCCCGAAACTGTTAGACGATGGAGCAGCCGACTGGGGACCATGCCACTGTCGATCGCCAGGTCGACCAGGAAAATGCGCGTCCCGTTAAATTCAATATCGGTGTTCTCCACGCCACTGCTTCCCGTGGTGCGCAGATGACTCTGAAGGTCGTTGCCTTCGAACACTCGGACCGCTTGGCTTGGCTTGTTGGCATCGAGCACTTCAATCCTGTGCAACTTCGCCGGTGTCACATTCGCATTCGTCAGCACCAATTCATACACCACGTGCTGCTTTCCATCCGTTCCGGGAAAGGGCTGGACGCCGCTCGCCAGCAGCGACGCCACCACTGGTGTGAACACATCTTTCTCTGCATACCCTAGTGTTGAACACAACAGCATGATCAAGACGCAGTACTTCCTCTTTGATTGCATCGGATGGAAACCCCTTGCAGGTGGACTTGCGAAGCGCCGTCATCTTAACAGGCGGGCACAGGATTTCGTCGCCTCTAAGCGAAGCGAAAGAGGTATTTAACAACTCACGTAGGCCCAGACGCCTCGTCTGGGCGGTCGCGCTTGCGCGACATCTGTTTTCCACTTCCTTAAATTCGGGAGCGATTCCGGTCAACTGAATTGACATACATAGAACTACAATGTATAAGGCTTCTAGGTATGGATCTGGGCAAAGATCTCGTCGCCGCTTCTGCCACACCTCTCGTGCTTGCCATCCTTGCCGAAGGCGACAGCTATGGATACGCCATCATCAAGCGAGTGACAGAGTTGTCGAGTGGGCACTTGCAATGGACCGATGGGATGCTCTATCCCGTTCTTCACCGTCTCGAGCGCCAAGGCTATGTCGCGGCCAAGTGGTCCTCCTCAGAAAACGGCCGCAAGCGTAAGTATTACCGGATCACGAAACAGGGTCGCGCGCACCTCGACGCTCAGCGCAAACAATGGCAGGTCGTCGACGGTACCCTGCGCGGTATCTGGATGAAAGCGTGCACGGCATGACGGCCTTCGCCGATTCACCGCTCGAGGACCAAATTGCACAGTGGCGGTCCTATCTCCGCCGTCGTCAGGCCATTCATGGATCGGACATCGAAGAGCTCGAGGGGCATCTCCGCGAGCAATTGTCCGCGCTCACCGAAGCCGGTCTCGCCAGCGACGAAGCTTTCTTGGTGGCAGTCAAACGCATGGGAAGCGTTGATGCGCTATCCGGCGAATTCGCGCGTGCCCACTCCGAGCGACTCTGGAAGCAATTAGTCATTGGCTCCGCGGCTTCCGATGAGTCGGCATCTGCAAAAACCACCAACACAGAAACCTTCGTCGTCATCGGCCTCGCCATTGCCGCAGCGTGCGCCATTAAGTCGCCAGCGCTGTTCGGTGTTCCGCTCAAAGGACATGAGCCGTTTTACGCTCGGAACTTCAGCTTGTTCGTCTTTCCGCTGCTCACCATCTATTTCGTGTGGAAGCGAGGTTGGAACCTCGTTCACAGCCTCTGGCTCGCATTACCATTCGCGGCTGCCGCTGTTTTCGCCAACATTTTTCCCTTTCGCCCGAGCAGTGACACCGAAGTCCTGACCGCTCTGCATCTACCCATCGTACTATGGCTGACCGTCGGCTTCGCGTACGTCAGAGGCCGCTGGTTTGCTGAGGATGGCCGAATGAACTTCGTGCGGTTCTCGGGCGAGCTCGTCATCTACTACGTGCTCATCGCACTCGGCGGAGGCGTTCTCACCGGCTTTACCATCATGATGTTCCACTCCATCGGCATGAACGCCGCTTTGTTCACCCATGACTGGCTGATCCCCTGCGGCGCGATGGGAGCCGTAATCATCGGATCCTGGCTCGTCGAGGCCAAGCAAAGCGTGATCGAGAACATGGCCCCCGTGCTGACACGCCTGTTCACTCCGCTGTTCACAATTCTGCTGTTGGCGTTTCTCGGGACCATGGCGTGGACACGCAACATCATCAAGGTCGAACGCGAGGTCCTGATCGGATTCGACCTTTTACTGGTGCTGGTCGTTGGACTGGTGCTCTACGCCGCCTCCGCGCGAGATCCACAGGCGCCGCCCGACTTCTTCGATCGTCTGCAACTCCTGCTTGTCATCAGCGCGCTCTCGGTCGACGGAGTTGCGCTTGCTTCAATCGCAGCCCGCATCTCCGAGTTCGGACTCACTCCCAACCGGGTAGCTGCTCTTGGCGAGAATCTCATCCTGCTCGTGAACCTGGCATGGACGGCGTGGCTTTACACGTCTTTCTTTCGCGGGCGCGAATCCTTTGCCGTCCTGGAGCGATGGCAGATCGCGTATCTGCCCGTGTACTCGATCTGGGCGGCACTAGTAGTCGTTTTGTTCCCGCCCCTGTTCGGCTACATCTGAAACGCGGATGATCCAAAGGTCTTTCTCCGCGCATTCTGCGTCCTCCGCGCACTCCGCGGTTAAAAGCTTCTACCCAACCCCGAAAAACGCTTCCACCTTCTTCAAATCCGTTGTCCTCTGATAATTCGGCAGACTCTCCACGAACACGCGGCCATACTGTTTCTTCAAGATCCGGTTATCGAGCAATGTCAGCAGCCCGCGATCATGTAGTGACCGAATCAATCGCCCGAATCCCTGCTTCAACGTGATCACGGCCGCTGGCACCTGGTAATCGAAAAATGCGTTCCCACCCTCCGCATCGATCGCCTTCACGCGCGACGCCACCACCGGATCACTCGGCACAGCAAACGGCAAGCGGTCCACAATCACCGCGCTCAGCTGTTCACCCTGCACGTCCACACCCTGCCAGAATGATGACGTTCCGAACAACACTGCATTCGGCGTAAGCCGGAACTCCTCGAGCAACGCGCTCTTCGGCGCATCGCCCTGCAAGAACATGGGAAACTCCAATTCTCCAAGCAATCGCTGGTAGATTTCGTTCATCTGCGCATAACTGGTGAACAGCACGAACGCTCGGCCGCGCGTGATCTCAAGCAGCCGTCGGATCAAGTCTGCAGCCTTTGCCGCAAACTGTGGCGTCCTCGGGTCCGGCAAGTCCGGAGGCACATAAAAAATCGCCTGGCTTTCATAATCGAAATGCGACGGCAGCACGACCTCGCTCGCGTGTTCCAGCCCGAGTCGTCGCCGCGCATACGCGAATCCGCCGCCCACGGCCAGCGTCGCCGACGTCAGCACCGCTGTATCCAGCTTCGACCACAGCGCTTCCCGCAAGATGGGCCCAACATCAATAGGCGTCGCCTGGAGGAATACATTGTTTCGTTCCCGCCCGCCACGCCGCCGCTCAATCCAGAACACGGTGTTCGGATTGTCGTCTTCCAGCAAAAACATGAGATGCGTCTGGATTTCCTGCGCCCGGCGTTCGAAGTTGAAAACCTCCTCCGGCTTTTGCGGCATCTTCTCGAGCTCTGCGCCCAAACGCGCCAACGCCCGCGTCAGCGACAGGAACTCTTCGCCATTCTCTTCCAGGAATTCGCGCCGGTTCTCGAACGCGAATCGCCCATCTCCCGGAGGCAGCACCGAGAAGAAGAATTGCGAACGTTCCCGCAAACTCTTGATCGCTCCGGAAAGGGCAGGCGTGTACATGCGATTTCTTTGCAGCGACCCTTCAACGTCTCGCGCCAGCTCTTCCACGCGCACATTGCTCAGCCCGATGCCGAAATAGCTGCCCGCCACATCTTCGAGCTCATGCGCTTCGTCGAATATGACGGCGCCGTACTCCGGCAAGATCCCGGCCACGTTCCCCGCGTCTTCCGTCTCCTTTTTGATCGCCAAATCCGCGAAGAACAGATGATGGTTCACGATGATGATGTCGCTCTCCATCGCGCGACGGTGCATCTCCGTGATGAAACAAGTTTCAAAGGCACTGCACTTCTGCCCCAGGCACGTATCGGAGCGTGCGTCCAGCTTGTGCCACAACGCACTGGCCTCCGGAAGCTCCGCCAACTCCATGCGGTCTCCGGTGTGCGTCGTCTTTTCCCACGCCGCAATTGCCCGATACTGCTCGATCTCCTCCAGCCCCGAAAGCACCGGCTGGTCCGTTAAGTCATAAAGTTTCTTCTTGCACAGATAATTATTCCGGCCCTTCATGTAACAAACATTCAGCCGCCCTTCTCCGTTCGGAAAGAGCGCCTGCTCGAGGAAAGGAATGTCTTTATAGAAGAGCTGTTCCTGCAAGTTCTTCGTGCCGGTCGAAATGACAACCCGTTTGCCCGAACGGATCACAGGCAGCAGATACGCGAGTGTCTTCCCCGTGCCAGTCCCGGCTTCCACAATCAGATGACGTTTTTCGGCGAGCGCTTCTTCGACGGCTTGCGCCATCTGCAACTGCCCGCGCCGAAATTCGTACGCCGGATGCGTTTTCGCCAGCACGCCGGCCGGCGCAAAGAATTGATAAAGGGATCCGACGGCGGCAGAGGCGTTCGGCGAAGGGAAAGACGACGATGAGGAGGATGCCGGCACAGCAGTCTCTATAATAACTATCTGGAGCCCGTGGGCGCAGGAGCGGTCTAAAAACTTGTCATCGACCCAATCACAACCCGGTCTCGTCGCACCCACCGCCACTCCCCTTCTCGCCATCGTGGGCCGCCCGAACGTGGGCAAATCCACCTTATTCAACCGCCTCGTCGGATCCCGCCGCGCTATTGTTGGGGACGAACCCGGCATCACCCGCGACCGTCTTTACGGCGACTCGGAATGGCGTGGCCGCCACATGCGCGTCGTCGACACCGGCGGCATCATCCCGGAAGACAAGGACTTCATTCCTTCCGAAATATTTCGCCAGGCCCGCGTTGCGCTGGATGAAGCAGCTGCAGTCATCCTGGTCGTCGACGGCCGCACGGAACTCGCCGCCCCTGACCTTGAGCTCGCACGTCTTCTCATCCGCAGCGGCACTCCGCTTTTTCTTGCCGTCAACAAGATTGATAGCGATAAGCAGGAAGCATTCGTCGCCGAATTCCATCGCCTCGGCATCAAGCAGGTCTTTCCCGTGTCTGCCGAGCATGGCAGAGGAATCGATGATTTGTTGGACTCAATCATTGAAACACTCCATTTGGAACCGACGGTTTCCCCTGAAGACGAATCCGAGATCTCGAAACTCGAAACCCTGAAACCTGAAACTTCGGCTCTCGAAACTTCGAAACCTGCCCCAGGCTGTGCCGGCGAATCCAGCGCCGAAAGCTCCCCTGCATCCGAGGCTGAACCACGAGAGACCCGCGTCGCCATCATCGGTCACCCCAATGTCGGAAAGTCCACGCTTCTAAACCAACTGACTGGAACGTCCCGGGCCATCGTCTCGCCGATTCCCGGAACCACCCGCGATGCCATTGACGAAGTCGTGGAACGCAACGGCAAGAAATTCCGCTTTGTCGATACCGCGGGAATTCGTCGCAAAGGCAAGACTCGACTGATGGCGGAAAAACTTTCCGTCGTGATGTCGCGCAAACATCTCGAGGAATCCGACATTGCTCTCCTCGTGATCGACGCGACGGAAGGCGTCAGTGCGCTCGATGCCACAATCGCCGGCTACGCCCACGAAAGCGGACGCTCCGTGATTCTCCTCATAAATAAATGGGACCTGGTGACTACGGGCAAGAAGCGGGCCATCAGTCAATCAAAAGCTGCGCGCATTCAGGATGCGAAACGCCCCAACGACCAGCATCAATACCTCGCCCGCCTGCGCCACTCACTCAAATTTCTGAACTATGCACCCGCGCTCTTCATCTCTGCTTCGACTGGCAAAAATATCGATAAGATTTTTCCGCTTCTTCAAGAAGTCGCCGCCGAACGCCGCAAGCGGATCACAACCGGCGAAATGAACCGCTTCCTGAAAACTGTCGACTTCGATCGCGCCCCCGTCCCCATGCGCCAGCGTGTGCGGATCCTCTATCTCACCCAAGCCTCCGTTGCGCCGCCGACGTTCATCCTCTTCACCGATCGCGACGTGCAACTCCATTTTTCCTATCAGCGATTCCTCGAGAACCAAATCCGTCAGGCCTTCGGCTTTGTCGGCACTCCCATCTGGATCAAAGTCCGCGCCCGCAGCTAACACTTACCATTGTCATCCTTATCGACGTGTCATCCTGAGCGAGCGCTTTTGCGAGCTAAGCACCTATGCATTTCGCAAAAACAACTCAATGGTGCTCCACCGCCATGATGGTCGCCAGCATCGTGGCCACGATCTTCTCTTCATTCCCTCTTCGCGCAAACGCATCCGCCGCGCTCACGATCAATCTCTTTCCTGCTCTCTTCACTTGCGCGCGCGCCACAAAACTTTCCCCAACCGCCGGCGCCAGCAGATTCACTTTGAACTCCACGCTCAATACGTCGTGCCCTTCTGGCGCCACGCTCAATGCCGCATACCCGCACGCTGAATCCAAAATGCTCGTGATCGCGCCCGCATGCACGAATCCGTTCTGCTGCGTCAGAGCTCCTCTAAATGGGAACTCGATTTCTACATGCCCACGGCTTCGCACCGCGACCGATGCGCCCAGCGTCCGCATGAATTCTTGCTTCGCAAAACTGGCTCGTACTCTATTCTCGAAGTCTTCCACGTACCTCTCCCTTGCTGGCGCATTTCCGCCAGACACAAAGAAGCATTTGTAATCGTGGAAGCACTCGCGCTGCAAGCTCAGCGTGCGCTGGCCAGTTCTTTCGGTAACAGCCCTACTTTCTCAACTCCTGCGTGCCGCGCCGTATCGATCACCTCCGCAACCCACTGAAACTCAACATCGTCTTCCCCTTGCACAAACGCAACCCGCTCGGCACGCCACTTGAAGATCTGCTGCAACCGATCCGACAAATCACTCCACTTCACGTTTTCATCATTTATCTTCAGTTCCGGATCCTGCTTTCCCGCCGCACTCATCACGCGAATCACAATCGTGCGCGGCTGTGGAACGCTTTGCTGCTCATTTGCAGGTTGCGGGATTTGCGTCTTCAACCCGGTCTCTTTTTCTTGAGTTACCACGATCATAAAAATGATGATCAGCACCAGCAGCACATCAATCAGTGGTGTGACATTCATTTCCGGTCCAGACGGACCTCCGCCTGCCATTGACATTGCCATATTCCAGGCTCCTGTTCTGGCACGCGTGCTCTTCTAATTCGACACCTGTTGTTGAAAAAAGTTTCCGATGGAGGGCGGGCGTCCTCACCAGTCGCAAAGTTCAACGCGAGTAGACTGTCGCGCCTACCCGATCGGCTGTGGCGATCGTGCTAACGGCGGCACGATTGGCGGCGCAGGCGGCGCCGGATACAGCACCGCATTCAACGGCGGATACCGATCCGCAAAGAAATACAACGCATAGGCAGGGAAAAACACGGCCAGTGGCACGCACACCAGCGCGATGACGTACAGCAATACTGCGAGCGCAATCAATCCCAAAGCGATACTGAACAGAATCACTGGCAACGTGAACGTCAGCCCCACAGCCTTCCCCACAAAAAACAACACCACCCCAATGATTCCCACAGGGATCATCACCACCACGGTGGCCATCATCGAAACGATTCCGAACATGATTCCCGCGCCCATGGCGAGCAGAATCTTCATCCCGATATATCCAGCGTATCCGCCCACGTCATCCTTCATCATCGAAAGCAACCGACTCCACGAGTCGAAGATGCCCCGGCGCTCGAGTGCCATTTGCGGTACAACAAAATCTTTCGTCAATACCTGGACCAACAGCATCACCAAAGCGAAAATCGCGAATAAAAAGAAGAACGGAAGCACCGCGAGAAAGACGCTGAAATCCGGCTTCTGATTGGACCGCACCGAATGCAGAACTGACAGAATCACCGGGAAAAACAGGACAAGCGCAATCCCAATCCCCAACACGCTCAATCCCATCTGCCACCAGAAGTAACTCCACCCTTGGTCTTGCCAGCGTTGCCAGCCGCCTTTTAAATCACAGTTCTTCTTCACGACTGATTCGAACAGCATGAACCGGCTGATGCTGCTCATAAATATCCAGACGATCATCAGCACGACTCCGCTTCCTACCAGCACTACGAGTAACGTGCCCACCAACGCGGGATCCAGTCCTCGTAGCAACTCACCGGCTCCCGCAAAATGCTGCGACTTTGGAGACACGGACGATTGCTGCAAAAAGCTGAATGGATTTCCGCATCCCCCGCCCGTGCTCAACTCCCCTGTTGCTAATCCGAGAAGAGCCAGGCGAACCCATTGGCCAAAGCGGAATGGCGTGAACAATTGCTTCTGCGTGTGTTGAAAGGTAGGAGATAAAACGTCAATCGCTGACTTGGCCAACGCGGAACTCCACTTTCTGAATTCACATGCTCGGCCTGAACTTACTTGCTGCGCCTCCGCTGGTCAACGGCTTTTTGCCGCCGCACAGGATTATTCATACCGGAGTGCTTCAACCGGGTCCAACTTCGCTGCGCGCGACGCCGGAACCATTCCACTCGCGACGCCCACTAACAAGAGTACCCCCGCCGAAATCATCACCGTCATCATCGAGATCTTCAGGTGAATGTCGCCCTTCCCAGACTCGTCTTCAAACAACGGTCCCATCATCGGCAACGTTCCCACCGCCGCCGCTACTGCATAGGACACCATGATTCCCAGCAATCCGCCCAGCATCATGATCAGCAGAGTTTCCGCCAGGAACTGCGCCTGAATATGCCATTTCTTCGCACCTAATGCTCGGCGCAACCCAATCTCTCGGATTCGTTCATCCACTGACACCAGCATGATGTTCATCACGCCCACGGCTCCAATCCCGAGCGTGAGCGTTCCGATAAACGTCAACAGTACTTCCAACCCGATCGTGATCCCATCGATCACCGGACGAAACTCGTCTCGCCCGAACATTTGAATTGCCTTTTCATCCGTCGGTGAAAACTGCTGACGCGTCGCGACCGCGGCCCGCACCTGTGCCATTGCGCGCTTTTCAAAATGCGGGGCAATCGGCTCGAACACCATCACCGCGGCATATCGCGTGTTCCAGAGATCGCCTGCCGCGCTGTAGGGAATCCATGCCGACTCATCGTCACTGGAAAAATAATTGCTCAATTGAATTTTCCGCGCCATCACGCCGATCACCGTGAAGCGCACGCCGCCGATCAACACCGTCTCGCCCACTGCGGGCCTGCCGCTGAAGAGCTGCTCGCGTGTACGTCCGCCCAGAAACACCACGCGCCGACGCTCCATCTCGTCGCTCGAGTTGATCCACCGACCTTCCGCGGGCACCTCATTCCGCATCTCGCCGTACTCCGGACAAACGCCTCGCACCGCGGCGGTTCCTACCATCCGATCGCCATAACTGATCCCCGGACGCCTCACCGTTTCCAAACAAGCATGTCGCACGAGGGGCGCCGTCTCTTTCACCATGTCCAGATCGGCTTGCTCAAAGACAACTTTCTTGCCTGCTCGTTGTCCGCCTGGCTGTTCACTGGTTTGCTGTGGCCAGCAAATCACCGCTCCTTTTCCAAACGCGTCAAATCCATTCACCAGTACCGATCGAAAACTCTGACCGTAAGCAATGAGCAGCGTGACCGTCGCGATTCCCCAAACGATGCCAAGCATCGTCAAAACGCTTCGCGTCCGATTTCGCTTCAGGGCGATCCACGCTTCGCTCACGACTTGTCCAATCATTCCCATAAACCGGCTTTCAGGCGATTAGCACTTGATGTTTGGTGCGTATTTAGCAATTGGACACGAGCTAAAACTGCTAAGCGCTAAGTACTAACTGCTAATTGCTTTCTATCCCCCCGCCTCATATCGCAGCGCTTCTATCGGATCAATCGATGCCGCACGCCGCGCCGGATACAGGGCCGAGATCACGGCGATCAAGCCCAGGAGCAACACCGCAATCGCTCCGCTTTCCCACGTCGGCAGCAAGCCGGCAAAGAAATCCGGCATCGGCAACAGATTCACCAGCCAACAAATCGAGAATGCAATCGCTAATCCCGTTCCACCGCTGACGAGCGCAATGAGCAGCGCCTCCACGAAGAACTGTTTCAGGATGCTTCCAGCCGGTGCGCCCAGCGCTTTCCTCACGCCAATTTCTCGCGTGCGCTCTCGCACCGCGACAAGCATCACGTTCATCACCCCAAGTCCGCCAAGAAACAGCGTTACGACTCCCACGGCACCCAAAAAATATTTCATGCCGTCCGTCATCGTCTTAAACGCTTTTGCTTCCTGCACCGTGTCCCAGATCGGACACGCTTCTTTATCATTCGGATCGAAATTGTGCATGCGACCCAGCGCGCGCCTCACCTCTGATTTGCACGCCTCGTGCGCGTCCACGGATTTCGGCATCACCAGCATCTGATCGAACGTGTACGGAGTTCCCGGCGGCTTGTCTGGAAAATCGCGCCGCATCGTCGTAAACGGAATGAAAATCTTGTTTACGTCCCACCCGTCGTAGCTCGAATCTTGCTTCTTCTTCGCCATTACTCCAATCACGACGTAGGGCGAATTATTCAGATACACCAGTTGCCCTACCGCCGGACGCCCACCGAACAATTGTTTTTTCGCATCCGATCCCAGGAACGCCACCCGCCGTCCTTCCCGCTCATCATCCCAGTTGTAGAAACGCCCCTCGCCCGCGTCCAGGCTGCGGATATACGCAAACGGAGGCAGCGACCCCGTCACCAGGAATGCCGCCGCGTTGTAGTTTGTGTGGGAACGGACGTCTTGCTGCTCAAGCTCAGGAATCACATACTGGCAATCGACTGCCTCATCACTAACACCCTTAACATCGGTGTCGACCCAGTGCACCTCGCGTCCTGCGCGTTGTCCTCCGGCCTGCAGGCTCGTGCGGCCATGGAACACGATCATCACGTCGCGGCCCAGGGTCTCTGCTTGCTTGGCCTGCCCGACTCGTAAGCCTTCGCCGGCCGCCGTCATCAATACGATCGATACCACTCCCCACGCGATCCCAAACATGGTGAGCAGTGTTCGCAACTTGTGCGCCCACAGTGTTCGGAACACGTCGCGGATGAGGTCGCCGAGTACCATCGTCTTTTTGACGCGCCCGCGGCGGACAGGTGAGCCAACCCTTCCGAATGAGCCAAATTATTGAAACCAAGGCTCGCGGACGCAGGCGGCTCAGAAACACTCCGCCCTCATCTTTAGGTACGCAGGTGTGCTTGGATTTGTTCGCAAAATCTCAGGTAATTACATGCCTCTTGGTCTGGCTCAATGAGAACGATAGTCCGTTAACAACAGAACAGGCTTGACTCGCGCGGTAAGATATTGTCGTTCTCTTATATGGCTTAATCCTGATTCGCCACACCAAGGAGGAGCCATGCCTACTCTCTGGAAATTAGCTCTCCTGCCTGTTCTCACATTCTCCACGCTTCCGCTTATCGCCCAAAGAGTTCAGAACTCAAGCGCGCCGAAATATGACATGCAGGCTGAGACGAAAATGAAAGGGACCATTGAGGAAGTCAAAATTCCACCTAAGGGCCGAGAGAAAGAAATTGTGCACCTGTTGGTGAAGACTACAGCGGATACAACCGACGTCTATCTCTGCCCCAAATCTTTTTTAGAAATGCTGGGAATGAACTTCAGCAAAGGTGATGAACTTGGCTTCACCGGCTCGCGGGTCAAGCAGGGCGAGTTGGAGTTCATTCTTGTCCGCGAAATCGTGAAGGGTACTGACACATTTGTCCTTCGCGATGGCAAAGGCAACCCCGTCTGGTGATAAACCCCGCCTACTTAAGTGCGACATTCCCGCTATTCGAACCTGCTGACTACAGGCGAATGCTTGGTTAGTGCTGTTGCATCCTCCGATTTGAAAGATTCGAACCCGAGAAGTGCTGTCATTACTGACAGTAGGTCCGCCCCGCCGCCGTTGATTGAATGATAGAGAAAGAGCCTGTAACGGCAGACGTCAATGAGGGAGGGGCAATGTTCCCGGAGTTGCGTATTGGAAGAAACTGGTTTGTGATCGTGATCGCATGCACCATTTCCGCGATGGCGCAGCAGTCGTCCTCAGTTTCAGCTAGTCAAGTCTGGAATGATTTGACTGCTGGCAACCAGCGATTTGTACTTGGCCAGACTACGGCGCACGATTTTCGCGCTCAGCGGAAAGCCCTGATCAAGACTCAACGCCCACGAGTCGCGATACTCAGTTGCTCGGACAGCCGTGTGCCTCCGGAGTTGGTCTTTGATGCGGGGCTGGGCGAATTGTTTGTGGTGCGCTCTGCTGGCGAGGATGGTGATCCTCTATCGATCGGCAGTCTCGAATACGCGGTTGAGCACCTCGGCTCAAGCGTGATCGTAGTGATGGGACATCAAAGCTGCGGTGCCGTGACGGCAGCCTGTTCGGGGTCGAAGTCGGAGTCGGTTAATCTGGATGCCGTCGTAGCCCCCATTCTTTCTTCGCGCGCCAAGATGGATCCGAAGAGGCCTGAAAGAATTGATCTCGCTGTCCACGATCACATACACCAAGTCGCGCAGGAAATACTTGCAAAGAGCACATTACTCAAAAAGGCCGTTGAGGAAGGTAAGCTGACCGTCATTGAAGCGTATTACTCCTTAGACAGCGGAGAAGTGAGCAAACAACACTAAAAAACAATTGCCGTAAAATCGCCATTACATTCACTGACGGAGATCGTTCCTACTGCCATCTCGATTGCACAGCGGAGAACACACAACCGCCCAAGGTAACGATCAGCAGCGCAGCAAGTGAGCCGTCGTAAGTAGCTAATACATACGTGTACACGGGGATCACAGAGAGTAGAATCGACCGAACTAGCCAGCCAATGCCTTCAGGACTTCTGAAACCTCCTCCTGAAAAACTCGCGTTTAACATCATAAATAGTCCACTGAATAGCCAGACTCCAACGATCATGAGCAATCCGACACGCCTTTGTGCCCGACCTCTAACACACCTCTTTGTGGCGTGAAAGGTGAGCAGAAAACTCAAAGGCATTGACGCAGTCAAGACCAGCACATCTCGTCCCTTGAAGTCCAGACCTCGTATCGCATGAACTAGCGTATCCGTCCACCAGAAAGCGATAGCTCCCAATGACAGCAATTCGAGTGTCCGTGACCAAGCCAGAGACGAGGAGCGCATCGGGGAATCATTATCCCCAAAATGCACATTGTGGGCGAGTACCAGGTAATTAACGCGTTGGAAACCGGAAGATGCCGCCCGCTTCGCGCTTAACATCCGAAGTTCGTTGAAGAATCCATCTGTCGAGGATTCCTCCGCACTGTGGAATTTCGTTGAGGATATGCCAGTCTCGCCCCGCTAACCCCAGGTGAGTCTAGAAAAGGTCGCAAGTTCCCCCGCCTGCGCCGTTCCTATCGTGGATAGTCTTCAGAAACGACGACGGCTGCGAAGAATTGGAAGATCAACCCAAAAATTGCCGAAGAGAGGGTTTCACTCTAATTGAGATGATGGTCGTGATCAGCTTGATCCTGATTCTCGTCTCGATTGCGGTTCCCCTATACAACCGAGCCATCCAGCGAGCCAGGGAGGCGGTATTGCGCCAGAACCTGTTCACGCTTCGTCAGGTAATCTCTCAATACACACTGGACAAACAGAGGGCACCGTTGTCCCTCGACGATTTGGTCAAGGCACACTACCTAAGACACATTCCCGTGAACCCATTGAGCAATCAGGAGGACTGGTTGGTGGAAGAGGAAGAAGACCCGATTCAGCAAGAACGAGAAATTTCCGATGTTCGCTGTGGGTTCAACGGGACTTCGAGTGATGGCACTCCCTACGAATCTTGGTAGCACAATCCGCTAAGACTGGGTGTCCGTATCGAGTATTTTGAATGTCACGCCTGATTAAAACGTTTACGCGAGTTTGGTTTCCCCTGAATCGCTTCGATCTTGCTGCAATGAAAAAACTGCCTCCACCCGTGGTCCGCATCTCCAAAACGAAAGCGCGACAACCAAGAACACTAATATTCGCAAAACAGTGAAGACTGTGAGTATTAGGTAGTAGCTGGTCCAGTAGTCGTGTTGGGTAAGCGTACTACGCTCGTTCACATGATGGATAAGCCCAAGCAGTCGGTCAGGCAAGTACGTGAGCTCGGTAAATGCCCACATGATTAGCAGTAACGCGAATGCGCGACTCACCATCGACACTATCTCTTTTCTCGACATTGTGAACTCCCGATGTTGATGTGCAACGGATTGTGCCACATACGTGGCGTTGTAGCTGAGGTTTGCTCAAAACCTCTTACGGGTGGGCCAATGAGTGATAACGCCTGATTGCATCAGTCAGGAGGCATAATCAGGTGGAAGACCTCACATTTTCTACGGCGGAGTTTCATGTGCGAAATCTACTTGTACTTTCTCTTTTGCTGTCCAGCCTGACGGCGTTTGGTGCGGATCGCTGGCAATGGGTAAAGGCGAACAACAACACTGGCGGCTGGTCTCTATCCCAAGGGTTTGCGGAGGTTGTCGTCTCCGGCGAGCACTTCGAGGCGAAGCTGTTCTCTGACTCCGGTGAGCAGACCGAACTTCTCACGGGGACAATTCAGAAAGGTACTGTAACCGCAAAGGAGCGAATCTTAGCTTCTGATTTTAGCGGGTCGACTTATCAAGGTAAGCTGGCAAAAAAGAGATGGCCTCAATTTTCTGGCACATCAGGCGGTGAGTCAATCACGTTGTCGGATGGATGGAACATGATAGGGCTGACAAGAAACTTGCCGAAATAATCGGTAAATTGGCAAAACGTCTCATACACTCATTGACCTGCACCCCTGGCTCCCGCGTGGATCAATAAGTGATAACGCCTTGTTACAACTAATGTCATGATGAAGGTTGTTTCTCAACGATAAATGTGCTGGCGGAGAGTTCTGCAAACCCTCGGAATTTTTGCCATCGGTGCGATGGTGGGTACTTTTGCCGGAGCGCTCGTTGGTGCATTCCTCCTATCCTCTAATCTCGATGGCCGTGCTCCCGGCGATGGCTTCATAATTCTTTTCTGCTTAAGTCTCGGATTTGTTCTTGCGCTTCCAGTATCTACTTTGCTGGCAGTGTGGAATTGGTATCGCTTCCGTACTCGCGGATAACCTCCTGAAAATGGACACTGCGATTACATGCAGACCAGGTGCGAGTCAATGAGTTTCAACGCCTGATTGCGACCGTTGACACCTTTCGTTTTGCGATGTCCGCTAGTAAATGACTGGCCGTGCATGAGGATTTTTTTCCACCTTTGCTTTTGTCGAAACCCGGCCGTTATGTCTGCCTCTGGCAACCCGTTACTCCTCTTCCGATGCCTGCCGCAGCATACTTTTCACCTTTTCAATTTCCTCTTTTTGCTCCAGCCGCCTAAATCGAGAGCAACACGGATGCACGCCGCGCGCAACTCATCCGCAAGAGTGCGATCGACCATGGTTCTGGCCACGATCATGCCTCCTATCGACAGCGACGCTATGCTCTGTGCCGTAATGCGGCGACGTCGGCCGTTCTGGGGTAAGCTACGTTCCAGAACGCTTACCATCGCTTTGAACACGGTCTCGAACGCTCGCCTTGCATCGGCACCGCTCCGCGCAACATCTGTCGGCAGCGCCACCATCGGGCAGGAGTCCTCGACATTCTCAAAATGCTGACGTGAAAGATAGGCGCGAACAACCTGCGGACCAACGTCGGTCGATGAGAGATCCACGTGCACGCCCTCCCAGCAGCTTTTCCACTCTGGGTCTGTGAAAAAGCAACCCAATACCTCGGCGTAGAGATCGCTCTTGCTGTTGAAATAACTATAGAATCCGCCGTGCGTCAAACCCGCCCCTGCCATGATCTGGCTGACCGAAACGCTCTCAAAACCGTATCGATTGAACAACCTGCGTGCGCTGTCGATGATGCTTTTTTTGACCGCTGCTCGATGACCCGCTGGATACGACATGACGAACTCCTTACCTTGTCGACGGGCAAAGTATGCCATCGAAGTAGCTCACGCCACCTCAAAATATTATCTTGAACATATTTTCATGCCCTGTTTTCATGCGACCGACAGGTGAGCAGTACGAAAGCGAGGACGCTGATGGACGATCGAAATAGTTTGGAAATCCTGGCCGATGAACCTACGAGGCGGCGGACGGTTCTCGGTGCCTTGCTGACACTAGGCGGATTGGCTGCGTGGCCAGCCGAGGCCCACGCGGTAGCCGACGAGGAAATTTCCCATACTGCGGAATCGATCCACCAGGAGCCTTACTTTAAGGCCAGCCCGAAACGCGTTTACGAAGCGCTCACCAATGCCAAACAATTCGACGGCGTAATACAGCTCAGCGCGGCCATGAAGTCCAAATCGCTGGGAGACAAGCCCACACAGATCGTCAATGAAGAAGGTGGCTCCTTCGCACTCTTCGGCGGATATATCACGGGACGGCAGCTCGAACTTCTGCCGAACCAGCGAATCGTCCAAGCTTGGCGTGTGGGCAGCTGGCCTCCGGGTATTTACTCAATTGCAAGATTCGAACTCGCTGAGCACGAGGCCGGAACCAAGATCACCTTTGACCACACAGGCTTCCCCAAAGGTTTGGGAGAACACTTGGCGACCGGGTGGCGAAGTAACTATTGGGAACCGCTCGAAAAGTTTCTGGCCTGACCCTCAGCAAACGCAAGAGTTCTCCATTCTCGTTCCGAGCACGATCATCGGTTAGGGAAATCTATGTCAGGACCTTAGTCTTTTCGCAGTTGTAGAATGCACTCAGGGCGTTTGGAGCGGCATGTGACCTACGGATGCAAATGTGCGATTTGGGGAATCCTGATCGGTTCTTCAGCCGTAGCCTACGCGAAATCCTTGGCAAATCCGAGTCTCTTGTTCAAGCCGAAGGTCAGCTTCTGCGGCTCACGATCAGCCATGTCAACGTCAATTATTGAGCTGCTGTCGATGCCACCTGAGAAGTCCAGCGGACTCAATGTTGATCAGAACTGCTTTCCGCAACGTCAGCTTGAGATTTTGCGTTGGGAGCCATGGTCAATAAAACAGATTCCGGTAAAAAGTGGTTCACCGATGCTCTGCGGTATCGCTTTCTCCAACGGCAAGACGATCAGCTTCTGTACGCGAGGCTAATACACCAACTCATTTAATTATTGGCATAACATCGCCACTACACTCATTGATTTGGGAAAGCCGCCTTGCCAAAGTCAATGAGTGTAATCGCGTGTTCACATCAGTCATCTATTGCTGGAACATTGTGCGTGGAACCACAACGATTCGGGTGGTGTCCATTTGAATAAGCATTCGCTCGATTTGCTATGCGCGTAGGAGTCATCAGCGTTGCGGTAACCGCCATACTCGTGGCCGGTTTGGCGATTCTAGAACTCTCTCCCGACGAAAAGCCTCTTCCCCCATCCCTTCCGGGTGTGTCAGGTTGTAGAGAGTTAGACCCAGGAATGAGAAGGATCGGCGAACAAGTGGGTTTTCAATTCAACGTTCCCCTGCGAGACTTCACGATTTCCGAGGGGTCGACTGACGCGTCTCCGCTAATACATGGTTTCGATATAAGACCCAAGAATAGCGCAGCCCACTTGCGCATCTCGTGGGGCAAGCAGACAAATGAGATGACGCCCCCTGATCCGATTCTCGATTTGTCAAACCATATTGAGAAACGGAAAGTGCTTGACGATAAGGGAAAACCGATCGGTGAGGAGTCTTGGGGCTACAGGGGGAGAGGCGAGCATTGGCGGCGCATCCATCTCCTCGGACGATGCCAAGTCATATATGGCTCTAAGAACGAGAAGGACGTTCCCAACAATGGGTACGTTTATGAGCGGGACGCGGCACTTTTTGATCAGATCATAAACTCTGCTTGTCGCCCGTCGCCTCCAGTCGAGTGACGTACGGAATGCTTTACCGCAAGGTGCTGGATGCGGAATCCCAATGTGCTGATAGATAGTTAATCATCGACCGAGCCTCAATGAGTATGACCGTGTTTACAACAACTATCTGGATTCGATTGGTCTTAATTCGCGACAGGAGTTCCTTCCTCGGTTTCTCCCCCAGTCCAACTCCGAGTGGAATTTGATCGGCTCCGGGCAGCGCCAAATTGTTATGGACTGGTCCACAAGGCTGACTCCCCCATCGGGGCTACCTCCCAGGAAGGAAATGTGATAGACGTGACCGTCACGATCCCCAACTATGCCAATCGCCGAGGCTTCATCGACAGCCATCGTTCCGTACCGGACGCGGAAGGGCTTCTTGTCTTGAACTGCCTTAACAATGCACTCAGAGGAGGTTTTCGCGTCCTCATCTACGGCTATTCGTCCGCAGTTTTTCGCATTCCATCCTGCCAGTCGCTTGCTTTCCCAATCTAGTTTGTCGCCAATAATCCAGACTATCGGCCACGCTGTGAACGGCATGCTGAAAGCTAGCATCAGATAGAGAAAGAGCAGACTCAATGTTCCGACCCAGATTCTCTTGTTTCTTTGCATGCTGTTAGCACGGTACAAGATTCTGGAGATGTGTGACAGGACTTCCTTTACCAGTCTTCCGTTCGGTTCAGGCCTGTAATAATCCCCGCTGCTAGAAGTCAAAGAGTGATAACCCCCGTTTGCGACAGCTATACTGCTCCACGTATGAAAAGCAAGTCAGGAAGTTCCAGTGGAATCTGAAATTAAGATAGGGCAACGTTTCAAGTTCAACGTATTATCCGACAACCCTTCGCAAGAGCGTCAGGCGATGGTAACTCGCGTACTTTCGAACAGGGAGGAAGGGCTCGGGCTGGAGGCAGACTTCTATCTAGCATATTGGGTGGAGGCTACCGAACTCCCAGAAACGGAGTCTCCGACAATGTTGGTATTCGAGCGGGGTGTTGACGGAAATGTATATTTCGACGGACGCCAGGTTTCAATCACTTTGGTTGATTGACCTTTCGCGTTAGGAACATAGGCCTTCTGTCGATGTTCCTTCAGTCCCCCTACAGCCCGGAAATTTAAAATTCTTGCAATAGAACGAAGTTTTTTCTTCGCTTGCCGCTTTTTCACTGCTTGTTGACCTGAGCTCCAGCCTCGGTGATGCTGCCTTTCACAAGGTCAGTCTGAATTTTGAGTTTCTGCTGCGGACGCAGGTCCACCGACGTGTCAAAAGGCAGGTAGCCTGGCAACGCAACATGCAGACGGTGCTGCCCTGGAGTCAGCAGCATCGCTTTACCCACGCCGTCAAATTCGTCCGCGTGTCCTGCGTATTGACCATCGACAAAGACCGCTGCGCGCGAGGGTGTGGCGGCTATTTTCAATTCGGCGGTGGCATCCTTGGTCGGCAACTGGGCCGATTTCACTAACTGAACATTGATCTGGTAGACCTGCCCAGGTTCCAAAATGATCTGCTGGACAAACTCGTTGTACCAAGCCTGGCGAATGACGATCTCATGCTTGCCAGGCAAGAGCTGCAGCTTCTTCTCGCCCGCAAGTTCTTTCACGAACCCCACGTATTGCCCATCTACCCACACTCCTGCGGTTTTTTCGTCATTGCTGTGAGCGGCGAATCTCAGCTCCGACTGCACCCGGTTCTGCGCGCACAACACTCCTATCAGCAGCGCAAAAACTAACAGCACTCTTCGTATAGACATTCCTGTCCCCATTTTTTTTACACAGATTTAGACGCATCAACGAAGAGCGGCGCGTAAACTACAAACTTTTCAACGCATCCACAAGTTCTCGGACAGTCCCACGTTTCTGTTTCCAACAATACTCCGCTCGCGTCATGAGAGAATCAACTGTTTTTGCAACCCATTTATTTTGTGGATGCCGATCGCGAGCGCGATGGATCTCCGATTCGAACACAAAACACATCCAAGCCCCGTCCCGTAGGGACGCTCGAAGATAGCCCACCGCTTCAGCGGTGGGAACATGCGACACATCCAAACTTAGTCCCGTAGGGACGGCTGAATTCACCCAACGGGACACGCCATCCGCTCCCACCACGCATCAAACTCCCGCAATGCCAACTCGCATTGCCTCCGATGACGTTCTTTCCGGTCGCGCACCCGTTGCGGCAACGCGGGCAACAAATCAAACGTGATATTCGCCGGCTGAAAACTCTTCCCCTCCGCACGTGCCACATAATTCACTAGCGATCCGAATGCACTCGCGCGCGGCGGAGGCTCCGGACGCCCCCCTTGCGCTATGACAGCCGCATTCACTCCCGCCAGCAACCCTGTCGCAATCGATTCCACGTACCCTTCCACGCCACAAATTTGTCCCGCAAACAACACCTGCGGATGCGCCTTCATCTGCAGCGTCTCGGTCAACAATTTCGGCCCGTTGATGTACGTGTTCCGATGAATCTGGCCATACCGCAAAAACCGCGCATTCTCCAGCCCCGGAATCATTCGCAGTACGCGCGCCTGCTCACCAAACTTCAAATGATTTTGAAATCCCACCAGGTTGTATGAATCGGCACGCAGGTTTTCCTGCCGCAACTGCACCACCGCATACGGCGGGCGCCCCGTGCGCGGATCTCTCAAGCCCACCGGCTTCATCGGACCAAACCGAAGCGTGTCTCGCCCACGCCGCGCAATCTCCTCGATCGGCAAACACGCTTCGAAATAATTCAGCTTCTCCCAGTCGCGCTCCTCAACCGATTGCGCCTCCAGCAATGCATCCAGAAATCGGTCGTACTCTTCCTTCGTCATCGGACAGTTGATGTAGTCGGCCGATCCCTTGTCATACCGCGCCGCCATGTACACCTTGTCCTTGTCGATCGAATCCGCCTCGACAATCGGGCTAATCGAATCATAGAAGTACAAATTCTCCTGTGTGGCGCGCGCGCCCTCGTCCTTGTGACGGGCCTCTTGACCGTGCCACCTGTTGTCGATTTCTTCAGTAGCCCCTTCGCTTGCCCTTCTCAATTTCGATTCGCTACCGCGTCTCTCCAAGTCACCACCCACTCCTTGCAGCGTGTGGTCACAACCAACCTCCTGCAGGCTTGCGCCGCCTGCTCCTTCCATCTCTCGACCAGCACCCACTTCTTCTTCTCGTTTTTGGGTGGCGCAGCGCTTCAGCGCTGCGGTATCCGTCCCATCAAGATGAGCGGCTTTAGCCGCTGAGGCACTCAACCGCGCGATCTCCCCCGACAACGCATCCGAAGTCAGTGGCCCGCTCGCGGTGATAGTCACACCGTCATCCCACACATGCGTCACTTCCTCGCGCCGCACCTTGATCAATGGCTCCCGCCCAATCGCTTCTGTCACACGCGATGCAAATGCCACCCGATCCACTGCCAACGCATGCCCGGCCGGCACTGCACACTCGCGTGCAATCTCCATTAAGAGCGATCCTGCTCGCCGCATCTCTTCTTTCAACAACCACGGCGCAGTGTTCTCGCTATCGGACTTCAGAGAGTTCGAGCACACCAGTTCCGCGAACTCGCCCGTCTGGTGCGCCGGCGTTGAACGCACGGGACGCATTTCATACAGCTCAACTTCTATTCCACGGCGCGCACATTGCCACGCCGCTTCCGATCCCGCAAGCCCCGCTCCGATAATCCGCACTCGATTGCTCATCGTCCTTGTTCTGCCAGCTTCTTCAGCGGCTCACCTCGTAACATCATCAACCTCCAATCATCGAGGAACTCCGCTCCAATCCCTTTGTAGACATCGATTGCCCGCTGATTCCAATCCAGCACTTCCCAGCGCATGGCCCGGCATTTCTCTGCTCGCGCAATTTGCGCAACTCGCGCCATCAACTGTCGGCCGATGCCCTTCGCCCGATATTGCGGCTTGACATATAAATCCTCCAAAAACATGTGCCGGCCCATCCAGGTGCTGTAAAAGCCGAAAAAGAACGCATAGCCGACCGGACGTCCATCCCATTCGGCAATCAACGCTCGATACTTCGGATCTTTCCCGAACCCATCTTCTTTGAGCTGCTGTTCCGTGATTTCAACCGAATCGAGTTCCTTTTCGAACTCCGCCAGTTCACGGATCAGGTCCCGCAACAACCCGACGTCCTCAACCGACGCCGGACGTATCGAAAGCATGCTCGCCTCCACATCCCTCGAGATATTGCCGATTATAGGTCGCCGGCTGCGTCGCTATGGCACGTCCACGTCCCCCGGATCGTAAGCTCGCTCATTGGTGGGTTCACGACGCAAGGAGAACTTATCTTCAGGCAAGATCTAGGATCCCAGCACACAAGATTTTGTCATTCCGAGCGTGGCGAGGAATCTGCTTCTTGTCATTCCGAGCGAAGCGAGGGATCTGCTTCACCATGCATATCCTCCGCTGATGCTTCTACTATGCAGCAGCAATCGATGCTGATGATAACCATGGCGCAATCGACCTCTCAGGAACGTCACCTCCGCGTGGTCATTCCGTGCAAGCGAGAGACCGTATCCACAAACAACCCCGATTACTTGTCATTCCGATCCGTTCGAAGCTGCGATTGGAGCAGCAAGAACGAGAGAGGAATCTGCTTTTTCTCAAACCTCGTGTCGTCATTCCTCGTGAACCGAGGAACCTTCATCCGTTCCCAACACTGGTCATTCCGAGCGTAGCTAGAAATCTGAAGTTTCTAAAACCTCGCTGCTCAAGCCAACAATCTCCAAACTTGTAGAACGCGAGCCGACCTGCAGCTCCCAGCGCCTTCCGAACCGGCGTCATCCCGAAGACTCGCGCCTTCTCCAGCGAGTCGAGGGATCTAGCGCGAACTACCCGAACTTCTTGGCGCCGTGCGCGGAGCTCTCCCACTTCGACCCGCTTCTTTGAACCAATACCGCTTTCGTGCATTCCAACATTGCTGTGCAGCGGCGCCACGTTCCCACTTTTGACTCATCCGGTTCTCCCTCGCACCTACTCTGGATCGGGGCTCGCAACCACTTTCGTCGCTACAGCGAGCTCGAACAGGTCCTGAGGGCCCATTATTCGTCACGTTTCTCCCACCCGTTTCCACCCTTGATTCATAACGTCTCTGGTGCCGCCAACACCAACTCAACCTGCTTCTCGGCCCCATCCTCTACAATCCTCTCTTCCTCATGGACCCGGCTCGCATCTCGGATCTGCTGGCCCCCTACCTTCTCCATCCTTTATCAGCGCAGCAGATCCAACAAATCTCCGGTTATCTTGATCTCCTCCTGCGCTGGAATGCACGCGTCAACCTCACGGCCGTACGCGATCCGGAAAGTATCGTGACACGACATTTTGGCGAATCTCTATTTTCCGCCTCTCATCTGTTTCCAATTTCTCCCGTCTCAATTGAAGTATCCTCGGGCCCAAAACCCGCGCTGGACGCCGTTTCTCAAGGCGCCACCGCAGTCGACATCGGGTCAGGTGCAGGCTTTCCGGGGATCCCGATCCGGATCTGGTCATCTGATGTCCGGCTTACTCTTATCGAATCCAATCACAAGAAAGTAGCGTTTCTGCGCGAAGTGTGCCGCGCGCTTAGATTGACGAACGTCGATGTATTCGACGGTCGTGCCGAAGACTTTTCCGCCACAGCCAATCTCGTCACCCTCCGTGCAGTCGAGCGCTTCCACGAAATCCTGCCCGTGGCGACTGGCATCGTCGCTCGCGGTGGACGCATGGCCCTCCTAATCGGTACAAGCCAGGTCGATACCGCCTTGAGCTTGCCCTCAATCTCGTGGTCTTCCGCCCTGCCGATCCCCGCCTCGCTCGAGAGGGTCCTCTTGATCGGCACGCGCCTGGAATCATAATAGTAAAAGTGGGATAAATAACTTACTCTTGCGCCACTTCATGGCCACCTTGCGATCCAGAGATGGCACTAAACATGGTAGCGGTGGGAAATTCCATCAAAGCAACTCGATGTTCCACGTGGAACATTAGCGCAGTTTGCGCATTCACATCAGTATTGTCCGCCCCGCAGGAGCAATCATTAAGTGAGCGCGATCAAGCAGTTCATGTCTCTTGGATCAAGATCCTGCCAGCTCGGATGGCTCAATCTGGCCGCCTGCATTGAATTGAATCTTGAACAAATGTTCCACGTGGAACATTGGATTTCACTTCCGCAATTTGCTCGCAGCACAAACCGGTCTCATGTCTCGCGCCAAAAAACTCCGGTCGCCAGGAAAAGGTCGCGTCGATAATCAACCACTTTCAAAGCGCTCTCATGTTCCACGTGGAACATTGGGACGCGTTTTGCACACAAATCACAAAATTCACCGTTGCTTTCCGTACGCAACCAGAACTATTCTGCGGTTCTCTCTGGCTCTCCAAAGATTTCATGGGACGAATTATCGCTGTTGCCAATCAGAAGGGCGGCGTGGGGAAGACTACGACTGCCATCAACCTGGCCTCGTCGTTCGCCGCGGCCGAAGTCAATACTTTAATCGTCGATTGCGATCCGCAGTCGAACACTACCAGTGGATTAGGTTTAGCCAAAGATCCTGAACGCGCGAGCACCTACCATTTATTAATGGGCGCGTCCTCCGGAGAAGAGGCGCTCCAGCGCGCGGAGCTCGAACAGCTCTGGTTGATTCCATCGCATAAGAATCTTATCGGGGCGAACATCGAGCTGGTGGACCAGGAGCGACGCGAGTTTCGCTTACGGGATGCCCTGGAGCCTCTGCGAGAGCGGTTTCAATTCATCGTGCTCGATTGTCCGCCGGCTCTCGACCTGCTCACACTCAACTGTCTCGTCGCTGCCGACACGGTGCTGATTCCGATGCAGGCCGAGTACTTCGCGCTCGAGGGCATCTCAGAGTTGCTCGACACCATCGATCGCATTCGAGTGAACCTGAATCCGGAGCTTGGACTTGAAGGCGTGGTGCTCACGATGTTCGATGAGCGGACGAACCTTGCGCAGCAAGTCACGAGCGAGCTGCGAAAGTTCTTTGGCGACAAGCTGTGTGCCACGACGATCCCGCGCAACATCCGATTGGCCGAAGCACCCAGCCATGGCAAGCCGGCTCTTCTCTACGACGTGCGATCACGCGGAGCGGAGAGCTACATCCGCTTGGCGAAAGAGATCATGGATCATTACATGAGTGCCGCGGCCAGTACAGGCGAGGTCGAGGTGATCGCCGAACCCTCTACGGATGCTGCGGCGGAAGGCGTCGCAACAGCCGAGCAGATGGACAAGACTGCGTAGATTGATTTCCATCTATGTATTAGATAGACGGCCATCGATGCATAGGATGGCTCGCGCTGCGAGCGATGGGCCGGATCAGGCTGGATGAAACGACCGCAAAGACCGCTTGGAAGCCAAGCAAGCGCCGAAAATCGGAGAACAGTCCCCGCGAATCTTGCGGGCAGAACTCAAAGGGAGAAGCAGAAACGATGACGACAGCAGCTGAGAAGGTTGTTGTTCCGGAAAAACGAGAAGGGAATGCGCCCGCAAACCCGGATCGGACTGCAACCGCGCATCCACAGAGTGGGACAACCGGCGGAGCCGTCGCCAAACCTGCAGCGGAAAAACCACTCGTTGCGACTCCTGCTCCCGAAAAGCGTCGCGCATTAGGACGTGGGCTGGAATCGCTTCTGCCTGGTGGTCCTCGAATCGTCGGCGGCGCGACAACTCCCGCCTCGTCGGCCCCGCAAGGCCCCGGCATGCCTTCCGTTAGCGCGCGATCGCTGACGGTTCCTCCTTCTTATATAGCGTCTCCTCAAGTTTCGGCTTCGGCCGCGACTGCGCAAGCACCTGCGACAAATCCAGTGGCCTCGGCAGCTGCAGCGGTGGCCCCGCCTACGGAATCAGCACCTGTGTCTGCAGTGGATCTACAAGCAGTCACACTCGACCCCGCACTCGACGAAGAAAAACTAGGCGACCTATCTGCAGCGGCGGCTTCGAAACGAGGCGAGCGCATGGTGCAGATTGAACCGGCTGCGATCCTTCCGAATCCGTATCAGACACGACTGTTATTTTCCGAAGATGAATTGCGAGAGCTCGCCGACTCGATCAAAGCGAACGGAATATTGCAGCCGATCCTTGTTCGTCCAGCCGACGAGGAAGGCAAGTACAAGCTGATCGTCGGTGAGCGCCGCTTGCGCGCGGCACAGATGGTTGGCATGGAGACGATCCCGGCAATTATCCGTCGCGTAAACGATGAAACAGCTGCCGAATTGACGGTCATTGAAAACTTGCAACGTGACGATCTGCGTTGCATGGAACAAGCCGAGGCGTTCGCGATGCTGAGCCGCGAGTTCAAGCTCACCCAGGAAGAAATCGGGAAAAAAGTCGGCGTTTCGCGCGAGACGGTGTCGAACTACATGCGCCTGATGAAACTGCCCTTTGAGATACGACAATACTTGCGTGACGGGCAATTGGACTTCAGCCATGCCCGTGAATTGCTGAACTTGCGCGACACATCTCTGCTCGTGAAAATCGCGGATGAAGCAGTGAAGAAACACATGTCCGTATTGCAACTCGAAGCCCTGATCATGGACACGAACATGCCGCTGGAGCGGCAGGGAGATCCAGTCCGACGGGGGGCCCGATGGGTTGACCCGAATGTGAAGGAAGCGCAGCGACAACTGCAGGAAAAATTGGGATTGAAGGTAAAAATCCGCGACCGCCGCGGAAAAGGGAAGATCACGATTGAGTACGCCTCGATCGAAGACTTTGATCGGGTGGTAGAAATGCTGGCGGGAGGAGAGTAGCCGGGGTCAATCGTCGAGAGCTGGTTCAGACGCAGGTACCATGGACCATTGCGCTGGCCAGCTCCGCGCGTCGTACGCCCTATCTCCAATCCCGAATCAGATTGCCTCGCGTTGCGTGATGCTCTCGTCGGATTGCGATGACCGCTGCTGCGAGCCCGACGATTTCGAAGCCACCGATCGCGAGGGTTTTCTTGAGCCGCCATCGGAAAGTGAACTGGGCGCGTTCACATTTGCGTTCTCGTGCACGCCGACTCCCAGCCTGTTCACCAGTTCGCCCCCGAGCCATCCTGTCACGAGCGCCAGCAGTGCACCGGAGGTTGAGAGTGCCAATCCTTTCCGCGTAATGCGCGCAGGCCGTCTGCGGCGAAGCAGCCAATTCGCCCCAAACAGGCCGGTGACGACCAGGTTGCCGACTCCGTGCAGCAGGCCAATTTTTTTGGCCCGCGTGTTCTGTGGGATATCCCACCAGTCAATCGCGCCCGGAACAGCCGCTCCCAGTCCGGTGAGCAACCCGGCACTGTGCATGTAGTACGCTCCGCGCGCAAGTCTCCGGTCGCGCCTTGCCGCGCTGATCACATCGCAGGTTGCGGCGGTGGCCAGCAGTCCCAGCGGCAGAACAATCATCATTTGATGTATGGGATGTCCAAGGAATTCAGCTCTGCTCTTCATAAGTCCCTTTCTACCAATCAAGGCTTAGATTCGTTTTTCCGCGCGAAGGTGTCCCGCTGAAAACACACTTGTTTCTCCGATTCCACTCTGAATGAGTGCTCTTGCGAGATCTCGGCCAGCTCTCGAAACGCGCCCCGGCCTGCACACTGCCATCATGCGAAAGGGCTAAACTAGCGGTATGAACGGTCCGAACCCTTCATCTCAGCACGATGCTTCTCACGAGCCGTGGCCAAATCTTTCTTATCCTGATTTCGCCGACACTCAGCACCTCTTGCATATGGGGTTACAGGCCGTGGGCAAGTTGAAGCTGAGAAAACCGTTTGAACCACAGTGGGCCGAAGTCCCTCTTTGGCTGAGCAGCCGAGGATTCACCACCGGGCCCATTCACTCTCGTCGCGGAGCGTACGAGATCGCAATCGATTTGATCTCTCACCAGCTCGGCTGCGCCACCAGTTGGGACGTTTCGGAACGTTTTCCCCTCACCTCCATATCGGTCGCCGAGTTCGTTGAGAAATTGCTCAGTCTCTTACGCAAAGCCGGGATCGACACTTCGATCAATATGAAGCCCCAGGAAGTCGCCAATACTGTTCCTTTCGACCGCGACACGGCAGTTCGTGCCTACGACCCGCAAATGGTGAATGCCTGGTGGCGAATCCTTCTTAGTACGCATCGCGTGATGCAGCGATTTCACGGACGCTTCAACGGCAAGACTCAGCCCATCGGACTGATGTGGGGGACGCTCGACATCCGCGACGTGCGCTACAGCGGCAAGCCCGCTTCGCCCGGCGACAAAGCCGATTACATTCGGCGGAATGCCATGAACGAGGAACTGATCGAGGTGGGATGGTGGTCCGGCAGCACTGCTTATCCAAAACCCGCGTTCTATTCCTTCACTTATCCGCAGCCGCAGGGAATAGAAAAAGCAAATGTCAGCCCCGCCAGCTCGCGATGGGACTCCACCCTCGGTGAATTCATCCTGGATTACGACGATCTCCGTAAATCGAGAAACCCGGATGAGGATCTGCTGTCGTTTTTCGAGTCAACGTATCAAGCTGGCGCGGAGAGGGCAGGCTGGGATCCATCGCTCGTAGGAAGCGGCAAGCCCGAGTAGCCAGCGATACTATGCTCGCCGCTTAGCTTGCTGAATGAGTGGAATGGCGATGTTAAGCCAATTTAGTGGGGCGGTGACTCCCGCTGTCGAACTACAAATGCGATTTTCTCAACCCTAGCTGTGCGTACCCTCTCTAACACTTCAAGAACACTGCCGTATTTGGCTCTTGCATCTGCACTGATGTAGACCTTGGGTTCTGCTCCTTTCCGTAAACCTTCATCAATTGCAGAGGGCAAGTCGCTAAGACTGACTCGACCTTCACCCAACCAAATTTTGCCATCCCGTGCAACCGCCACCCAAAGAGCATCTTCGCGAAGCGCTTTGTTCAAATCACGCGCGTGCGATGCCTTCGCCAAATCCACCGGTGCATGTCTTGCATCTCCAGGACTATCCATGACAATCGATGCGGGAAGTAAGAACATTGCGATTAAAGCAAACATGATTCCTGCGAAACCGGGTCCAATCTAGAGATGAGTTTCGCAGATCGGCGAGGAGGTTTCCGCACAGAGTAATGTCACGCCAATGCCCATAGGGGAACAAGTAACTGTTGTTATCAGGCGATTACACTCCTTGACCTTCGGGCAGCCCTAAGACCGCCCCAGTCCCGGCGCACAGGACGATCGTCCGCATCCTGCAAAGCTCGATGCCTCATAGTCGCAGCTTTTGATTGCAACAGTAGCGAACGCTGGCGCATCGTATTTTACCTACGCATCCTTCCGCCAATATGGCCCGACGGTCTCTTGCGCAGAGAAATGGGGCCGGATGCCTGATCCAGACATTCTTTCACCCACAGTGATCGACAAGGCTCGAACAACAATCCTGCGCGCACAAGCGACTATCAGACGTTGCCGCGAACTGCTTCGAGTTTCGAGAGAAGTGCAGGCAGATAGAGACGATAGGGAACGATGCAAGGCCCTCCTACGGGCTCGAAAAGCCGAGATCATCAATCTCTGTGATCACTACAGCGTGGATCTACAAACTCTGAGTTAACGAACAACGCCCCCCGCGATTGGCAAAGCTAGACGAGCATCAGCCATGGACATCTTGAGCGCCATCTGGCTTTCCAACTCGTCGTAGCGTTGCATCAAAACACACGCTTGCAATACTAACCTTTGCGCCCGTTGCCTCGATTGTTGCGCGAATTCGCGTGCGCTTTGCGCTCGTTCTCGAGTAGAACGAATGAGGCTGCTCAAATCGGCCTTCATAAGGTCCGAAAAGATGCTAGAGCTATAGAAAGGTTGCCAAGCGATAAGATGCCGATGCTGAAATCAAGCGCTATCACTCATTGTCGCGGGCATTTGATTCTGACAGCTCAGTGAAGGAAATGGGGACCGACCACCAACCATCGTTGCGGTAAATCTCCTCCGTGCAGGCTTGAATAGCCACCGTGCACCGAACATTGAACTGTCATCTCATTATCAAACCGCACTTCGCTGTTACGCGGCGCGGCTCGCTCGACACTCCGGGTGATTGCATCCGCATCCACCTGTAGCGGTGGCGCCTTTCCCCGCTTCGCCTCGGGTAGCGGTAGCGCAAGACTCGCTGCAATACTCCCCTTCAGTCGCGGGACAACTGCAATTCGGATGGGCGCATTTATTCTGCTGAGAGCTGCTGGTGGGCATAATCTTTCCTCCGGGCTCTCTGATGCAAAACGGATACAAATCGTCTGCTCTGCAATATGCTTCAGCCAATAATCTGGAGCCGGATTGAAGGTGTAAGAGATGTTGTGTTGCTGTTTGTCGCCATTCTGACAGTCTTTATTATTGATGACCACCCCTCTGTCAGCTTTTCATCCGGAACAAATACGTAGCTGAGCGCCAAAATGAGGGTCAATGAGTGTAATGGGATCTAACGTCAGCCACAACCCGAGTTGGGACTTTCTCCCGGATAATGGCTGCGAATAGAATTGCTTTGTCACTGCAAGGATTTAGCGAATGGCTTTGACCCAAATCGAGCGGCTTGACACAGTGGCGCAATCAAAGGTGACCACCTCAGTCATTTCCTATGCCCGCATCACTTTATTGATTTTGACCCCTCTCTTTGTTGTGCTTGCTGTTAACAGCGTGGCTCCATTTCTGGAAACACTACTCGTTGCTCTTATCTCTGCTGGAGGCTTGGTCACCTCTTTTGTCTTATGGCTGAATTGGCGATTCAAGGTTTATGCATTGTCTCTGTGGTGCTTCTTATTCGTAATCCGTAATGCCATCTCGAATGGTCACCCACATTCGCATACTGTGCTCGAATGGATTGGAGAGCATAGCTTTAGCCTGTTATTTTTCTATTATGGTTGTGCACTTTGGCTAAAGGCCAGAGGCTACGCTCGAGCAAACCAGAGCAGCTTTCGCGAAGAACGAGAGAAAATTGAAAAATGGATGGACGAGAAGAGTGCCATCGCCCACGTCGAGTTCCCAACGGGAAGCTTCTGGACGGGATATTGGACGTACTACATTTTTAATCCTGAAGATTGTTGGGTCGTGGCCCGATACAAACGTGGAGGCAAGAAACTGGCAAGCTGTCGCGTTTACGAATTGAAGGATGTCAGGTTCGCACGACTATCATCGGGAAAGTGGCGAATAGACATTGTTCCGCAAAGCGGTAAGAAAAAGTCTTTCGTTGAAGTCGATCTTCCAGTGCCCTTCACCAGTCAGCCGACACTAACCCAAACTGCTTGAATGCCAATATGTGAGCGCCCTGCCGTTAATAATCGATTTCACCCACTGACCTCGGACCTTTGAGGTCCTCCGTAACACTTGACGCCCCTCTTCTTCAGTTCCGACTCCAGTTCAGCGTCCCCTACGTGGTACTGTTGATCTCGATCTGTTTTACTTGGCCTTTCCCAAACACGATTGCGCTTCTGTCAGCGGTTCGAGAGACATATTCAATCTCTGAATAGGGAATCGTTCGAGTCGGCCGCCAAATGTGTTTTGCTGTGAGCCCGTGATCATCGAGAACAATTGTGGTGGGCCACATCCAGAGTACGGATAACCCCCACACGATGCCGATTGCGATAGTCAAGGAACCCGCACCCTGTCGCCACCCACCGATCACAACAGAGATAGCCAACAAGATGGAGATGAAGCACAGGAGCGTCAGGCCGGATGCAGGAAACGCAACCACGCCGTTCTTGCGCTTTGCGCGTGCAGTCTCGGCGTGAATGCCGAGCCACCGAATCAAGATTGGCGCTACGGAGAGCGCCACCCAGTAGGGTTCAAATGCCATTGTCTGGCGCAGAGTTTACACGCAGAATACACCTTGTAAGAGAGCTATTTGAACGTTAACAGGCGATTGAACACTAGCTTGCGCGCATTTTTATTGAAGACTAGCGCTATGAGTAATGCAGCCCTAAGCGTTAGTGTCCACAAGCGGCGCACCAGGACACGACTCGGGCGAGCCGGGCCAATTCGAGCCACGGTATTTCCCTAAGATGCGCCCTATAAAAAGAATGACGGGGAAAAGAATCCGCTGAAGGGCTGGAGGCGGGACCGCAAGCGCCTGTGTGTCCCGATGGCGCCAGAGCACGTGCGCGAGATAGAAGAGTGGTGGCCGGCCGTTGGGGCTGGCGTTGAGAACGGCAAACAGTGCCTGCAGGAAGCGATCGAGGTCGACCGCTGGAATTACGTGGCCGCTAAACTCCAACAGATCGTCGCCCGCGTTCCACCAGTGATGACGAACGCCTGCGGGCAAGACTACAGTGCCTCCTTTTTGCACGACGATCTTTTCCCCTCCGACTCGAGCGCCGAGAGTTCCCGCTTTCACAATGCCCTCCTCCCGTTCACGAACGTGCACGTGCAAAGGCGGGCCGGCCGCTTTAGGAGGCAGCGTGCCATCGAGGTATAGGACGATTCGTCCCTCCGGGTCACGCCTGCGGTGCATCCGCAAGATCTCTCCGTTATGGCGGTTCTCCAAAGTCAGAAAATCATCCACGATTCCATCCCCATGTTTCGGGTTTCGAGCCGAAGTACTACTTGGTTTGGTGAAACGGGTTGTGAGTGTAATGGCGATTTTTCACCAGTTTACTTACGCCGCGATGAAGCAGATGCGGCGCACTTCATGCCGCTTTAGCGGCATCCTTCGGACTTCACGACACGCTTGGTCGAAGCGGGATGTCGAACCAACTTCTCGGGGGGACGGATCGGTCGTGGCGTAAGATTACCGCCGCAGTTTGGGCAAATCCCATGCAGCACATTGTCGGCGCAGGCGGCGCAGAAGGTGCATTCATAAGTGCATATGCGGGCGTCAGTCGCATCCGGAGGCAAGTCACGATCGCAGCATTCACAATTCGGGCGAAGTTCCAACACGAGTGACTCCCAAAGGGATGTTTCCAACCGATATGAGTATACGATTTAGCTTGCGGCTCCCGCCCGCCTTATTGAGTGTAATAACGATCGATCACCAACCACTCAGAGCCTACGCGAAGTGATTCTTCTTCACTCAATCCTTACCGGCGAGCAAATACCTAAAATCGGCGTAGCATCAGTGAGTTGGCCATTGCCCGCTTAGTATCTTGTACTGAGAGTATTTTGAAGATACAGTCCGTGACTGACTGCCGAATTTCCCAAGACCTGTTTTGCTCGCAACATCGCCATGTGGTTGAGCTATTACTACATCGCAGAAGAATGGCTGCACACTCTTGTCGCCGGTGTTCAGCGTGTTGATGTTGGTGTCTATTACTTCCTTTGCGGTCTACACGGAAATTGGTTCTTTGATCGGCTTGCTTCCTTCCTTGAAGATAATCTCCTGCTGAAGTCGGGCCCGATCCTTGCCGTCTTCTGGTATTTCTGGTTTCGCAGCGACGAAGAGAAGGACCGCCGAACCACTATTATTGCCACTCTGGCAGGCACCTTTTTGGGCCTTCTAGCGACTCGAACAATCGCGCTTTTTCTGCCTTATCGGACGCGGCCGATTTACGACACTGCGCTTGTCTCGCACCCTCTCTCTTTTCCCATACCTGACGGTCTTCTCAACTGGAGTTCTTTCCCGAGCGACCACGCCGCATACTTCGTTGCCATGGCAGTGGGCGTCGTTTATTTATCTCGGAAACTGGCGATCCCAGCCGTACTGTACGTCACATTATGGATCTGTCTGCCGCGGTTGTACCTGGGTTTTCATTATTTGTCCGATGTCCTGGTGGGTGCCACGATTGGGCTTACCGCGAGTCTCGCATGCGTCCATGCACAATGGCTTCGCACCAAGGTCGCACCTCGTACGCTTTCGATCGTGAACAGAAGCCCGCAGGTCTTTTATCCGCTCGCATTCTTGTTCATGTTCGAAATTGGTTCAATGTTCATGTCTACGCGCGAGGTCGTTCGGACTCTCTTGCACTTCAGTTCCGTTATCGCCCACCGGCTTTAAACCATCGGCATCAGTCGATTGCGTGCTCACCTGACGCAATGGGCATCCACCCGCGTCAACTAATGTAATTCGCTTTATGCCAACAAATCTCTTGTCACGCGACTTCGAGGATAGGCAGACTGTGAGTTATGCAAAGGCGATTCCCACTTCGTAAGGTCATAAACACAATTGTCGCCGTGTGGTTCTTATTATTCGTGAGTCTCTTTCTGGCCGTGCCGTGGTACCGAACACGCCTTCCGAAAGACATGCCGAAGAACTCCATTTGGATGGACGCTCCGCATGTTCCGTTTGGGTTCTACCATGGTTGGTGGCAAGGCTGCTGGGCAGAGGGAAATTCAGTCACAAAATGCAAACTATGGGGCGGATCGGAGGTGGGCACGGTTTATGCAGGAGAATATGTGGCTTGTGATGCACATCCAGTCATGGAGACGGAGCTTGTGCTCGAACCGCGCTCCGAAATGTCATGGATCCCATCTGCAAAAATGGAACGCCTCTTACCTGTCGCTATATTGCAGAACGGAAGGAAGCTTGTGCCAAAGTTAGCTGCGGACGAGTGCGCAAAGCTTTAAGAACTTCTGTCCGCCATTAATTTGAACTAGTGCGTTCTGCATCAACCTGGTTTGCTTCGGCAAGAATCATTCCAGTTCCGTTCTCGTGGAAGTTTCATCTCGCATCCTTGGACGTTGTAAACATCACCGCATCGCTTTGCCGCGAGCCGTGGGAAACTGCAATGTATTTTCCGTCGCCGGAAAACGCACATCCCCACACCTTCCCCGAACTGAAATGGGTGAGCTGTTTTTGCGGTCCAGTTCCAAGTACCTGCTGCGACCATAAATTGGGAACGCCGCTACGGAGGTCGGGATATGCGACAGATCGGTTATCCGGCATCCAGCATAGCGTGCTCACGCTCAAATCGAACGTCGTTGGAACAAGTATTTCTCCTTCAAGCTTTCCATCTTCGGCCGCTAAGACTGCACCACCAATTAGCCCGTTCTTCAGCGGCGTCGCAAAAAGCAGATGTTTTTCATCGAACGACAAGAACGGGGGGCTGATCGCTACACGATCAGAAAACCGTTTGGGTGTGTCGCCAGAAAATGGGACAGTAAAAATATAGGAACTTCCGCCTTTCGGTTGCCCCCAATAGAAGATTGTCCCGCCGACTGTTCCGCATGACGGCATCATTCCCCCATCGGTGTGAGGGATCTGCGAGGCACTTCCAGTCTGCGGGTCAAGTTTCCACAAACTAGACCCGCCAGTTTCGCTGGAATAAACGACGGCACGCCTGTGGTCGCAGACGGTCGGGCTTCCGTGGTACACTCCGTCGAACGTCAGTTGGCGCGTATTGCCGCCATCGACATTGGAAGTAAAAAGATCCCAATTCTGGGAGTGATTGCCGATGTAAACGAGTTGGTCATCAGCACCGAAAGTGACGCCGCCATTCATGCCATCAAGCCGGCCCGTGGTCACCTGCTGGGCCTTATCCGGCGCATTCGCTGGACCAACCCACAAGTCACTGGACATGTTCCGCTGCACCGACGCGAGCTTTTGCGCATCGGAAGCGACTGCTACCGACAAATAGTCGCTCAGGTCATTCGAAATGCGCCTCACTTTGCCACTGGGATACTCAGTTACCCAGAGTTGAATGTTTGCGCCAGTCCTTTCCATTGCGGCCAGAAGTATTCCGCTCCCATCTGGAAGCCATGAGAAATCCAGCACCTCGCGCCAGTGCCTGCCGGCAATCGTTCTTTGGGCGCCACTGACGGGATTAATTTCAATAAGAGAAACAGGCAGCCCGGTGGAATCGTTTCCCGACTTATTCAGGGCAACAATTCTTTTTCCGTCAGGGGACCAGGCGACTGCATAATTTCCCGTTGCTGTAGAGCCGACATACTCGCTCACTTTGTGCGACGCGCTGCCGTCGGCTCTCCCAACCATAATGTTGATTTTGTTCGTTCGAACGTCCTGAACGGCATAAGTCATTTGGCTGCCATCAGGCGAAAACGAAACCGCTGTATCGACTTTGTCCAGCAAAAGCCGAGGCGTGCCTCCCAGCACCGGGACTTGATAAAGAGTGCCGTCCGCGCCCTCTACTGAACTTTTCGTGTAGTCGATAAAACCACCATCAGGGGTGAAGGAAACATTGCCAATGAGCTCTTCCTGGGCGGAAACAACCTGTACCGCACTGGGCGTAGCAATTTGCCGTACCCACAAGCTGAAGCGCCCATCCTTGTTGGATACGTATGCGAGATAGTGGCCGTCAGGAGAAATGCGGGACAGCATGACATCACCAGTCGAACTCAAGCTGGAGATGGTTGCATTCTGGAATGCCGTGGCGGCCATGCCGGAGGAAAAAACTCCAGCGCGATACGCGAGAATACCCGCGACGACAAAAAGCACAAGCAACGCTGCACTGACGATGACTAGCTTTCGAAGTGGCGAAGGCTTTGAAGCAACGGCCTGCATCGCATCAGAGGAGCTGTGCGCTGCGACAAAAGTGGAAGCAGACTTGCCATCATCCTGCGTGCGGATAGAAGCATGAGATGAACTGGAATCCCGTCTCAACCGTTCGAGATCCGCGCGCATCTCAGCCGCACTCTGGCAACGAAGTCTGGGATCCTTTTCTAAGGCTTTATTGATGAGCTCTTCAAGCCTTGGCAAGACCTGCGGATTCAGCCGCACTGGCGCGACCGGAGCTCGATTCAGAATGCCGTCAAAAATCACGCCGGAAGTGTCCCCAGCAAAGGGCAGCGTGCCCGTGGCCATCTCGTAAAGTACCGCTCCGAACGAAAACAGATCGCTGCGTGCGTCCAAATCTTTTCCGCGCACTTGCTCGGGGGACATGTAAGCCACCGTCCCGAGTGCCGTGCCCGGGCTCGTAAGGTGTTCGTGTTCGATCGTGGCCGTGAGTTCGGGTTCGTTCGAGGACGATGTCGCCGCCGCACTCATTTTGGCCAGTCCGAAATCGAGAATCTTCGCGTGTCCGCGTTTCGTAATGAAGATGTTTGCGGGCTTTATGTCACGATGCACTATACCTTCGGCATGCGCAGCATCCAAGGCATCCGCGACTTCGATCGCAAGCGAGAGAAGCGTATCCATCTCAAGCGGCCTGCCGGCAATGCGGTGCTTGAGTGTCACTCCCTCGAGATATTCCATCACGATGAAAGACTGGCCATCGTGCTTGCCGATTTCGTGGATAGTGCAGATGTTTGGATGATTGAGCGCCGAAGCTGCTCGCGCTTCCCGGCGAAATCTCTCAAGGGCTTGCCGGTCAGACGCTACACTCTCGGGAAGAAACTTGAGAGCGACGAAGCGTCCGAGCTCGGTGTCTTCCGCCTTATAAACAACTCCCATCCCGCCGCCGCCGAGTTTCTCAACAATTCGGTAGTGGGATATGGTCGTGCCGAGCATGGGTACTGATCGTACGTGGATGTAAGCAGCCGGGTCAACGAGAGCCGTTGCGAAGGACAAACCCTTTGCTCATGACGAGCGATTCATCCCTCGTCGCCGCAATTCCCAGAACTTTCACCCATTCGCGAGTACATCGCGAACCTTGTGCAGCAGGGCATCTGGAGTAAATGGCTTCTCGATGAAGGCTCGCCCATGGGAAAGCAGTTCGGCCACATCTCCAGTGCCGTCAGCATATCCAGACATGTAAATAATCTTTGTGTGTGGCTGTAACTCTCGCAGAGCCTCCGCGAGTTCGCGGCCACCCATCTGGGGCATCACGATATCAGTGATTACTAGATCGATTGGTTCCGCATGTTCGCGCACCAGCCGCAGAGCTTCTCTTCCATTCGTTGCGGACAAGACGCTGTAACCTTTGTTTGCCAGAACTTCACAAAGCAAACTGCGGATATCGTTTTCATCATCCACTACCAGAACTGTTTCCATGCCTCTCGTCGGATGGGAGCTCGCTTTCTCCATTGCGCTGCTTTCAGGGCTACCGTCGCATCGCGGAAACAAGATGTGGAAAGTTGTTCCGTGTCCCGGCTCGCTATCCACGCTGATGTGACCGCCTGCTTGGTGAACGATGCCATATACGGTTGCGAGCCCGAGCCCGGTACCCTTGCCCTGTTCTTTCGTAGTAAAGAATGGTTCGAAAATCCTCTCCCTGATCTCGGGAGACATTCCAATCCCAGTGTCACTCACGATCAGACGCACCACTGATCCGTAATGGCGGTGCGGAGAATATCGAGTTCTCTCGTCTTCGTTTATCAGAGCGTTCGTCGTCTCCAAAACAAGTTTTCCGCCCCGCGGCATGGCATCGGCGGCGTTGATTACAAGATTCAGGATGACCTGCTCGATCTGTCCGCGATCTGCACGAAGCAAGCCCAGCCCGGGCGCCAGATGCATCGCGACTTCGATGTCATCGCTCAATAAACGGCGCAACATGTCCGCCATATCGTTCAGCACAGTGTTCAAGCTCAATATCTCTGCATGTGGTTTTTGCCGGCGGCTGAAAGCCAGCAGCTGGCGCGTAAGCGAATTGGCCCGTTCTGCAGCTTTCTGAATTTGATTCACTTGCTTGAGCAAGTGCTCGTCACCACTCAACTCAGAGCGCATGGTTTCGCAATAACCAACCACGATGGTCATAAGGTTGTTGAAATCGTGCGCAAGTCCACCCGCCAGTCTCCCGATGGCTTCCAGCTTGCGGGTGCGCAGCAACTCCTCCTCGACTCGTTCACGTTGCTCGACTTCGGAACGCAGCCGATCATTTGCCTGCTGCAGCTCGACCGTGCGCTCTGCTACACGCAGTTCCAGTTCATCGCGAGCTCTCGCCAAATCGGCCTGACTCTGCTTGAGTTCATGCTCTGCCTTAATGCGTTCGGTAATGTCCTGCGCATGGCCCAGTATACGCACCGGTGAACCCGGCTTTTCGTGCAGCACGTTTCGATAGAGCCACAAACGGTCCGTACCGTCTTTGGCTCGCAAGCGCATAATCCCGCTATCTATGGAATTAGTGCGTAAGCGGGTGAGGTAATCATTGAAGAGGTGCTGTACTGATGGAGCAAGAAAGTCTCGAATATTGCGACCGCAACAATCCTCCGCCGCATAGCCTAAAGACTGCGCCGCAGCGGGATTGATGGTCAGCAGTATGCCTTCCAAGTCGTGAACGCACATCAAGCCGAGACTGTTCTCGACCAAGAGGCGGTAAAGCTTCGCATCCTGTTCAGAGGGCGTTGCCATGATTTACAACTCGATCAGCCTTTGAAACCCATTCGCTCCGCTCGAGGATTCGTCTGCCCTTCAGCTCAATAGTCCGGACGTGATCCGAGGACTGCTCGAGACAACGCAAGAGGGCTGGCTGGAAACCTAAAACTGATATAGCTCCGATTGAGGAGCTACGCAAGTCGCGATTGAAGCAGCGGAAAAATTGTTTGAAAGTCGCAATTCGCGGTTAAGACACTAGAAATCAGGTGTTCCGGCGTGACTACGAGCGCCCTTATCTTCCTGCTTGACTCCTTCTTATCGCGGTATCAAAATTGCGCCAAACTGTGGCCGCTGATCGTCCTTCCCCTAAAGAAAACGATCATCATTCGGGCCAGGCCGGTAGTACAGCCACTCTCTTTTTTTGCCCACCTCGTCGCGATAGCATCACTGGGAGGTCTTCCAATGAACCAGAATCTTCGTCCCATTCTTTGGATCGCAACCATGGCTTATTTTGGCTATCTCTGGGCTGGTCGCGGCTTGCCTATCATGAATAGTGTCACCGTTCTCGGCACGGTCATTGGGATCCTGGCGGGATTTCTTCTCGCGACCATGTTCGCGCGCCGCGCAAGGCGCAAACGATCTCAGCTGCCTGCTAACCGGCTCGCAAAGACATCGTTTAGCGGAACGCGGCTTTAGTGCAACCGGTTCCGCTTCGTCCATCTACTGAATTGTCAAAGTAGCACCCGCGGAATGCGCCAGAGTTCCACTAGTCGCGTTCACAGTAAAGTTGTACGTCCCTGATTGTGATTTCCGTGTTGCTTTGATCGTCAGAGTAGAAACTCCGGATCCAACTACCGGATTAAGGTTGAAAGAGTTACTAGTCTTCGGCGGCAATCCAGAGACGCTGAGTTGCACACTTCCACTAAAACCATTCAGCGCGCTGATGGTGATTTGATACTGCGTCGAGCTGTTTTTCGAAATAGTCCGTGATGACGGCGAAATTGAAATAGAAAAGTCAGCCGGAGCAGGAGCTTTAACAACAAGCGTTGCTGCAACAGTATGAACCAAAGTTCCGCTGGTTGCTTTGACCGTTAGCGGATATGTCCCCGCAGCCGTTGTACTGAGCGTCGCAACATTCATCACGCTAGTGCCGGAACCGCTCACCGTGGATGGAGTGAACGTCGCTGTCGCGCCGCTTGGTAATCCAGTCACAGAAAATCCAACTGTTCCGCTGAAGCCGCCACTCGCTGTGATATTCAGGTTGTAGTTCACTGATGTTCCGCGCGTAACGGTTTGCGAAGTTGGCGTGACGCCAAAAGTGAAATCAGGCGCGGCGGTCGCTGTAACGAGATGCACGAAGGATGCGACGGACGGAACCCCCGCAGAATTTAGTAGAAACAACATGTAGTAGCCCGGTGGAGCGATATTGCTGTTGGGAGGCGCTGTGGCCACTATGCTCCCGGATCCAGTAGTAAACGACATCTCAACCAGACGCTGCTCTTGGTCGAACGAGTGAGTTGGGACTCCAGGCCGAACTAGCACTGCTTGCGAAATGGACGCGGCATCAGGCGTTTGTATTGTGAATGTGTTGCCATAACTGATAGAGGATGGAGAACCCGTAATTGCCGGTCGAGTTGCCGCGATCACCTTTCCAGTGCTGTCAGTAGTGAAGAGGTATGCGGGCTTGTAAATTTCCATGTGCTGTTCATAGCTGCCGCGCACCGGATTTCCTCCAGCGAACCAGACGGTTGCATCGGGTAACAACAAAGCCACCGAATGATAGAGTCGGGCATAGGCATTCGCTCCGGCGGAAGACATCGCGTTTGTCGCAGGATCGTACAAGTCAGCGTTCAAACTCGCAGTAGTCAAATCTTCATCGTTGTAAGATCCGCCGAGCGCGAGGATCTGGCCGTTCGGCAACATCACTGCATTCATCTCAATGCGCGGCTGAGACATGCTCGGACCGTAGTTCCAGGCTGGCGTAGCTGCGGAAAGATCGATCAGTTCCGTGCTGGCCGTTGCCGGATTTCCGCCGCCCAAAATTAAGACTCGCGGTTTGTAATTATTCTCTGGCCGAAGCGGCAGGAGAACTGAGCTTCCGTACGTTCGAGCACTGCCATATTTCATGCTCGCGATTGTGGTCCAAGTGCCAGTTGCTGGATTGAACGTTCTGGCTGGCGATGTCGAACCCGAGTAGAACACTTTGCCGTTCGGTAACAGATGCATTCGCGGGTAAAGAGGGGGAGTCCACCCTGCGGTGATCGGAGCAGACCATCCTGAACCCAAAGTAAATATCTCGACTGTTTTATTCGTCGCGCCGGTCTCGTCTCGCCCCGAAAAAGTCATGACGCGTCCGTCCCCGAGCAGGGTAGGCGTTGGATACCACCGGCCATGCGCCATGTTTGCAAGGTTAGTAAAGCTGTTGGTGCTGGGGTTGAATACCGCGCTGCGTTTTACACCCTCGAAAGGGTCATACTGCAAGTTGCCACCGTTGATGAAAGGTCGACCATCCGGTAGCACCACCATGCCATTACAAAACATGTCCCAGGATTGAGTTTGAGTTGTGAACGAATTCGCAACTGGATCCCAGACCGCGCTCACCAAAATGTTCGACGCCAGGTTGGGAGGATAGTTTCCCGACCCTGCAATGATCAGCACCTTGCCATTGTGCATAAGCGCAGCGTGAATCGGATTGACCGGGACTAAATTTGGCAAAGTTCGCCACTGCCCATACAAGTTGGCCTGTGCAGCTGAATACTGGACTATTGCGAGAAAAATAATGGGGAGCGTAACGGCGAGGGAAAAATGCAAACTACCCCTGCGGTTCATGCGTGCACGCCTCTTTCGATCAGAATTAAGTCGTCGACTGCTCGTTACACTTCGCCGGGTGATTGCACTTAGAAGGGAACGAGAGCTAACGAGACACTTCACTTAACTCTCAAGTTACGGGATTGTCGTTCCTGAGTCCGGTCCGTGTCAAGAACTCACACCCGTACGTAGGATGTGCTCCGGAAATATTTAGCTGCCTCAGCATCTACTCTGCGGGCAGTCCTCGAATAACTTATGTGTTGCTACCTACAGAGGGAACTTTGATTTTTTCACCACTATCCTCAACAGACAGTGGTACTCTTCCGTCGCGTCGCCCACGTCCACATTGACTTGATCGGATACGCCGGACAAGCCGGTAATAGTTTTGCTTCATCGGGTTCAACAAGCTCCTACCAGGTTTGCGTCCAGCCCCGAGCCAGCGTCAGGTCTTTCCAAATTTTCGTTAGTGAAAGGTGTGTATGACAAAAGTAAAGAATTTCCTACTTTGTCTTGTGCTGCTTGCCCTTGCCGGTATTCTGCATCACGAGTGGACACAAACAAGCGGCAGCTCCGGTATTGAGCCCGAAGTACGTGCGGCGATTCTGAGTAATGGCGCTAGCCAGACGTGCAACGGTACTGCGAACTGGCACTTCGTCAACAACCAAACCGGTGGTGCTTGCACTGACACCATCAGTACAACTTTCCTTTGTGGCGGAGTGCTGACTTCCGGAACGCTGACTAAAACTAAATGTTTGAGCAGTGTTGAACAGTTCAACGTGTCCACCACCGGTGACTGCACGCTGGTCGGTGCATCGACGAGCCTGCCAGGAAGACTCGTATTGTCCGACTTCGTGTGCACGCCCTCGACACCAACTCCAACGCCGACCCCAACACCAACTCCCACAGGAACACCAACTCCAACGCCAACTGCGACACCAACTCCGTAAGCCGGCGCAGCGAACACTCGTATTAGGCGGGGCAGGAGAGTTTCTCTCCTGCCTTGTTCGTTTAGGAGGGAAAAGAATCGGACCGGCTGGTCGCCAGTTTTCCAATTATCACGGCAAAGAGTGACTCGAATCACTGCAAAATTGTTCGAGCGGCACAAGAATGAGTGCCTATTTTTCTGAAAGCGGCCCGCAGCATCCCGGCGGTGTCCCGTGAAGTCGCGTTTTCCTATCCCGCAACAAAGCAAGCCCCCACCCAAATTTTCGAGAACTGCCCTCACGCGCACCAAGAGCAACACACCTAGGTAACAGCTGACATCAGGAGGATCGCATGGGCAGCATCCTCATCTTCGCCTCAGAGTTTGCGGTTTTCTCATTGATACTCGGCCTCTATTTGCTGCGACGACGCGCCCTCCGGAAAGAGGCATCTTCTTTGGACCTTTCTAGCGAGACAAACTTCAATTACGAATCGCACAGATCGAAATGGCTGCGCCTACAAAAGAAGCTTTCTCGATCCTGAAGTTGTAGCAGCAGACCTGACTAGCGATGGAGGACGCTATGGCCTCCGAGCAAGCTGTAAACCATTTGCCTGATCGCCATCGGAGCCAACGCCTGACTGAGATAGGCAATTGGATAGCCTCCGTTGTCGCTTGTGTGGCAATGATTGTCATGTGTGGGAGCGTGATTTGGGTTTTGCTCTACACACCGGCTTATTGAAACACCTTAGAGCGCGGCAAACGGACTGGGAAGGACATTTAAATGCGCTGGATTGATGCAATCGGTGGCTTAGGATGGACGCTGTTAGTGGTTGGTGTCGTTGTTTGTTTCAGCACCGCCGGAGAGCGCTCTGAATTGTATGCGTGGACGGTGGGCGGAGTCATCTGGCTTGCTGGATTTGTCATGATTCTGACGTGGCTACTCAAGCGTCTGACGCTCACGCACCATGGGCATTCGCGACGGGCATTGCCGAGATAGGCCGGATGTCAACGAGGTTGGAGGCGGAACAATGAGATATCGTTCCTTCCAAAACATGACGCTGATGCTGCTTTTCATCTTTCCCTTGCTGTTTTCTTGCAAAGCCAACGATGCCGGCAAATACAGATTAGCGATCTATGGCCCGGTTCACGTTTACCCAAGTTCAACGCCGCCTGCTGATTATCCAGGGTCGGGCTTCATTGCCGTAGTCGGCCCTAAAGATCATGTAGACGTGAAGCAAGTCATCCGGAAACGCGATCACGTCGCGGTGAGAATCAGGCTTCATGACGGTCGTGAAGGATGGGTATTCACGGGTGAGAGCATCGAGCTAAGGCAAGAATCGACTTCTCCAATAGACAGAATGTAGGCTCGCAGGCCGGTTGGCTTTCAGACACATGAAAATCGTACACTTTCTGTATGCCCGTAGCGGTGGAGATGCACAATGTCGGCGACGCGAATTTACAGCGGGATGTGGTTGCCGTCATCGAACACTTGTTTTCTAGCCGAAGCGGTAACTGGCGAGTCCTCATCGTCGGATCACAGGAGAGCGACGGCTGGGACATGACGATCTTCGGACCGAACGCCTTCGAGCGCACCTATACCCTGGATAAAACTTGCGGCGAGCACAATCCTCAAAGGATAGCGGCCCTGATTAGTACGATTGTTTCCTCGTAGATACCCCGGCGAACCTGCTAACGACTCGCAGTGGCCTGCCTTCGATGAGTTCGCGTACTCGCAGAATGGGGCCGGGCACTCCCGCTGGCCACATCGTGTTCCGACAATGTGAGGAGTTGCCGCATGATTTGTGCCTTCTCCCACTTCTCCGCCTTCTTGGGCTTGGCACGAAGCTTGAAAACAATCGCGAGTACTCCGAGAAAAAAAGCTATTCCGACCAAAACGATTGATGTCATGACAGCACCCGCGAAACGTGACGTTGGAAGCAGTTTGTTCAGAAATTGTGCGCTTCCCCAAGTCGTGGCCGATAGGTTACTTAGGTTGCTGTCCTGAAACAGCGGGGTTGTGGCTAACAACTCATCGGAGCTTGGTTCGATGAGTTTGCTATGCGGAACCCTAGCCTGCCGGCTTGTAGGCGCGTCCATTCAAATGACTCGAACTTCAATAACGATTAGGAGTAGCCTCTTCCCTCATGAATTGCGCCTGCGTGCTTCCCAACCTGCTCTTCGGACCGGCCCCGCTGACCGACGACGATTTCCGGCAGTTGAAGGCGCTCAATGTCACTGCAATCCTCAGTCTTCAGACTGAAGACGATTACGCGGACGGCGGAAGAGAAGACAAGCGAAATGCAGCACTCGAATTCGGCCTGAGCTTTACAAATCTGCCTGTAACCGATTTCGATCGCCTTGAACTTCTTTCGAAATTGCCCAAGTGCGTGCTCGTGCTCAAGCAAAGCCTGGCCGCAGGGAACACTTTGTACGTGCATTGCACGGCGGGGGTGAATCGGTCGGCAACCGTAGTTGTTGCATATTTACACCAATCTTTGCAGTGGCCATTAGAGCAAGCGTTGAAACACGTTCTCGCTTGCCGCAACTGCTGTCCGGATGAGGAGATCATCCTCAAGGCAAGTAGTTAGCATTCCCGTCCCTTGCACAAAAAGCGGGGAATCCACAATTGCATTGCGATCATCGAAGATGGGACAAACCCAGCTCAAAGGAGTTTCAACATGCGCTCTGACATCGTTGCCGGTGGCATTCTTCCTGACTATGCGTTGCCTGATCACACCGGCGTGGTACGTAAGATCAGCGAATTGCAGGGCGAGGATCCACTGATTCTCACACTCGCACGTGGTCATTAGTGTCCGAAGGAACACCAACAGCATCTAGAGCTGGCTGCGTTTTATCCGAAGATCGCAGTTGCGTACACACAGATTGTCACCATCTCCACGGACGAGCACCACACTCTGCAGGAATTTCGGGCATCAGTCGGGGCCCAGTGGACTTTCCTCTCGGACCCTGAGCGAACGGTCCAAAAGGATCTCGATATTCAGGAATACACCGATCCCGAGCACAACCCGATGATCCCGCATACGCTCGTGTTGAAACCCGGACGAGTGATCCATTGCAGCTACAACGGTTACTGGTTCTGGGGCCGCCCTTCTGTCATTGATCTCTGGCATGATCTCCGCACTGTAACGAGCGAGATCCGCCCGGACTGGGGTCTGAGCGCTCCTGGACTTCGCGAGGCGTGGAATGTGGGTGACTTCTCACGGTTTCATGGCTGGGATAAAAAAGCTAACTCGAAACCTGAGTCGGTGGAACGGGGTGTCCGCAAATGACTCATCTAGCTGACGGCGTCGAAAGTATCATTTCTACTTGCCGTGCGATAGCGTCGCTTGGCCGCCCAGTCGACTTTCATGCTTACGTGGGCAACCGGTTTCGTTTCACGCAAATCTATGTCGCCTGTGATCGAAAACGAAAAAGCTTTTTCACATGTCGGAGTACGTTCCGTTTCCATAGACACCAAACGAAGCTCGCCACGACTGCCCAAATTAGCGTAGCCGAAGCGATCACCACGTAAGAGCTGTGATGCGGTACCAATTTCCAAACGAACGCGGCGAATACGATGAGGCCAACACTGCCCATCGCAGCGCCCGCTGCATCGGCGCCAGCTGCCTGTCGTCCACGGTAAATCCCGCATAAGCCTTTTTCTTCTTTTTTCTCACGCTCGTGCTTTTCAATCAGGGTTGAACAGGAAGCGAGGACTGCAGGAAATGCCAGGAACAAGCCTCCAAAACTCGGACTTATCTTTTTGGCGAGCAGGGCCGCCAAGGCCGTGGCCAAGCCTCCCAAACAGAAACGAATCAGGTATTCGTACCATTTCGTTCGCTTGAGATTGGATGTGCTCACGGAGACGATCATCTACGCACCAAGAAACACCAACAGCCCCATCGCCCCGAAGAGCCATAGCAATAGTCCAGGTAGGAAGACCTTCAATGAAGACATCCTGAACCGAAGGACGATCCAACTCATCGTGCTTGCATAAATCAGCAGTGCGATTGCACCGAGGATCATCGAACGCGCTTCGATCGCCGCGATCTCGCGTCCCTGAAGGAACACAGTGAGACCGAGTGAAGCCAAGGCGACCGATGGCGCGCCGCCGAACAGCCCTGCGAAAGTTTTCGGCTTGAGGAGGTCCGAGATCAGCGAGAAGAGAGAAACAACTGCACCGCCAATCAAAAAGCGAACGAAGATGTCCTTCATGGAACTCAGCGCCCCACAACCACTAACCGCTTTTCCATTTTAGAGAAAGCCGCGATCAAGTGTTCGCGGTTTTTGCCAGTGCAGCAAACCAACTTGGGACGGCTGTTCTGCTTCTAACGTGTGCTATCCAAATTTTTTCTGATTCTGCTTACGACGATCGCACATGGCTCTGCAGTCCATTCCACCAATCGACCGCCGCAAGCACGACCCTGAGCTTGAGCACAGGCTTCAAAACGGACTGAGCAAACCAATCCCGCACGGGCGATTTCGCTCGATCGGTCTTGGGCTCATCACTGGCGCATCGGATGACGATCCGGCGGCAATTGGAACCTACGCTGCCGTTGGAGCGTCCATGGGGCCTTCTCTACTTTGGAGTGTTCCTGCCATTTTCCCCATGATGTACACGGTGGTGTACCTCTGCTCAAAGTTGGGGCAGGTTACAGGCGAGGGCTTGTTCGCGGTTATCAGACAGCACTACCCACGTTGGCTTCTTTATTCCATTCTTTGTTGCGCGCTGGTCGGAAACGTGATCGAAGCGGGCGCAGATATCGGTGGCATGGCCGCCGCAATGAATCTATTGCTCCCAATTCCTGGCTGGATCACTGTCATTGGAATCACGGTGATCGTTTGCCTTCTACAAATCTTCGGTTCCTACATCTTAATAAGGAACATTTTTAGATGGCTGGCTCTCGTTCTTCTGGCCTATGTAGGGGCGGCATTTCTCGCAAAACCTGACTGGCTTGGCGTTTTAAAAGCTACCTTCGTTCCTCAGCTTAAGTTCGACAGTCACACGCTCTCGATGTTGGTAGCCATCATAGGAACAACTCTTTCCGCATACCTGTACAGTTGGCAATCAAACCAGGAAGTTGAAGAGGACATTTCCCTGGGACGCCGGCGACTGACGGATCGGATGGGGACCCGACGTGAGGAGTTGCGACACTCTGCGCGAGACATTGCTGCCGGAATGTTCTTCGCCAGCATCGTTACCTACTTCATTATGCTCTCTACGGCTTACACACTGTTCAAGGCAGGGGAACGCGACATAACAACGGCGGCTCAGGCAGCCGGCGCGCTGGTACCCATCGCTGGACATGCGGCCGGAGTGCTCTTCGCGGTGGGTGTAATCAGTGTGGGATTTCTTGCCGTGCCAATCATGACAACCGGCGCCGCATACGATTTATGTCAAGCGTTCGGGTGGAAGCATGGGTTGCACTTTCCTCCCGGCGAGGTGAAGCGCTTCAACGCCGCCATCGCGATCTTCACCGCACTAGGTATGAGCCTGAATTTTTTCGGTATCAATCCCATGAAGGCACTCGTGTGGTCTTCGATCGTGCAGGGTGTGTCGACTCCGCTTTTGATGTTCCTGATTATGCTGATTACGAACAATCGCAAAATCATGGGCCGGTGGGTGAACACGCGAGCGTTGAATGTTTTCGGTTGGATCACTACCGTTGCGATCTTCGCGGCCAGCGCAGCGCTGATCTTCAGCTGGATTGCAGGCTATTTCTCCACATAGGTTGTTTCAAATTTACCGTTGCCGCTGAGCTGAACGATCACGGCGCTTTCCCTTGTCTCAACAAAATGAGGTACGCCGGCTGGAATGACGAGGAAGCTGCCAGCGGGGTACGCGTGCAAATCGGTGGGATTGGATTTCGTTCCCTCGCCCAGGTACCACGTTCCTTCGATGACGGTGATTACTTCGTCCTGCGGATGCGTATGTGCGCGAACACGTTTTCCAGCGGGTATTCTGGCACGGTCAACCCACACGCCACCCTGAGTCGAGTCGCCGAACAACTGCGCTCGCTCTCGGCCGTCGGTGTAGTACGACGGGGTGAACCATCGCACTTGTTGAGGGGTAATGCCGACTATTTCCTTCTTGTTCGTTTCCGCCAACGTCAATGTGATTACCGCCCCAACGAATATTGCGAACATTAGTCTTTTCATAGCTTCTCCTCGAAGCGAGTATTGTCGCAGGCCGCGTAAACGAGTAGGCAAGACGCTTGCTCGCATCACGCATTAGCGTGATACAGGTCATCGCTGCGCGCATTGAGAGAAATTAGATTCGACGACAAAGGCAAGGCCTTTGTTGATTTCCATATCTTGTGATTTGCTCTACACAAACACTATTTAGGGCAAACACATTCACCATCTGACTTAGCCGATCTCACGATCTCCGGCCTGGATCCATGCAGCAACACACTGTCCTGTATTCAATCTGCCTAAATACAAGGAGTTCTCGTGAATAATTTTTCCATCAAATTCCTCGCCAAGTCCGTTTTACTCGGAACCTTTCTGCTGTGCTGGGCGGCCTTGTTCGCCTGGTCCGCAAACCCTCGTTTTGCCTCCTTCGATTTCCCACTTGCTGGTGTCACCAACACTCAAGCCACGGCCATCACGCCCTCAGGAACCATTGTGGGCCGATATCTGACACCTGACGGCCAAAGGCACGGTTTCCGACTTGCGGATGGACGCTTCCAATCCATCGATGTTCCTGGAGGGTGGCCCACTGATGTCACTTGGATCAACCCTCGCGGCGACATCGTAGGTTGCTACGATTCGAATGGCAAGACCTATGCCTACGTTCTCCGCGACGGCCACTTCAACACAATCGCTTATCCCGGTGCACAAATGACTTTGGGCTGGGGAATTAGCAATGGGGGCGACGTCGTCGGGCCGGAATTCAACGGCGATTTCTACACGGCCCATGGCTACATCTACCATAACGATACATTTACACTCTTCGATGTTCCGGGGGCGAGAGCCACCTGGCCTACAGCAGCCATCGACTCTCAGCATATTGCGGGGAATTACTTCGGTCCCGACTGGCGCATCCATGGCTTTGTTTTTCGCGAAGGCAGATTCACCTCCATCGATTTCCCAGGGTCCGACTACATTTGGATCACAGGCAGCAATCCCCAAGGGCAGGTTGTCGGTTTCTACTTCGATGCCCTTGGCAACCAGCATGGCTTCGTAATGAAAAAAGGTAAATTCACTTCCATCGATATCCCCCGTGCTATCGCTACAGAGGTCAATGGCATCGACCCTAAGGGCAATGTCGTTGGACGCTACACCTCGCCGGACGGCATCACTCATGCCTTTTTTCTTCTTGATCCCACGAAAGTAAGACACTAAGTACGAAAGCCCGATCTTCTAGGAGCAAATCCACATGAAGATCGGGCTGCCAATCACCGGTTCATCGTCAACGATGGGAGGTTTGGTATGGCGCCCAGCGTCATTTACCGAAAGAGACTCCCTGGGAGTTTCTGCGGTTATCTGGCAACGATTTGTGTCGCCAACCCCGACAGCGCATAAAGCCAGACCACCAGCGAAATGACGGAAATCAGAGTCGTCATTGAGACAGTTGACGCAACCATCGTTTCCTCGCAGTGATACTCTCCCGCAAGAATGTAGACCGTCTTGGCCGTGGGCACGGCGGCGCAGATTACTGCTGCAATCGTATAGAGCGGGTCCAAATGCAAGAGCACACACAGCACATACACGATCAACGGCATGATGACGAGCTTGACGATCGATAGCACCGAGGCTCGTCCAACGTTGGCGCGCAATCCAGTCATCGACAGCCCTAGCCCGATCGCGAATAGCGCACAGGGTGTAAGCGCATCGGCCAAGATGCCGAAATAAGCGGTGAGCGGACCCGGCATCCGAATGTTGAGGACTGACCAGAGCATTCCAATCAGGGCTGATATGACGAGCGGGTTCAGCACGACGTGTTTCATCGTGACCATCGGCCCTGTGCGTGAGCCATGGGCATCTCTCTGACTCATTTCAAGCAAGATCACGGCGATTGGAAACATCACAACAGCCACGAATACCGTGGCAATCGCTGCCGGCAACACAGTGCGCGGACCATAAATCGCCTGCAGGACGGGTAACGCGACGAAGCCGGTATTCGTCATCGATGCTGCCATGCCATGCATCGTGCGGCTGGCGAGACTTTGAGAACCGCGAACGCTCATGATGCCGAATACGAGGATGAAGCAGACAAGAGAGCCGCCACCAAAGGCAAAAAGAAAGCGGGGATTGATCAGTGAATGAGATGGTTCTTGTGAAATTGTGACGATCAACAGGGCCGGCATTGCGACGTTGTAGGCAAAGTGAATGAGTGCATCGGACAGCCCTCGCGACACATAGCCCGTCCAACCGGCGATCCAGCCAGTTACGATCACTCCAAATACAGGAAGGATGAGGTCAGCAATCCGCACAACTCTCCTTGCGACTTTGGTTTTCGCAAAGTCTACACGTTCAAAGAGAGAGGGAATGACGGGGATGGAAGCAGGTGCTAAAAAAATCGCCTCTCAACCAGGGGATTGGGAAGCGATTCTTGGCTTGGCCTAGCCGGGGCAATTCGAGTTGTCGACAATGTAGAAGCTGTTCTAGCACGAACGCCATCCGGTGAGCTTTGTATGGCGCATGTTGGCGCGAATTCCGCTGTGATGTTCCGGACGGAAGCACAAACCAAAAAGTAAAGATGAAGAAGTTGATTAAGAGAACCGCTTCGCAACGGGGAAGTCGTGTTGTGAAGCGATTCTCACCCATCGGAACTGATCGGGAAGGTGATGTTGACCAGTCCCAGCACCGAACTTAACTGCTGGCTCGCGTAGGTCCAATCAGGTGATCCGTGTATGGCGTAAGTTGACGCTTACGAAAGTCGAGTATCAATAACTTTCTTCGCCTTTCTGAGCGTAGTATCCATGGAAGACGAAGACGAACCCCTCGGCAGAGACGCCCCCCGAAAAGGCGCTCTACAAAACTGCCGGGGGTTTTTCTTTTTTTCGCGCACTTATCGCTGGTCGGTACAGGCGGAGTTGCCACTCGAGCAGCAGCCTATATGCGGGTCTTCTTCATCTTCATCCTGCGGTCAAATTCCTGGACAAGCGCTGCCTCAATTCGAGGCGACCGCCGCTTCCCTCTCGCAACCCGGCTCACATATGTTCGATCCGCCTTGAGACGGCGAGCGACACGGCTGTACATTCCGCAAAGAGATTCGATGTAACCCTTGATTGTCTGAACTTTAGCAGTTCGGCTGATCCCTTTCATTTCGCTGATTTGACGCCATTTACGAAATGGTTTCGGATACGGTTTCAACCGTATTTTGTCATCGACCGGGACAGGATACAGTCTTTGTACCACCAATCCAGTTCGGGTGTTTTAACCATGAGAGTTCTGATTGCCGACGACAATGCAGGGGTACGAAAGGCGCTACACCAGGTCATTGTTTCCCACCAGGGATGGATGGTGTGCGGAGAGGCCATCGACGGATTCGATGCGGTCGAGCAGGCCAAGCAATGTCAGCCCGAACTAGTGGTTCTCGATTTTGCCATGCCAGTTCTGAACGGTCTCGGCGCTGCCACGAGAATTTCGCAGCTTCTTCCTGACGTTCCGATTGTCATGTATACGCTATACGAGAGTCCTCAACTTCATCTCGAAGCGAGAAAGTGCGGCATTACGCAGGTGGTTTCCAAGTCCGATGCCGAGCTACTGATCGCCTCGCTCGAAGCGATCACGCAAACATCGCCAACCAGGAAGCATGGTTCTACTCCAATCGCCGCAGGCATTGAGTAAGAGGGAGTCGATTGGCAGCAGGCCTAGGCTCCTAGCGCGGTGCTTTCTTCTTCATGCGATAAATCAGGACCACAAGTATGATCACGGCGCAAACGCCCGAAATCACTCGAATCAGGGTAACGTTGTCCATGTTTTCTCCTCAGCTCAAGGCGGAAGTAGACGTCATTACTTTCCAACAACGTTGCGATATTACCGCATTTGAAAAACTACGCCTAAGTTGTTTTCGCGATACCTTGGGACGGGCCCAAGCTGCTTTGCCATGAACTTCTGAGTGCACAAGTGACTCGGATCATGTGCGATTCACACGTCGAAACCTTGTAGACTGTGTCTACCGCCCCTCGAAAGTTCAATGCTATGTATCTGAGCGAAGAAGTGGCAAGCCTGTGTCTCCAAGCCTCTCACGAAACCGACCCGCACAAATTGATAGAACTCACCAGGCGGATCGACGAGCTCTTACAGAAACAGGAGAATGAAGAGCGCGCGCGAGCCCGTTTGGCGGCATCGAATCTTCGACAATCCTGACTTCTTACCTCGTCGAGCTTGGATATTTCAGCGCCCCTGAGGACTGGAATCCGGATCGATCATGCCTTTCGGACGCAGGAAAAGCCGTCTTGCACCAAAAATACAAGTTCGACCGTATCCTCTTATCCCACGTACTCTGAAATATTTTGGTGGATGCCCGCTCGACGGTTGAATGATTCGATTCTCGCGCTTCGTGAGGCAGCGCTCGATCTTCCGCCAGGGACGGAACTGACCACTGTCCTGGAGCAGCTGCAAAAAGCTAGCGACGAGGAAAACCTGCGAATACGAAACAGACTGCAACAAAGCCTTCCCGACCGCCGTTACACGGGCAATCGCCCGAACACAATCAATTCTAAGATCGCAACCATCATGGCGGCATTTCGCAGAGTGTGATTCTGTCCCTTTGCATTTCGCCTTCCCCCCTTTTATTCCTAAACCAGATCAACGTTGGAGTGGACTTGTCCGTCTTCTTGCGCCGAACAAAGCTCGGCTTGGCAGCGAGGCGGCCGCCTCCACATGGGTTGTTGGCTTCCCAAACGGCAACGACGAGCGCGCAACTAGTTGTGGACGAATCAAGAAGGTAAGCCGTGGGAAATCTTCAAAGCATTTCTGCCAAGAATCTTCGCCCAGAGACCTCCTCCGGTACAAGAAGTGGGAAGACTTGTGACCTCAAAAGGCCTTCGCTCACAAATAACCGACTTCGTGAAATGCTAGTTTTGTTCTGGGCTTCACAAAACCTGTAACGGATGGTTCAATCCACGATGTGAAGGCTGTTAGCGCTCCGGCCGCAACGCGGGATCTTCGTATTCAAGAGGTATACCGAGATTACGCTCCTCCGATCAACGCGGCGGCAATCGTTCATCAGCTTCTTAAATCAGTTCCGGATAAATACCTTGCTGGCCTGGACTGTGTGGTTTTGATAAACGAGGGAAGCTTGTCGCGCAGAGATCGCATCGGGAAAGCTTGGTCTCGCAAGCGCAAGTACGATAAATCCAGAATTCTCGGCCGTTATCATGGGCGCACACGCTCTTCCTTACCGTACATCGAGCTTCGAGTAGACAAGATCATTAGCCGATTGCCTGGGCTGCAAATCTACATTCCGCTCCTGCGATACATGGTCTTTGGCCGCGTTCTATTTCATGAGATTGGCCATCACATCCACCGCACAATTCGCCCTGAACACGCTGAGCGAGAGGATGTGGCTGATAATTGGGCTAATAAATTGAATGTTAACTTTTTTCGTAACAAATACTGGTATGCGATACCTATCCTGATTCCTGTCGCTAAGACTTATACGTTTTTGAGGGGTAGACGTTGAGATTGATCGCACTCACCAGGTCGTGTGTTACTCGCGGCCAGTCTACTGTTCATTCGCTGAAGAGGCTGCATAGGCCGTTCGAAAAGGCGCTCTAGTCTGCTACGTAATCCTTTTTCTGATCTTCAAGAGGAGTATTCCTATCCCGCTCGCCATTAGCGTCAAGGATTGCGGCTCCGGCACCGGAACCATACGGGGCGACGCCTTGCTCTGGCCTGGAACGATGGAAAGATAAATGGTTGCTGATTCCTGAGGGACGAGGAATTTCTGATCATTGGGCGGGCGCAAAAAGCTGTGAGAAATGTGTTTCAGCACGAATGTTTGTCCATCGAAGGTCACAGTTGTCCCCGCAATGGCAACAAAATCGATGTGAGCATCCGTACATGGACAGTTAGCGAATGGTGTTCCCGGACCTGTAAGAAATAAGAAGTCGCCGCTGGTGGTCGGAAGAGTAAAAGTCAGCTTGTTGTCCCCGATGTAAATGCTAGTGACGAAGTTTCCCAGGGAAATACCGGCAGGTGGGTTCAAACTCACCTTGAAAATGCTCGACCCATCGGGCGTTGTGCCCAGGTAGCTTAATTGGCCAATCGGAATGCTATCGGCTCTCGCGATGGTAACCAGAGAAAATAAAGCAAACAGGATGACCGCAAATGCCGCTCTCCTCATGTGTTCCCCCCGAATTGTTCATCCCGGCGCTATCTGGTGCACGGTTATAGCACGGGACCAAGTTAGTCGGCTATGAAATGCGATGCCGTGGTGCCGAGTTGACTACGTTGATTGGTGATCGACGAGGAAGGATTATCCCTTGGCTCTGGTCGGTGGCCGCTGAACCGCGGGATCGAGCATCCCGAGCTGCCCCTAATTCTAAAATCGAAGCTCCGGTGTCGAAGTGTCTCCGGATTCCAAGTGCCTGGCGTGTAACTCTTTATAAATCTGCAACTTGCTGAATGCGCGGGGACACCGGATGGGCACTGGGCTTCGGTTACTTGTTCAAATCAGGGCAAGACTTTTGAATTGTAGTCAGCACCGAACAACCCACGTGCCAAAGAAGGGCACGGCACAGGCCTAACTAGCCTGATGCGCAAATCCCCCAAGAGCAAGCGTGTTGGGATGTGGTGCGAAATCTCAATAGAGGTGTTGAAGCGATGAAGAAGTTAATCGGCGTTTGCTTATTTTTAGGGCTCATGTCCGTTATGGGCTTTGCACAGGAAACACCGAAACCTGAGTTGTTCGGCGGCTATCAGTTCACAACGCTGGATCCGTCGTGGAACGCGAGCGGATGGAATGGGTCCGCGACGTTGTACCTCAATCGCTGGTTAGGCGTGACTGGCGACTTCAGTGGCGCGTACCACTCGGGCGCGAGCTTCCATACGTACTCGGGCGGACCGGTCGTCGTGATGCGCAGAAAGCCCATCTCGCCCTTTGCCCATGCGCTGTTTGGTGGTGCACATGCCGCGGCCGGCGGTGTCGGCGATGGTGGAATGGTCATGATGTTCGGCGGTGGAGCGGACTATGAAACCGGAAAGCGCATGGCATTCCGCATCGCGCAATTCGACTGGATGGTCACTCGCTTCGACGGGTTCACGAACAAGAATAACGCCCGCGTATCGACCGGCATCCTGTTCCGCTTCTAAAACAAAACTTTTCCAGAACGGGTTAATGGGCAACGTTCAGCGTTGCCCATTTTTATTTTGCGGGATAATGATCGGATCTGGTTTAGCGCTGCGGAGTAAGAGAATGAATAAACCTCTATTCACGGCAGACACGCCCGTCACCAATGAGGTGCTGAATGTAATCGCGCACCTTCCGACCAGGAGCCTGGCCGCGGTAGCTACCGACGATTTCTTCCGCAAGTTGAGCGACGCCAATTTCATGCGGATCGCCGTCCTGCTCGCGCAAAAAGGTTACGAAGAAGGAGGATGCCCGATCGGAGGCGTCATCATCAGTAACGAGACTCGGCAGATTCTCGGCAAGGGCCATAACACGCTGGCCCAGGAAAACCATCCTTACAATCACGGCGAAACTTCGGCGATTCGCGATGCAGGGCGCCGGGATTTTAGCGAGACGACTATCTTTACGACTCTCAGTCCGTGTGATGTTTGCGCAACGCTGATCTACATGCGACAGTTCAGCCGAGTTATTGTCGGCGATGTCACGAATGCTTCGGGTAACGAAAAAATGCTTCGAGAGAGAGGCGTCACGGTTGAGGTTCTTCCAGATCAGCAGGGCATTGAACTGTATGCAAAGTACCGTCGCGAAAAGCCTGATCAGGATCTGGAAGATTGGAAGGGATTGGCCGAAGTTCGAAAGCGCGGAAAGTGACCTGTTAGCACGCCCATGGCGCGCAGTTCTGACTTAAGGTCTGCAACTCTTCCGCGGTCAGTCCTAGCTTTCCGAGATTCCTGATCTGCTCTGTCGGCATCAGCACATTGAAATCGGATCCGAACAGAAAACGCTTGATTCCAATTCTCCTGATTTCCCTGGCCACCGCGGCCGAATCTTCTGCGCTTTCGTTGGGTGCAGGCACATAGGACAAATCAAACAACAGGTGCCGGGTTTTCGGATCGTCCTTAACAATATGGTCCCCGAAGGTGCGGAGCACTTGCAGATTGTTTCCGTCTTGTTTTGGCATGCCCCCGCCGGCATGCGCCAGTTGTACCCACGAGTCACCCGCGTTTGGCAGCACCTCTCTTATGAACTGTTCCGCATCCGAGGCATTGAAGTCTCCGCCTCCAACGTGGATCACGATAGGAATGCGCTCTTTCGCCGCTTCCCGAAGCACTCGCCCCACTTTCTCCCGATCACCCGCACTCCTGATGTTCACGGACGACGCGCGGAAGTGCAATTTAAGTCCGACAAACGTTGGCTTCTTTGCCCAATACCGAAGTTCATCGACGGCTGCATCCTGTAGAGGATCTACCGATAAAAACCCTATCAGGCGCGTCGGATATTTACCCACCTCCGCTGCGGTGAACTCGTTTTCCACGCGAATGCTTTTTTGTTCTACACCGGGCGGGAGATGCATCGACGCTAGTCCATACAGATAAGCACAGGACAAGATCACGCCTTTCGACACATGTGCCGTATCGAGAGCTTTGACGGCATCTGAAGCAAGCACGGCTGGAGGGTGATTCGAATTTATGCACTGGCAATCTTCGCAGTCACCAAGCTTGCTGCACAGATCTGCCGACGACAAATGCATGTGGTGGTCGGCCCGCCAGGACAACTCCGTCTTATCGGCCGTTGCGGTAGGAACACGAGTTGTAGGAAGGAGCGCAAGAACGAGGATGATGCGAGCAACGCTCGCGATTCTGGCGGATATTCCGAACATGTCGGAAAGATTATGTCACGGGACGAGTTCGAAGCTCACGTCCCAAGTGACGTTCAATCTCGCGACAGAGCGCTTCCGATGTCCTGTCCAGCAGTTTAGGAAATCTTAACTCTCTTCTGAATCGCCGACGGCGCCGGACCGGATGTTCTGGCTCAGCGTTGCAGCCACTGAAGCCAAGTCGCGTGACAACGCCAGACGCCAGCGTCCGACCGAGTGCTCTGCCATCTGCTCCATCGTCTCGTTGAATGCCTGCACGCTTTCCTCGGCACTCGCCTGCAACACGCGGACAGCAGCCGCTTCCACTTCAGCTTCTGCCGTTTTCAACCGGCTGCAAGCATCGGCCACACGGGCTTCGAGGTCCTGCGTGCCGCGCACTTGCAGAGTTTGAAGGATTGCTCCCGCAGCATTTTGTAATTCGGCACGCGCACTAGAGATAATCTCTGCGCTCAGGCGCTCCAGATGGGCATCGAGATCAGTCTCAAGCTTCCGAACAGATTCGTTCAACTTGCTGGTGCGCCCTTCAAGGCCGCCCATCTGCTCTTCTATTTGTGCCGCCCGCGCTTCGGATTCTGATTGCACCTGCGAGATCTCGCGTCGATAGGAATGGTAATCATCCTGAAGATTCTGTTGTAGGGTGTGCAAAAGTGTCTCGCTGCGACGGTCCAGCGAACTTCCGGCATCCAGAACCCGCTGCTGAAACTTCTCCACTTCCGAGCGGTGCTGCTGCTGCGTGGATTCGACCATTTCCTGCGACAACAACTTGGCGCGTTGTTCTACAGCCTGAAGATTGTCCGCCAGGCGGCTTCGAAACTCCTCGAGCGTAGAAGACACCTTGCGATCAATTGAGGCAGTCGCGTCTCCGAACACCTTCCGGCCTTGCTCCTGCGCCTGTTGTAGCGCCTGTACGCTCAGGTTCTGATGAAGCCGCGCCCATAGCTGTTCTTCCAGCTCGGGAGGGATCTGCGAGAGCGACACTTCAAACTTGTTCTGCCGTGCCGATTTATTCAGCTTGTCACGCAACTCAAGTATCTCGGCATTTAACGGACGCACCAGTTGCGCGAGCAGGCTCTTCAAGTGCTCGTCCGATAATTGCTTCTCAATTTTGTCGAAGGCATTCTGTAATGCGGGAGGAACAGCGGAACGCGAAGTTTTCGCAGCCCCGCCATTCGCGGGCACGTGTTTCCTTGCGCTCGATCCATTCTGCGCGGGCATCTGAATCACGCGGTCCCACTCTTCCGGATACGGCCGCATTCCCCAAAAATTGTCCGGACGCTCAAGAGTGACGCCCAGCTTCCATCCGTCATCTTCCATGGGAAGACATGCCACCACCCGGCCCGTGATCTCGCGCCCATCCTTGCTGCGGAAGTGCAGCGGCGCACCCGACTCGAATTTCACCGGCGAGCGCAATGCGCAGCCGTGCGCATTCACCACAAGCGTCTGGCAGATTTCAGAAAACTTGGTACTCGGCTCGAGGCTGGTTACCTGGATGGCGGTCGCATATGGTACGCGGGCACTACGTCGTAGAGCGCTGCTGGCGTTGACATTCTGCATGTCGGTTCCCCTTGATGGAAGCACGCAGAGTCCGGAGGAGGGGCTCTGTCTTTCGTAAGGTAACTCCAACCCTACGCGAGCGCCCTCTCACCACAGTACCGTTTGGGCCAGTCAAAAGGTCGATGGCCCAAGGTAACCGGCAGGTAACACTTTGTATCGCATTGATTTCCCGCCGTTCGGGAGGTTTACTTCTTCGATTCCTCGACGTACGCCGCTGCCAGTGTCCCTTTGCTCTTCGCTACTGGCAACAATGTCGGATAGAACTGCACAAACGTCGTATCGACCGCGCCATGCGAAGAGTGGCAGGAATAGCAATCTGCCGAAGTCGGGATCATCTTGCCCGTCGTGCCTTCATCAAACCCGAAGAACGCCCACTTGCCGGGGAAGCGCGCCTCATCCTTTATATGGACTTCGCGGCCCATCACCTCGGTGCTCTGATAATTCCCCTTCTGATTGATGGACCCCTTGTTCACGGCGCCGCGCACCTCCAGCACGAAAACGGTTTTATCCGGCCACGTCCCAGTCTCGACAAACTTCTTGTATGCCTCAGGATTCACGAAGACGTTATCGAACATGTGATGGTCCATTGAAGCGATCGCCGGGTTGTAGCTCATGTCAAAGCCCGTCGAGAGATAGACCCACTCGCGATAATTCTCAGGAAGTTTGAGCTTCGCATCGCTCGTGTATTGCACGTTCGCATTCGAGCCCGGCTGATACTGCGCAAGTGCGACTGTAATCGTAAGCAGGGCTGCCAGGACGACAGCCAGGGTCAATTTGTTTGTCATGGGCATGAGTATGTTCGAAGACGCGCCAACTTGGCGAGATCACAGGCTGCACCGCTCTGCCGTTTGGCTGCATTGTTGAGGCGGCTGGCTGCGCCATAGAATACGATTCGAAGCAGATGGAAAAGTCGCAAACATCGGCGACCCGAGGTGGTTGGTTCTGGATCATCGCGATCTGGACGGGAATCGGCGTTTTCGACGCTACGCAGACCGTGATTGGGATGCGTGCCGAGGGAATGCACCATGCCTGGATGCGCCTGTTCTGGATGTCCCTCTTCAGTTGGCTGCCGTGGTTGCTGGCCACGCCGCTGGTCCTTCGCATGGGACGCGTTTATTCGCCGGCAAGATTCCGTCCAGTGAAAAACTGGTTGTGGCACCTGGTCGCTTGCCTCGCCATCGGACTCGTCGCTGGCGCCTGGAACGGCGCGTTCGAAGTCTTACTGAATCCCTTTCTCAAAGACCCCGCACCAGGTCCTTTCTTTACGGTTTGGATGATCCGCTTCTGGCACGGCCTGCTGGGCTCGGTGATTTTGTATGCGTTCGTTCTGGTAATCGGGCATGTTCTCGAATCGCGTGAGCACTTCGCGCAACAACAAACCGAAACAGCCCGACTCAATGAACAGCTTTCCAAAGCACAGTTGCACGCCCTGCGCCGGCAAATCGAACCTCATTTCCTCTTTAACACGCTGAACGGGATCTCGGGGTTGATTCGCGAAAACAGGAATGACGATGCAGTTGGAATGATCGCGGCCCTGAGCTCCATGCTACGGCGCGCGGTCGACGATTCGAGTCGCATCGAGGTCCAGCTGAGCGAGGAAATAGAATTTCTCGAGAAGTACTTAGAAATTCAAAAAATGCGTTTTGCTGATCGCCTGCGTGTATCGCTCGAAGTGCCCAAGGAATTGATGGCCGCGCGGGTGCCGAGCCTGATCCTGCAGCCGATGGTCGAAAATGCTGTGAAGCATGGCATCGCAAAACGAGCGCAAGGTGGCGCAATCCAGATTGGCGCTCAACGCCTGAACGGCACGCTGACGATTTGCATTGCCAATGATGGCCCAAAGCTCGCCGATGATTGGCAGTCGGGTACGGGAATTTCGAATGTCCGGTCGCGGCTGGAGAGTCTCTACGGCAATCGATTCGATTTCGAAATAGAGAATCGCAGCGTGGGCGGCGTTGAAGTCCGGCTCTCGGTGCCATACAAGGAAAACTGAATTGGCCGATTGGATCGAGACGCTCGAAACCAGCCGAGGCCGCGTTTAATGAGCTTGCGGGCATTGATTGTCGATGATGAACCGCTCGCTCGCAGCAATCTGTCTGTGTTGCTTAGGCGAGATGCCGAAATTGCATCGGTGCGAGAGTGCGGTTCTGGCACGGAAGCGGTCGCTGAAATACGAGCGTCGCGTCCTGACTTACTGTTCCTCGACGTTGAAATGCCCGAGTGCGACGGGTTCGACGTTTTGGAACTGCTTGGCGCGGACCTTCCCGCAGCCGTCGTATTCGTAACCGCTTTCGATCAGTATGCGATTCGCGCCTTCGACGCCGGAGCTCTCGATTACCTGCTCAAACCTTTCGACGATGATCGTTTTGGCCGAGCACTTGCACGGGCGAAAGAACGAGTTGCAGCCGCGCGAGTGACCCCTCGCAAAATCGACCGTATCGCAGTTAAAAATGCCGGACAAATCGTGTTTATTCGGATTTCAGAGATCGACTGGATCGAGGCGGCCGACTATTACGCCGCTTTGCATGTCGGATCCAAGTCGCATCTTTTGCGGCGGAGTATGTCTGACCTCGAACAGGAATTAGATCCCAACGAATTCTGCCGCATTCACCGATCGACGATCGTGAACCTCGATCGCGTTCGCAGCCTGGAATCGGGGGAGGACGACGAGTCCATCCTAGTGCTCGAGGATGGAACACGTTTGCGCATGAGCCGCCGCTATCGAAAGCCGTTGCAGGAAAGATTGGGCGTGCGGGGGAAGTGAAAGTAGTTCCGAATTTCGAGTACCCAATGCCCCGTTCCTAGCACGATCACAGTTGATGGAGCATGTGATTGGGGATCGGCTCCCGCGCGGCGAGCCACTCTTTAGGAATTCCTTCCGCTCCGGTGTACATCGCTACGATCCCACCGACGATTGCGCACGTGGTGTCGCGGTCGCCAAGACCACTGACAGTCGACCATAGTGCATCTTCATAGCTTGATAGATAATGCGACGCGTTCCAAAGCGCGAATGGCACGGTATCAGGGCAAGAAACCATCTTGCCGTTGCCCAGCTGTTTCACGGCTTCTTCCACCGTGGATCCTTGATCGAGCCGAATTGCAGTTTCGATGCCCCGCTTCACCGCACTATCTGGCGTCGCGTCGGCAACCCGACTCAGGAATTCTGTGGAGGAAACGAGACAAGATTGTTCACGAAGTTTCCATGCAAGAGCCGCGGCGAGCGCAATCGCGATTGCGCCTGCAACAGCTTCCGAGTGGCAATGCGTGGTTCTGGAGGAGAGTGCGGCCTCCTCCGGAATTCTCGCCCAATCGTCAGCGAAGTATGCACCCAACGGTGCCACGCGCATCGCTGACCCGTTCCCATAAGAACCTTGGCCGTCGAACAAAGCGTTCGCCTCATCACGCCAGCGTGGGCCGACGTATCGATATTTGTTGAGCAAATCGTGCATAGCTGGTCCATAGCCACGCATCGGGTCGTAGTGACGCGCAAAGCTTCCAGCGAGGTGGTCCTGGTCGATGCGCTCGTGTCTTTGCAGAGTCTCGACAACGGAGACTGCCATCATCGTGTCGTCGGTAAAGATCCACGGCGGTGCGGGAAGAGACCGTCGAGCAATCAGGTCAGCCGCGAGATCCGGACGAATGAAAAAACGCTCCCCGAACGCATCTCCGCATGAAAGACCCTCGAGTGAAAGATAGGCGCGAGAGAGACGATCAGCGTGCACCAGCCCATGTTGCTGTCCGGCATCAGATTTCGCAAGCAGTTATTGGCCTCTGCGCATGAGCCGCCGCTACAAGAAGCTGTTGCAGGACAGGCTCGGAGTCCGTAAGTCTTGGTGAGAGTAAACTTACTTTATTCTTCTACTTTGAATGAACCGCAGAGTCTGCAGACTCGCGCTCGTGCTCATTTCAGCAGTCCTGGGAGTACCGCATTCGGCCCTTGGCCAAATGCCTGTTGTCGCAGCGAGAGCGATCTCCACAAAGATTGATCTCGATGGGAAATTGACCGAACCCGAATGGCGCGATGCGCCGGTAATCAAGCTCACGCAACAATCGCCCCGACCCGGAGAGCCGACGCCCTTTCTGACCGAGGCAAAGGTCTTGGTTTCAAAGGACGCAATCTATTTCGGGATTACGTGTCGTGATCCTAATCCAAAGAAAATCGCGATCCACACCCAAATTCGCGATGGAGACATGAAGGGCGACGACACGATCTCCATAATCCTCGATACCTTCAACGATCATCGCACCGGCTATTTCTTTCAAATCAATGCAGCCGCCACGCGCGCCGACGGACTTGTTTCTAACCCTGAGACAGTCTCTCTCGACTGGGATGGCATCTGGGATGCCCGCACCGCGCGAAATCCCGATGGTTGGTCCGCGGAAATCGTGATTCCATCCCGCACGCTAAGTTTCACTCGTGGACTCGACCACTGGGGCCTGAACATCACCAGGTACATTCCGCGAGAACGTTTGAGCGAAAACTGGTCGTCTCCCACGCTTGATTCCTTTCCCTATGACATGAGCCGCGCCGGAGAATTGATCGTCGGCGGCGGACTGGAGCAGGGCAAGGGGCTCGAGTTCACTCCGTACTCGATCGGCAAAACCAGGCGCCTGTATGGAATCAGCGACCGCACATGGCAAGGCGCTGTTGGAGGCGACGTCACGTGGAAAATCACCTCTCAGCTTACTTCCGTGTTCACGGCCAACACCGATTTCGCTGAAACCGAAGTCGATACCCGGCAGATCAATCTCACCCGGTTTCCCTTGTTCTTTCCAGAAAAGCGCGCCTTTTTCCTGGAAGGTTCCAATCAATATGACTTCGGACTGGGACTGAACGAAGAGTTCATCCCATTCTTTAGCCGCAACGTTGGCCTGCTTGACGGTGAACCGATTCCCATCAATGGCGGAGTTAAGCTCGGCGGGCGCATCGGTAAATGGAACGTAGCCGCCCTCGACGTGCAAACACGCGACACGAACATTGCGCCCGATGTCGCACAGGATCTCCGCCTGCCATCGCTCGACGTGCCGGGCACGAATCTGCTTGCGGGACGTGTCTCCTACGACGTGAATGAAAATCTCCGAGTGGGAACGATATTCACGCATGGTGATCCCGAGGCGCGGCGCAACAATACCTTGGTGGGATTGGACGCGGTTTGGCGAACTTCGAAATTTCGCGGCGACAAAAATTTTCTCGTTGGCGTTTGGACGGCCACTACGCAAGGCGATGTTCCCTCGGGTAGCAAGCTGGGCTGGGGATTCAAAGTTGATTATCCGAATGATCTTTGGGATTGCAATGCGGTCCTCAATCAGTACGGCGACGGCTTCGAACCACTGCTCGGCTTTTTGCCTCGACCAGCCATCCGGCACACGACCGTCGGATGCGCCTACCAGCCTCGACCTTCAAAGGACGGACCATTTCGTTGGATCCGCCAGGCGTTTGTCGAAAACGAGTATGAGCGGTTCACCGATAGTCGAGGCATTCTTGAGTCGTGGAACTATTTCATGGCGCCCATCAATGTACGGATGGAGTCCGGCGACCGGTTCGAATTCAACTGGAATCCGCACGGCGAAATTTTGCTTGCGCCTTTTGAGATAGTCCCCGGTGTGGTGATCCCGCCGGGCAGCTACGAATTCACGCGCTGGCGATTCGAGGCGCAGAGCAGCGAACATCGGCCACTCCAGTTCGGTAACACCACGTGGTTCGGATCTTTTTTCAATGGTCACCTCACGCAATGGGAAGACTATGTGAAGTGGACATCCCCTCGCGGACACATCCAGCTCGGGCTATCGATGGAAAACGATTTCGGCCGGCTGCCGGAAGGGAATTTCGTGCAACGGCTCTGGCAGGTACAGGGCGCGTATGCCTGGAATCCGAATTTGGTATTAACAAGCTTCATCCAGTACGACACTACCTCTCAGAACGTCGGCACCAACACGAGGCTTCGCTGGACCATCAAGCCCGGCAATGACTTATTCATCGTGTGGAATCGCGGCTGGCAGCGATTGATCACTGATCCACAGACGAAACTGGTCCCGCAGAACGACATCATCGCCGTGAAGCTGCGCTGGACGTTCCGATACTAGTCGGAACCAGTGGGAATCCTGCACGACGATATCGGCTACCCGTGAATTATTGTTTCTTGTGGATCAGTTCAAGCCAAATGAACTTGCTATGTTTTTCGACAACGATTTCCCTTTTCCTGGACAACCAACCCGCACCAGGGCCTGAGATGTATACCGCGTAGCGACCCGGTAAGACATTCTGGATTGAGAAATACCCCAGTGGAGGAATTCCGCCTACGAAAGTGCTGTAACTATCGATGCTGGGATCACCATTTAATCTGAACAGCACGACGGAAACGATATTCTCACTAGATTGCGGGAATTCCTTCGCGAAGAGAAATCCTCTCACTGAGAAAACTTCTTGTTGAACCACTTTCAGATTGACCCCGGAGTGCGTTTCTTCCGCCTTGACCTCGATCGAAGTTGCCTTCTCGTAATCGCTTACCCCGGGGTAGTACAAAGAAGTTGCTTGCGCGTCATGAAGAGCTCTCGCATACCGGACGTAGTATTTCCCCGGGAGCAGCGGATCGGAACAGAAAGAACCATCCTCATTCACGCTGGCGTACGGAATCTCACGGGGCAAATACCCTTTCGTGGGCAAGAAGGATACAGTGCCGTAATACGAGTCCCTCGGTGGTTGTTCCCACAGAATCTTGCCGCAGACCTTGCCTGTGATCTTCGCACGCTGTTGCTTGTATCGTTCATACTCGCGCTCCCGCCGCGTTTTCTCGGTTGTTAACTCCCGTTGGGTGCGCGCGCTGTATGGTTTAAATTTAATCAAATCGATCCTTAGAGGTTGCTGTCGTCTAAGGAAACGAAGGTCGGATGCAATGGACTCACTCTCGATCCACCCGCCGGGACTGCACATGCTGGTAGCAAAGTCGTTTGCATCGGACGCGTTCAAGTAAACTAAATACTTCAAACCGGGAACAAAGCCAGCTCCGCAATCCCCGCCACCCAAACCGGTTTTGACTTGCACTTGTGAACCAAGTTCACCTTTGTAGATCCTGTTCACGACGAAGTTCACAACCGTATGTGGACCCTGGTCAAGGTTCGTACTGGGCGGATAAGTCGGGATGAGGTCGCCTTCTTTTGCGTCCAAGATGCTCCAGCGCAAGTCGACGCGCTCCACGGTGCCTTCAAATATGAAACTCGATTGCGACCTGTGCTTTGCAAGGTCCCATGCTGTTTCGCCGTAGCGGGAGTCGCCACCGCACTTGCATGCCATCACTTTTCCAGCACCGACCAGAATCAGTGAAGTGAGCGCAGCTGCTCTAAGCCAGAAAAAGCTCATGATCCAGAAGACACCGGATTTGCGATTATAGTTTCGGCGTTGGAGCAGCTCGAACAAGCCGCATCGCGAAGAGTCATGCAACGTCGTCGTTACCAGAGCGACTGGCGATACCGGTGCAATCACTTTTCCGGGACGGACGACGGGCCGGGGTGAGCTATCCAAAAACAGAGCTAACTCCTTATTCCCGAATATTTTGCGTGTAAGTCCTTAAAACTCAAAGATCTGGCGGGGAATTTTCTGTAAGTTCCTGATTCCAAAAGATCGAAATATGGGGGAGGGTATACCTGATACAAGATGATTAATAACAATCTGATTAGCATAACGCCGGAAATCCCGCGCTCACTGCCCGCATTCCGTCACTTGATCCTTGGTCTAGGATAGTCGGTCGTTCGAACTCTTGGATTCCGAGTCCCCGAGGATTGAGCATGAATTACGTCACACGCTGGTCGACGATTTTTCTTCTGCTGCTGATTCCGCAGTTCAGCAGGGCGGGAGAGAACGTCAGTGCGCCTGATGTGAAGGTGGGCCGCTTCCTGAATGCGACGTCGGTCGAGCTGTTATTGCATCAGCGCAAACTCACTCTCTCGATTGGCGGGCAAGCCGATGAATGGACGCTGATGGAAGTCGTCCAGTACCGGTCCGGAAAAAATCCGTCCTACGCGGTGCTCGAGGATTTTGGGAAGGTGAATGGCCACATGCTCTTTGTGGGCGAGAAAGGTGTGATTCTCGGTTTGCCCAAGACATCGGAGCCAACATGGTCCGATCATTCGACGGTATTTCGAGGACACTCGGCAGCGGATGTGAAGGACAGTCCGACTGACCTCCTCGCAAATGAGATCCTCGCGAAACCTGGCGATCCGAATTATGAAGAGATCGCGAAAGTCTTTCCGCCGATCCGCAAGATGAGTGTTTACAGTTTCCTGGGAACCCCAGAGAACGCCGACAAGATCGCCTTCGATTACGGTGGCCGCACTTCAAACTTCGATCCGGCACCCTACGATCCACCCATCACGAAAATCCGCGAAGACGGACACGTGAAAGATGGCCTGGTCGGCGGATGGCTACCGATACTTCGTTTTGTGTATCCGCAGGAAGACGGGAAGTGGACCGAAATGATCGCGTTCGCGCCGTTTCGAGTCTCGAACGGAAACGATCACATCCAGCCTGTGTGGTATCGGGTGGCGCGGGTTGAATCCGGCAAACTCAAGTGGGCGCGCTACATCGACTCGTATCATCCCTTTCCCCCGCGGACGGATTATGATCCCAAGATTTTTTATCGAGACCTGGCTGCTTTAGACGCAGGCTGGAATCGCATTCTCGCGTCTGCGATGAAGATCGACATCCCTGATGAGCGCGTGGCTAACATGGCACGCTTTTCACTGGTGCGCGAGATGATGACGCGCGTGAAGGATTTTCCGCATTACGGAGTTGTCGAAAGAAATTATGACGGCAGCGAGCACGATGGCTTCCCGGACACGTTCACGGTGGACACCTCCGCAATGCTTGCCTGGGGTTTGATCGACATCGCCGGCCGTTACATCGACAACTACTTCGGACAGTTCGTGCGCGACGACGGCTCGCTGTTATACCGCGGACCGGAAACCGGCCAGTACGGGCGAATGCTCACTGTCGTTGCAGAGTACTTCAACTACGGTGGTGATCCCGAACTCCTTCTGAAGCGCCGTAGCAAGATCGATGGCGTGACGAAATTGTTGCTGCTGCTGCGCGAGAAGGCAAAAGCGCTGCCTAATAGCGATCCGGCATACGGCATGATCGCTGGATGGAGTGAGGCCGACGCAAGCCTCGATGCCAACCCGCAGCGATACATGCAGCCGTATTTTTCAAACAGCACGGAGGCGGCGCGCGGGTTCCGCGATCTTGGAAGCGTGTGGGAGAAGATCGGAAAAGAAAAGCGCGATCCAGAATTGACCGCATGGGGAGAGCGGCTGGTCAGGGAATCCGAAGAACTGCAGAAAGACATCCAGACGGCTATCTCGCGTTCGATTCTCCAGTCAGAAGGTAAATCTGTGCTGCCATCCATTGCCGGCGTGAAGGAACCGTTCCACGTAGTCGTCCCGCGCGACGGCACCGATCCGCAATTCCGTTCTTATCGCGCCTACATGGAAATGATTTTTTCCGGCCTTCTCACCAGAGAGCAGGTAAAGATGATCTACGAATATCGGCGCGATCATCATGACCTGTTGCTCGGTGTTCCGACGGCGTACGGCTACAACACTGGGGAAATTGCCGGCTTTCTGTCGTACGGAAATGGTTATGGCTTGATTCAGCACGACATGACACGTGAGGCGTTGCTGTTGATGTACAGCGTGATGGCGCATCAATACACACGCGGAACCTGGACCGCGCCCGAGACGCGCAATGTTCTTGATGATCGAAACGCGGCTCCATACTGCGCGCCCGCGCAAGTCGTCGTGCCATTGATGACACGGTGGATGCTGGTCTTTGAAGATCCGCAAACAGAAACATTGTGGCTTGGGAAGGCAGTTCCACGCGATTGGCTCGACGATGGAAAAACAATGAGTGTTTCTGATGCGCCGACACGCTGGGGACGAGTCGGATTCTCAATTACCTCGCAATGGAACGCGAAACAAATTCTGGCTCGAATTCAGTTACCGACTTCCATCTCCGCAACAACGAAACTGCGCTTGCGCGCACCAGGAAATGCGCCGATGAAATCCGTCACACTGAACGGTAAACCTTGGTCTGAGTTTAGCGCCGAAGAAGAAACCATCACGATTCCAACAGGAACGTCGGGAAAGATCAACGTAATAACGCAGTATTGAACGGCGGGCGAGCGCCCGCCGTTTCCGATCACTATTGCAGCAGTGTTCCGCCGTTTCCGTTTTCAGGAGTTTCGTCTGGCGGAATCACAACAGCAGCCGCGACGCGATCTCCCGGTTCGAGTTGCAGCAAACGCACGCCTTGCGAGGAACGCCCGCATTCGCGAATCTGTTTCGACTCGGTCCGGATGATTTTGCCGTACTGGCTGATCAGCATGACCTCGGAGTTTTCCGTCACCTGCGAGATGCCGACGACTTTACCGTTGCGCTCGGTCGTCTTCACGTTGATGACGCCTTTGCCTCCGCGATTGGTTAAACGATACTCGTCGGCCGGAGTGCGTTTGCCGTAGCCGTTTTCTGTCACCGACAGAATCAGCGAACCTTTCTCGGGAACCAGATCAGCGCCTTCGGCAATCGCCGCAGCATCAGTCTTCTTCTTCGCGCGTGCTTCGGCTGTTGTGCGTGCGACTTCCGGCTTGTCGGTCGTCGCCATGCCGACGATGTAATCGCCTTCCGCAAGGTTCATGCCGCGGACACCAGTCGCATTGCGTCCCATGGAACGAACGTCGCCTTCTTCGAAGCGGACAGCCTGTCCATCGTGAGAAGCCAGGAAGATGATCTGTTGTCCGTCGGTAATGCGAACGGCAACGAGCTCGTCTCCTTGCTCGATGTTGATCGCGATGATGCCGCGGGACATGACGTGTGAGAAGTCCTTAAGCTCGGTCTTCTTCACAGTGCCGTTGCGGGTGGCGAAGAAGATGTACCGGCTTGCTTCTTCAAGATCGCGGACGGCCAGCATAGTGCGAACAGTTTCCCCAGCCTGCAGCCCGACAAGATTGCCGATGTGCTTTCCTTTGCCGGCCGCGCTTACGTCGGGGATTTCGTACACCTTCAGCCAATAAACGCGCCCAGTGTTGGTGAAGATGAGGATGTAAGCGTGCGTGGAAGCGATGAAGAGATGCTCGACGAAGTCCTCATCGCGTGTCTTCATGCCAGTGCGTCCAGTACCGCCACGACGCTGGTTGCGATAGGTTGAAATCGCAGTGCGCTTCAGGTAGCCCGAGTGGCTGACAGTGACGGCCATCTGCTCGTCTGCAATGAGGTCTTCGAGCATGATTTCAGCGGCTTCATCTTCGATCACAGTGCGCCGTTCGTCGCCGTACTGCTTCTTCACTTCTTCCAGTTCCTTCACGATCACGCTGCGAAGTTTTTTCTCCGAGCCGAGGATCGACTGGTACTCCGCAATCTTGTCGCGGGTTTCTTTCAACTCGTTCGAGATTTCATCGATGGAAAGCTTCGTTAACCGATGCAACTGCAATTCGAGAATGGCATCAGCCTGGCGGATCGTGAACGGCTTTTCTGGATTCTGCTTCGGAGCGCGTCCCGTGGTGTTGATATCGATCTTCTTGCCACCAAAGTACGCAACTAAATTGTCGCGAGCGTCGGCACGATTCGCGCTTGCGCGAATAATCGTAATCACGTTGTCCAGATGATCGAGGGCGGTCAGATATCCTTCGAGAATGTGTTCCCGCTCCTGCGCCTTGTTGAGCAGGTAGGCAGTGCGGCGGCGTACAACATCGACGCGATGCTCAATGAAGTACCGGATCGCAGGAATGAGACCCAGTTCGCGCGGCTGTCCGTGCGTGATGGCCAGCAGGATCATCGAGAAACTTTCCTGCATCGAAGTGTGCTTGAAGAGCTGGTTGAGCACGATCTGAGGCTCGGCTCCACGCTTCAACTCGATGACGATTCGCATGCCATCGCGATCGCTTTCGTCTCGGATATCAGAGATGTCATCGATAACTTTGTCGTTGACGAGATCGGCGATGCGCTCGACGAGACGCGCCTTATTCACCTGGTAAGGGATCTCAGTGACGATGATGGCCTGACGATCCTTCGTGAGATTCTCGATCGCGGCCTTGGCGCGCATGGTAAAGCGGCCGCGCCCTGTTTTGTAAGCTTCGAGAATTCCGGCTTTGCCGTGAATGATGCCGTAGGTCGGAAAATCTGGGCCCTGAACAAACTTCAAGATTTCCGGCAATGTGGCGTTAGGATTGTTAACGAGTGTGATCGTGGCATCAACGATTTCAGTCAGATTGTGTGGCGGAATTTTCGTCGCCATGCCAACCGCGATTCCGTCGGACCCGTTCACTAAAAGGTTCGGAATGCGCGTAGGGAGAACATCAGGCTCGATTTCACTACCGTCGTAATTGGGACGGAAATCGACGGTCTCCTTGTCGAGATCTTCGAGGAGAGACGTCGCAACCTGCGCGAGCTTCGCTTCGGTATAACGATCAGCCGCCGGTGGATCTCCGTCGACCGATCCGAAATTGCCTTGGCCGAACACGAGCGGGTAGCGCATGTTCCACGTTTGCGCGAGTCGGACGAGCGCATCGTACACGGCGAGATTTCCATGGGGATGGTACTTGCCCATGACATCGCCGACGATGCGGGCGCACTTGCGCGTAGCCCGATTCGGGGCGAGACCCATCTGCTGCATCGTGTAGAGAATGCGGCGATGAACGGGTTTGAGTCCGTCGCGGACGTCGGGGAGCGCGCGTCCGATGATGACCGACATCGAATAGTCGAGATACGAACGCCGCATCTCCTCTTCAATGTTGACGGGCTGAATGTTAAGGGCGCCGGGACCACCATCGCCGGGTGGAGGAGTTAAGGGCAACTCTGGATTCTGATCGTCAGCCATAAGTGAGCTTTGGGCTCCACGCGGCAGGCTAACAGCAACCCTGGTGTGGCGGGTCGCAGCGAGCTGCGCATATGCTGTAAATCATTGGATTTACAGGATGTTAGTAGCCTGGGAACCTGTCGAAATTATACCACGTAAGAGGCTGGTTTTGAATGCCCGAAGCGGGACGGGATGAACCTGGAAAGCCACTCTTTTCAGCAATTTAGGCGACGGTCGGAACCGGCGCCTCGGCTCGGATCTCATCCACACGACGGCGCGCCTCTTGGATGGCTGAAACGACACGGACCGGGGCTGTTCCGCCAACAACGTCGTGCATCGCGAGAACGGCTGGGAGAGTGAGTTCCTTGTAAATGTCTTTGCTGATCGTCGGGTTGATGGCGCGCCATTGGCCGAGTGAAAGATCTTCCAGAGCGCACTTTTTCTCCATACAGAGACGAACGGCTTTTCCGACTTGCTCGTGGGCAAGGCGGCTTGGAATTCCAAGGCGAACAAGGTAAGTGGCAGCCGCCCAGGCGTTCATGAACCCGGACTGTGCCGCTTTCTGCATGGATTCGAGATGGAATTCGACAGACCTCATGAATCCGGTGACCAGCGGCAGCATGGTCAGCATAGTACGGGTGGACTCGAAGAGTGGTTGCTGAGTTTCTTGCAGATCTTTGTTATAGGCGAGCGGCAGACCTTTGATCGTAACCAAAAGAGCGTTTTGATTTCCGATGATGCGAGCCGCTTTCGCACGCACCAGTTCCAGCAGATCGCCATTCTTCTTTTGCGGCATCGCGCTGGAACCGGTTGAGTAAGGCTCGGGCAGTGAAACGAACGCATACTCCTGCGTTGAGAAAAGCAGCATTTCTTCCGCCCAGCGGCTGAGATGAAGTGCTGTCTGCGAGAGCGCACTCACGAATTCCAGCACGAAATCACGATCGCTGGTTGCGTCGATACTGTTCCCGGTCGGCGCGTCAAAATAAAGTTCGGCGGCCATCTCCGCGCGATCAAGGGGAAGCGTTGCACCAGCGACCGCACCGGAGCCCAGTGGACAGAGGTTCAGGCGCTTGCGGCAATCGGAGAGACGGCTGGCATCACGCAGGAACATCTCGATGTAAGCCAACAGCCAATGGGCAACCAGCACGGGTTCAGCGCGCTGCATGTGCGTGTAAGCAGGCATAGCAGCTTCTCCTGCTTGCTTGGCACGGTCGAGAATCGCGCCCATCCAGTCGGCGAAAAGACCCTGCAGAGTATCGATCGAGTCGCGAACATAGAGGCGGAGATCAGTGGCAATCTGCTCGTTACGGCTGCGGCCGCTATGGAGTTTGTATCCTGTGTCGCCGATCAGAGTGACCAGTTGCTTTTCGACGAAATGATGAACGTCTTCGGCATCTGGGTCCGCGAAGAAGGATGCAATCGATTTAGCTCTGTCAGCAATCTGGGATAGGCCGCTCAGGATTGTCTCTCGTTCAGCGTCCGAGATAGCGCCGCACAGCGCGAGAGCACGGGTGTGAGCGCGGCTGGCAGCTAGTTCGTAATGTATAAGAATGCAATCAAATGGGAACGACCTTTGCCAGCGTTCGAACTTTTCGTCGAGCGGCTGGCGGAACCGGCCGGACCACATTTTCATTTAGCAACCTCCTGGCGAGCCTGCGCGCGTGAACGCAGAGGCAATCCCAGAATGCGGATAAAGCCTGCCGCGTCCTTCTGATCGTAACTCTCTCCCATGGTGAAAGACGAGAGGTCCGTTCGATAGAGGGAGTTGGGCGATTTTCGGCTGACAATCGAAACATTCCCTTTGTAGAGCGAGAGCGTGACGGAGCCGGTCACATCCTTCTGGGTGCTCTCGACGAATGCATCGAGGGCTTCCTTCAGTGGGGTGAACCAAAGCCCGAAGTACACTATCTCGGCATATTTGAGGGCGATGTGCTGTTTGAAGTGCTGGCTCTCACGGTCAAGGCAAAGCGCTTCGAGCTCGCGATGTGCGGTGATCAGCAGAGTGCCGCCCGGAGTTTCGTAGCACCCTCGCGACTTGATTCCGACGAAACGGTTTTCAACCAAGTCGACACGACCGATTGCGTTGCGTCCGCCGATGTCGTTAAGCAGTTCAACCAAAGAGACGGGATCGAGCGTCACTCCATTTACAGAAATCGGGACGCCTTTTTCGAATCCAATTTCGACTTGCTCTTCGCGGTCGGGAGCATCCTGCGGCGACTTTGTAAGTTGCCAGGTGCTCGGGAAAGGAGCGTTCGCGGCGTCTTCGAGTTCTCCGCCTTCGTGGCTGATGTGCCAAAGATTGCGGTCGCGGCTATGAATTTTCGAGCAGCTGGCTTCGACAGGAATGCCGCGCTTTTCGGCGTAGTCGAGACAGTCTTCCCGCGACTTCAAATCCCACTCGCGCCAAGGAGCAATCACTTTGAGCTCGGGGGCAAGAGCCTGATAGGTGAGTTCGAAACGAACCTGGTCGTTGCCTTTGCCCGTGCATCCGTGGGCAACAGCAGTCGCACCTTCTTCCAGAGCGACTTCGACCTGGTGCTTGGCTATAACGGGGCGAGCTAGCGATGTGCCGAGCAGATATTTGTGTTCGTACACTGCACCGGCCTTCAAAGCAGGAAAGACATAGCCCGAAAGGAACTCATCGCGCAAGTCTTCGACGACAACCTTGCTGGCGCCCGTCGCATAAGCTTTTTTTACAACCGCTTCGATATCGTCTGCCTGTCCAACGTCGCCGACCATGGCAATGACGTCGCAGGAGTAATTCTCCTTGAGCCAAGGGATGATGATCGAAGTGTCGAGTCCGCCGGAATAGGCGAGGACAATTTTCTCAGGCATGCGCGCTCCTTACGGGAAAGCGGCTCATGCCGCCTCCAAGCAACATGAGAAGAATGGCTTTTTGAACGTGCAAGCGATTTTCCGCCTGGTCGAAGACGACAGATTGTGGTGAATCGATGACGGCGTTCGTGACTTCGAGTCCTCGGTGAGCCGGAAGGCAATGCATGAAAAGTGCGTACGGCTTTGCCTCTGCCATCAACGATTCGTTCACCTGGTAGGCGGCAAAAATCTTTTCACGCTCAGCAGCTTCGTTCTCCTGGCCCATACTCGCCCAGGCATCTGTGTAGATGGCATCGGCGCCCGACACAGCCTCATGCGGATCGCGCAGAATGCGAATCTTGGCACCCGTTTGCGCGGCCAGCTCCTGCGCAGCATCGAGGACGGCCGCCGCAGGTTCATGTCCTGTAGGCGTCGCAATCGCGACCGATGCTCCCAGTGATACGCCAGTGAGCAACAACGAGTGACACATGTTGTTTCCATCTCCGACGTACGTGAACTGGATTTTGCTAATGTCGCCGAATTGCTCTTCAAGAGTTAAAAAGTCAGCAAGCGCCTGACACGGGTGTTCCAAGTCACTCAGAGCATTGATGACCGGGATATCGGCATAGCGCGCCATGTCTTCGACCGTAGCGTGAGAAAACGTACGAAGCACGGCGACATCGATCCAGCGTTCGATATTGTGAGCAATGTCGTACAAGCTTTCGCGGGCATCGAGGCGAGCGTGCGTCTGGTCGACGAACATTGAGGTGCCGCCCAGACTGGCCATTCCAGCTTCGAAACTTAGGCGGGTACGAAGCGAAGGTTTCTCAAAAAACAGGACCTGCTGTTTTCCGGCAAGTGCGCCGCGAAAATCTGCAGGCCGCCGCTTCATGAGCAACGCAAGATCGAGAGTCGCCTGGATCTCATGCGGGCTGAGGTCCTGAATCGAAACCAGATCACGAGCGGCGAATTGCGCACTGTGAACCGGAGCGGCATGTTGTGCTTGAAGCGGCGGCTGGCTTCGCATGGACGTTTCCTTGGTATGAGATGGAGAACCCGGGTCGCTTCTTTTCATCGCACGAGCAACTCGCGGATGCGTCGCGCCAAACGCTGGGCGGATTTTCGGTCTGACGAGATAACCAGAACCGTGTCATCGCCCGCGATGGTGCCGACAATTTCAGGCCAAGGCTCAGCGTCCAGGGCGGCTGCCACGGGCTGCGCGCTCCCGACTTTCGTCTTAAGGACGAGCAGATTTTGGGCCTCGCGAACTTCCAGCAGGAATTCCTGAACGAGCCGAAAAACGGACGGGGGCAGCAGTTTGGGACCGCGGGTTGCGCCGGGGAGAGCGTATCCATCCCCGCCTTTTACCAGGCCCATTTCGCGGATATCGCGCGACAAGGTCGCCTGGCCGACGGCAAAACCCAATCGGCCGACGGCGCGCTGGAGATCTTCCTGGCTGGAGACAGGTCCCTTGCGCAGAACTTCAAGGATGGCTTTCTGACGGGCAGTTTTGCTCATGAATATTTATTCGTCCAATTGCATAAGTATTCACAACAACACAGGAAGTGTCAAGGCAGCTTAAAGACAAAAATGTGCGCTGCTCTTGCATGAAAAAGATTTCTCGAAAGCGCTTTTCGAGTGCGCGCAAGATCCGTCGCTCCGCGAAGCAGAACGCTGCGTCTCGGGATGACGCCAGCAAATGAAACGAGAAATGATTGACGGGCGCCGGCCGCTACCCAAGCATCACGCGCGGCGCAGGGTAAGAAGGGTGATCTCCGGTGGAACTCCGATCCGCACGGGCATTCCGAACGTTCCAAGGCCGCGATTTACATATAGAGACGCCTTCCCGGACCCGTTTCCATTTTCCGACGCAGAGTTCCCGTTTCGTCCAGCGCCATTTCCCATCGGGAGGTGATACAGCCCTGCGACGAAGTCGGTGATCAAGCGAGCTGGGGAGATACGCCGATCCACGATTTCGACCTGCACCTGTCCACCGTGAGTGTGGCCGGCAAGGCTCAAATCAATTCCCAGTTCAGCAGCGCGGTGAAACGAGTTCGGGTTATGCGATAGCAACACGTTCGGCAGGTCAGGGCGAACGAGGTGTTCGATTCCGCTAAGCATCGGGCCAGTGGAGCCGCCGGTCACCATGTGATCCCGCTGGTAGTCGACGCCGATCAGGTTGAACTTGTCTCCGCGATGCGCAATTTCAACGCTTTCCTGGCGAAGCAGGCGCATGCCGTGCTGTTGGAACAGGGACTGGGCAGCTTCCTCTGCCGACGCGTAAATCTCGTGATTGCCGTTGCATCCGAAAACGCCGAGCGGAGCTTTCAGCTTGCTGAGTTCGCCAATGCAGACGTCCAGTGGGTCGTTATGGTCGCTTACAAAGTCACCCGTAATGACAGCGAGATCGGGTTGTAGATCGTTCGCCATCTCAACTGCGCGAGCTATCTCGCGCGGAGGCATGTAACTGCCAATGTGGATGTCGCTGAGTTGGGCAATGCGAAGGCCGTCGAGTCCCGGAGGCAGATTGTGAATCGGGACATCCACTTTTTCCACGCGATAGCGAAGGCGACCGGCAGCAAAGCCGTAGGTCGTTGCCAAAAATGGCAGGCTGCCCGCGAAGTATGCAGCGTACCGGAAGAATTCGCGCCGCGCCGGACTGAAAGCGATCCCATCGCTTGGACGGAACCGCATCGCCAAGTTCGAGATCCACTCGAGCGCACCGACCGACTGGAATGCGATGAACCCAAACAATGACGCAATCAGCCAAAGACGGGAAACAGTGATTACGCTCTGTGGGATTAAGCGGACAGGAATAAACCGGCTGACAACGGGGCTGAACAAAGACACAACGAAGGCCAGTAGCGCGGCAATCAGAAACACCTCAAGGCCGTGGCGAAGCGCAGGCGAACTAAGTTGTTCCGCCGCGCGCCAAGCACGCAAAAACCAGAAGCGCTGCACTCCGTAGATAAGAGAAAGGAATATGACTAAGACTAAGATTCGCACCCAGATCAGAGCATTTCTCCTAAGGGCTAAAAGTACAAAGATTTGATGAAGCAGTACTCATCTTCGATTGTGAAGTTTTGTCAGGCGGCCTGGAATAAGCACTCAAAACCTTGTTATTGCTGGGTCGCCTCCGCCCGCGCGGGCACGTGGAAATCAATTCCCCGATCGTCGTTTTCCTGCGCAGTTGCCGAAAGATCAAGTTCCGCTAATGCAATCTTGTGACGAGCGCTGGTGAAATCGTAGAGCGTGTCACCGACAATCGCGTAGTTACGAATTTCGGCGCGATGGCCATCCTTGAAGATAAGGACCGTGGCGGGTTGATCCGAAACATCTACTGGTTGGCTTAGCGCCGCCGGCGCCGGCTCGGGGACCGTTTCCTGCGCGGGAGCGAGCATCCGTTCGCGACGACCGCGACGATCGAAAATCGTTGGCCCAGCTGTTTCTTCATAATCCGCATAGCTCATGTCTGAGGCAGGCTGCTCAACGACGATCACGGGCGTATAAGCAGGCGTGTAGTACGGATATACGGCCGCATATCCTCCGCGAAAGTGGTGGCGAAACAAATTCGGATTCTGGCCGACGCGATTGAACCCAGTGTTGAAGCAGCAAGCCCGGAAATTGATGCCATGGCCAAAACCGTTGGGTCCAAGAGAAGTGACGCTGGCCGGAACGCCTGGTGCAGAATTGAAGTGTCCGCCAAAGCCGATAGACGTTACCGAAGCAGGCACGCCATTGATTTGCGCCGAAGAGAGGCTCACAAGGAATAAGAGAATTGCGATTAAAGAAGACGATGTGACTGAGAAACGCCTCATATCGCGGGACATAATTGCCTCTCGAAAATATTAGATGCGGAAGCACTAGTTTCTTCAACAAAGAAATCTTGACGAGACTGGACGCAAGTAATCGCGGGATTTCGATCTATGGCTATGTAGTTCATTTTGCTTGGATTGGTGTTTCAGAGGGACGCCAGTTGCATCAGGTTCCAGAGCGCGGACGCTGCTAGCAAGCCAAACGTTCCAGCGCCAATCAGCGTGCGGTGGCGTGTTTCAAGCAGATCGGCCAAAACTCCAGCGACGAAAGTAAATAGGAACGCCAAAGCCGATACATAGAGAGCAGCACCGGGAGCGTGCGGCGTCGCAAGTCCGAGAACGAGCAGAAGCAGCGCGACGAGCAATGGTGCGGTGTTGCCGAAGTATCGCGCACGACTCCATGCGGCGTAAGTAATGAATGCGACGGGTAACGCGATTACAAGCGCTGGGCTGCTCTTGGCCAAGAATGATCCGAGTTGCCGATACACGCCGGGTGTTGCGAGCGCCTGAAAAGAAGGCATAAGCCGCGCATGGAGAAAGCCCTTCCACATCAAAAGAGGATGAAAAGCATAAGAGGCTAGCAGTAGAAGACCGCTCACCAGCAGGGCGGAAACCCAGATCACAGTCGCAGCGCTTCGTCGTGTAGGAGCCACCCAATACATAAACGCAAGCGTCAGGGGCAAAAGAATCAGGAGCGAAAACTGGCTGCCGATGGCGAGCACCAGGGACAGCGCAAGCAGAATGATGCGACGCCAATTCCAAAGCACAACTTCCCTGGGTGCATACAACGTGTGCGCCACGGCGATGGCCGTGAAAATGGCGCCGAACGTTCCCCACGCAGTGCCGATTTCAGGCTCCATGATGACACCGCCACTCGCGCTGAGAATCGTCCCAGGTGCAAAACAGTAAAGCGTAAGAGCAATATATCCACCCGCGTTGCCAAATAGGCGACGAGCAACGTACCAAAGAGAAGCGCCAAGAAGAACACCGAAACAGAGGTACGGGAGCCGAGAAAGCCAGCCCATTCCTGCAGGAGAAATGTCGGACTGAGGCAGCACGGCAAACGGAGCGGCCGCAATCAGGTACCAGAGCGGAGAGCGATACCCGTCGAAGCCTTCGTTGAAAGAAGCTCCGGCATCTCCGGCGTGAGTTGTCTCTGGGGTGCCCGCAACGCCCTGGCCCTTCAATTGCCGGAGCCCAGCGTGAATTCGTTCCGCTTCACCAAAACTTGTGGATTGTTGTACCCGCAGTTGACGGCTTGCTAACCAGACACATTGCAGGAGAAACACAAGCAGCAACAAGGCCGCGATCACCTGAGGACTGCCGAAACGATCGCGCGTAAAAAGAGGCGTCATTGAGAGAACGAATGTTTTACCATGTTCGCGCATCGCCTCGGAAACTATGCAGGAGCCCATACAACCGGTCAGTCCGCTGAACGAACCACCCCCACCGGCCGAAAGCCAGTCGGAGTTTGTTGCTGTTTTCCTACGTCCCGATGGCATGCTGCGCGCCGGCTGGCGATTGTTGCTCTATCTCTTGATGGGGCTTGCTCTCGTTTTCGCAATGGGCTTCGTTTTGGGCTCAATGCGGCATCTAGGCATCACCGCGATTTGGCGCGGATTCATTTCGGAAGCCACGCTGGTAATTGCAGCCTTCTTGCCGGCGATCGTGATGACAAAGATCGAGCATCGTCCATTCGGCGATTATGGCCTTTCTCTGCAGAATACGTTCGGGAAGTTTTTCTGGATCGGCGCAGCCTGGGGATTTTGTGCGCTGACGGCGCTCTTGCTTGTGCTTCGCGCAAGTCATGTTTTTTACTTTGGAGGAATTGCGCTGCACGGTGTCCGCATTCTGAAGTTCGCTCTCTTTTATCTCCTATTTTTCCTGCTCGTCAGCTTTTTCGAAGAATTCCTCTTTCGCGGCTACACACTCTTCACGGGATCGACGAGTGTTGGCTTTTGGCCATCAGCGATTGTTTTGTCTCTCCTCTTTGGATCTGTGCACCTGGGAAACTCAGGTGAGAGCCCCATTGGCGCGCTCGCCGCGGCCGCGATCGGATTATTCTTCTGCCTGACCGTACGCCGAACGGGAGATTTGTGGTTTGCTGTCGGATTCCATACCTCGTGGAACTGGGGACAGAGCTATCTGTACTCCGTCCCCAACAGCGGCACCAAGATGACGGGCCATCTCACTAGTTCCTCCCTGCAAGGCCCGGTATGGCTTTCCGGCGGATCGGTTGGACCAGAAGGCAGCTTCCTGTGTTTCGTGCTGATCGTTCTGTTGTGGATCGCATTCAATCGCGTGTATCCGGAAACGCGATATCCATTGACGACTGTCAAGTTGCAATTGCCGGTTGAGGATCAATCGATCATCAACTGATTATTGGCGATCTTTGCGTCCTTACCACGAGTAATGCACCGTATACGTCACGACCTGCTCTCCGTTCGGGACGACGGTCACCGGAAATTCAACGGTCTGCGCATCCCGTTTCTTCGAAGGATGCGACTGTTCCATCAGCTTCCAGTTCGTACAGCGATAAAGGTGTTCGACTACGCGAACCGTGACTGCTTCCTTCTTGTGGTTGCGCACGTGGATTTCAAAAGTCTCATCCATCCAATGCGCATTTGAATCGACGCGGAAATTGGTGCGCTTCCGTTCACCTACAACATCGAAGGCGTTGCCCGTGTAGACGCGGATCATCTCGTCTTTCGGCGTGTGGTCGATGGTGTTCTCCCCGATGAATTGCAGGCTGCCATCCGAGTCGCGACGATAGAAGCGAAGCCGGCCTTTGGGTAAAGCGATTCCTAAATGGTTCTTGTCTGAGTTTTTGAATTCCTGCATAACGTAGACTTTTTTGTTGGTCGCCGTGCCGTACCCCGGATCATTTCGAACCTGGTCAGGCGAGTAATAAGCATATTGATCCATCTGGGCGCCATCGTACACATAGAGTCGCTGCGATTGAATGCCGGTCGTCCGGACAAATTCGACCTGCTTAGTCTCGTTGTCGCGGAGTGTGGCTGGACGTACCAGTGTGTACAGATGAAATTCATCGAAAGACTTCTCGCGCACAACGGGAGCGGCGGCATCATTCTCGGCGCGTTCCATACCGGCAAGAACGGCTTTCGCCATCGGCATGGGCGGTTGAATCTTGCTGACATCGCCGGCCAATAACTTGATCCGCGCATTCTCAAAAGTCTTGCCGCTGCGGTTCTGCATGGTGATCCAGCCAACGAGATCGAGCGAGTTCATACCGGAATTCTTCGGTCCATCTTCGACGACCAGGTTGTAGTCGGACTGCCACGTCATTCCGCCAGAAAGGTAAGAGATTTCCGCCTGGGAGCGTCCGGCCTGCGTTGTTGCGAGTTGCCAGCTAAGCGTCGGCTTCAGGATGGAGTCTCCACTCAGTGCCGGAAACAAAGGCTGCCCGGGCAGGCCGAAGCGCAACACGCCATCGATTTCGATGATGGGCTGGCCCATGCCCGGTTGAGGGTATCCGTAATTCTGCGCGTAGGCAGAGCTGGGAACGTATCCGCTACGGATGATTCTGCCTCTGATGGTCTCCTGCTTCTCGCCACGCTGCACGAGAAAGTCGATCGCCTTGCCTTCATAGAACGAGAGCAGCAGTTCCTGCGAAACAGGATCGTTACGGTAGCTCTGTTCAAGGATCTGCAGCGGACGTCCGGTTAGATCGCGCAGGATGACCGAGTCAGGCTCCAAGTGCGACGTGATGCCAGCAAAGTTCACATGATTCGTGCCGGCAACGAGATCCAGTGGCAGGTACTCGCGGGCAACAAAAAAGTTCTGGTTGTAAATGGTGAGCGCTGGGCCTTCGTCTTTCACGACTTCTTTCGCATTGGTTTGCGACCACGTCAGTGAACTCAAGCACAGCAAGATTAGGAAAAGTTTTTTCATTTCAGTTTGCCCTCGGTTTCATGGCCGTCGGGGAGGTCATTCCGGCCTCAATCAGAGAACGTATGTTGTGAGGAAACTTGCAGCTGTCCTGTTCAAACGAACATGGGCAACACGGAGGTAATAAGAAGTAACTCGGGAAGTAATCGCGGCAAGCCACGTCTCTGCGAAAAGGGGTGGCCGCAGAGACGCAGCTTGCTATTCGCCGTGCTGCCGGGTGAGGGAGGCTAACGGCGAATCTTCACGAACTAGCGGGCGCTTCGCTACCCACTCGTGGCTTCGTAACCCCAAAGAAAACGCGCGCCACCCACTTCAGCAGTCGCCAAGCCCCCGCGGCACCCAGCACGATCGTGGCAACCCAGAGCAAAATCGCCGGAAGATAAAACAAGAAGGCTGTGATGGAAGCAACATAGTCGCCGAGTGCGAGCACTCCATCGCGGGCGGACAACTTCAACTGGAAGAGCGGACGCCAGTTCAAGCCAAAGACCTGCACATCCGATTCGGCATAGAGCGATATCGTGAGGGCGACTGTCTCAACCTGCTTCGAGAGCGCATTGAACTCGGCCTGCTGCTGCTCGATTTCACCGCGAACCGCATTTAGCTTCTCGGTGACTTCGAGAGTGTCTTTCACGTTCGCCGAACGTTTGAGAATGGAAAGATACTGCGCTTCTTCCGCATGCAGGTTGCGAAGACGCGCTTCCTGATCGACGTATTGACGAGTAACATCCTGAGCGTCGAGTTTTTCGCTGTCCACGCGTAATCCAAGCTTGCGAATCTCCGAGTGAACTTCTTCAAAACGTGGCTCCGGCACTCGGATCGTGAGAGTGGCAGCGCCGGAATCCACACCAGAGGTCGTTGATGAACCCAGGAAACCTCCGGAGCCTTCGGCCAGAACGCGAATCTTTTCGGCTATCGCCGACGGATTCTTAACCACGAGGTTGAGAAAGCAATTGCGGATGAGCTTGCGATCGAGGGATTCAGTCGCGGGCTCCACGAGTGAACGTCTCGCCTCCATATCAACTGACAACAGTGAAGCTTTGACAGGACGGTTAGACGCTCGTACCGCGGCATCTGCAGCGTATCGTGACCGCAATAAGTTAGGAACAGATATCGCGATAAGTATCAATCCCAGACAAGCGAGTCCCACGAGGGCCAAGATTTTGCCGGCGCTGACATCCTGCATAACGGCGTCTCCCGTTGTGAGAACGTCGGCCAAGCTGCGGCTTGCAAGATTTCCGGCTCTAGAACTCTTGCAGTTCGAGATTGGGGTCAGATTGTGGGAAGTGGGGCTTGCCAGTTACCTAGTCACGCATTACCAAGCCACATCTATGGCTGCTTTTTCTGCTGCTTCTCGGCCTCTTCCACTGCCTTCCGGAATTGTTCTACGGCATTGACGCTTGGTGGGCGCAAAGCGTTTTTTCCCATATAGCGCCATAGCGGTGGACCATCGAGCGGATCGCGAAGGCGTCCGTCATAGACCTCGAATAGATCCTCGGAGGGGCCGACTTCCATACCAGGACGAGGTGTTGGATCGTCCGGATATGAGCTACCGGTGCGAGGCGGTGTTCCTGTTTGAATGCCGATGCGAGTGTCGGCGGATGCCGGATCGAAAATGACTGGTCGCCGGTTAGGATCGCCGCCCGCCACCGTCGGACTGACGCTGCGTCCTTTACGAATCGAGATCACCAGGTCCGCGTTCGATGGGGATAACACAACGTGAAGGCGTCCCCATTTGGTAAGAGCGCGTTCGACGTCCGATTGAGCGCTGACGTTCTCGCCCGGACCAGAGAGAGGCGTTTCCGAGCCAGGATTAATGATTACGGCAACGGTTTTAGCATTCAGGACCAACGCAGGCAGAGTGCTCTTTTTCTTGTCTTTGGCGTAGGAGAGAGGGGTTATTGCCGCGAGAAGCAAACACGTGAGGACGCGGTTTCGCATACAGAGCCTCCGCGCAAAGATTGTAGCGCGTTTAGTACTGGCTTGAATGCTCCGAACTATAGTCTGGCTTTGATCGTATGCTAATTCATGCGCAATAAGTTAATCGTCGTGGTCGCAGTCCTAACCGTTACTAAAATCGCGTTGGCGCAAAATACAACCGGCGATCCACACTCCCAAATTCAAGACGTCGCGCTGAGAATTGGGGTGATTCCGGCTGACGCTCTCAACCGATCCGACGCAAGCAAGAAGATAGGGGCAGCGCGAAAGATCGTGACTCCGAACGGAATCGAAAAGCTGGAGAAGATTCGGATCGGTGGCATTGACCAGTGGGTGTCGATTCGCGGCACAGACAAGCGCAACCCCGTATTGCTGTTCATCCATGGCGGACCCGGATATGTTTCAATCCCGATGAGTTGGTGGTTCAGTCGAGGATGGGAAGAATACTTCACAGTTGTTCAATGGGATCAGCGCGCTTCCGGCAAAACGTATCTGCTCAATGATCCGAAGATTATCGGCCCTACCCTAACGCTCGAGCGCATGCTGGCCGACACAGAAGAGATGGCCCAGTGGGTTCGAAAAGAACTTGGCAAGAAAAAGATCTTCGTGGTCGGGCACTCCTGGGGAAGTTATCTCGGACTGGAACTTGCCAAACTGCATCCTGATTGGATTCACGCATACATCGGAGTTGGACAACTCACCGACGGGCCGGAAAGTGAGCGGCGCGGGTATGCATTCGCACTGAATGCCGCACATAAGGAATCAAATCCGGAAGCGATTCGTCAGTTAGAGGCGTTGGCCCCCTACGTGACACCGGGCCAGCGGACTCCTTTAAAAAATATCTACACGCAAAGGAAATGGCTGGGCGTCTACGGTGGTGTCATGGCGTACCGCAAGGACAGCTCCGCCGAGAGCGACTTGGGCGATCTATCGCCAGACTACACCGACGAAGAAATCGCTCACATCTGGGATGGAAATGATTTCATCGAGAGCTACCTGTTGCCTGAGGTACTCAGTCTTGATCTAACCGCAATTCGAACACTTAATTGTCCGCTGATCATTTTTGCCGGGCGCCGCGACTACAACGTTAATTCCGAGGTAGCAGAAAAATGGTTTGTCCGGGTGAAAGCGCCGTCAAAGCAGTTCGTCTGGTTCGAAAACTCGGCGCATCTTCCGATGACGGAGGAGCCGGGGAAGTTCCTAATGTCGTTGGTGCGTTACGTGCGGCCCATCGCAGAACGCGCAGGAGATGTGCCGCCTTCATCGGTTAAGACGACTCATCATCCTGCCTCAGTGGGCAGCGCCGAGCGTTAGATGTCCAGGTTTTTCACGTCGAGCGCGTTTTCCTCGATGAACTTGCGGCGCGATTCGACATCTTCCCCCATCAGGGTTGTGAAGATCGTTTCGCATTCGGCAATGTCTTCGAGCTTGACGGAGAGCAGCGTGCGGCGCTCGGGATCCATTGTGGTCTCCCAGAGCTGCGGAGCTGTCATTTCACCGAGACCCTTGTAACGCTGGATCGAAAAATCACGCTTGCCTTCGGAGAGTACGTATTCGAAAAGCTCGCGCGGAGTTTCTTTCTCAACGACCACCGGCAACGCCGCTTTGCGTTTCGGCGTCCCTTTCGGTGCTCGCTCGTCCGCGGCGGTTTCGGCGGCAGCTTCTTCTTCGGACTGTTCTTCTTCGCTTTGCTTCGATTTAGCAGCCGGCTTTGCAATCGTTTCAATGACGAATGGCGGCTGCATGAACTCTTCGATCTGCTTAAACTTCGAGAGCAGCTGGCGACACTCGGGCGTAGAGGCAAGTTCCCAGTTGATCACGTGCTCCGCGCCCTGGGAGTTGGTGTAAGCCACTTCCCACAGGTTGTGCTCTTCATCGAAGCGCGCTTCCACGGACTTGAAGCCGCGTTCCTTCTGAAGTTTTTTCAGTTCCTTCTCGAGCTTTTCGATTTTCTTAGAGGGTGTTTTCTTGTCACCTTCAAAATCTGCGTGCTTCGAGAAATCGAGCTTCGGCAGCAATTCGGTGATGTGCTCGTCCCGCAGCCGTTTATCGACCTTGTCGAAGAAGCCGAGATACTCGTTCAGTACAGTCATGAAACGCGCGAGGTTCGCTCCTTCCAGCTTCGCTGCGCCTTCTCCATAACGCACGACCAATCCTTCGGAAGCGCGCTTCACCATCACTTTCACGAACTCACGATCGTCCTTGATGTACTGCTGCGACTTGCCCTTCTTGATGGAGTAGAGCGGCGGCTGCGCGATGTATACGTTGTTGCGCTTGATCAACTCCTGCATGTGGCGGAAGAAGAACGTGAGCAACAGCGTACGGATGTGGCTGCCGTCCACATCAGCGTCAGTCATCAGGATGATTTTGCCGTAGCGAAGTTTGAGCGGATCGAAATCGTCTTTCGCGATGCCGGTACCCAGCGCGGTGATCATGGCGCGAATTTCTTCGTGCGCCAGCATCTTGTCGTAGCGCGCTTTCTCTACGTTCAGAATTTTTCCCTTGAGTGGGAGAATCGCCTGGAAACGGCGATCGCGTCCCTGCTTTGCAGTGCCACCGGCGGACTCGCCTTCGACGAGGAACAGTTCGCAACGATCAGGCTGACGCTCGGAGCAATCTGCGAGTTTGCCCGGCAGACCGCCACTGTCGAGCGCACCTTTCCGACGGGTGAGATCACGTGCCTTGCGGGCAGCTTCACGCGCGCGAGCCGCTTCAACAGCTTTATTGATGATCTTTCGGGCAACGGTCGTGTTCTGTTCGAAGAACGCGCCGAGCTTTTCATTGACGAAGGCCTGCACGATGCCGGCGATGTCAGAGTTCAGCTTGCCCTTGGTTTGTCCTTCGAACTGGGGCTGAGAAAGCTTCACGCTGATGACAGCTACAAGTCCTTCCCGCACGTCATCGCCCGTTAGATTTTCTTTTACGTCTTTAAAAAGGCCCATCTGCTGGCCCGCATAGTTGATCGTGCGAGTCAGCGAGGTACGAAAACCGGACAGGTGCGTTCCGCCATCGACAGTGTTGATGTTGTTCGCGAAGCTGAAAACGCTTTCGGAGTAGCCATCGTTGTACTGCAGACCGATTTCCATCACGACGCCGTCTTTCTCGGCTTCCATGTAGATCGGTTTATCGTGCAGTGTCTGCTTGCCGCGGTTCAGGTGCTTAATGAATTCAGCAATGCCGCCGTTGTACTTGAACTCAGCGTGCTTGGGCTCACCGGTTTTCGAGTCCGTGTTGCGCTCGTCCGTGAGCGTGATGACAAGACCCTTGTTCAAGAACGCGAGTTCGCGCAAACGCTGCGCTAGCGTGTCGTAGTTGTATTCCGTCGCAGTAAAGATTTCTTTATCGGGAACAAAGTGGACCTTTGTTCCGCGCTTCTTTGATGCGCCAGCTTTCTTCAGCTTGCTGGTGGGTTCGCCCTTTGAATAAGTCTGTTCCCAGGTAAAGCCGTCGCGCCAAATTTCGAGATCGAGTTCGTGGCTGAGTGCGTTCACGCAAGAAACGCCGACGCCGTGCAACCCACCGGAAACTTTGTACGAAGAGGAATCGAACTTTCCGCCAGCGTGCAACTTGGTCATAACAACTTGCGCAGCTGGGACTTTTTCGCCGTCGATGTCCATGGGATCGACCGGAATTCCACGTCCGTTATCAACGACAGTAATCGAGTTATCGAGATGAATGGTGACTTCGATCTTATCGGCGAATCCGGCCAGCGCTTCGTCAACGGAGTTGTCCACGACTTCGTACACGAGATGGTGAAGACCGAGTTCACCAGTCGACCCGATGTACATCGCCGGACGTTTCCGAACAGCTTCCATTCCGCCGAGAACTTTGATCGAGTCGGCGGTGTAATCTCCGTTGCCGTTGGCGGCGGTCTTGCCGTTTTTCAACTTTGGATCGGTGGGTTTAACTTCGATTTCTTTGGTGGCCATTCAGCTCCGAAAAGTACAAACGGATGCGGGCTTTGAGGGCCGGGATCCGGAACACTCGAGCGCCTTCAACTGATTGAAATTATTCCTACTTACGGGTCCTCGAGATTGTTCTTATTATAGCACGTTGCGAGCTCTTTTCGGGGGTGGGAACCAGCCTGCAAACGGGGTGTTTTGAGTGGGTTAGGGAGTGGAGGACGGGCGTCCTCGCCCGTCTCAATTTGGAATCAAGTCACCGTCTATTGGGCCGGTCGTCACATGTCGCAACACTGTTTACTGCTAAACGTTGCAGAGTGCTCCGAAGATATGAATACCGACGCAAACTTCCGCATTACCAACCCGACTACAAGCCTTTTTTCGTGACATTTTCTACTTACCGAAGATGGATTTTGCCGGAATGCGTGCGGGGGCTCGTCATGGATTCGTGCTTGTATGGGGACGGCAGACGCGTGCAAATGCACGGGCTGGTTGTGATGCCCGATCACGTCCACATGATATTCACGCCATTGCGCGACGACAATGGGACTTACACTCTCGCGGAAATCCTGCAGGCCATGAAAGGACCATCCGCCCATCGCGTCAATAAGTGCCTCGGCCGCACGGGAACAGTCTGGAACCAGGAATACTTCGATTGTGCTCTTCGGAAAGAAGAGGCTATAGACGTAAAGCTCGATTACATTATGGCGAACCCCGTTCGCGCAGGCTTGGCGGACCATCCATTCGACTATCCGTGGCTGTGGCGCGAGTCGCGCAACGATAAATATCCCGTCATCGTGCAACCTTGACGGGCGAGGACGCCCGTCCTCCATCGATAGTTCTTGTCCTTATGGCTTCGCTGTAGCCTTTGCGGCACCGCCGAAGTTCAGGTCAGCGATCAGGGTCTGGACCTCATCTTCACTTCCGCCGATGAATGTAAACGAGGCAATGTAGCCCTTCGAGATCATCGCTAGGGTCGACTGATACATCGTCAGAGATCCCATTTCTCTTTTGAAATCCGCCCGGACGAGCTTGTGTGCCCCAATCACAATCTCCTGAGGATCGCCCGAAGGCTTGAATCCTTTCGCAGTGGTTAGTTCCGTGACTCGGGCGGCGTATTCGTCCGCACTCTTGAGTCCGGGATAAGAACTCATCTTTTCCGCGGCGATCACGATCGCGGAGTTAATGCTGTCGCCCGCTGCCTCTGGCGGACGCTCAAAAAGCGCGATCAAAACTGCCGACTGTCCAGACTCACTTTCGTTTTGCATGCGGTCCGTGCGGTCCACCCACCCAAATGGAACCTTATAGCTGAACCCAAAGAACACATTGCGATAGATGCCATCTGTCGACGTGCCTTGGCCGAAGGAGGGTAAGACGGTAGGCTTCGACTTTGGCCGCGACGATGAAGAAGGAGGGGAAGTCTGCTGCCCTTGTAGACAAAAACAGAGCAGCACGCACACTACGGGCAAAAGTGTCCATCGGAAGATGGATTGAGACACCATCCTCCTATCTTACTGGAGGCGCAAACAATGAATTACACGGGCTGCGTGCAATGAGCGCACCGCTTTGCAGGGATCGGAATCTCGCTCAAGCATTGCGGACACGGTTTGGTCGTGGCCACTGGTTGAGGTGGCGGGTTGAAACGCGCCATCAGGGCGGCGACGGGTTTTACGACGAAGAAGTAAATTGCCGCGGCAATCAACACGAATGACACCAAAGCATTAATGAAGTCGCCAATCGGAAATACAGTCCCACGAACGTTGAACGTGATCGCGGAAAAATCCGGCTTGCCCACCAGGACTGCAATCAAAGGCGTGAGGAGGTCTTTCGTGAGTGCAGTAACGACTCCGCCGAATGCGGCGCCGATGACGACGCCGACAGCCATATCAACTACGTTGCCGCGAAGAATGAATTGCTTGAATCCGGAAAGCATTCGATCCCTCCTGTGCCGAGATTGCGGAAACTCTACGTGCTCAGGGCAGTAGAGGTCAAGGAAGTGCCTAGCCGGTACAGTTCAACGATATGGTCGTTCAAAATCAACTTTTCGGTGGCAATGCAGTGTGAGCGAGACAGTGGTCTCAACTTCGACAGGTTGACCATTGCCGATGTACGGTCGGTACTCCCATTGCGAGACCGCCTCTATGGCAGCATAAATGAGCAGTGGATGGCCTTTGATCAAGCCAATTTTTTGAACTCGACCGCTCCCATCAATGATCGCTTTGAGGAGAACCGTACCGTCTCCAGAATAGTCCCCTGGGCAAATCGGGGCTGTTCGTTTGGTCACGCGCGCTTCCGCTGCTCCTGGTGATATTCGTACTCGGGAATTGGGCGTGGAATAGACCTGAGCAAAAGATTGACGCCCAGTGACAAGCACTATCACGAGTGGAAGTACAGCACGGGTGAGGTAGACCGCTGCGCGGCTCACACAACCAGAGACACCGCGAACGAACGATCGGTGCCAACGATGGGCGCCGTCAGATCCGCATCGGCATGACGATATAGCGGTACTTGTAATCCTCGCTATCGGCGGGGCGCATCTGGCCGGCGGATTGCGGATCCTTGAACTCGAGCTTGATCTCGCCCGCGCCAGACGCTTTTATGAATTCCACCAGGTACTGCGCATTGAATCCAATGGTCAACGGGTCTCCGTTGTAGGAGATTTCAATCGAGTCTTCGGATTCACCGGCCTCTGTAGAGGACGCGGACAGCTTCAGTTCACCCTTTTCCAGCTTTAGGCGAACCGCCCTGGAACGTTCGTCCGCGAACTGGGCCACGCGCGCTATAGCGGAGCCGAGTTCATCTCCCTGAACAGTCACGGACTTGGTGATTTCCTTGGGAAGGACGGCTTCGTAGTTCGGAAATTGACCCGTCAATTGGCGCGACGTCAAGAGGCGCTGACCGATGCGGAAGAACAGGGTCGATTCATCCTTCGCAAAATCGATCGTTTCTGCATCTGTTGAGTCGAGCAACGTCTTGAGCTCGTCCATAGCCTTCTTGGGGACAAGTGTCTTCATTTCGCCCGAAACACCCTCGAACTTCTCTCCAGGCCGTTCGACGTGAGCCAGGCGGTGCCCGTCCGTTGCGACCATCGTGATCGACTCAGGCTTCAATACCATCAGGCCACCATTCAGCGTGTACCGCGACTCCTCATTGGAAATCGCGAAATTGGTCTTAGCAATCATGGACCGCAAGACCTGAGCGGGAATCTTCACCACTCCTGCAGTCGGGAAGGCTGGCAAGCTTGGAAAGTTGGCGCGCGCCATGCCGACCATCTTGGTATTGGACCGGCCGCAGCGGATGCTGACCCAGTGATTCTCGAGCAACTTGATGGTGATATCGGCATCGGGCAGCAACTTTACGTAGTCGTAAAGCTTCCGTGCGGGGATCGTGCACGAGCCTTCTTTCTTCACCTTCGCGGTGCACGAGGTGCGCAAGCTGAGATCAAGATCAGTGGCGGTGAGAGACAGCTTGTCAGTTGATGCTTCGAACAGATAGTTCGAGAGGATAGGAATCGTAGTTTTCCGTTCGACGACGCCCTGTGTTGCCGTGAGCTCGCGGAGAAGTTCGAACTTGCTGATCGTAATCTCCATCGTCGTTGTCCCCACTGCGGTCGCCACTTCAACCGGCATATGCGCTCTCCATGCTGCTACTTCTAATACTTTCTTATATCAAATCAAAAACCTATAAAACCAGCAGTAACAGAAGGGGCGTCGGAAAAGTGGAAATCCCACCCAACTATCATCCTTCCATTAGTTTGCTGCCCATCACTCGTGTAAAAAATCGGGCCTCAATTCGGCGGACCACACTGGAGAAAACCACCCAACTCCCGGGTTTGATCCCTCCCGTGCACAGCTTCCACAACCGGTCCACATCATCTGGGGAGGAAGACTGGATCGTTCAGTGGAAAACAGCGCGCACCCGCTCTTAGCCGCCTAATTGCTCGGTCAGTTTGCCGATCAGCCTGTTCAAATCTTTGTCGTTCTTGCGCTGCTCGTCAATCTTCTCAACCGAGTGCAAAACTGTCGTGTGATGCTTCCCGCCGAACTGGCGTCCAATTTCCGGCAGCGAAGCTTCGGTCAGGTGCTTGGCTAAATACATCGCAATCTGGCGCGGATACACAATCGCGCGAGAATTATTCTTCGCCTTGATCTCGACGAGGCGCAACCCGAACTGCTCAGCCACCGCTTTCTGGATCTGTTCGATGTTGACCTTGCGCGCCTGCGAGTCAATGAAGTTTTTCAGCACCTGCTGCGCGTAGCTTTGCGTGATCTCCCCACCTGTTAGCGACGCGTGGGCGACGAGTCGGATGAGCGCGCCTTCCAGTTCACGCACGTTTGAGCGAATGTTGGACGCGATATATAGAGCCACGTCTGTGGGAAGAGTCACACGTTCCTGCTCGGCCTTTTTCTGCAGAATCGCAACCTTGGTCTCGAGATCTGGCGGTTGAATGTCGGCGATCAGCCCCCACTCAAAGCGGCTGCGGAGCCGATCTTCGACTTCCGCCAACTCTTTCGGCGGACGGTCGCTCGCGATCACGATCTGCTTCATGGACTCGTGCAGCGCATTGAAGGTGTGGAAGAACTCTTCCTGGGTACGCTCTTTTTGCGCCAGGAACTGAATGTCGTCCACCAGCAGCACATCGACATTGCGGAACTTGTCGCGGAAGCTGGTCATCTTGTCGTAGCGCAACGAGTTGATCATCTCGTTGGTGAACTTCTCGCTGGACACATAACAGATGGCCGCTTGCGGCAGACGCTTCTTGATCTCATGTCCAATGGCCTGCATGAGGTGGGTCTTACCCATTCCCACACCGCCATAGAGGAACAGCGGGTTATAGGCCTTCGAAGGACGTTCGGCGACGGCTTGGCAAGCGGCGTGCGCGAACTGGTTCCCGCTGCCTATGACGAAGGCGTCGAACGTGTAGCGCGGGTTCAATTGCGCAGCGCCATCCCAGTCAAACCTCGACTGAGAAGGTAGCGCGCCGTGGCTCACGGGAGCCGAGGATGTCGCCGGCACCAAACCGCCGTCATGGCGGATTGGAGTCGCGGCCGGATCATCGTCCGGAGTTACGAACTTCACTTCATCGAAGCCCAATCCTAGATTGTCGACTGCTTCCTGGATGAGGTCGGCGTACTTATCTCCAACGTGCCTAAACTCCGCGGTCGGGACCCGAACAAAAAGGATCGCACCGTTCGCATGACTGTAGCGCGTTGGTTTCAACCAGGTATCGTAGGAATGTCGATTGATCTTCTTCTCGAGCGCGTCGAGGATTCGGACCCAGGGGTTGGGTACGACGCTAGTGCTAGTCAGAGACATATAAGTGCTCACCGCTATCGCTTGATCCGATGGATCGCTGCGTTTATGAAATTATGAATGCCGAACAACAACTCGCGAACGGACGGATCACGAGCTACGGAATACGAATAATCCCGGAGCCTACTGCTACCGCTCGGCCGCTTCTGCGTACGAAGTGACTGCTTGTTTTATTTCAGAACGAACTCCTGAAAAGCTTCAGGAGCGGTTGCCTTGATGAGTGCTGAAAAGTTGTGACGAATCGGCATACTAGCACAAATTTTTTCGCCGTGTGGAAAACTTCTAAGCAGATTTTTCGCGAGAACGCACTTCAGCACGCGAGAAAAAATTTCTGTCAAGTGGCGAAGTGATAAATGCAACGTGAGTAGTGCAATCTGAAATTTCCTCTTGACGAAATGCTGACACAGGATTAGAGACTTCGTGAAAAGGCACGTCAGTCAAGGCTAACGGCGTCTCGACATCGGACGCGGTCCAGCGCCCTTGTAATTTTTCGGATACACAACCAGAATGCGGCGCATCCCTTCGCCTTCACTCTCAGTTCGCAAGTCCTGTTCGTCGCGCAATGCGAGATGCACGATACGACGCTCGCGCGATGACATCGGCGCGAACTGATATGGCGATCCTGTCTTACGAACTTTTTCTGCAGCGACTCGCGCGGCCATGCGCAATTCTTCCAGTCGCATTGCACGGAAACCACGGCAATCGAACATTACTTTTTCGTGTTCGTTACCTTGCATCCTCAGCATTTCAAGCGCCAGTAGTTCCAGTGCACGCAAAAGTTCTGCGCCGCGGGCTAGGAGCAATTCGGTATCGGGCCCAGCAAATTCCACCAGAATCTCGGGTCGCTCCCAATCGCGGTCCTCGGGGAGCGGTGGATCGACTGTAATGCGGTACTTCAATAGCAAGCCGCAGTTTTTCACGCTGGCCTGCAGGAAATCGCCAATCTTTTTCGCTGCTTCGATTTTGTCGCCGATGGGCATAAGGCTCTCAACTGCCAGCTCTCAGACTAATCGCCGAGAGCTGCATCACAGGATTATTTATCTTTCTTCTTTGCGCGTTTTTCCATCATCTCGCGCATCTCTCGTCCGAGAGTGGTGCGATTCATGATGCTTTGCTGCACGATACCGATAACGTTTCCTACCGACCAATAGAGACATAATCCGGCGGCAAGATTCCAGCTGATCACACCCAGCATGACCGGCATCATGACATTCATCATTTTCTGTTGTGCAGGATCCATCCCAGCCTGGGGAGTAGATCGCTGCATAAGGAGCATGGTGATGATGATCGCGACCGGTAGCAGGTGCCATGGATCCGGCGCTGACAGATCTCGAATCCAAAGCCATGGTGCGTGCCGCAAATCGATCGCGACGCCAAGCATGCGGTAATAAGCAAACAGGAATGGCATCTGGATCACCAGCGGCAGACATCCTCCGACAGGATTCACGCCTTCCTGCTTGTAGAGCGCCTGGATTTCTTCATTCATTGGCGCTTTGCGCGGATCGCGCATGCTGTACTTCTTGTACTTCTCCTGGATCGACTTTATCTGGGGTTGAATCTTCTGCATCTTCAGCATCGACTTCATCTGCGAGATGCGTAAGGGCAGGAGAGCCAGGTTGATGATGATCGTCTGAATGACGATGGCCCAGCCCCAATTTGCGACGATGTGGTTGTACGTCCATTTCAACCACAGAAAAAGCGGACGCGCGATGAGGCCCAACCATCCGAAATCGACAAGAGCCCGAAGGTCTGGCTCAGCTCCAGTCACTCCTGGGATGCTGACCGACTCGAGAATGGGCAGCGACTTCGGGCCGACATACATGCGTTGGACAGTGGGTCCATGCAAGTTGCCGACAGCCGCACCGACGATATCTACCTTTGTTTTTTCGCCTTGCGGTTTCTGAGGGTCGCGGGGAACGTCGAGTCCGTACCGCAACGTGACCAGCGAGGCATCTCTCGCATCCTGCGGAATGAACACAGCGCCGAAGTACTGATCGCCAATTCCAGCCCAGTGCATAGGCCCGGCAATGGTGTTGCCGCCGCTGATCTTCTTCGCCTGCACGCGTTCGACATTGTTGTTGTACTGGTACTCCACCCAGGCCGATGCGTAAGAAGCAACGCTCACTTCATCGCCAAAGCCGGCAGGCCACATGGGAAGCGCTGAAACGCTCGCACCCTTCGAGGTGACCGAGGTCTCAACCTGCACTACATAGCTGTGATCGAACTTAAATGTCTTGGTGACTGCGATGTCGCTGTCGGAATACTCGAAGTTGATCTCAGACGGGGCGGATAGAGATCCTTCCTTTGAGCTCACGTAGAGAGCCGCGTTCAGCTTATTGCGCTGGCTTTCGTCGTACGTCCATAACGATAGCGGGTAGCCGTACTGCTCCGCTGCGGCTTTGTTTACGAGTTCGAGAGGAGCGCCCTGGTCATCGGTGTACTTTTTGAGAATCCACGACTTGACCTGCGCTCCCTTGTTGCTGAAACGGATTTTGTAAAGGTCATTCTCAATTGTCGTTTCAGACTCGGAAGACGCCTGCTTTGTCCCCTGTGGGATAGCGGCAACCCGCGCGGGCGGAGTCGCGACTGCGCCATTAGAAGCTGTACCCGGAGCAGGTGTGGGACTGGATTGGGTTTGCGGAGGAGGCGTCGCGGATTGCGGGAAATACTTTTTCAGTAGTGGTTGGAACAGCACGAACAATACAAAGGTCAGAACGAAAACAATGAGTACTCTTTTTTCCGTACCCTGCTCGTGCTGCGGATTATGGTATTCAGCCAAATTTATTTTCCGTTAATCGATTGCAAAGATATGTTGTGCACGTGCGGCGCGGTCGCGCGATTTTCTGGGGCTACCGGATCGAGCCCGCCCTTCACGAACGGATGGCAACGCAGAACGCGCCACGTCGCTTTGATCCCCCCCCGCAATACACCGTAGCGCTCGACTGCTTCCATCGCGTATTCCGAGCAGGTCGGAACGTATCGGCAGGACGGCGGTAAAAGCGGAGAAAACGTCCACTTGTACGCCTTGAGCACCCAAAGCAAGATCATTTGCGGAAGGCGGATCATCCGATCGAACTCCCCGAGGTTCGCCCAGCGCCGGAGCCTGCAGAAACCTTTTTTTGCACGACCTGGAATGCCCCGCTCATTTCGTTCAACAGTTCTCCGAAATCGGCCGTCAACACAGACTTTTTCGGATTTACGACCACATCGACCGGCAGATGTTGTGTAGGCCAGGATGCCCGCGCTGCTTCTCGAAGGCGACGCTTCATCCGGTTACGGTCTACTGCTCCCCCTAACGCTCGACTCACTGTAAAGCCAATGCGTAAGCCCTGTTCGTTATCGCGACGAAGATAGAACACGGTCATATGAGAGGAGAAGTGCCGTCGACCCTGCTTGTACACGCGTTCAAAATCGCTGTGGCGAAGCAGACGTCCACTGCGTGGAAATCGTTTGGACGGCACTGCTTTTCCGTTCGGAGCGGTTTCGCTCACAGTCATTCACGTCGCGAAGTTCAATGTTCGGGTGTCCCACCGTTGCCCGGAGAAAGAACACTATTCGCGGAAGCCGGGCTTTACTGAGACGCGTTTGCGTCCCTTCGCGCGCCGGCGTGAGAGCACCTTGGCTCCGCTCTTCGTCTTCATACGCGTCCGAAAGCCGTGCTTCTTCGAACGCTTACGCCGGTTAGGTTGAAATGTGCGCTTGGGCATTAAAAATCGCTGCTCCTAGATAGGATCAATGGCTTGAGGCAAACAGAAAGTATAAATGAGCAAGGGCAGAGCGGCAAACAGACCGAGATTGCAAACGGCAGCTAGTGCAGAAACCAGATCGTCTCCATCCGCTATAGAACGGTTTCCTGGACATACGAAGGAGTCGCGGCCGCAGGGCTTGACTTGATCTGCCGCACGCTTTCTCTGCGAATGAGTTGGGTGGGCATGAGAAGTTGCTGGGGCGGGAGATCGCTCTCCTGAATTCGTCGTAACGCAAACTCTGCCAAATGTTCGCCCAGTTCCTTTGGGAATTCACGAACAGTGGTGAGTCCGGGATGCAAGACTTCCCCGATCGTGTCGTTGAAGCCCGCGACGCTCATGTCCTCAGGGATTCGAATCCCTGACGACTGCAAGGCCTGATATACACCCGATGCGGCTTGATCTGTCCCGACAAAGAGCGCCGTCGGACGTTGTCCGCTGGCGAGCAGAGCTTTTACAGCTAGGTATCCGAGTTCGCGATCTTCCGAACTGATCTCACTGAAATGAGGTTCAAGATCCGATTCGGTCATGGCTCGAAGGTAGCCGTCGGCGCACCGCGCGAACCAGGGCAGTCGGCGATTCCCGATGTACCAGATGTTTCTGTGACCCTGAGCGATCAGATAGCGAGTGATCTCCGTAGAGCCGTTGATATCGTCGGTGAAAACGCAATCGTACTGTTCCGGATTCCAATCGCCTACGATGTTGTTTCCAACCACGGAAAAGGGGATTTTTCTCTCAGAAAGTGCTGACAAAGTGCCGGCAGAGTGAGTCCCCGTCAGAATAACTCCGCTCGGACGGTTGGATCGTGTCAGGGCTTCGGGAAGTCCAGCGGTTCCCAAGGGAGCGTTCAACTCTGAACGAAAACCCATGAATTGCAGATCCCAGCCATGTTGAGTGCAATATCCCTCGGCGCCAATCAGGATCTTGGACTGAAACTCGTTGACCGTGTCGCGATTCCCGAGCATGAATGCGATCGTGCGATTTCGTCCACTCGCGGTCAGACTCACGCCCAATTTTTTTGCGGCCGCAAGTACAGAAGAGCGAACCGAAGAGGGAATGCGCTGACTTCCGTTCGCAACGTGCAACACTGTCGACGAATTAACTCCGGCGAGGGCTGCGACCTCTGCGTACTGCTGATTTTTATTTTGTTCCGATCCGGAAACTGAAACGCTTTCCAACTTTCGAACTGCGCCGCCATGCGAGCGCACGGCTAAATCGTCGGCGCATAACGCGTCCACATCACCGCGAGCTGTCACGGCAGACACGTGGAACTTCTCGACCAGCTCTCGAATTGTGATCTGCCCTTTTTGCTCGATCAGGTCGAGGATCTTGCGTCGTCGCTGCTCTCCCAACAGACGCGATTCCCGGGTATTTATCATTTAGTAATTACGCCACCACCTCGTGGTGCACTCCCGTTCTCAACGGCACGCCCAGCGAAGGAAAATAAAAGAAAGTATACACCCTCTAGAAGCAAAATAAACGAAAGTAAGTGCCGGCCCGCTGGACGCGTTTTACGGCTAACCTCCGTATCCAGCCGCATTTACAACAACAATCGACTCTGGTAAACACGCGCGTCGCGGTGGCGATCCTTGAATTCCAATCACATCTGTGACTTGCAGTTACAATCTGGCCAAGATTCATGAACCTAGATGACACCATCGTCGCTGTCGCGACGCCCCCGGGTCGCGGTGGGATCGGCATCGTCCGGCTTGCCGGTCCGGACGCTCGAAACATCGTTGCCCCTATCCTGCGGCTAAAGCATGACCTGGAGCCGGGTCGGGCCTTGTTTGGAGAACTGGTCGATACGGACGAGATCAATGATCAAGCTCAGCGCATCGACGAAGTCGTCGTTATATTTTTTCAAAAGCCGCATTCATACACCACGGATGATGTGGTCGAAATCTCCGCGCATGGTGCCCCGGTTGTTCTAACGCATGTTGTCGAGATGTGTTTGGCACGCGGAGCACGCCTTGCCGAACCCGGTGAGTTCACGATGCGTGCATTTCTGAATGGGCGCCTTGATCTGACCCAGGCGGAAGCTGTGCGCGACCTGATCGATTCACGAACATTGTTTCAGGCGAAAGTGGCGGCGCAACAACTTGAAGGCGCCCTGTCGAAGCGAATCAAGCCAATCAAGAGCAAGCTCGTTGCACTGATCGCCATGCTTGAAGCGGGAATCGATTTCGCAGAAGATGACGTTTCCGTTCTACCCGATTCGACGATCCTTAAAGATCTCGATGCGATCCGGGAGCCGCTCCAGCAACTCGCGTCCACCTTCAGCTACGGCAAAATCGTTCACGAAGGATTAACGCTGGCGATTGTGGGTCGTCCGAACGTTGGAAAATCCAGTTTGTTCAATCAACTCGTCGAACGTGAGCGAGCCATCGTCACTGCCTCTCCCGGGACGACGCGCGATCTCGTGACAGAAACGGTTGCGATCGGCGGTATCCCAGTGAAGCTGGTGGATACCGCAGGCATCCGGCGTGCGCTAGATGAAGCGGAGAGTATTGGCATCCGAAAATCCATGGAGGCACTGGCGGATGCGGATCTCGTGCTGGTCGTCCTGGATGCTTCTCAGCCAACTTCAGAAGAAGACAAAGAGTTGTTGAAGCAGGTAGAAAACCGTGCCGCCATCACTGTTGCCAACAAGGCGGATTTGCCCAGTTCTCAGTTCTCGGCTCCCAGTTCTCGGCCTGAGCAGGGAAGCGACTCTTTCATTCACACATCGGCATTAACGGGTGAAGGCATTGCTTCGTTGCGGGAGGCGATTCTGCAGCATGTGGGAGGCGGCGGGGCTGGCTTGAGCGAATCAGGGGTCCTCACCAACCTGCGGCATCAGAAACTGGTTCAGGACTCGCTCGTCGCTCTTGCCGCCGCCCGAGACGCTGTAGCAAACAAGATCCCGCACGAAATGCTCTTGTTGGATCTCTACAATGCGCTCCATCAGCTCGATGAGATTACTGGGGCCACGACAACAGACGATATCCTCGGTCTGATCTTCAGTACGTTCTGCATCGGGAAGTAGATCAACTTAGATCAAGTTGTGTGAAACGCGACAATCCTGAGATCGCTTTGGCAGGGAACGGCACCGCTGGCGCGGATTCCAGTGCCTCGGGAAAATTACGTTACAAGTTTTTCATCGAAGATTCATCAATCGGAAACTTCGCGGCAACATTCGCGCAATAACGTCCTCATCAGCTTTGTTGAACAACTCCCTTCTCTCTCAGAAGACAACAATTTCAACATTGAAAGCGAGGATTCATGAGCAAGTGGCACAAACTCTCTTCGAAGCTGTGCTTGGTAGCTGCTATGACAGCGCCCGTGTGCTTTGCGCAGACCGGAATTGGACCCATCACCACTCAGGTTAAATGGGCGAAGCCCAAAGTGGGCACTCAGTCGACGACGATCGCGCCCGGATTTACACTCGTGCGAATCGTCGACGGTTCCTTCCCACTCGAAAACCCTTCCGGTCCGATCACAACGTTCGGGATGCTTTCCGACGGAACACTGACTGAGCCTGACCAGAACCTTTATGTTGTGCTCGATAAAAATCCGGGCGGACCCGTACCGGGATACGAGTACGGTCGCCATTTCCTGTTCCAACCTCACGAGAACGGCGACGGCCAGGCATACGCGAGCATTCCTGACTCGGCAACACGGCCAGAACCAAGTCTGGGAAATCGTCAAGGCTGACTAGCGCAAGAACATTTAAACCAGAACCCCCTGAGCCCTCGCATTCGCCGCGGGGGCATTTTTATTTCTAAGGCATTTGAGAGTGATCAAGTGCAACCATCGGTAACGTGACGAGCGTGACTATCGCTTGCGGAACGCGGCAGCAGCGTTTGGCAAAAACCCACGAACTTGATACATTCCCTCTACTCACGGGGTGTGCGCCACACATGTCCCTCGTCGTAAAACTCGAAGACGATCTCGGCGAACGCAGCGATTGGGTGATGCTGAACAGCGTTATCCCGTCACGCGAGGATCGCGAGTTCGTTGTGCTGCGCGGTATCGATCCGTTCGGCAAGACCGTTTTCAATCATCTGCAAATGGACTCGTTTCTTCAAGAATGGGAGCGTATTCGCGATCGCGCGAAAGACGAATCCCAGAAAGAAGCCTGGCAGAAGGTGAAAGAAATGGCCGAGGCCTGCAAATCCGATCGCGATCTCTACCTGCGCTTCGTGGGCAATTGAATCATTGTGTCTCGGATCATTTAGACAAGGAACCAAGCGATTCTCGAAACAAAGTTTCGAATGCTGGCGGCTGCTTTACCTTTTTGCTGGCTTGCTGCAGTGCCTTCTCTGCTGCCGCTTTCTGATAGCCGAGATTCACGAGCGCCGAGAGCACATCATCTTCCACTGGGCTAAGGGCTGACGCCACCGACGCAGTGGGTGTTCCGTCCGTGGGAAGCTTGTCGCGCAGTTCCAGCACCATCCGCTCAGCGGTCTTCTTCCCGATCCCCGGAATCTTAGTGAGTCGTCCGACATCCCCGCTCCGGATCGCTCCCACCATGTCTTCGACGGGCATACCGCTCAGAATGGTGACGGCCAGCTTTGGCCCGATTCCGCTGACGGTCAGCAACTTTTCAAACAGCCGCTTTTCCGCGGATCGCAGAAAACCGTAAAGCGCAATCGTGTCTTCGCGAACGTGAGTGTAGACATGAAGCGCAACATCGTTGCCGGCAGCAGGGAGATCTGCGAAGGTCGGTATGCTGATCGCGAGGTCATAACCAACTCCGGCTGTTTCCACGACGGCCTGGTTCGGATTTTTCGACAAAAGCTTGCCGCGAAGGTGCGCAATCATGTTCAGAGCATTGTATTAGTCCTTAGCACTTGGCGGTTAGCATTTAGCCCTCGCTGATTCAGGTGCCACCGAGCCTGAGAATGCACTCTTCAATCGCCAATGGCTAACTTCTAAGTGCTAACTGCTAACTGCTCCTTCAGTATCGGAACAGGTATGAAATCTTCACGAATACCTGTCGTCCATCGTTTAGAAAGCGATTCTGAGTGCGCAGGAGATTTCCGTTCGGATCCAGCTGAAGCGAGCGATCGAGATTCTGCAGGTTGCTGTTGTACCCGACATATACCGCCGTACCTGGATGTAGAAGATAGGTAAGGAGGACATCTGCATTGAAACTTTTCGTGGTCTGCAGCGAAGTCAGTTGGGGATTCGCCAGCACAGCACTGTATTGTGCGATGAAGCGTAACGAGAATTCGCGAGTGAACTGGTAATTCCATTTCGAACGAATGATGTGGTCGTTGAAGATATTCAGATTTGTGAGCTGGCTTCGGAGCCGCGTCAGCAAGTAGGTGTTATCGATGGTCAGACGTCCCATCGGTTGGACGGTAACTCTCAATTGCGCATAGCTTGAGTTCGCCAGCACGGGCGGCCCAGCGGCCGGATCATAGTTCGTATCGGTACCGAAGCCGAATTCACCATCCGTGCTCAGCTGCTTGAAGAAATTGTTGTAGAAAAAAACTCCATAGTGATAGTGGGCGTAATCCCGGTTCGCACTAAGGGTGTCGTAATCGACCGGCCGCAATCTTTCGTGCCCCAAATTCCCGAACGTACCGACGCCCATTTGTCGCCGGAAAACAAATTTATAGTTCGCGTTGCTAAACCACTCTAGCCGAGTACCGCTGTGGTCCCAGTTATTGATCGTAAACAGCGACGGTCCATGCCAAAGAAGATGTTTGCCCTCCGGACGGATCCTGTACTGTACGAAGTTGCTGAATCGCCGAATGTCCGGCCGACGAAAGAATCCGGTATCAGTCTGAAAGTTTGCGGCTGTGTCCTGATAGAGCGAGTTGAACTCGAGTCGGCGCGAACTGCGCTCCAGGTATGCATAGTAAGCCGGGCCGCCTTTATGTGTTCCGTCATTGAACTTGGTGTGACTCGCCAATGCCTGCAGCGTCGCGGACCACTTTCGATTGAACTTGAGTTTCGCGTCGATTCCTCCCACGCGATTCGACCCCACCAGGCATGGATCGTCAGTACACAGAACCTCATTCGGTGCAGTATTCAACTCACGGTCTGTGTAGATCGCGCCGATGGATGATTCCTTCCCGATGTCGTAACTAACGCGTGCAACGCCGAAGTACGCCTTATGTCTATAAAGCGGATCGTAGGAGGGCACGATCTTGCCCGGTGACTTATCGTCGACAAACAGCGTACCGAGCGACCAGCGTCCAAGTTTTCCAGTGAGGCGCACGCCATACTCCGGATCCACAATGCGACGCGTGAACACTAGGTTGATCGGAGTGTCGAAGTAAGCGGAGTTCTCGAGGAAGAAGGGCCGCTTTTCGGGGAAGAATACTTCGAACCGCTGGTTCACGGTCACCTGCGGTTCATCCGATTCCACTTGCGAGAAATCAGGATTGATCGTCGCATCTAGCACCAATGCGTTCTTCAGAACGATCTTTGTATCCAGCCCCACGCGTCCTTGTAGGTCGGCACCATGGAAGTGAGCGTTACTGGGATCCCGATCGTCAAGGTCACGAAACGCGCGCAGGCTTCCATAAGGAATGAATTGCATGTTGCGCCCGTGTGAAATGTGTTCCATGCCATCGATTTCAGTTTCCTGACTCAGAAATCCTTGAGCATTGCTGGTAATCCAGGGATAAAACGAAGCTTCATTGTTTCTCTTGATGTCACGCTCGAAGAAAACGCCCCATGTCTGGTTGTCGCCAGGCGAGAACCGCAACGACCGAAACGGAATTTCGAAAAACGCTACGTACCCTTGCGGTGTGATCCGAGAAGCGGACCTCCAAACCATATCGAAGGAATAATCGGGCTCCTGGCCGTCAACCCAGATGCCGTCCTGCTGCACACCAAGCGCATTGATGAAGAAGAAAACGCCGTGCTTCTTATCGCGAAAGGTGTCTAAGACAAATCCGAACTGATCGTCCGAGTCGATGAGCTCGCGTCGCACCATCCGTGCGCGGATTTTTCGCGCGTCCTCTTCGAAGCAGAGCGCCACCACGTAGAGGTGTTTGCTCGTGTAGCCAACGTAGGCTTCCGTTCTTTGAGAAACGGGCGCGCCATCCTTTGGATCGCGCTGGTAGAAGCGGTCGATCTTGAGCATGCTGTGTTCCAGATCGGATGGCGGCTGCATGCCAAGAAAGTCGTCCAGCGTTGGCGCACGCTCGAGTTTCGGAATGCGTAAGGTCGCAAACTCTGGATGCTGAACGGAACCAGCCAGGGCTGGCGTGGTTTTCTGGGCTGTGGAAACTGCAACCAGGAAAAGAACGCCCAATGCGACCAATCCTGATCCGCGCATTTCAGGCAGATTGGACTGTCGCTTTCGTTCAGCGCGCACACGAATTAGACGAACACACATGACAATCGTTTTGGAAAGGTCATGCGCGCCAGCCAGAGCTCAGAACAGCGAGCTTTGCCGGCGGGTTGGCGTAATGTTGAAGTGCTCGTAAGCGAGTTGAGTTGCGACTCGGCCGCGAGGAGTGCGATCCAGGAAGCCAATCTGGATTAAAAATGGCTCGTAGATTTCTTCGATGGCATCCGCCTCTTCGGCTAGCGCGGCTGCCAACGTGTTCACACCCACCGGGCCGCCCTGATACTTCTCGATGATCGTTAGCAGCAGCTTGCGGTCAATCTCATCGAACCCGTGCCGGTCCACTTCGAGCATTTTTAGCGCTGCCTGTGCCGTGGGCAGATCGATCTTCCCGGCGCTGCGCACCTGCGCATAGTCGCGTACTCGCCGAAGCAGGCGGTTCGCAATGCGCGGCGTTCCTCGTGATCGACTGGCAATTTCTTTTGCTCCCGCGTCGTCGATCTGCACGCCCAGAATTTCTGCCGAGCGCTCAACGATTATGCGCAGATCCTCGTCGGTATAGAACTCAAGGCGAAGCAGGAGTCCGAAGCGCGAACGCAAAGGGGCGGATAGGAGGCCAGCTCGCGTGGTCGCGCCCACAAACGTAAAGGGCTTCACGTCCAACGTATGCGTGCGTGCCGAAGGGCCCTGCCCGATCATGATGTCGAGCTTGTAATCCTCGAGGGCCGAATACAGGATCTCTTCGAGCGCAGGCTGCAGCCGATGCACTTCATCAATAAATAAGACCTGCTTGTCGCGAAGATTGGTGAGAATCGCCGTCAGTTCGCCTTTGATCTGAAGCGTCGGCCCGGACGTCTGCTGAAAGGGAACTCCAAGTTCATTCGCAATGATGTTGGCCAGCGTAGTTTTGCCCAAGCCGGGAGGCCCATACAGCAGAACGTGGTCCAAGGCCTCGCCGCGCGAGCGCGCCGCTTCGATCGCCACCGACAAATTTTCTTTTACTTTGGCTTGACCGATGAACTCGCCCAGCTTCTGAGGCCGCAGCTTTAATTCAAACGAAGAATCGTCTTCTACCGGCGCGGCAGAAACCAGCCGATCGCGCTTGTCGCCGAGGTGAGGAGTGTTGCGCAGCGTGGCCACAATAAGGCGATAGTAAAGCGAAAGTGAGGAGGAGGCAATTGCAGATTTGATGAGCTCAGTATTCTCGATCAAAGAACAGATGCAAGTTCCTTCAAAACAGCATCTCCGTAGTCTTCATCTTTGATTGAGAACTCACCCTGGCCAGCAACTGCGTTAATGTTGAAGAATATCTCTGCTTCATCCTCGCCCTTCCCTAGGAACAGTTTCATCGCGGTCCAATCGCCTCTTGGATTTTCTGCGAATCCGCCTTGTGGAAGTCTAGACATATTTTCCCCAAGGTTTACATAGTCGAACTGTACAAAGGGCAGGCGCTTTAAGTGCGATGGGACGTTCTTTGCATGTAATGCTTTTTGAAGATCTTGGAGCAATTGGCTTGAATCAGATTCAGTGAGAGAGAAAAACTTGCCCTTTCCAAAACAGATTGGTGTGTTCTTGACGTCCTCGGACTTCGCACACTCTTGCTCAAGCTGAACACGAAATTGAGCGGTCTTACCAAAATGCTTGTGAATGCATAGCCATTCATGGTGAGTGCCTTCTGTCGAAACGTTGCGCACTTCAAACCGGACACTTTCGTCCTCTGTGGATGAAATTGGCGCTGCGACTGTTCGGCCCTGAGGTTGGCGAGCCTGCTGACAGGCCGAAGTCACGAGGACCGAAACAAGCAGCAAACATGTCAGGCCACATTTCATTGGCTAACAATTCCTAGATGGCTGAAGCCCACTTTTCCAACTTCTAGCCATCGCACCTTTCTTCCGAACCACATCGTCTCGACGTTACTGCGATAACTCTTTTCGCTAGCCGCGAAATCCCTCGTCCCCAACAAATACGCCACCGGACTCTCGCCGAATTTCGACAGTCTCTCGGCCAACCATGAACTCGGATCGAGCGGAGCAGCTAGGACTACCGGCGTTCCTTCGAAATGCGCCAGCTTCGCTCCGAAATCTTTGTGGTCTTCCAGCTTCGGCGCGTTGAGACCATACGCTTTACGAAACGTTGCGACTGCGTCATCCAGATTTTTAACTCCAATCACCACCAACGCGATCCCGGTCAGCGGACCACCTTTCACGCTCGCCGATGGTTTCACACGCAACTCACGCGGTGTCTTGTCCTGGATCATGAAAGGAAGGACCGCTCCTACACCGTTATCGCCCACCTGCGCCGTTTGCCACTCGATCGTGGTTCCGTCAGGCTTCTTGCGGCTGCCATTGTTCGGACCTTTGATCGAAATCCCGTTCTTCTTCAATCGATCGACATCGGCGGTAAGGTCGGTTGATCCAACTGCCCAAGCGCATGGCCCGGCATCCGCAACGATGAAGTTCCCCCAGTCGGATGCTGAGGCGATTTTCGGGGCATCCTTCTTTACCGGCGCAATCAACTCAAGATATGAGCCGTCATCGAATCCGATGAGCGCCATCTGTGTCACGCCATTGCCATGCGGGCCACCGTATTCGGGAGTAAGACAAAGGCTCGTAAACGAGGCTCGCAGTGCGTCGAGATCAGACCCGCAGATCGACGCGTGATCGACCTTCAAGTTCATGGTCTTATCTGCGGCGGCAGCGAGAAAGGAGAAAACTTGAACAAAGACGATGAGAAGAAAAGTCAGGCGCATAAGCGCCAGAAATCATACTCCAGCGAATTGCAATCGTAGCAACCCGAGCGGTTGGCCGAAGACCAATGACCGATGACCAACGGCTCCGAAGACGTTTTGCGGACGCCGGATGACCGGCGCCGGACGACGAAATCCTACTCCTCTTCTTCCTTCACTTCTCCGCGTTCCGCCTTCGCCTTCTCGACGATCTTGTCCTGCAGTTGTTGTGGGACGATGTCGTAGTGGTGCATTTCCATATTGAAGCTGCCACGACCTTGCGTCATCGACGTGAGGTCCGCGCCATAGGTCAGCATCTCAGCCATCGGCACTTCTGCCTTGACGATCGTGTTGCCGCCCTTGTTGTCCATGCCCTGGATGCGGCCACGACGGCTGTTCAAATCACCCATGATCGATCCGGCGAACTCGTCCGGAACAGTGATTTCTACCGACATCACTGGTTCGAGCAAAGTCGGTTTGGCAGTCTCCATCGCCTTTTTGAACGCGATGCGTCCGGCCATCTGGAAAGACAGATCGTTTGAGTCGACATCGTGATACGACCCGTCATAGAGCACTACTTTGAAGTCGACAACCGGATACCCTGCTAGATATCCGCGCGATGCCGCGTCCTTGATTCCTTTTTCGACTGCCGGAATAAAATTCTTCGGAATCGCTCCGCCGAAAATATCGTTCACGAACTCGAATTGACCACCACGCGGCAAGGGTTCCATCTTGATTTTGCAGTCGCCGTATTGACCATGGCCGCCGGTCTGCTTCTTATGACGCCCTTGCACATCGGCGCGTCCCCGGATCGTCTCTCGATACGGCACCTTCGGAGCTTTCAAGTTCACTTCCGTGTGGTACCGCTTTTTCATCTTGGAGACGACCACTTCAATATGCTGCTGGCCTGTGCCCGCGATCAGAAATTCTTTGGTTTGCCCGTCGCGGAAGAAGCGCAGCATTGCGTCCTCTTCCATTAATTTGTGGACACCCACGCCCAACTTGTCTTCATCGGCGCGTGTCTTTGGCTCAATGGCAAAGGTGATCGCCGGCTCCGGCAGTTTGACCTTCGGGTATTGGATGGATGAGGCCTTGTCTCCCAATGTGTCGCCCGTAAGCGTTTCTTTGAGCTTCGCCACCGACCCGATATCGCCCGCGTGCAATTCGGTGACGGGCACTGCCTGCTTGCCCTGCATTGCAGATATGTGGGCCAGCTTCTCTGAGCTTCCACGAGTGAAGTTCTGAATGGTCGCATCGTTCTTCAATACTCCGGAGTACACCTTGAAGTACGAGATCCTTCCTGCGAATGCGTCTGAGACGGTTTTGAATACATATAAGGATAGAGGTTCGCTATCGGCCACCTTGCGCACAGGCGGTTCGCCGTTCCCCGCCTTCACTTCGCCCTTGATTGGTTCTCGCTCCGTGGGTGCCGGAGTGTAATCCACGATGAAGTCCATCAACTCATCCACGCCGACGTTTCCCAATCCGGACGTGAACAGCACCGGAAAGATCCGGTCCTCGCGAATCGCTTCGTGCAGTGCCGGAACCAGGTCCTCTTCGGGAATGGTCCCCTTCTCGAAGAACTCTTCCATCAGCGCATCTTTGCCTTCGGCCACCAGTTCGACGAGCTTCTCGTGCGCTTCCTTGGCGACATCCATAAGATTGGCTGGGATCTCGCCCTCTTTGCCTTTGCCATTGCCGCCCAACTCATAAGTGCGCGCTTTCATACGCACAAGATCAATGATTCCGGTAAGACTCTTTTCACTTCCGATGGGAAGCTGCAGCGGCATGACGTTCCGCCCAAACGCTTTTTGAAGTGACTCCAGCACACGGTTGGCATCCGCCCGCTCGCGATCCATGCGGCTGACAACGATCATTCTCGGAAGGTTGACTTCGTCGCAGTATCCCCAAACTCGCTCAGTCACGACTTCCACTCCGGCCACGCCATCCACAACCACCAAGGCAGATTCGACCGCAGGCAACATCATTTTGGCTTCGTGCACGAACATGTTGAAGCCGGGGGTATCCAGCACATTGATCTTCGTCTTCCCCCATTCCGCAAAGGCCAGTCCCGTGGAAATCGACATCTTGCGCGCGATTTCTTCATCGTCATAATCCGTTGCTGCTGTGCCGTCGTCCACGCGTCCCAGGCGTTGCGTGGCGCCGGCTGTATAGAGCATGGCTGAAACCAGGGAGGTCTTCCCCGCATGTCCGTGGCCGACCAAGGCCAGGTTGCGGATATTCGCGCCTTCGTAAACTTTCACGGGTTCACTCCTTCGGCAAGTCAGGAAGGTGGATCGGCCCAGGAAGAAGGTAAGAGGGTACAGGCCGGTCCAATCATGCCTGCGAAACCTCCGATGCTAACACAGCCAATTTTGCCCTCTCAAGCGAGGTCGCGCCGCCTCCCGAAACACCTGGCGCCGTATCTTTCGGCCAACTTAGCCTCATCATCTTGCTTCACTTGCGCCCGTGCCCACTGTCGCCTATGCTTCTTGGCATCAGTCGGTCTGAGGATGGGGTCTCAGACTCCTTTTTTATATGCATCGCTGGACTGCCAGGCTTCTAATGCTGTTGGTGCTGGTGGGCATTCTTGCGCCCATCGGGATGGCGATGACCCCGCCACCTCCGCATGCCTGCTGCTTGCGCAAAGCACGGCAATGCCATGGAAGTTCCCCACAGCCCGCAGCGCATCACCATAACCATTCCGGACCCGGAATCAGTGCAGCCGATTGTTGTCAGCGGGACATTTGTCGACCTCTAATCAGTTCTCAGTGGGCCGTAACCAAGCTACGTTCATTTCCTGTTCCAGCTTCCGCGTCGACGCTCCAGCGCTCAGCGCGCATTTTGGTCGCTTTGGGTCATGTTGATTCGCTCACCCGCGTTCGCGCTCCCCCAATTGTCTGACCTCTCTCATTCCTGAAACTCCACCTGAGCTGGGCCGCACAAGGTGCGACTCGCCATTGTCTCGTGGCTTTTCGCAATCTTTCGTCAATGAGAAGGGCCGGCGCTTCCGGCCAGAAATTCGGATTTCATCATGCGTTCGCCTTGGTCACGCACAGGCCCGGCGGTAATCATCGCGTTGCTCGCGACCGCCGCTTGGGCCAGCATTTTCGGATCTGTTCATGGACTCATCCATGACCCACAGCATCGACCGGTCGCTGATGCGCGAGTGCTTATCCGCGCCGTTAACTCCAACTGGTCGAAAACAGTTGAAACGAACACGTCAGGCGAGTTCGTTTTCGATTCGCTCCCGCTCGGCGAATATTCGGTATCCGTTGATGTAGCTGGTTTCGAGCCGGAACAACAAAAGCTCGTGCTTACGTCCGGCCACGACGCACAGATCCATTTTTCGTTGCAGCTGGCGCAAGCCAAAGAGACCGTCGAGGTGATGGACGAGCCCGCTACGGTCAACACGCAATCATCCACAAGTTCGAGCATCGTGAGTCGTGAAGACATCTCCGAAAGCCCTGGCGCGGACCAGACGAACTCGCTCGCCATGATCGCGAACTACACTCCCAGCGCTGTGATGGTCCACGATCAACTGCACATCCGCGGTGGACACCAGGTTTCGTGGTTGCTCGACGGCGTGCCCGTTCCTAATACCAACATTGCCTCGAACGTAGGGCCGCAATTCGATCCCAAAGATATCGATTACCTCGAAGTGCAGCGTGGGGGCTACAACGCAGAATACGGCGATCGCACGTATGGTGTTTTTAACGTTGTGACGCGCTCGGGATTCGAGCGCAACCGTCAAGGCGAGCTTGTTGCCAGTTACGGGAGCTACAACAACACGAACAATCAGATCAGTCTAGGCGACCACACGGACCGATTTGCCTGGTACGGGAGCTTGTCCGGATATCGCACCGATTTCGGTCTCGAAACACCGGATCGCCGCAATCTTCACAATCAGGCTGCTGGGCTCGGAGGCTTCGGTTCTCTCATCTTTAACAAAACGCCGAACGACCAGTTGCGCCTCGTGACTTCTCTCCGCGGAGACCACTACCAGGTCCCAAATTTTCCGGAACAGCAGGATGCCGGCACTCGCGACGTAGAAAATGAGCGCGATGCATTTGCCAATTTTTCCTGGCTGCACACATTCACTCCGGGCATGGTGCTCACGGTATCGCCGTTTTATCACTTCAATCGCGCGCATTACATCGGCAGTTACGACGGCGTGCCAGACGCCGAACTACGAGTCCCAACGGACGATCGTGGCTCAAACTATTTCGGCGGAGTGGTCTCAATGGGGATCACAGGCCGTCGTCACACTTTTCGGGCGGGGGTGCAGGCCTTTGGACATCGCGACAATCAGCTCTTTGCTGTTGATTCCGGCGATGGAGCACAGATTGTACCCCCCGCCCGTCAAATCGCCTGGGGTAATGTCACGGCGCTATTCCTGGAAGACCAATTCAAGCTCACGCCCTGGCTCACGCTAAACGGCGGAATGCGATTCACTCATTTTCAAGGGGATGGCTTCCAGACCGATCCCCCATTGCGCCCAACCATTGCAGAAAATGCTGCCGATCCTCGCATCGGTGCAGCGTTGCGGATTCCCAAGCTGAATTGGGTGGCTCGCGCATTTTATGGACGCTATTACCAGGCTCCGCCACTGCTTACGATTGCAGGTCCGCTCTTGGATCAGTGCGGCGAGGATGGTTCCGAACCATGCGTCTTCGCTTCGCTGCGCGGCGAGCGCAATGAGCAACGGGAATTCGGCCTTGCGATCCCACTGAAAGGTTGGACGGTGGATATCTCGAATTTCCGGACCACCGCCAGGAATTATTTCGATCACGACGCACTTGGTAATTCCAACATTTTCTTTCCGCTGACACTGGAGCGCGCTCGCATTCGCGGATGGGAAGTGACGGCGACTTCACCTCGCATCGCACACCTCGCATCATGGCACCTCGCCTACTCGCACCAATATGCGCAGTGGAATGGCTCCATCACAGGCGGCCTCGTTGGCAACGAATCGTGTGAGCCGGCGCCTGGTGCCGGGCCGCTCTGCTTCCTCGATCACGATCAACGCAACACGCTATCGACCGGGTTCAATATGACTCTCCCTTGGCGGGTCTGGAGTGCTTTCAATGTTGGATGGGGCTCCGGCTTTCTGGATCGAGACGGTCCCGGGCATCTCCCGGCGCATACTACCTATGACATTTCAATCGGGAAAAGCTTCGGCGAGAACTGGCAAGTAAAACTGAGCGCGCTGAACCTCGCCGACAATCGCTATCTCATCGATCAAACGAACACCTTCGGCGGAACTCACTATGCGAACCCGCGTGAGGTGTCCGTGCAACTTAAGTATCGATTCCACTTCTAGGAAAGTACTCTGGCGCCGAAACAGCCGGCACATACACACAGCTTGCGACATCTATAATTCGCATGAGGTTGCCACTAATGAAGCGAATAGTTACTGCAGGTCTGTTTTTCCTGTTCTCTATTTATTATTGCTTCGCCCAATCGGCTGTGGATTTCGACGGAGTCGTCAAGTGGCAGAACTATCTCGCTACCGCGGATGTTTCAAATCTAAAAACGCTATATTCCACTGACCCGCCTGCGAAATTTATAGGCGCAGATCAACGCCCGGCACCTGACATCACCCCCGAAACCGATTTCTGGCAGAAGATGTTGTCGTCAGGGTTGTCGGACGTCTCGGTCATTACTGTTGGAGAGCAGGATCAACAGGACCTCCACGTTGTGAGCTTGCAGATCTCGATGAAGATATCGACTCCAAACGGGAGCCGCAGTCGCTACGTGATGGAGCAACAAGGCTGGCAATACCAATCCAATCGCTGGCGGATCGTAGTCGCGACGCACTCCGATGTTCTTAAGTTGGCGCCCGCATTGAAACCGAACCCGAATCTCTCCGACAAAGAAGCCGACGCTCACCTGGAGGTAAAAACTGCAATCTCGAAAGCTAACCAGAATCATCAGCGCGTAATCCTCGTGTTTGGAGGCAATTGGTGCTACGACTGTCATGTGCTCGACCAGGCCTTTCGCCAGCTTGATATTGCGTCCCTGCTCGAAAAGAGTTTCCGTGTTGTCCACGTTGACATCGGAGATGACGGCAAAAAGAACAATGATTTGGCGAAGGAGTACCAGGTCCCGATAGAGAAGGGCGTGCCAGCATTGGTGATCCTTGGGGGTGACGGACGACTTCTCTTTTCGCAGCGCAATGGTGAATGGGAATCGGCGCGATCGCTTGAGCCGGACGACATAATCTCTTTCCTGAACAAGTGGAAACCTTAGGCTCAGCTCTTCCTGCCCAGGATAGAAAGTTCTCGATTAGGCGCGGCTGTGCCCACGAAAGATAACGGCGGGCATCTGAACTATCGCATATGCCGCCACCAACATCATCAGCGGTTCGATGGGATGGCGATACTTCGGAAAGATGTAAGTCGCGTAGTACGTGAGTGGGTAAAAGACGAGCACGGCCAAAAAACAAAACCCATAAAATCTATTCACGTAGACCAGTCGGATGACCCCTGCCGCCGTCAGCAAAGAAAGCAAAATCCAAGATGTTCTAGATACTGCTGGTACTGTCCAAAAAGCAATTACGCGTTGAAGGGTCCGACTAAGGAATTCTGTCGGATGATTCCGCAGGTAGTCCGTTACCGCGGCCCGCTTCTCAGCTACGTACGCGAGTTCTCCAATCCGCTGGTATTCCCCGCTCTGCCCAAAGGGATGAGACTCGAACCCCAAATTTCCGTAATAAAGCTCGGCCGGAAAATTGCTTCGCACGAAAACCGCCGTGTGAAACACGCGGTAATTTCTCCACAGCCATGGTGTGATGGCGACCGCGATCATCAGCACAGAGACAAACGCAGGTTTTGAGAGATTCAATCCCCGCTTTTTCCCCTCGACCCAGAAAACTACGAGCAGGAAAGGTACAGGCGCCAGCAGCGCGGGATTGACCAGGCACGTGGCGCCCCAAAATAATCCCACTAGCGCCCAACGCGATAACCGCTCCGAGTTCGCCAGAGGAAGGGATATTAGAAAGCCGACTGTAAATAGCAGCGCGGAAAGACACGTGTCCCAGACCAGCAGCGGCATCACTGCTCCCGACAGGAAAAAAGCCCAGAGCCATGCCCCGAGTGCCGCCGTCGTCGTATCGAAGCACATTTCGCCCAGCCGGAAGATAACTAGAACGGTTAACGCCGCGAACATCGCATTCAGAAATGCCAGTGCATAGGCAGACTTCAGCGAAAACGGCCCGAAGATGCGGAAGATAGGGGCGACGATCAATACTGGATACGCGGGCGCCACCCATGCTGTTGGTTGGTGCACATCGTAAGGGGAACGAAAGCCTTTCCCTTCGATGAAAGCCGCTGCAATGTTTCCCGGTTCCGAGGCCGCCCAGAACTTCTCGGGCGGCATGTTGCGCAAAACCTCATCGCAAAGCCCAAATCGGAGGAGAAGCGCGAACGCGGCGATAAGAAACCTGGATCGAAACAGAAATGCCAGCTCACCAAAGCGCGTCAGGATGCTCACCCCGCCAGGAGAAGATTCCGAGGGAAGATGATTTTACAAGAACATGTTCATCAGTCTTGATGCGACATGCGCAAGCACCCGCGAACAATGTAGTTGAGCCGGAACCTCCATGCGAACTCGTTCGTCAATTCACGGTAAAACTCGCGGTGCTTGTTCCGGTACCGCTTGCGGTTGTTACCGCGACCTTGCCAGTGACTGCACCGGCCGGCACCATAGCCGTAATCTGCGTGGCCGAGTTCACCGTGAAACTGCTCGCCGCGAGGCCTCCGAAGGTAACCTTCGTCGCGCCAGTGAAGCTGGTTCCGGTTATTGTCACAGTGGTTCCAACAGTACCGCTGGTCGGTGTGAAGCTGCTGATTCCCGGACTCACTTTGAAATTCGAAGCGCTGGTAGCAGTACCTCCAGCGTTCACCACGGAAACAGGTCCCGTTGTAGCTCCTGCCGGCACCGTCGCTTTGATCCACTGACGTGACACGACAGTAAATGCGGCCCCGGTTCCGTTGAACTTTACGCTCGTAGTTCCGACGAAGTAGTCGCCATATAGATAAACAGGCTTTCCGATTGCGGCATTGGCAGGAACAAGGGAGGTGATTGATGGTTTCGGCTTCGCTAAGGTTAAAGCTGGGGAGTAAATGACACCTAGGCCGGTGCCGTTCGTTCCTCCTCCGCCTGAGGTCGCCCCATAAATCAGACCAGTCGAGGCCAGCATGATGGGATCATCAGGATTCACTCCATTTACAAAATTCAGTTCGCTCACCAGGGAGAGAGCGCCTGCGGTCGTACTTTGAAGAAGGGTTCCGTCATTAAAAGATCCCCCGCGCCAGGTTGTGGTGTAAAGATTGCCATCAGAACCGACCAGAACAGGAGTGCGCGGGCTTTGGAAGAAGGGACTGGACGTGAACACAAGGTCCGCAATCTTCGTCAGTACGCCAGCGGTCGTGATCTTGAAAATGGTGCCTGATCCGGCTGAACCTCCGGCGTACGTTGTTCCATAAAAGCTGCCATCCGGGGCAAGCGCAAGTCGAGCAAGCGGATTAGCGCCGAGTGCATAGTTGTTGTTGACGCCCGGAACGAAGGAATAGAGGATCGTGTATCCAGAACCTGTCTTCGAGATTTTAAAGACCGTCCCTCCGCCTGTTGTTCCGCCCGCGTACGTGCTGCCATAAATGTTTCCGTCTTTCCCGAATACTAAAGAGTTCGGCTGTGCTCCATCGTTGGTGATGGACCCGAACGTGTGCAGGATGGTCACCTTACCAGCGGTAGTCATCTTAAAAATCACTCCGCCAGTAACTCCGTAAAAGCTTCCATCGCTTGCCTGAATTAAGGTCGCTCCCGGATAAGCCGAGTCCGGTGTCATCACGCCACAGTTCTGCCCTGGCGGACAGAAGCTGTGCACGATCGCAAACTTGCCGGCGCTATTCACCTTGAAAACCGATCCCCAGCCGAATGCACCGCCTTCTCGTGTTGTTCCGTAGAAGTACCCGTCTTTGCCTTGAAGCAGGCCACCATTTGGATGCGCAGCGGAGGAAGAACTCGGTCCGTTTGCGCCGAAGCTGTACAAGACCGTGAAGGTTCCGGCGGGAGTCATCTTGAATACGATCCCGCACCCCGGAAGGCTGATGGGAGTTTGGCACCCGGAACTGCCTCCGTTGTACGCCGTTCCGTAGAGATTGCCATCGGCCCCTTCCATCACTTCAGCCACCGGATTCGCTCCCTTCGAATAATTGACTGGGCCGAGATTGTCCTGATCGAAAATGTGCAGGACATTCAGGTTTACCGTGGCATCCGGGTAAAACACCGGGTAGTTGTCAGTTGTGGTTTGTGCGGGAGCGTGTGCAACGAGAACTAGCGACAAGACTGCAAACAAAGATGCGTACAAAGTTCGACGAAGTAGCATCGGGCCCTCAATTGGCTTTGATTTTGAACGTGCGCTTTCTACGAATGCACTGCAGAGAAAAACTGAAGTCCTCTAAGGGGGTAGAGAGGAACTGGGGCGTTCACCTCGCACGATCCAAGGCGAGCGGGATTGTACATCACCAGGAATCAAATCGACAAAGAAATTGTGCGGTGTCGGAAACGGACAAAACGCTCAAATCCGGCTCTGGACGCGGGGTTTAGCCCACCCCTTCAAGGTTGCCGCAGGAAGGGGCGGGCAAATCATGGGCTTCAATCTGATAGCAGAACCGACAGTTTCTACTGTTGCAATTTATGCTCGTCGGGCTTTCCACGATCTGTTTGAATCGTGATCCGCATCCACGGATGGACACAGCATTGATAGTGGACGAATGTCTCATCGTGGTCCAGTTTGTGCGATGCATGTGCCCCGGGAGCAATGAATAGATTGTCATCGCTCGCCGGTTGTGGCACGAGTTGTCCGTTGACGACCTGCGCGCATTCGGGCGCTGGTTCCAGATTTCCCGTGGCTTGATTGAGAAAGTCGACAAAGCCACCGCCGAACTTCTTCACTTCGGTGAACGTGTGCAACTCGCCGCCGAGATTATCGATTTCAAGCGTTCCGTCCCGCTTCACGATCGCCTTCGTAGGTGGAGTGAAGCGCCACGCGCCCACTGATTTTTCAGTGGTTGCTTCGTTTGCAAAGCCATTGAAGGTAAGAAAGCCCGACGTGGTATCACGAACGCACGTGCCGTCGCCCACGGCCTCGTTGAATGTGGTCGGATCGCAATAATCCAGAATGTGCACGTTTAAACTTTTGGGTGGTTGTTGCGCCAAGCTTGCGATGGGAATCGCGCATATCGCAAGAAGAGTAAGAAAGATACGCATGCTCTGTGCCCCTTTCGTCTCAGCCATGGCTGGCTGGAATCGATCAACGAAAGTACAAGAGTGGGGTTTGCGCGATTGTCACAGCGCTGTCAGAAATATGTAAGCATCAGCGGACGAACACCTAAAGACAGATCAAGTAATCGGGCTTCACACGCATAATCAGACAGCTCAAGTTCAGAACGTTAGCTCTCAAATTAGTCGGCGGTTCGGCCGTATCGTACACTTGCGCCGTCATGTATACGGTGCTTCGCTTCGTTGGCCGTGCTCTTGTGTGGTTCGTTCTTTTTGGAATCACGGCATGGTCGGCGGCTGCCCTGGCTTTTGATTTCAATGCCGCGAAGCTGCGCGTACCGTTCGCGCTCTTATACTGCGCCACGATAATCGCAGTTCTCGGGGTTACACGCGGCAGTCGGCGTGGCAAGCTGATTTCGGTTGCCGGATTTTTTCTCGTGCTGTTCTGGTGGCTATCCCTGAAGCCCTCGAACCAGCGTCCCTGGCAGCCGGATGTTGCCGAGACCGCGTGGGTGGAAATCGATGGCGACCACGCCACCATTCACAATCTCCGCGATTGTGAGTACCGCACCGAAGCCGATTACACTCCGCGGTGGGAAACCCGCATTGTCGACCTCAACCAGATTCGCGGCGTCGATATATTCATCACGTACTGGGGCTCTCCCTGGATCGCGCATCCCATCGTGAGTTTCCAGTTCGGAGACAACGATCACGTCGCATTCTCGATCGAGACGCGAAAGGAAATTGGCGAGAGCTACTCCGCAATACTTGGTTTCTTCCGTCAATATGAACTGATCTACACGATCGCGGACGAGCGGGATGTTGTTCGTCTGCGGACGAACTACCGCCACAACGAGGATGTCTATCTCTATCGGACCATCGCCGGTCCCGTCTGGGCACGAACATTGTTTCTCGAATACGCACGCGGTGCGAATCGTCTTCATGAGCGTCCTGAGTGGTACAACGCCCTGACACGTAACTGCACAACGAACATCTTTAAAGAAGTGAATGCGACAGGCAAGCCGCTGGCGAATGCATCCCGCTATGATTGGCGCATTTTGCTCAACGGTAAGGGGGACGAGATGCTTTATGAAAGCGGCAACATCGTCACCAATGGTTTGCCATTTGCACAATTAAAGGAGCAGGCGCATATCAATGACGCGGCTCACGCAGCGAACGCCGATGATTTTTCTCGGGCGGTTCGTGTTGGACGAGTCGGCTTCAGAACCGCTAATTGATAACAAATGAATTCGATCGAGACTATCGCGGTGGAACGTCGTCCCGCGGTCTGGTTTTCATGAACCGCCGTACCAGCCCAAAAATCGCGAAGCAAAAAAGAAAATCGACGAGCAGGCCCAAGTCATGGCGAAACGGTACGTGGCGCAGTGGTTCGGGCAGATGGGGCATGAGTACGAAATAGATGGCATTGCCGGCGAGGACGGCGAGAAGACCGTCCCGCAGACTGTCGAGCATGCGCATATTGGCCATTAACCCGAGCCCTCCTGCTAACATCCTTTGAGATGCTCGAACCGGGCACATCCGTTCAATATGTAAAAGGAATCGGACCGCGACTGGCGGTGATCCTCGCCAATAAAGGCATTCATACCGTTGACGACCTCATCCATTATCTGCCTTTTCGGTATGAAGACCGACTAAATCCGCGCAGCGTCGCCGAACTCCGTGCCGGCGAAATGGCAACCGTGATCGCAGAGGTGCGCAACTCCGGCGTTTTCAAAACTCGACGGATGCCGATTTTCCAACTTACTGTTGGGCAAGGTGTCTCCCGGCTGAAGTGTCTCTGGTTTCACGGAACATATCTGCGCGACAAGTTTCAGCCCGGTCAATTGATCGCGCTTTACGGGAAGGTAGAAAAAGATGATCGCAGCGGAGAACTGCAGATCATCCAGCCCCAATTCGAAATCCTTGGTGAATCTGGAGACGACAATGAGGACACAGAATCCAAGGCTGCGACATCACTCGAGGTCGGAAAAATAGTTCCTATCTACGAATCAGCCGGCCAAGGCAAGCTGTCGGCCCGCTGGTTCAGGCGCGTTATTCACGGGGCTCTCGAAAATCTTCCATCCGACCTGCCTGACGCAATTCCGGCTGCAGTACGAGCCCGGATGGGTTTGATCTCTCCGCATGAAGCATTGTGGAAAGTGCACTGGCCAGATCCCGGCGAGAGCGTCGCTGATCTTCAGACCTCGCGCACTCCCGCACATATCCGGCTGATCTTCGACGAACTCTTCTTCCTCGAGCTCGGACTCGAACTGCGTCGTCGCCAGCAGAAAGCCCAGACGGGGATCTCGTTTCAGCTGGATGATCGAGTGCGGGAAGCAATCAAGAAGATCCTGCCGTTTCATCCGACCGCTGCTCAAAAGCGTGTGCTGAAGGAAATCGCAGCGGACATGCAGAAGTCTGAACCGATGCGTCGACTGCTTCAGGGAGACGTTGGATCCGGCAAGACCATCGTCGCCTTCGAAGCGGCCGTCATCGCGATTGAAAATGGCTACCAGGTCGCCCTGATGGCTCCCACGGAGATCCTTGCCCAGCAGCATTATTTCTCCGCGCGGCAGATCCTCGAGAACACTGGGTATCGGGTCGTTCTTCTTACCGGGTCGCTGGAACAGGACCGCAAACGCGAAATCCGGCGTCATATCTCACAGGGAAATGCACAGCTTGTAATAGGCACCCATGCTCTGATTGAAGGGAAAGTGGAATTCGAGAAGCTAGGGGTCGTAATCGTTGACGAACAGCACCGCTTCGGAGTTCTGCAGCGGCTGAAGTTGATGAAGAAGTCTGCCGACGATCCCGCGCAAGCAAAGAAATCATCGGGTCAAGGCACGCGCCGCACCAACGAACCCGAGCCCGATGTGCTTGTCATGACAGCCACTCCGATTCCACGCACTCTTGCCCTGACTTTGTATGGCGATCTCGATCTCTCCGTCCTCGACGAACTACCGCCCGGGCGGACTCCAATCGTGACGCGCCGCATTTCTGACGACCAGGCTCCCAAGGTCTGGGATTTTGTCCGAAAGCAAGTCGCGGCTGGCCACCAGGTTTATGTCGTTTACCCCGTCATTGAGGAGAACCAGGAAAACGAGCTGAAAGCGGCCTTGAAGATGTATCGCGAGCTCAGCAACAAAACGTTCGCCGATTTAAAAGTGGGCCTGCTTCATGGACGCCTCGAACCCGAATTAAAAGAGCAGGTCATGCGCATGTTCCAGCGCGGAGAACTCAACATTCTGGTGGCAACCACCGTAATCGAAGTCGGGGTCGATGTTCCCAACGCTACCGTGATGGTCATTGAACATGCCGAGCGTTTTGGACTTTCTCAACTCCATCAACTTCGCGGCCGCATTGGCCGGGGCGCAGCCAAGTCTTACTGCGTTCTTATGACCGGCGGCAAGGTTTCTGAAGAAGGTGAGCGGCGGCTCGACGCCATGGTGCGAACGAATGATGGTTTTCAGATCGCCGAACTCGACTTGGAATTACGTGGTCCGGGAGAGTTTTTCGGTACCCGCCAAGCCGGGCTGCCCGATTTCCGCGTGGCTAATCTGATTCGCGATCGACAACTTCTCGAAGCCGCAAAGCTCGAAGCAGCCACCGTTCTGGCAGGTCCAAGCGCCGAGATTTCCAAAGATGAGATGGAGCGCGCTGTTCGACAGATGCGCTCGCGCTGGCAGAGCACTTACGGCTTGGCAGAAGTCGGCTGAACTCTGGCTCACCTTGCGTCGATTCCCCCGTCAAAACTGAGAGGCTCTCTAAGTCTTTTGTAATGAGGAGAATCTCTGGTTCTTGCGGGCCGGAGACGCCTTTGCCTTTAACCTTTGCGCCTTTGCACAACCTGATTACTCTTGGGGGTTTTTCGCTGCAGCGGATGACCGGAAAGCGGCATCTGAAGAGATATAATGATGGGAGTTCCAACCCGGAAGTGACGTCCCTTCCTCAATTAAAGAATCCATGTCGATGAGAACTAAAGTTGCTGTTTTGGTCGCCTCGTTTGCCGTGCTTCTGTTCACGGTCGTAGGCAGTTTTGTGGGTGTGCGCGCCTCCTCGAACGATGGCGCTTATCGCCAGTTGCAGGTCTACAGTGAAGTACTCTCGCGCGTGCGCAGTGAGTACGTCGAAGATCCTAAAATTCCTACCGTGACGGAAGGCGCGCTTCACGGCTTGCTCGAGTCGTTGGACGCAAACTCCAGCTATCTCTCGCCCGAAGAATACAAACACTTCAAGCAGATCAAGGGTGCAGGCAAAGCCGGGATCGGTGCGACCGTCTCGAAGCGTTTCGGGTATGCGGCCGTCGTATCGGTGATTCCAGGTGGTCCTGCGGACAAGGCCGGCCTGGTTGGTTCCGACATCATCGAAGCGATCGAAGGACGCAGCACGCGTGATATGTCGTTGGCAGAGATCCGCACAGTACTCGTTGGCGAGCCCGGATCCACAACGACCGTTTCCGTCGTTCGTCCACGGAGAGCGGAGCCTCAGAAGATCGTCATCACCCGCGACGTGGTCAACGTGCCGGCAGCCACTGAGAAGCTTATGGCCGACAACGTTGGCTACGTAAAGGTTGACGCGCTCACCCAAGGCAAAGCCCTGGAAATCGCGAACAAGGTGAAAGCCGTTCAAAAGGACGGCGCGAAGCGCTTAGTGCTAGATCTGCGCAACGTCTCCGAGGGTGATGAATCCGAGGGCATCGCAACAGCCAACTTGTTCCTGAATCATGGAACGATCACCTACCTGCAGGGACAAAAGTATCCGCGAGAAGCTTTCAACGCCGATCCTTCGAAGGACATCACCACCCTTCCCATTGTTGTGCTGGTGAATCGTGGAACTGCCGGACCGGCTGAGATCGTCGCTTCTGCCCTGCTCGAGAATGCCCGCGCAGATATTGTGGGCGATAAGACTTTCGGCGAAGGGTCTGTTCAGAAGACGATCGACTTACCGGACGGCTCTGCCCTGATTCTTTCAGTTGCGAAGTACTATTCGCCGAGCGGCAAAGCCATCCAGGACTCTGCAGTCACTCCGAACGTTCTCGTTGCTGATGTGGACGACGACAGCGGATTGCCTGACGATGATTCCGGCGCGGCCCCCGATAACAACAATGACACTCAGAAAGCGCGTCCACAAACGGATGAGCAACTGAAGAAAGCCATCGAAGTACTGAAAGCTCGGGAAGCCAAGAGTTAAGCTTCTTCATTCTTAGTGTTCATCGCGCGCTTTCGGGCGCGCGATTTTTTTGTGAGCCGTATTTTCCATGGTGCCTCTTTTCTTCCGTTGTTATGCTGAGACTAACTTCCGATGAAACTCCTGGACTACGATGTCACGGCGCGCGGAAGGGGTGAGAAGAAGCGCGTCGGTTGGGTGCTATTCGGATTGCTCGTCCTGATCTCAGCACTTGTCGGTGCGACTGCGGGTCTCTTGCTTGTTTATTCGACGGACTTGCCCCAGGTTGACGGACTGGAGCGTTATCGGCCGAGCGCCATCACCGAGCTTTACGACAATCATGGCCGGATTATCGGCACCTTCGCTTTACAAAGGCGCGTCATTGCTTCTTACGATGATTACCCGCCCGTTCTGCGCGACGCCCTGATCTCCATCGAAGACAAAGATTTCTATCGTCATTGGGGCATCAACACTTGGCGAATTCTCGGGGCGGCCTATCGGGATATTCAGTCCGGCGGCAAGCTGCAGGGTGGCTCGACCCTCACGATGCAACTTGCCCGCAATCTCTTTCTCTCGCCAGACCGTTCTTTTCACCGCAAAGTGCAGGAAGCATTGCTCGCGGTTCAAATCGAGCGGCGTTTCACGAAACAACAAATTTTTACGCTCTATGCAAACCAGATTTTCTTAGGGCATGGTGCTTACGGATTCGAAGCAGCCTCCGAGTATTACTTCAGCAAGCCAGCTAAGCGATTAACCCTGGATGAAGCAGCCCTGCTCGCAGGTTTGCCCAAGGCGCCTCAATACTATTCGCCCGTCGTACACCCTGACCGCGCGCTGAAGCGCCGCAATCTCGTTCTGAACGCAATGTTGGAAGACGGGAAGATCACTACTCAGCAAGCGACCGAAGCGAAAGCAAGACCGGTCGTACTCAATTTGCAGCGTGATCCGAATTCAGTCGCGCCGTACTTTGTTGAAGAAGTTCGCCGCTACCTCGAAAGTAAGTACGGCAGCGATCAGGTTCACGAAGGAGGCCTGCGCGTCTACACCACCCTGGACGTTGATCTCCAGCGTGCTGCCAATCAAGCCATCCTCGATGGACTTGCCGCCTACGAACGTCGCCACGGATGGAAAGGTCACTTAGTCAATGTTCTGGCCCAAGGCGCCGTGCTCGAGAAGTATCAGAATCTCGATTGGGACGATGCGCCTGAAGTGAATGGATACATGCATGCACTCATCACGCAAGCGACCACATCCAGCGCCACCGTGCGCTTTGGCAAGTACACGGCGCAACTTACACAGGCAGATGTGGCTTGGACCCAGAAAAAACTTGGCACGATTTTGCACGCTGGTGACATCGTTTACATCAAGGTTCTCAACCTAGGAGAGAACGGAGAAGCTCGCGTTTCACTCGAACAAGATTCCGGTGCGCAGGGGGCTCTGGTCGCGCTCGATAACGGCACTGGCGAGATCAAAGCCATGGTCGGAGGTCGCGACTTCAACGAATCGAAGTTCAACCGCGCTGTACAGGCACAGCGTCAGGTTGGTTCCTCGTTTAAGCCATACGTCTATGCTGCCGCAGTTGATCAGGGCGCCTCGCCGGATGACACCATTGTCGACGCTCCAATCAGTTTTCCGGCCGGATCAACAACGTACACGCCTCACAATTACGATCAGAAGTTCGAAGGCACGATCACCCTGCGCCGCGCACTTGCTCAGTCCCGCAACATCCCCGCTTTGAAATTGGCCGATAAGATCGGCATCAAGAACGTGATCGACTACGCACGCCGCTTCGGCGTGACATCCAATATCCCCGCTTATCTGCCAATCGCCCTCGGTGCAGCCGATCTCACACTGATGGAACAGACCTCCGCATTCAGCGTCTTTCCCGACGATGGAGTTCGCATCGTGCCCCGCTACATCACGAAGGTGACCGACTACGAAGGGCGCGTTCTGGAGGAGGACTATCCCGAGGTGAAAGATGTCATCTCATCTCGCACGGCACGGGTTCTCACTTCCATGCTGCGCGAGGTCGTCTTGCATGGAACAGCCCTCGCCGCTGCGAAGATGCCTTATCCGCTAGCGGGTAAAACCGGTACCACGAACGATTTCACCGATGCCTGGTTCATCGGATTTTCCCCTGCTCTCACCACTGGGGTTTGGATCGGCTACGATGAAAAGAAATCTCTGGGCTCCAAAGAGACTGGCGGTCGCGCCGCCCTGCCTGTCTGGATGCAATTCATGAACACCGCTCTGGCAGGAAAAGACGCTGGAGAATTCGAGGCTCCGCCCATCCTATCGGCCTCCACTAGCGCTCAAAAGGTTGATACGCCAGACGTTGCCCCCGGGGATGGTGAGACCCACTGACGAATCTTGCTGTGGAACCCCTCACGTTTGTTTTGCGTATCCGTCTAACGATAGCAGTGACTGGCTGAAACTTCTGAGCCACTTGTTCAATGAGCGAGAAACTCGCCGACATCAACAAATTCAACGCCCTGGAGTCGATATGCGATCTGTAGTCTGTTTGGCCCTCATGTTGGGCCTTCTGAGTTCCGTCTTCACCTTCGCGCAAGCCCCGGCCAATCTGGAAGCCCGTCGCAAGGCTCTCAACGATCTTCTGAAAGAGCAGTGGGAATATTCCATGCGCACGAGTCCGATTTACGCGTCCGTCCTCGGCGACAAGCGGTATAACGACCAACTCGGTGACTATTCACAGAAGGCGATCGAGGAAGATCTTGCTCAAACGAAAAAGTTTCTTGAGCGGTTCGAAGCAATTGATACCACCGGATTCCCCGAACAGGAATCACTCAACAAAACGTTGATGGTTCGCGATCTGAAAGACAACCTGGTCGGCGCAAAGTTCAAACCGTGGGAAATGCCGGTCACACAGTTCGGTGGTCTTCACATTCAACTTCCACAACTGGTGAGTGTGCTTGCCTTCACGAATGTGAAGGATTACGAAGACTACATTGCGCGATTGAAGCAAGTGCCGCGCGTTTTCGACGAGACGACCATTCAGATGCGAAAAGGTATGGCCGAAGGGCTTATGCCCCCGCGCATGCTGCTTGAGAAAGTCGTGACGCAATCAGACAAGCTCGCATCGCAAAAGGCTGAAGAAAGCCCGTTCGCGCAACCTTTCAAAAAGTTTCCTGAGGGAATCACCGAGGCTGACCAGAAGCGTTTGCGTGACGCTGGGCTCGCTGCCATCCAGGATTCGGTTTTGCCTACATATGTGAAATTCACGAAGTTTGTGAAAGACGAATACGCACCAAAAGGCCGCACCGAGCCCGGAGTTTGGGCCCTTCCTGACGGTGCGGAACGCTACGCCTACCTCGTTCGGCAAAACACCACTACGACCCTGTCACCGGAAGAGATTCACCAGATCGGCTTGCAACAAGTGCAAGAAATCGAAGCACGGATGCTGAAAGTCGCCAATCAGCTCGGCTACAAAGATTTGAAAAGCTTCAACGCCGCGATTCAAAAAGATCCCAAGCTTCACTTCCGCTCTCGCCAGGAAATCATCGATCTCTACAAGAAAGATACAGATCAGATGTACACGAAGTTGCCGAACCTCTTCGGCCGTCTTCCGAAGGCGAAAGTTGAAATCATGCCGATCGAAGAGTTCCGTGAGAAAGAATCGGCCACTCACTACATCCAGCCGGCGCTCGATGGATCGCGCCCGGGACACGTAATGGTCAACACCAGCGACTTTCAGAACCGCACGATGCTGAGCGTTGAGACCACTGCCTATCACGAGGGCGTCCCCGGACACCACATGCAGATCGCAATCGCGCAGGAATTGCCACAGCTCCCGCCCTTCCGACAGAACGAGTATTACAACGCATACACAGAAGGCTGGGCTCTCTATTCGGAACGGCTTGGGGAGGAAGTAGGTTTCTTCCAGGACCCATACAGCTACTATGGCCACCTGCAAGACGACATGTTGCGTGCGATCCGTCTCGTCGTCGACACAGGTTTTCACTACAAGCGATGGACTCGTCAGCAAGTCGTAGACTTCTTCCACCAACACTCAACCATCGACGAACCAGAAGTGCAGAGCGAAACGGACCGTTACATCGCGATCCCCGGACAAGCTCTTGGCTACAAAATCGGCCAGCTTGAAATCCTGAAGCTGCGTGAATACGCAAAAAATCAGCTCGGCAGCAAATTCGACCTTCGAGCGTTCCACGATGAATTGCTTGGAGCCGGTGCCTTGCCGATGGATGTTCTCAGCGACCGCGTTCATGCCTGGGTCGGAAGCGAAAAAGCAAGCGCGGGTGGCTCGACAGGCACCGTGGCGCACTGACCTTATCGTTTTGTAAAAAAGCCAGGGCCGTGGCCTCTTCAGCCAGCGCGCCCTGGCTTTGTTTTTGTCTGTTGAGATCGCTGTCGTATGATGCGTTAAGGATGTCAGAGTCCGACGAAGTCGAGTTTCAAAACCTGATCACGGTTCGAAAGTTTCGCGATCTTCCCGAGGCCCTACTGGCAAAAGGCAGCCTGGATTCTGCCGGCATCGAATCATTCCTCGGTGACGAAAACATAGTGCGCCTTGACTGGTTCATCTCCAACCTTGTTGGTGGTATTAAACTTCGTGTCCGTCCCGAAGATCTCGAAGCCGCAGAAGAAATCTTGAGCCAGCCAATTCCCGAGGAACTCGATGTGGACGGAGTCGGTGAGTACACTCAGCCGCGCTGTCCGAAATGCCAATCGCTGGATGTTAGCTTCGAAGAATTGAACAAACTTGTGGCATACGGGTCCGCATACCTCAATGTGCCGATTCCCTTACACGACAACGGTTGGAAGTGCCATAGCTGCGGACACCAATGGGATGAACAGCAGGAGCCATCTGCATGAAGCAGGTTGTCCGCCTCGTTCTCATGGGCCTTGTCCTGGTGACCGTTGCACTCATATCTGCGCTAACTGCAATGCGTATCGCCATTCACGGAAGCGAAGTTGAAATCCCTAAGCTTGTCGGAATGGCGCCACAGGACGCGGAGCGTGCCTCAGCCGCTCTCGGACTTCAGCTTGTCATCGAGCGGCAATATTACAGTCCGGAAATCGCCGAGGGCCGAATCATGTCTCAAATTCCGCCTTCAGGCGTGAAGGTCCGTCGCGGATGGCAGGTACGGGTCGCCCAGAGTCTCGGACCTCAACGAGTCTCGATTCCGGATGTCGTTGGCCAGAGTGAACGGGCAGCGGAACTCACAATTCGCCGACGCGGCCTTGAAGTCGAATCGCTCGCGCAAGTTGATTTTCCAGAAGTGCCGTCCGATCGCGTCCTGGCACAAAATCCCCAGGCCAACGCGTCAGGCGTGGCTGCCCCGAAGATGAATCTGTTGGTTTCTACTCTTTCCGAAGCGCAAAGCTTCATAATGCCGAACTTCGTTGGACAGCCACTCGGCAATATCACATCTTCCTTGCAAGACGCCGGTATGCGTCTCGGCGACGTCAGCGTTGCATTACCTGCTGCTAATCCGAATTCTCCCGTGCTGCCCACCCCGATCGCTACCTCTCCGCAAGCGACTCCAGCGAGCATCATCGTTTCGCAAAATCCTGCGCCCGGCCAAAAGGTACGAGCTGGCACTGTCGTCACCTTCGAGGTTCAGTAGCAAATAGTTAGCGGCGCTCAAGAATGGCCGCGAAAAATCCATCACACGGATGAACCCCAGGTATTGTGCGTAGATAATCGCCGCTGATCAGCGAATCGAGATCGCCCCAACTCAGCTCGCCGGCATCCCTTAAACTTGCGAGTTCTTCCCGGCAGCTTGCGACTTGGAATCCGGTCGCTTTACTTAAGACCTTCTCTACCACTGCTTCGTTTTCCTCTGGCTCGAGAGAACAACTCGCATACACAAGCTTGCCGGCAGATTCCACGCGCTCGAGCACTGACTGCAGAATGGCAACCTGCCGATCCGCCAAATCCTCGAGATCGTTTGCTTTCAGCCGCCATTTGATCTCAGGGTTCCGGGCCAATGTTCCTGTACCGCTGCATGGAACATCGACGAGCACGCGATCGAATTCGCTGGTAAAAGGAAGTTGTCGCGCATCCGCAGCGATCACTCGAACATTCTCTGCGCCGGCAAGTCTTTGAAGCAGCGCTGCGCGGTGCGGATGTAATTCGGTGGCGAACACGCGTGATTTCGGGTTCCGTTCCGCAATCGATCGGGTTTTTCCACCTGGCGCTGCGCAGCAATCAAGGATCGTCTGCCCTGTACCAACCAGCAAAGCAACGAGCTGCGACGCTTCATCCTGCACGCTGATGCGTCGTTCTCTAAACGCCCGAGTCTTCGTCACATCTCCGCTGCGAACTCGACGGGCATGGTTCAGTAAGGCTCCCGGCTGAAGTTCCACACCTTCACGAATAAGTTCCTCTTCGGCCGCGTTGTCGTGAAAGTGGATCGCCGCCACGGGTGTGCTTTGATTGTGAGCGCAAATCCTTCGAGTCTGGTCCAATCCATAGCTGGCCGTCCATCGTTCTACAAGCCACATCGGATGAGCAGAAACACTTGCGAGCGTAGCCGCATCGTCCGCATCTTCAACCACCGATGAGTGACGCTCCACCGGGACCTTTCTCAAAACTGCATTCACAAAGGGCACCGCCGATCTTTTGCGCGCGCGTTTGACCAACTCCACACTCTCAAAAATTGCCGCGTGTGCTGGAATGCGTTCCAGGTACTGAATCTGAAAAACTCCCATGCGCAACGCTGTCAGCACCTCGGCATCCATCTGCGCCAGCTTTTTAGAGGAAGCACGCCGCACCGTCTCGTCGATGGTTGATCGCCAGCGCAAAACACCAAGCGTGATCTGGGTCGCGAGCCCATGATCCAACGAGGATAGATCTTGGTACTTTCTCGCATGCAGCATCTCTGAGGCGTAACCATCCTCTTTTTCAACGCGCATCAGGATGTCGAAAGCCGCTGCGCGGGCTGGCGAGATTTTCGGGTTGGAAGTCTGGGTTTTCAAACAGGACCACAGCCAGTCATCAATGAATCAGCGGCCTAGAGATTCCCCACTTGAAGGGCGGTAACCATGAATAAAATCCGACACGCTCATGCGCTTCTTGCCTTCAGGCTGAACTTCGATGATTTCCAAAGCCGTGCGTGCGCCACTGTGCACATATAAGCGACCGGGCCGCACTCCAAGCGTTCCCGGATTACTCATCTCCGAAATTGTTTCTTCCGCCACGCGCGCTTGCGTTATTTTCATCCCTTTGCCGCGAAATACAGTGGTTGCACCCGGCCACGGTTGGAAACCGCGCAAGCGGTCGACAATCTCTTTTGCGCTTCGTGTGAAATCAACAATCCCATCTTCTTTCTTCAAAATTGGCGCCAAAGAAGCATCTGCATGATTCTGCGCGCGGGGCGTAATTGCGCCCTCAATCAGGCCGCCAAGAGTCTCGACCATCAGATCTGCGCCTTGATTCGCCAGTTTAGGGCCAAGCGTTTCAGCGGTATCTTTTTCTTCGATTGCAACCTGCTTTTGTAAAAGGATGTCGCCTGTATCGAGTCCCGCATCGATTCGCATCGTCGTAACGCCCGTTGTTGTTTCACCTCTAGCGATGGCCCACTGGATCGGCGCTGCGCCTCTATACTTCGGCAGCAGCGATGCATGCAGATTGATATTTCCAAACTGAGGTAAATCGATCATCCATTGCGGAATGATGCGCCCGTAGCCGACCACGATGATCGCGTCCGGAGCCAACCGCGTGAGCGCTTCGCGCAGCTCGACATTGTTCTTGATCGTCTCTGGTTGCTGTATGGGAATGCCGAGTTGTTGGGCTGCCTCTTTAACTGGTGACGGCGTGATCTCCATCCCACGCCCGCGCGCCTTGTCCGGCTGCGTGAGCACGAAAGCGATGCGGTGTCCCATCTCTGCTAGCTTCTCGAGCGTTGGGACAGCAAAGCGCGGAGTTCCGGCAAACACCAGCTTGAGCTTCGCACTCATACTGGTACTCCAGTCTTGTTTACCACTCTCCGGCCTTTACCAGCTTCTTGATCTTACGCTTGATGAGGTCGCGCTTCAGTGCGCTGATGTGGCTGATATAGAGCTTCCCATTCAGATGGTCTGTCTCATGTAGAAATGCGCGTGCGAGTAGATCTTCGCCGGTGTGTTCGTACCACTTGCCATTGACGTCCTGTGCGCGCACAGTGACTCGCTTCCCGCGGCTGACCTGCTCACGGAACTCTGGGATCGACAGACAGCCCTCACTTCCCGTCTGACGCCCTTCTACATGAATGATCTCTGGGTTGGCCAATACCAGCTTCGCTTCCGGATCTTCCTTGAAGGTGACATCGATCACTGCGAGTCGTTTCGAGATGCCAATCTGTGGTGCTGCCAGCCCCACTCCATGCGCGGCGTACATGGACTCAAACATATCTTCAACGAGCTTCTTCAATTCTCCGTCGAAGTCTGTGACAGGAGCGGCCGGCTTTTCCAACACCGGGTTTCCGTATTTCACGATCGGATAAATCATTCGTCTCGGCAGGCCTTCTTAGTAATTCTTGAGTTGCTCAAGGTAACCGCGGTGGTTGCGTAGAGTCTCCGCTAAGGAATCCCCGCCGAACTTCTCCAGCGCACACCGTGCCAGCGTGAGAGCCACCATCGCCTCGGCTGCAACTCCTGCTGCAGGAACCACGCAGACATCGGAACGCTCGTAAGCAGCCTTTACCGGTTCGCGTGTTTCAAAGTCAACGGATTGAAGCGGCCTTCGCAGCGTCGAAATAGGTTTTAGATAACCTCGCACGCGAATCTCTTCACCGTTCGAAACACCGCCTTCGATACCGCCCGCATTGTTGTGCACCCGCGTGAATCCCGCAAATCCAGCGGATTTTTGATAACCGATTTCGTCGTGAACATTCGAACCTCGCGACGTGGCAGCCAGGATCCCGCTTCCAATCTCCACTGCCTTTACAGCTTGCAGCGACATAACCGCTGCGGCAAGCATCCCGTCGAGCCGTTCGTCCCATTGCGCATAACTTCCCAATCCCGGCGGGACATGATGGGCCACCACTTCGAAAACACCACCCACTGTGTCTCCCGTCCTCAGCACTTGGTCTACTTCTTCCTTCATGCGCTGCTCAACGGAAGCGTCCGCACAGTTCAGCAGGATTTCTCCTCGCTCGGCCAGTGCTCGAATCTCGTCCCAGGGAACTTCCTTTTCAACGCCTGCGCTCCCCACCGCCACAACATGACTCAAAATCTCGATTCCCAACGCCCGAAGAAAGAGTTTTGCGATGGCTCCGATTGCAACTCGCGCGGCAGATTCTCGTGCTGAAGAACGCTCCAGCACGTATCTTGCTTCGGAAAAATTGAATTTCAGTGCACCCGCTAAATCCGCATGTCCGGGCCGCGGGGAAGCAACGCGTTTGTGTTTTTGCGCGTCACCACTCTCAACCGGCAGCGATTCCTTCCAGTTCTCCCAATCCTTGTTCTGCAGCAAAACAGCGATAGGCGATCCGATCGTTTTTCCGTGCCGGACCCCGGACAAAATATGTGCCTGGTCGGTTTCGATCTTCATCCGGCCACCGCGTCCGTAGCCCTGCTGCCGACGCCACAACTCGCGATTCAAGAACTCCGGGTCAACCTGTACACCAGCCGGCAGCCCTGATAGAAATGCGACCAAAGCCTCGCCGTGGGACTCGCCCGAAGTGAAGTAGCGCAACATAAACTTGGGATTGTAATTGATTCAATGAATTTGGCCCCAATCCGCCGATCGGAGCTGCCTTTGTTCTACCTAACTGCATCAATCTAATGAATCCGAATCAAGATTCGCGCTGCAAACCTGTAAAGTCCGCAAAAAAATCGTTTTAAGGGTGGCAGAATTCGGTGAAAAACCGTTAAAATTGAAAACAATTTTCAACGAATGTCTGTCTTGTAGCGCCGCGCTCGTCACGCATAAGGTTTTCTGTTTCGTTCTGGCCGCGGAGGATGCGTTTTGATTCAAGAAACTTCCCCAATCCTCACAGCAGGACGCGCCCCGATCCGTTGTGTCATCGCCGACGACCACGCACTCCTTCGGCATGGAGTGAATCGTTTGTTGCAAGACGAGTCTGATTTTGAAGTCGTCGCCGAGGCCTGCAATGCGACCGACGCGTTGAAACTGGTGCTTGAGCATCGTCCCGATCTCATTCTTATGGATATCGGCATGCCGGGTCCCTCTTCGTTCGAAGTGGCCCGCATTATTGAACAAAAATGTCCGCAGACCCGTGTCGTGTTCCTAACCATGCATGAGGATCAGGAATACGTTATGCAGGGCATTCAGGCCGGTGCTGCCGGCTATCTCCTGAAAGATACTCCCGCCCAACAATTGGTCTCATACTTGCGTGAAGTTCGTTCCGGAGGACGGTGTGTCAGTCCCGAGCTTTTGAGTTCATGGACCGGTGCATCGCACTCGCATACTGCCTCTCGGGCCAACCGGCTCACCCCACGCGAACGCGAGATCATGAAGCTGCTGGCGGAAGGCAACACGGCCCGCAAGGTTGCATCATTATTAGGACTTAGCATCAAGACCGTCGAGGCGCATAAGTTCAACCTCATGCGCAAACTCGACATTCACAATAAGGCCCAGTTGGTCGCACGGGCCATCCAGAAAAAAATTGTGAATTTTCCGGTCGCGATGTAATTGAAGTCAGTTCAATCTACGGCGAGCGCGGCAAGTTCAGCCATGCTCTTGACTTCGAGGTCAGGTGTGCCTGCCGCCGCGCGTGCCGCTCCCGCATTAGGACGTGGTGAAGGTCGATTCACCCACACAGTTTTCATTCCCAGCGAGCGCGCCGGCAGGACATCATGAAAAACGCTCTGCCCGGCATGCAGCACTTGCTGCACGGGCAAACGCAATTTTTCAAGAGCAAGTTTGAAATTGTTAATCGACGGCTTGTAGCTGCGCGCTTGTTCTGCCGTGACCACTCCATCGAAATCAATTCCTAGATGCTTGCGGGTGGCGGCAAATAAATCATCATCAATATTCGAAATAATGAACAACCGATATCGTTCTGCGAGTCTCTTTAGCGCTGCCACCGTATCCGGAAATGGTTTCCACCGAGGAACGGATTCCGCCAGTGAATCGATTTCTTCATCCGAGGGCGTAAATTTCAATCGCTGCCCGTACGACTGAACGACCGAACGAAGTACATCTCGATAGCGTCGATATTCTCCCTGCTGCGCTGTGCCCTCGAATTCCGCGTACAACTCCAGCAACCGTTCATCAGAGATGTTTCGGTCGTGAGCTGCCAGGACGGGTCGCAACGCCCCAAAGATCCCGCTCTCCCAATCGACCAGTGTTCCGTAGCAATCAAATGTGATGGCACGAAATTGCGTAAAGTCCAGCATCTCTCCTCCATCAAAAATCTGGCAAAAAAGAAACCCGGGGATGTACCCCGGGTCCCCATAACAATGGCAGGAACCTCTATTTCAGTTCCAGTGGTGCATCAAGTTTGAAGCTGACAGCCGACTCCGCCGGCAACACGATGTCTTTGTTGCCAGTGAAAGCTGCTCCCGCTGTGCCCGCTCCACCTCCAGCAAGGGCTCCGATTGCTGCACCTTTACCGCCGCCAGCCAGTCCACCGATCAGTGCGCCAACGGCTGCTCCACCTCCAGCCAGGACAGCAGTCCGTTTACCTTTTCCCTTCGCTGATTGCACGATCGCGGAAGTTTGAATGGAATGAGCTTTGCCGCCGACTTCAATCGAATTGAGTTTGAGCGACAAGACGGCTCCGCCCTTGAAACGCCCAAGCGGCTTCGCATCCGAAACAACTCCCGAAGCCCTGGCGCCTGCCGGAATTGCCGTGTTGCCGTCCACCGTGATCGCAGACGTAGTCGTGCCCGTGAAGGGCTGTCCACTCTCGCTTATCTTGGATCCGACAGCTTGATCCAGACGGATCGTCATCACCGTGCCCGTGGGCACTACGACAGCCATGGCTTTCGGAGCTTCTTTCCCGGGCTCTATTTTCGGAGCCGGTGGCTTTGCAGTTGTTTGTCCCCCGGCGGCCGGCCCTGGTGAAGTCGTCGTCGCATTACTTTCTGGGGATTGCTGCTGTTGGTCCGTGGCAGTGTTGTCAGGATTTGCGGGCGGTGGTTGTTTGTTGCATCCTGCCAAAACCGTCGCGAGCGCGAAAAAGAGGGTGAGTGTTAACACGCGTAACCGCATGATTTCCTCCGTCCCGGAAAATGTATCGAAACTATCCAAGATGCGCAATCCGACCACCTACGCTTTCTGACTTCTGAACGTCCATCGCTTATGACCACTTTTCGCCACAGTCAAAATCTCATTCGACGAATCGAGCCATTGGCAATGAATTCAACCGCAAGTTTCGTATAGCACTCGCTCAAGTTATCGCGCACAATACGACTCCGCTCACGCAACTCTGGCTTGGCGGTCTAAGTGAAGAAAAGCGCAATCCAGGAGACGACTATGCATGCAACTGACTCTGCCGCTGCCGCGGGTCAAATCTACCGCGAGAGGTTATACAAACTGGTCGGAGATCAGGACCCACTCAATGTACTCGCGCAAACTGCCTCCAAACTGGACGCAATCGTCACCTCTCATTCGGCAGCTACCTTGCGCGCACGGCCTTTCGAAGGCAAGTGGACTCCGAACGAAATCATCGGCCATCTTACCGACAGCGAGTGGGTGTACGGATATCGCTACCGGCTCATCTTCTCGCAACACAACCCTGTCATCCTCGGTACAGAGCAGGAAGCCTGGGTCTCTGCTCAGCGCCACAATGAACGCGAGCCATCGGAACTTGTCCAGCTGTTTCGGGCATTACGCCAATTCAATCTGGACACATGGAAGAGGGCGACGGCAGCCGATCTCGCTCGAACGGGTCAGCACAACGAGCGCGGTCCCGAGTCTCTCGGTGAAATGCTACGAATGCTCGCCGGACACGATTTATCGCACCTGAACCAGATCACCCGATACATCGATGCGATTCCAGCGCAGGCATAAACCTCGAAAGGAAGCAGCGATGGCCGCCCTCGCGGTAATCGGCAACACTAAGGTTCAAGCGCTGCGTTTCAAACGGGAAATCTTACTGATTGCACTAATGAGCGCTTCGAGTTCCGCTGCATTCGCCTGGCTTACAGGTAGCTCCGTCAAACGCTTGGAGATGGCGTGTTCTGCAGCCGCAATTTTCTCAGGCACTCGCGGAGAATCCATTTCTAACATCGCGTGAACGAAAACTTGCTGCCAGGGCGAGCCGTAGGGTGGAGTATTCACGGTGAGGTATGGCGCAAAGACCTCCTTCCGATGGCCTGTCGTGCCGAAGCAGCAGACGCTCGGAAGGAAGCTTTGCAGAGTGACTTGTAACGCTTTTCCTGGTCCAAATGGAATCAGTGAAATCCTGTAGGAAGGAAGACTCATGATCAGGCAGGCATGCTATCCTTCCCCGCGTGTCGCCTGCCGATTCCCTTTCGAACCAGGGGCCCCGTCACACTGCACTCGTCCGTATCACGCACTGGATCACAGTCCTCTCCTTTGCTGCCCTGCTCGTCACCGGAATCGAGCTAATCATTTCTCATCCTCGCTTCTACTGGGGCGAAGTGGGCCATTCGCAGATGTCTCCCCTCTTTCGAATTCCAATTCCGTCTTCACGATCCACAGTTCCTAGTGGATACGGCTACGTTCTTCCCGACCAAAATGGTTGGAGCCGCTATCTTCACTTCGAAGCTGCTTGGGCGTTACTAATAACCGGACTGGTTTACCTCGTGTTCGGTCTTCGCACACGTCACTTTCGGAAGAATCTCTTTCCAGCTCCCCCTGATCGGACCTGGTCCGCAGTCGCTCGCGTAATCGCGAAACACCTCCGCCTTGCACCACCCGACGAAGCCGAAGCCCGTACATACAACGTGCTCCAACGCGTCACATACCTGTTCGTCGTCTTTGTTCTCTTCCCACTTGTGATTTGGACAGGCCTGGCGATGTCGCCATCCTTCAATTCCTCTTTTCCCTGGGCCGTGAACGTGCTCGGAGGCAGGCAGTCCGCCCGTACTCTTCATTTCTTGATCTCGTTATCTCTCGTGGTTTTTTTGTTTATCCACGTCGCGATGATTGTTCTTACGGGATTCGCAACACGCATGCGCGAAATGATCATCGGCGCCGATCCAGTCTCCCAGGAGGGAACGTGAACAAGATCTCACGTCGCAAATTTGTGACGGCTGGTATCGCCACCGCCGCGGGAGTTTCAGGTCTGGCCGTAGCCTCAAAATTGGCACAGCGATACGGACTCGTTCCGCCCGATAGTCGCGGAATTTTCGGCCCCGGTGAAACTCTCAGCTATGCAGCTCACCGACTATTCAGCAGGAATTCTCTTGCTCGCGAGTTCCCGCGCAGCATGATTTCAAAGGTTCCCTTCGCTAATGCCACCGATCCGCCCGATGATGAATTCAAACGCCTTCAAAGTGGCGGCTTCGCGGACTGGCGCCTTTCCGTCGAGGGCATGGTCGCGCATCCCGTCTCGCTTTCGCTCTCCGATCTGAAAACTTTTCCCGTGCGCAGCCAAATCACCGAAGTGGTCTGCGAAGAAGGATGGTCTTACGTTGCCGAGTGGATCGGAACGCCATTGCATGAAGTGCTGAAGGCTTCCGGTGTCCTGCCCCAGGCTCGCTATCTCGTCTATTTCTCAATCCAACCCGACTGGTGGGATAGCATCGACATCGATGATGCGCTCCATCCGCAGACTTTGCTGACCTATGCGATGAATGACGGTGACCTTCCCGTGTCATTCGGCGGACCGCTTCGCCTGCGAGTGCCTCGGCAACTCGGCTACAAGAGCGTCAAGTTTGTGACGCGGCTGGTGGTAACCGACTCAGCAAAGGGTTATGTTGGGGCAATCGATCCCAAGTCACCGAACTACGGTTATTCCTGGTACGCAGGAATTTGAATAGAGTTCGCGCAACCATCGTCGACCGATGAGCCAAGCCCAGCCTCAAAGAGCCACCATCATCGCTGTGCTTGTCAGGCCGAAAGCTTCGGACGATTGGGAAAATCTTCGCACCGCAGTTATTAGCCTCTCTGATGAGGATCCAGTCATGACTGTTGCGGAGAAACTTAGCGCGGGACACATCGTCATCGGCGGGGTGAATGAACTGCATCTGAACATCATTTGCGACAGCCTAGAGCGAGAATTCAAAGTCCCTTTGGATGTCGAGCCGCCTCAAGTTCTTTATTGGGAAACTATAACCAGGCATTCCGAGGCGGAGGGGAAATACATACGACAACTAGGCGGTCAGGGACACTACGCGCACGTGAAACTCAGCTTGGATCCCGGAGATCAAGGAAGCGGCTATCAGTTTAGCAACGAGACTTCGGAAGATGCTGTCCCACACCGTTTCATCGAGTCCATTCAAGCGGGCATTGGCGAGACGATGAGGGCCGGTGTCGGCTCAGCGAACGAAATCGTAGACATCAAGGCAGTCCTCCGGCATGGTAGCTATCATCTCCAGGACTCGAACGAAATCGCTTTCAAGGCTGCCGCCGTTATGGCATTTACCGACGCCTTTCGTGAAGCAAGCCCGGTTACATTAGAACCATTCATGTCAGTCGAGATCTCCATACAGGAGGACTTCGTAGGCATGCTCCTAGCTGACTTGAATCTGCGACGCGCATGCGTTAAAGAGATGGACGCTCACCCCAGTTCTGTAGTGATTCACGCGGAAGCGCCGCTCAATGAGTTGATTGGTTATTACTCGCACTTGCGGATGATTACTCAAGGCAAAGCTTCTTCCGACATACAGTTTCTCCGCTATGAACCATTTGCCGATGGGTCTTCTGGGTCGGATGATATGGGCGTTCCCGCAAACAATCCTCGATATCCTATCGGAAAGAGCGCTTCCGCCATCGCCAACCCCGAATCAGTCGACGATTAGTTATTACGCATCATCAGTTCTTCCAATATCTTTAGCACTCGCCTTCGTGACGCCCATCACTTCAGGCTCCCCCTTCCGACGCTACGCTGCCTCTACGAAAAGGAATCATTCTTTTCGATACCGGGGAAAGCCGGAGAGTTAGTGCGCTTCGGGGGAAGGACCACTGATTTTTCCGGCTTCGGTCTATTTCGCGGAACTTCGTCCACTCACAACACGTCGATCAGGATCAATGTCAGGTCATCCTGCTGCGCCATGTTCGACGGTTGCCAAGCCCGTATCTCGGTCTGCAGAAACTGGGCAAGTTCAGACGCTCGCCGGCCTTCAGTGTCACGCATGATCTGTTCCAGTCGGCGCTCTCCAAACTGCTGCCCTGCCTGGTTTTCGGGTTCAGTAATTCCATCTGTGTAAAGAAGGTAACGATCGCCAGCAACCAATGGGAAACTACACACCGGATACTCCGATGCAGCGTTAATCCCGAAAAGCAGGCCATTGCTCTCCACCCGAGAAAACGTGCTATCAGTTCTCCGCCAACGAATTAATGGTGGATGCCCGGCAGCTGAGTAAGTTGCTGTCCGCGACGTCATATCGATCCAAAGGTAAGCCGCTGAAACAAGTTGGCCTCGCGCGTTTGTGTTGAGAACGTTTCCTAAGCTCTGCAGGAGTTGTGCCGGATTGCTCGCACAACCGTTCGCCGTTTGTGTCGCAACCTTGATCATCGATGCGATCAATGCTGCCGGCACCCCATGTCCACTCACGTCGGCAATAAGAAAGCCGGCGTGGCGCTCGTCCCCAATGATGAACTCATAAAAATCACCTGCTACTGCGCTCATCGGCTGATAGACCGCAGCAATATCGAGGCCAGCTATCCTCGGTGTTTGCTCCGGAAGAATCGAGAATTGCAGTTGCCGGGCGATGGTGAGCTCATCATCCAGTGCAAGTAGTCGGCGCTCATCTCTGAGCATGATGTCCATTCCCGTATAACCAATCGCAAGCAAAAAGATCGCGAAGCCCACGGTGTTGTAAATGCGGGGCACGTTCACTTGGAATGGCCGCACGACATTCACGAAAAGAGCTTGCGCCGCGAAAAGGAACGTACCCAGTGTGAGCACTCGATGTTGCGCCACGACCAGGAATCGTCGTGACAAGGCTGGGATTGAGAGCGTCAATATCAATGTCACGAGAAGCACAATGACGAGCGCTTCGTTAAACACAAGAAGCGAATCCTGAGATCGGGACACCACGAACAGCACCATGGCTAATACGGCGAGTGCCAGATTCACCGCCAGAAAAACTTGAAGCAGCCGGTGCATCAATCCCAGCGTCAGTTCCAGGAAAGTCAAAGTCGCCACCACGATCATGGAATACGCAAACAGCACCAGGACGGATTCGCGAGCGGCTTGTATCGCAGAAGGCAAACTCCGGACGACAGGATCCGATTGGAGCAGCTCTTGGATACCGTACATCCCGCTCCAGATTCCAAGCCACAACAGGAGCTTCGCGCTGCTTCTCGGACGAATGGCCGCAATCGAAAGCGCGATGAGACCGATGAATAGAAAAAAGGTGCTTGCGACGATATTTAGCACTTCGCCGCGAAGCAGCGACGCGAGTTGAGCTTCAACCGTCACAGGACTTCATCGCTACCCTAACGAACTTGCATTTCTCGCGCAGTGATCCCCAACACTAAAGCCGGTAATGGTAGTGACTCGCAGGCTCCATCTAGAAATCATTGTGATTTACTGTTCTGAAAGGGAGGGGATTCCACACGCGTCCGAAGCACCCAAAATGGTCTGCACTCAATCGTCGCTAACAACACTTACTACTTACCGGCGAATCAGGCCAACGATGACGCCAAAGTGCGGGAGCTAGTCAGGGAACTTCAGTTCGCCATACGGTCGCACATCCAACACACGAGTAATGGCGGCTCATGCGGTGAGGCGCTCTTTCCCCAGATCAACCGGATTCGTACGAGGAAACCCAGAGCGGATCCAGCTTGCCATGCGCCCACAGAGACCTTCCAGACAACTCCCTTCGGGCAGATGACCGCAACTCAATTTGAATGAATCCGTGAAGCGCAACTAAGTCGGAAGAACTTCCCCATCAATTTCAAAAGGGTCTATTAAGAATTCTGACCTTCAGGGTGCCGGCCGTCATTGGGGGGCAGCGCCTAGAACATGCCACTCCAAGTGCTTAATCCTTAACACGCACAGCGCCTGCCATTTTGGACAAAACAGTAAGGCGGAATCGTGGGATGTGATCGGCTCGTCCTCGAAGATGCCGACCAGTTCGAAGGAGAGGAACCCATGTTCGCGAATTAAACGGGCATTCTTCTGGGCACGCATGACATTTCGGGATGTCTAAGGGTATCAATCGGTTCACCTAGCAGAAGCGTCAACATACGCCAAATCGCACTCGCCCCGATGCCGCCCAGACGGGTCCTCAAACTCTGGGAACGCCTCCTTAAGTGGTTTTGAAAACGTCGGCATGATCGGCCTGTCGTCTTTTCCCAGCCATTTCCGATCTCTACAAATGAAGGCCTTTGTAGTTATGGACGGAGCGCTGTGTTGTTGCGCGCCTAACCTGCAAGGTCAATCACAAGCTCATCAGGAGATCGCAATGTTCAAAGCTTCAATGTTCTTCGTCCTCATTTCGCTCATCACGCCATCGCTCTGGGGTCAAAGCGCCGATCAATCAAGCGCGAGCGCCTCGTCCATCTCTTCGAGCGAGTGTGCTTACCGCTTTACTTCAGGATCGGGCCGAACCCTCACTCAATATTGCGTGAGCGGGAACGGCAATATTGTTCAGTTCTCGAGCCCCGCGGGTTTCGAGTTTCTGAACGCCAGTCAACCCGCGGAAGGCTACGGCGTATGCGACTACCTTTCAGCAGACTCCTACTATGACTATGCGTCTGACAATCACGGCTGGGGGTCCGCGACCGTCACAAACCCGAATCCTCAAACCATGAAGTTTGTGAGGACTACGCTCGACGGCGTTTGGCAACTGACCCAAACCATCACTCAGATACCGGCAGGATCCGCAGTGACCGGGTCCGTAAAAATTGCGATGACGTTAAAAAACCAGTCCAACGCCGAGCGCACCGTCGTGTTGGTGCGATATGCCAACGTGGACGCCAATGGCTCCAATGAAGACGACAACTTCTTGTGGACACGCAATTCCGCTGTCGAAGCGGCGCCGCCCTCGGCTTCGGCTTGGGACTAACCACGAATACCTTCGCCTTCAACAGCGCCGCCTTCGTGCAAAGCACTCCGGCAGGTCCAAATCCTTGTGATCTGAGTGGAAGCGTTGCTTACGCGCCGTTTACAGGTGACGGTTCTATAGGGATGCACTACTCCATGCTGATTCCGGCTGGAGCCAGCCGAATGGTCAAGATGACATACAAGCCGATCTAATCGCACCTACGTCTGTCGCTGCCTGCGGTTGACCAGCTCTCAATCGCAGGCGGTGACAATTCGCGTTTAGCTGTCCAGTGGAACGGTCAACTGACAGAAGGATCAATCAATACAAGTGAAAGCGCACCTGCACATAAATCAAAACGGCGACCGGTTGTCCTTCCCTCATCGCTGGTTGAAATCTCCACTTAGAAACAGTCGCCATAGCCTGAGTATCCAACCCTTCCCCGAGTCCTTTTTTAATCTCAAGCACTTCAGGCAGACCCTTTTCATTCACGACAACCCAGAGGACTGCTGTGCCCTGTAGCTTGTCTTTTCGGGCAATCTCTGTATAGGTCGGCTCCGGTGTGTGAATGGGTTTCGGTGCATCCACTCTGCCTGGGTTTGCCAAAAATACCGGCCGATTCCCCTCCAATTCCCCGACGATTGCGTTAGGAGTCTTGCGCCGGAACTCATCCACATCCAATGTGCCTGGTTTCCAATAAGTCGCGACCCTTTCTTCTAATCGTTCGCCCTGGAAAATCTTCGATAAGATGTTGTTCGCTTCAGACATATTCGAGCCTGACATCTCAACTGCGATGCGAACCTGCTCGTTCGTAACGACAGTTGCAATCTTCGTGTCGTCAGACTGCATATCAGAGCGAGTTATTCCCAATACAATCCTTCTACCGTCGATCTCCAGGCGGTTTGGCCCGAGAACGAGGTTCTCCACCCTCAGGAGGCCGCACGTCGACCATGGCCCAGCTTCTGCCTTGCTGAGAAGATTGCCAGAGGAATTGAACTCAAGTTGACGTCCAAAGTGGGGGTCTCTGAGAGAGAGCATCTTCTGAAGAAGAGTATGTCGAAGATCGTCCTGTAGATCTTTGCGATCTTGCGGTAAGAGAGTGCAGTGAACAATAAATAAGAAGATGGTCGTTAAGAAATATCTATATCTAATATTCAAATATCCTCACCCCACAGGTCCCGGATTCTTCAGATATCGCTCAACAATGGCATCCGCAACCCGAAACGTCTGCGCCAGAATCGTCAATGTTGGATTTCCCGACGCATTCTGTGGGAACGTCGATGCGCCTAACACAAATAAATTGTTTACATCCCAGTGCTGCTGCGAAGAATTGAGCACCGAATCTTCCGGCGATTCTCCCATCGTCGTTCCACCCTGAATGTGAGTCGCCTGGTATTTAGTGCAATCATAGTTCTGTAGTCGCGCGGGATCCGTTGTTTCCTTAGCTCCCATTGCGCGAAGCATCTCTGTTGCCTTGGTATTGGAGAAGTCGCTCATATTCCGCTCGTTCTCCTGCCAGTTCAACGTGAACCGGAGCAGCGGATCCCCAAGATGATCCTTATATGTCGGATCCAGATCCATGAAGTTCCCCGCGTACGACATGTGCTCGCCTTCAAAGATGACTGCCCCGATTCGGTCGTACCATTGGATGGATGCTTTCTTCCACTCAGCCCCCCATGTAGCTGTCACTGAGGGCGGCAGCACGCCGAAGTTTGCAATCGGCCGCGCACCGGACGCTAGAAGCATAAACTTCCCACCGCGGAGAAAGCTAAGATCCTTGTGGCTGAAGTTGTCCGCGTCGTAGTCGCTGACCATGATGCCGGACGCTCCTGCACCCATGAATCGGTTGAGTGGCTTGTCAAAGAAACCGAGTGCGCCTGTGCTCACTTGATGTGTCAAGTGACGTCCCAAAGTCCCCTTGCGCGCGACAGGATCGTACCGCGTGCCGATGTTCGAAAGCATCAGCAGGCGATTATTGTTCAGCGTCCACGAGGAGAGTATGACCAAGTCAGCTGGCTGAAAAACTTCTTCTCCCTTCTCGTCCACGTAGCTGACGCCTTTCGCGTGTTGGTCTTTAATACTTCCATCACAAACGATGCGGCGGGCCGCTGATCGCGAGCGGATCGTCACATTCTTCTGTTTCGCGATCACCGGCAACAATGTATTAGTCGGTTGCGCCTTGGCACCGATCATGCATCCGAAGCGCTCGCAATACCCGCAGTACACGCAGCCAAGTCGATGAATGCCATCCGGATTCGTATAGGCCGTGCTGATGGTGGCTGCCGGCACGGGACACGGGTGCAAGCCCAAAGATGCGGTCGCCGCCCGGAACATCTCCGCCACATGAGGCATCTTCATCGGCGGGTTGGGATATTCCGCACTGTGCGGACCGTCAAACGGATCGCCTCCGGCCACGATCTTGCCGTTCAGGTTTCCCGCCTTTCCGGAAACACCAATCAGCTTCTCCGCCCGCGTGTAGTACGGCTCCATTTGCTGATACGTAACTCCCCAGTCGCGGATATCACAGTCCTCTGGCAGCCTTTTCATTCCGTACTTCTCGATCGTTCGCGTTCGAATCTCGAAGCTGTCGGGAGAAAAACGCAGCGACAGTCCCTGCCAGTGTTCTCCGGCTCCGCCGACTCCGGTGCCTGGTAGAAAGGACCCAAGTTGACGAATCGGAAGGGCGCGCTGTTTCGGATCATGGCGCAACGTGACAGTTTCCTTGGACGCATCCTGCATCATCCGCAAACGGATCGCGTAATCGAGCTCATCCATATCGGTTAAGTAATCATGCGGCTCCCGCGGCGCGCCTCGCTCCAGCACAACCACTTTCAGGTTGGTGCGGGCACCCAGTTCCTTCGCCATGAGCAGGCCTGTCCAGCCTCCGCCGACGATCACCACATCCACGCGAGGGAGAGTTTTCATGGCTCGTCCTCGCTCGGCTGAAATCTGGTGTCCTTGAAAATTTCCTGCAGGCTCGTGGGCTTCGGTCGGAATGCCTCTCCAAAGTGCTGGTCCACATCCTTCGCATTGCTCATGCGTGGCCCGGGATATCCAATGAGCTGCCATCCAATCATGTCAACGTTGCCGCCATGAATCGGGTCGCAGAACATTCCTTCGATTGTGTGCCTATGCAGCAGTCTGAAGAAATATGTGTCTTCGATCTTGGTCAGAGCCGCGTCTTGCTCGCCAGGACTGAGTCGGTCGAATCCAGTGAGATCCTTGAGCGCCGCTCGATACACCTGTTGTGGATTGGCTTCGAGCTGATACCCCTGCTCGCGAACTCCTTCTTCGAAGGGCGCCTGTTTGTAGCGATGACGATCGCGGCCATACGGCCCGGCAAGCTGCCGATCGATGTAGATAACCACGCCCGCTTCCTTTGCTCCCGGACCCGAGTCGTCGCTTGGAAAAATACGCGCGCTCGCGGCCGCGACAATCATTGCTTCGTCTTGGGTGAAAAAACGAAGCGGAATGCGGATCGCGCGATCCTCGGCCGAGAGTCGCAGGGCTTTGCGGTCGAGGGAGTAGACCAGCACTCCACCGATACTCGCCGCCGATAGCACAAGAAACTGGCGTCTTTTCATCTGGGTTGTATGGAGTTTTTCAGCCGCGCCATTGTGATGGATTTTCCCACTCCCATCAACTGGACGCTGCAGAAGTGTACAGATTCAGAACCAAATCAATTACGACGCGGGCTGTTTTGCTCTCCGCCTCCAGGCGGTCGTCATCCCGAACGCACGCGCTTTTTCCAGCGCACAGCAGCGCCTCCTCTGCGCGAGCGGTGCGAGTCAAAGAAGATCTAGCGCGCCTCGCCGATACGAACTCTAGCCGTGAACGCAGATGTATCCCAGCACACATTCGCCTGTGACATCCGTCATCGTCCCCTGGTCCGCACCCGCCCACAATCAAAGTGTCATGAAAGCTCTTTGGACTGATTTCTTCATCGAGTATCTTCCGGCTTGTGCAATCGCCCTCGCTGGCCTGTGGCTCGGAATTTATCGAACCGGCCTTTGGAGTGTCCTTGGATGGATGATTGCGGTGGGATTCGGCTGTTATGCCACTTGGCAAGGCATTAGTTTGGTGAGCGCCTTGATACGCCCCTGCCCGAAGCTCGTCGTTCCCCGTCCTATCAGGCGGCCACGCCATCCATAGAAACAAAATGGCGCCCGCCTTTCAGCGGACGCCAAACCCGTACTTATCAAACAGCTAGTACTGAATATCCCGCAGAGCGATCTGCGAGTAATACGCGTTGGACTGTGGCGCTAAGCTCGTGTTCTTGTCGTAATGGAACGCCACGCCGCCCAGGTTGGTGATGGTGTTCCCGATGATTGCGCCGTAGATATCGGCGCCGCCCTTAATTTCGATGGCGGCGTTGGGCGCATCCACGGTGACGTACGTGCTGGTTCCACCGCTCAGCTTGATTTGACCAGTCCCAGCGTAGTTGATCAGAAAATTGCTCGCGAGACCGCTTGTATTGGTGAGAGTTCCACCTTCAGTATCGAAAACAGTTGTCTGTCCCACGCCGGCCACGTTGAACACCACAGCACCGGGGGGAACGACTTGGATCGTTGAATTACCGGTTAGAGTGAGGCTGTTGACGTTGTAAGTTCCCGGAGACAGATTAACGGTGACGCCTGCCCCGGTCTGGATGTTTCCGTAAGAACCCGGCGGAAGAGCCACGGGTTTATTGCCTTTAGGCTTGTTGATCTGAACGTTTGTTGTGGGTGGCGCAGGTACCGGCGCAGGCGGAGTCGGGAAAACAAACGGCCCCGCTGCTACGAGTTTGTTTTGACTGGTCGGCGGCAGAAATCCAGCGCCTCCAGAGATTGTCAGCCCGGAACCAGGGCACGCACCTGTGGTGGCAACCGGAACACCAATTTCGCCGCCAATTTGCGTACTGCTCCCGTTGAGGTAGGTGTTGCCATTCGATCCGACGTCGCCACCTGTGTTCGTCTTCGTGGTGTTGTATGTGCCGCCACTAGCAGATGTGTAGCTATCCGTTGTCGCGCCTCCGCCAAGCTGGAGAGCACTGCAGCCTGTTCCCGTGGCGAACATGCCATAGGGGAACGGCGGTGTAGGTGCTAAAGCAACTTCCGTCTGGACAACTCGACGCGACTGAGTTTGTGGATTCACTGACATCGCCGTGATCAAATAAACAGGATTGGCAGGGCGATTGGTGACCTTTGTACAGTCGTTCGACACCATTGTCGGATCGCCCGGGTCGAGAACGAACTCGTTGGAACCATCCCAACAAACCAGGAAAGTGCCCGCCTTGGTTTTATTGACGCTGAAATTACCGAAACCACCATCTACAGAGGCGTTGAGCTTAGGACCAACGCGTGCCCATTGATACGGCATCGCCGCGTTCGTACCTGCAAAGGGCAACACACTATTCGCAACGGCATGCCAGTTTCCCCCAGGGAGATCGCCGCAATGAACATCGCCACTCTTCAGCGTCAAGCCCGGGAGTGGATACCCGTCATGGCAAAGTTCATCGTCCTTGTAGATGTTGCCCGGAGTATTGCTCCATGGTTGTACGGCTGCCGGATTGGCTCCGCCGAGGATATAAACAATCTGGGTCGTAGCGCCATTCGGAATCGCCGGGACTGCAGGCAAGCAGGAGGCCGCGCCTCCCGTACATGCCGGAGCGATAAGACTGTTCACTCCAGCGGACTGCGGCAGTCGCGTTCGAGCCTCCTCCAAACCACCTTTGGCTCCGAAATACAGCACTTGGCCATTCTTGTAATTCGTGTTCACGGCCGTATCCGTGTTGGACATGAAAACCAGCGTGATAGCCAGCGCGCTGAGCAGCAGCAGAATGATCAGCGACATAAACAGCGCGATGCCGCGCTCCTTCTTATGTTTCATAGTCATTCGTCTCCCGTACCGCGAATGCGCAACCCCATTAGTTGGGCTTTAAATTACTGATCTTTGCGTCCGATGACATTGTGACCGTCGTATACGCCTTATCTGGCATATCCGGATTTAAAGATCGGACATTCAAAGTCAGTCCGACCGACTTGATGAAATCGATGCTGTTGCCATCCGCACAGCTCGGTGTTCCGGGCTTCGGCCCGCAGGGCATGACGGCATTCGTCCCATCCGTGTGCAGTGCGGTGAATATGTTCGTATTCATCACATTGTCCACTTGGGTGTAGTAAGCGGGCCCCACACCGCCTAGCCACTGTGCCTTTGAAACGGAACCTCGCTGTAATGTGCAGGGGCACGGTCCCAGTTCGGGCACCAACTGAACGAACACTTCGCTCACGGTTCCCGTCCCGTCGACATCACCTTCGAATTGCAGGTACCCGGGCCGCAACTGCATGATTCCATCGCCGTAGTAAGTCGGGTTCGCAGCCGCCACTGCCGCATCGAACATCCGAGCATTGGGGTACCCCGCATGGTGCAGGTCCTTCACGATCTGGTCCATGAACTGGCGTGATTCCTGCGTCAGATCCACGCGTTGCGATTCGTTCGTGGCTTTCCTCTGCAACTGCGAAACACCCGTCATCACGACCGCCATCACAATGGACAGAATCGCGAGCACTGCCATTAACTCAAGCAGAGAGAAGCCCCACTGCTTCCGCGATATAAACTCGCGACAGTATTTTCGGGGAGTCTGTGGCATTTACATGCCTCCAATCGTGCGCACTGTTACAGGCAGTGCGAATAACTTGTTGCCTATTCGGTCGCTCGGGCCCAATTGACGCGCCGTCACTGTGATCATGCGCGCATATTGATTGAGCGTAATTACATTCCAGCGAACGTCATAGACACCCTGGCGGCCATTCACTGCACAGTCCACAAATTGCATGCCGTAGCCAGCCGGAACAGTTCCGATTGCTTGCGTGGGATCAATTCCACCGTAGTATGGGCTCGCAGCATTCGTAGTCAGCGTCGCCCCAGCACCGATCGGAGCCGCCCCGCCGTCTCCCAGCACATTCCACTGGTTCCCGGCGCAGTCGGTCATGACGATGGGTGTACCCACATTCGCGTTCTGCGCATTGATCTGCTCAATCACCTTCCCCGCGAGGAGCGCGGACGATGTTGCACGGCTATTCTTGTTATCCGTGGCACTGGCCAGCACAAACAGTGAACTGAGCGCTCCCAGACCGATGGCAAGCACGACCATGGCGATCATGAGTTCGATCATGCTCATGCCTGCTTCGCGATTGAGTGGGGTTCGCAATCTTGTTCGTTCGCGCATGTTGTTTTTCTCTTTCCCCTACTGAGGTGCCCAGGTTGCGCTGTTCGCGCCATACGTCCAGGCCCGCACTCGTCCTGCGGGAGTAATCGTCACAGCCGCCCATTCACTCGTCGCTTGCGATTGGAAGAACGTCCAATACGCCCGTGGTCCGCCAGCCGAGTTGCAAACCGTCGTGCTGCCGTCGCTGGATAACTGTGATTGGCACGGCATGCCGTCCGGTCCCCAGGTTGGCCATTGGTTGAATATGATTGCGTTCGTGCAATTGGCACAGAAGCGGTTCTTAAGGTCGGCCGTATTCGGCGCAGCGCCAACAGGTTGTATCGCCACATCATTCGAGATCGTTACAACAGGATCTGAAGGTGGGCCTGCTTCGTAAAATCCGGCTGGCGGCGCACCGTGTCCCGAAGCCCCGTTAGCTGCCTGCGGGTAGATGTCTACGTACGCCCTCTGCGGTATCGCACCAGCAGCCGGCAAAATGTACACCGAGTAATAACGGTCATCCGCGGCAGCACGAGTGCGAGCGGTCTGAAGCAATTCGACGTAGCGGTTTGCGCTTCTCCGGATGTGCCCCGTACGAATCGCCGTGTTGATGGTCGTAACAAAGATGGCGGAAACCGTCAGGATGATCGCGATCACGGCGACCATCTCCAACAATGAAAAGCCCCGACTTCGCAAAGTAGAATTGTTGCCCACGTTCACTCGCCCTTCGGTCTCGCTTTCCACCCTCTCAGCAAAAATCGCAACCGTTGCTTTTCATGCGCAACGGTTCAGCCACGCTGGGCGTGGAATTAAGCGGGAAAACCGATGATTGTTCTGGCTAATCCTCTCCTGCAACGAAAGGCTGTACAACTTACTTTCGTCACAGGACGCAGGTGACCACCGGATCACCGTAACCGCAGCTTTCTAGATGGCTTATCTAGGGATGAAAAGGCTTGCTGGGCTTCCAGACACCTGAGTGAAAGGACAGGCTGCCGGCCCGGCTGAGTCAAGCGCGATGGGAAAATCCTCAGTCGGCAGAGTTTTCAGCGGTGGTGCCGTCTTCGTCGCCTGCGACCCCTCGGCTTTAACAGAAGATAGATACCCAAGGCGAACAGCACCAGCACGATGATTCCAAGATAGAAATCCGCCTGCTGCACTGGGAAGTCCCTCTAATGCAGAGATCATACTGCTTTCATGCCGGACCGGCACTCGTCCCAATCACCCGACCGGGTGATCCAGCCAAAAAATCTCGGAGCCTCTAACCGGTTCTGAACGTCCTATACAAGTAAGTTTCCCTTTGAAAGGACGTGTGTGGCTCAGGAAAAAGTAAATCTCTCACACAAATTTGCGCTTTTCACCGATCACGCGAATCCCCGCATCGCGGGCGAACTAAACGACTCTTACGTCAAACTTGTAAAACTGAAAGGTGAATTTGTCTGGCACCATCACGAAAACGAAGATGAACTTTTCCTGATCGTAAAAGGTCAGCTCATCATGAAGTTGCGCGATCGCGATGTCGTGCTCAACGAAGGTGAATTCTTCATCGTGCCCAAAGGCGTCGAGCACAAGCCTGTGGCGCCGGAAGAAGTGCATGTCGTGCTGCTCGAACCAAAATCGACCCTGAATACCGGGAACGTCCGCAACGAAATTACCCGCGACCACCTGCAATGGATCTAGCCTGGCCTCGGCGATGTACCATGATGGCGTGCATCGCCTGGCCGAACGCGTCTTAGCCACGATTCGTAAGCAGGAACTTCTTCCTGCCGGCACGCGCACGGGTGTCGCTGTGTCTGGTGGTGCCGATTCCGTCGGCCTCTTGCGATTGCTCCTGGATCTGCGCGACGAACTCGGCCTCGTCCTTTCCGTCGTTCACTTCAATCATCAGCTCCGCGGTTCCGAATCCGACGCCGATGAAAAATTCGTCTCCGAGCTAGCGAAAAACTACGACCTCGAATTCCACCACAGTTCCGGCGATGTTCGCTCCTACGCGCTCCAGCAACATCTCAGCATCGAAGCCGCTGCGCGCGAGTTGCGCTACGAATTCTTCCACACCCTCATCGGCGACACGCTCGAATCAATCGCTACCGCGCACACGCTGGATGACCAATCTGAGACCGTTCTCATGCGGCTGATTCGCGGCGCGGGAACACGCGGTCTCAGTGGAATCCACCCGCGAGTTCAAGTCGAAGACGCCGACGGCGAAGTTTGCGGCGAAATTGTGCGTCCTCTCTTGGGAGTACGACGCCGTGATCTTACCGATTACTTGCAATCAATCGGACAAGCTTGGCGAGAGGATTCTTCCAACCTGGAGACCAGGCACATGCGAAACCGCGTGCGCCACGTCCTCATGCCGGTACTCGAACGAGAGTTCAATCCCGCAATCGCTGAAAGTCTCGCAGAAATTTCCGAGCTGGCTCGGGCAGAAGAGGATTTCTGGGAAAGCGAAATCGCTGGTTGGATGGGAACTGTCGTTCAATGGGTAACGCCTGAATGGACAAACAAATCAGCCCTTGTCCAAATTGGCGCTTCCCAGTCACACGACCACGACATCGACGAAGATGCCCCCCTCGATGCTTTGCTCGATGCACCATGGTTCCTGACGGAACACGTTGCTGTGCAGCGCAGGGTCTTAAAAGCGATCGGCGACATCGCGGGTGTTCCGCTCGAATTCCAGCACATCGAGGAAATGCGTCGCTTCGCTGAAGAGGGCGCAGTAGGAAAGTATCTGGAACTGCCGCTTGGCTGGAGATTCGAAAAGGAAGCAGCCAGTTTCGCCTTTGTGCAACCCGTACCGAATTCGGATCTCGTCGAATACGAGTACGAATTGCCAATCCCCGGCCGCGTGCAGGTCTCCGAAGCGGGTTTGTCCATCGAGGCCTCCTTTACTGCAGCTGACGATTGCTCAGATCATCTTCTCGACGTCGCACAGTTGGGAAATAAGTTGACGATTCGCAATTGGCATCCGGGCGACCGCTATTGGCCCGCCCATACAAAATCGCCGAAGAAAGTGAAGGAACTATTGCAAGACCGCCACATCATCGGATTCCGAAAAAAGCGATGGCCAGTGGTAGTGCATGGTGATCAGATCGTTTGGCTTGCAGGTTTCGCAGTCCCTGCTTCCTGGAAACCGACCACCAACGCACAGGCCGTGCTGATCCGAAGCGAAAACCTGGGCGCCTAATCTGAATGGGAGATCGTCCCCGCCCGTTTCCGGAAAGGCCATACCAGCGCATAAGCCACCAGCCCCAACGCCAATCCAACAACTCCATATTTCTTCGCGAATGAATCGCTATATCGCAGCGTCACAAATGTCATCACGATCGGCAGCACGATCACGGACCACAATCCAATAGAACCGCCCGGAATTCGAAACGGCCGAGCGAGGTTTGGAAATTTCCTCCGAATCCCCCACACAGAAAGTACGGTTAGGACAGTCGTTGCAGCCCGCAGCCAGTTATAGATGCTGATCAGTTGGCCAAGTGTGTGCAGAGCAAGCGCAGCATAAATTCCTGCCGAGACGAGTATTGCCAACCATGGCGTGCCATATTTGGGATGTCTTCGGCCAAGTAGCGGCGGCATGTATCCGTCGTCGGCCATTGCAAAAGGCATCCGCGTGCTGGTCAGCACCGTGCTGTTCAGCAACGCAAGATTCGTGACCATCGCCGCCAGCGTCATCCACGTTCCCAGCCATGGTCCGCCGATCAGTGCCGCAGCTTGAGAAAAATATCCAGTCTTCCAATCTTGCCAGTTGCCCAGGGCGGCAAGTCCCGCCAGCGTCGGCAAGAAATATGTCGCAATCGAGAGCGGCACGACCAGCGCAAGAGCAATGGGATAACTCCGTTGTGGGTTCTCAACTTCCTCCGCCACTGTCGAGAGCTGTTCGTATCCGGAATAGAGCCACAACCCAAGTGCCAGCCCAAGTCCGAACACTTTTTCAAAAGGCTGGTGGGGTGGAACCATAGGCACAAATGGATTGTGCTTCCAATGCGCAATCCCGATCACAACCATCACGAGCACCGGCAGCACAATGAAAAGCTCCATCGCCGTCGCCGCCTGACCCACCATCTGTATGCCACGCACGTTCAGCCAGGTGATGAACGCGATCACACATAAAGCTACGGCATAGTGCTTCCATCCAACCAGCTGCGGAAAGTAGTAGCCGAGATAATCCGTAAACAAAACCGCATAGCTCGCGCCTAACAGAAAAGATGCCGACCAGTTCCACCATCCAGCCAGAAAGCCGAGGAGATCCCCAAAAGACGCCCGCGTCCATCGATAAAACCCGCCCTCCACCGGCATCGCCGTCGTCAATTCAGCCGACGCCAGCGAAACCGGAATGCACCAGAAAAAAGGAAGAATCAGGTGATAGAGCAGCGTCATGCCCGGGCCGCTGGTCGTTACTTGTTCTTCCAGCCCGAAGGGCCCTCCCGTCGTGTACGAGTACATAACGAACACGAAATAGAAGAGGCTGGCTTTACGGACAACCGACTTGGCAGGCGCGCTCACGAGGCGTTGCGGATTTTACATGTCTGCGAGAGATGGCGTAAGTGATTGGGATGTGTCACTCGGGACTGGTAGCGCTTCGATCACAATCAACAATCGATCACTTCGCCAGCTTCTGCGAGAGCAGCCACGGCACCAACTCCGGTTCTGCGTACGCCTTGTCCCAAGAGTTGTGCCCCACGCCCGGATACTCCGTGTACTTGTAATTTGCGCCGGCCGCCTTCAATGCCTCAGCCATCTTGCGCGATTCTTCGACCGGTACTGATGTGTCCACGTCACCATGAAAGATCCACACCGGCGTCTTTCCGATGCGCTTCGCCGTTTCGGCGTCGGGGTCGGCAATGGCTGCGTCTTTCGCCAGGCTTCCGCCGATACTTGGATAATCTGGTTTCCCCTCCAATCCGCCGCATATCGGGACGTAAGCAGCGAATCTCCCCGGGAACCGCGCAGCAATGTCCCACGTTCCGTATCCACCCATCGACAATCCGGTCAGATAAACCCGTTCGCGATCGCCGTTGAATTCCTTCGTAGCTTGATCCAGCGCTGCCAACGCCTGCGCCTCCATATCCGGCATAGTCCAGGTTTTGTCCGGACGGCACTGCGGCATCACCACAATGAACGGCGCGAGTTTTTCACTCATGCGGATGGCGCGCCCGAGTCCGACATCCGTCTGCGGCAAGCCCGTCTCCCCGCGCTCGCCAGACCCGTGCAAAAACAAAATCACCGGCCACTTCTGTTTCTTCGTCCAATTGTTGGGAAGAAAAACTTGATAACGGTAGGTGGACCCAGCAACCGTCACGGTACGGTCCAGGAAACCCGTTTCCTGTTTGCGGGCGAATGCCGTAACGGCAGAAAACAATAAAAAGAAGAGAAGCGCTCGACGAATCATGCCGAGCAGTATCAATCAACAATCCGAAATCAACAATCCGGAATCGAACTATGCCGCTAGCGTCCCGCTCAGCGCGCCTTCCAGCTCCAACAGCTTGCGTTTCAAATCCAGGCCGCCACCATACCCGCACAGCGTCCCATCCGACGCCAGCACCCGATGGCACGGCACCACGATCGCAATCGGATTGCGGTTGTTTGCCATGCCTACTGCCCGGAAAGCATTCACGTGTCCGATCGCTCGCGCAATGTCCGCGTATGACCGCGTCTCACCATACGGAATCTTCAGCAGCGCATTCCAGCAGTCCAGCTGAAACGGCGTTCCCCTCAGGTCCAATGGAAACCTGAAATCGCGTCGCTCTCCCGCAAAGTATTCGTCCAACTCGCGCGCGTAGGGCTTCAGCTTCGCCGCCGACTCGACCCATTCATACTTTGATTTTTTCGGCGGAAACTTCCCTCGATCGAACTCAAGCACCACGAGTCCTTTTTCAGAAGCTGCCAGCACAAGATCTGTAATGTCGGAGTGATAGCGAGAGTAGTTAAGCGTTTCCATCGGATGCTCCAACCACAACATAGCAAAAGCAGCGGAAAGAAGCAGACGGAATCGGCTGTGCTCGCGACGAGCCATAAGCTGGTTGCCTGAAGCCCACAAAAACAAAGCCCCCGGCTTTCGCCAGGGGCTTCACCTCGGGGGAGGCTTAGGTTAGGAGAGAACCCAATGTTCGATTCTTACTTCGGCTGTTCTTGAGTGGCCGGGGCCGCTGCCGGAGCCGGTGTCGTGGAACCAGATGCCAGCTGCTCAAGATTGTTCTTCAGCAAGCTGACTTCGACGCGTCCACCACTGATGCGCTTCGGCTTTTCCTCGCCAGCATTGGCAGCCTGAACTGGGGCATTGCCCATACCAACGACGTAGATGCGGTACACCGGGATCTCATGATTGAGAACCAGGTAACGCACAACGGAGTCCGCCATCTTCTGCGAGCTCGAGATTGCTGTCTGGCCGTGGCCGCTCGAGAAGCCCTGCACTTCGATGATGTAGCCGCGCTGGCCTTTCACGGCAGTCGCCATCTGGTCGAGAGCTTCCTTGGCGTTCTTGCTCAGAACGGTCTGTCCGGGCTTGAAGCGGATTTCCGTCTGGCTCGATGCCTGGTACTGATCGATATTCGTCACAACCTGCTCGACGGTGCCGAGGCGAGTATTCGCCTGCTGCGCAGTCTGGTTGGCCTGCGTCGCGCGGTTGCCCGCGTCAATCGCGTGCTGATCAGCTTCGCTCGCCTTCGCGGACGCCAGCTTGATGCCTTCCTGGGCGCGCGAATCGACGTCTTTGATCATCTTTCCGTTGGCCGCGGTCAGCTCATCGAGCTCATTGATGCGGTCACGGATCGGGGCCGTCTGGCGCTGGACATATTTCTTGCGGGCAAAGGGATTGACGCGTCCCCAGAAGCCCTCGCGAGCCGGAGGTGCCAGGGGCTCCTTGCCGCTGGCGCCAACGGAGGCGCTCGAACCGGAGCTGCTGGTCGCAGGCTGCTGCTGCGCCGCCGGCTGCGCCGAAGTGTCAGTGCTGGTTTGCTGCGCCACGGCTGGCAACGCGAGTGCTACGGCCAGAAGCAGCGCTACGATGATGCGGTTTTTCATGTAACTTCCTCCGAATTTGGGGGAGCGTTGGCTCCATTGTGCACGAGTACGGGCGTGCTACCGATAATGAGTGCGTCGCTGCTGTTATTTCTGTTAAATGCGGGTTTGTTTTTGGCCGCTGTCGCTGACGCTACGAAGCGCCGAAAACCCACCAAACCTGGGTGCCGTTTCCAGCGACCCACTCCTCCTATTATCAGGTTTCATGCCAAAGCTCTGGATAGCAGCCCTCCAGCTAAACCTTTGATATTCAACTAGATTGCGCGCTCATTCGCGCCTTATTGCAGGAATCTTGCCATCTGGCGCGTAATTTTGGCGAAAAATGAATATAAAAACTTCTGTCGGCCAACAGGAATAGGTTGCATCGGTTTTTCAGTATCCTGCAACCACTTGCATCCGCTCGGAAACAGGAATCGCTACACTATCTTGCTTATCCATTTCCCAAAACTTGAAATCCGAGACCAGAAATTCTCGAGATCTAGAACCTTGAAACCTGAAACTTCGAAACTCGTTTTCTACAGCATTAATGAATTCATCCCATCGCGCCCATGCTCCATCCAATCCCGCATGCGGCGTGCTTGGCTCTCATTATTGCTCACAGGTGTTCTGATCTCCTGTTCCACTGCTCAGAAGACAAGCCTCAACTTCAATAACCTTCATGCGCCTGACGGCTTCCACGTTTCCGAGTTCGCCAAAGTAGACGCCCCCCGAATGCTGGTTTTCTCTCCCGGCGGAACTTTAGTCGTCTCCGATGCTGCTTCCGGCGAAGTCATCGCTCTGCCTGATCCGACCCACAGTGGAAAAGCAGCCCGGAGCGTCAAAGTTCTCGATGGCCTGAACGAACCCCACGGGATCGCCTTCCATGAAGGCAAGCTCTACGTTGCCGAGAATAATCAGGTTCGAGCCTGGGACTGGAACGATGCCAATCTCAAGGCGGCCAACCCCAAGCATCTCGCCGACCTCCCCCGCGGCGGAGGACATTCCACCCGCAGCATCGTAATCAACAACGGAAAGATGTATGTGTCGGCCGGATCAAGCTGCAACGTCTGCATTGAAAAGGATCCACGTCGCGCCTCCGTTATGGAGTTCAACCTCGACGGCAGCGGCCAGCGCATCTTTGGCAAAGGTTTGCGGAACGCAGTGGGGCTTGCTATCAATCCGAAGACGAACACCGTCTGGGCAGACATCAATGGGCGCGACATGCTCGGCGACGATCTTCCCCCCGAAGTCATCGTGGACCTCGGCCAGAACGGTGGCGATGTCGGCTGGCCCTACTGCTACGGCAACCAGGTTCCCGACCGCGAATTCACAAAGCCCGGTGACGACCGCTGCAAAAAGACGATCCCGCCCAAAGTCGAGATGCAAGCCCACTCCGCGCCACTGGGAATGACGTTTTACCAAGGCAGCATGTTTCCAGAAGAGTATCGCGGCAACCTCTTTGTCGCGTTCCATGGGTCTTGGAACCGCACCGTTCCCACCGGATACAAGGTCGTGCGCGTGAAGCTCGATGCACAGGGCCAGCCTGTCGGCGGTGCGCAGGACTTCATCACCGGATGGCTTCAACCCGCCGGCGATGGTCGCAAACCGAAATGGATGGGACGCCCTGCAGGTGTAGCCGTCGGCCCCGATGGAGCGCTCTACATCAGCGATGATGGCGCCGGCGAAATCTACCGCGTCACCTGGAGCAAGTAGGCGGATGTACGGGTAACCCAAAGCAAACGGAGCATCGCTGGGGGCGCGGAGGTAAACGGCAATGGGTGTCAACCCGATAGATTACCCGCATCAGTGGGCACCGACGGAGTTCACCTGCGTTTGCGGAACGAAGTGCCGTGTGGATGTTGAGTTCAGTCGTTGGGTCGAAGTAATGAACTTTTATCGACATTGTGGCAAGGACAAAGGCCAATACTTTCCGGGGCGCATCATTGCAACTTTGGAAGAGCGGGACGGCGTCTGGGTCAGAATTTGACCCTTTAAATGAGCAGCCTTTTAACCACGCATCCCCGGGGCGGGATGGCCAAGGTCAATGAGTGTAATGGCGATTTAACACCAACTACCCGGTTCGGATGGTAAATCTCACACACGGTGCGTACGATTGCCAAGGAGCTAGTCTGCGACTCTTGGGCCTATGAATCATGCACTGATCGTTTTTCTGGTTGGCTTGAGTCTCAGCAGCTTTGGAGCCGAACTAAAGCAGAAGACCGCCGATGCCTTCGACAAATATGTTTCGGCTACCGAGAGCAGAATGAAGGATGAACTGCGCCCCGGAGGAGCATTTCTTTATGTAGACAGCTTGCCAGCGGACACTAAGCAAAGCTCACTCGACAAGCTCATGAAGGGCGATGTGCTGGTGGAAGTGAGGGAAACGAAGAGTCCTGGCCTCAGCTCAAATGTGCCGGATGGAATGGTGCATCATTGGATTGGGATCATTTTTATTCCTGACGTTACCTTAGCGCAGGTTTTGTCTGTTTTGAAGGATTACGACCGCCGCGCTGAACTCTACAAGCCTGACGTCATCTCTTCACATTTGATCTCGCATGAGGGAAATGATTACAAGTTCTTTCTGCGCCTGTATCAAAAGCGGTTCACCACTGTGGTGTTCAATACGGAGTACATCGCACACTGGGGACAGGTGGATTCGCGCAGGATTTATTCAAATTCGATCAGTACCAGAATTGCTGAGGTAAAGGATTCCAATCATCCAGATGGCGAACAGTGGCCAGTTGGACAAGGCCATGGATATCTTTGGCGGCTCAACACTTATTGGAGATTTGAAGAAAAAGACAATGGGGTCTACATGCAATGCGAAGCCCTGTCGCTGACCCGAGACATTCCCTTTGGACTGGGTTGGCTACTGAAGCCATTGGTTACAAAGATCCCGAAGGAATCTCTCAATCGTGCCTTGGGTCAGACCCGGACAGTGGTGTTGGAGAAAAAGAAAGGTGAGAGCCGATAATTCCCGGTTCGCCCTAGTTAACGAAATCAGGCGTTAGGACAAACTAACTTGCGCCGTCTATTCGCCAAAATCGGGTTCAATGAGTGTAATGGCGATCTAACATCAACTACGAGCCAGTTTCCGACTTGAGGAAGCTCTTGGAATTAGATCGGTTCCATCTTGCAGATGCCACACAGCAGCCTTGATTCGGCGCTCGCTACGAATACCAATCAGCGGAAATTGCTGATCAAGATGACGTCGCTGCTTTCGCTGCCTCGCGTCAGAGCCAGTTGCCTGCCGTCATGCGACCAGGCAAAGTCAAAAATCTGTCCCGATTCAAAATTCGTAATCTGTTTCGGAGGTCCGCCTTCTAATTTCTGGCGCCAGATGTTGGAGACGCCGTTCCTGGTTGACGCATATTCAACGGCGTCGCCCGCAGGTGCCCAACGGGCGGCTTTTGCTGACAACGGCCAGTCAACCTGGTATAAGGCGACACCGCCATCGAAAGGGATGACCTTCAGTTGATTTGGTTTAGACGTGGACGGAGACGCGGGGGTCTCGTCCGGAACGTTGGGCCCGACGAGATACGCGATTCGCTTTCCATCTGGGGAGATATAAATAGAGGCGCTAGAGCCGAGCGCACAGTCCTGTGACAGCGTCTCTGGAGGCTTCTCTCCGGTAATGTTGACGCGTACCGGGGCGAAGCAAGGACCCTTCAAGTAGACCACCCACTTGCCATCGGGGGAACATTCTGGACTTATGGCAAACGTCTCGTCAGCGATGCGGATGGGGTTTGAGCCATCGGCATTCATGCGCCATATCCCGCGTTTTTGCTCCCGGTAGGCGGCGTACACAATGTAGCGTCCATCGCCACAAACCGACGGGTCCCAGCTGGGGCTATCATCGGGCGTCAGCCGAGTACGCCCACTCCCATCCTGATTTATCGCGTAGAGATTGCCATCCTGGTTGGCGAGGATGATGCGGCCGTCTGGCATCCAAGAGAACCCTCCGACAGCAAACTCCTTCGTAGTGATCTGCTTAGCTTTTGTGCGGTTTCCGGCGGACGCGATCCACAAGTCTGAGACCGTTGTTAGCTCGGTGTCGACAAGAGCCTTGCCATCCGGCATGAGGTCCAAGCAACAGAGTTGGTAATCCATCAGGTCATTGGTAAGTCGGCGTGCCTCTCCTTTTGGATAGGAGATGAACCAAAGTTGCCCGCGAAACGCCTGGTCAACGTTGCTTATGGGCGCCAAGAGACCACTTCCGTCGGGCAGCCAGCGCGGACGGCCGACAACGTCCCGTGTTGAGTAGATTTCACGGACCGATCCATCCGCGACCGATATGGCCGAAAGCACGGAACGAACTCCTTTCGTCGCCTCCGAGGTTGTGAGCGCAATCGTCTTGCCATCGGGAGACCACGCTATACCGGTAGCCCCCCCTTCAATGTAGGGAGGTGAAGCTAGAACCCGTTGATCACTCCCGTCGGCCTTGGCAATCCAAACACCTATTTTTTCACTGGACATGTACCGCAAGAAAGCGAACTCGGTGCCATCCGGAGAGTAACTGGAGTCGAAGTCGATCCCGCCCTGCATCGCGAGGTGTGGTGTTCCGCCGAGCACGGGCATCCGATAGAGATAGGTGTCCGCGAAGTTGGGCTTCTCGGAGCGGACAAAATCAATGTAGTTGGCATCCGGCGTGAAGGTGAGACTCCATATCCAAACCTCATCAGGCGGCAGAATCTGCACGTCGCTGCCGGTAGCTACTTGACGAACGTTGAGGCTTTGTTTTTCCCCTTCTCTCAGGACGTAGGCCACAAACCGCCCGTCGGGAGAAACCGCGACGTTGGCCGCATTCCCCCTCTGCGTAACTCGGGTGATCTTCATGCCCTGCAGGTTCCACGGATTCCTGTGTTCGTTCAGCCTGGACAAGTAAATTCCTAATCCAGCAATTAGCGCCGCCAAGACAACCAGCATCAGTGCCAGAGCTCCCTTGTGGCGTCGTACTCCACCCGGCCTTTCGTCAACAGTGCCCGGCGTTGGGCGATCACTCGGAGACTGTACTTCTGCTATGAAGCGATAACCACGACCTTGAAGTGTCTCAATGTAGCGGGGAGCCGTGGCCGAGTCGCCCAGTTTCTCGCGCAGCCGGTTGACTGCGGCATTCAACCCATGATCGAAGTCCCCGAAGCTATTGCCTTGCCAAAGCTTTCGTCGAAGCTCCTCGCGTGTAATCAGTTTCCCGGGACATGCCGTTAGGAGTATCAGGACCTGTATAGGTTGACCCGAAAGGTTTAGCGGGGTGCCATACTTGCGCAGTTCCTGCGCCTCAACCGACAGCTCGAAGGGACCGAAGCGGATTATGTCCGCAGTTTGGTTCTGTCCCATTACATCACCCCACTAACGGTTTCGGAGTCTACCACGGTTCCACTCGCCGAAGGTCCGAAGTGACCTCTCCCACGGCAGCTGCTACATCCATATATTTTCAGCAACTTACCTGATGACCCGAGGCTGCGCCATTTCGGACGTTGCCAGTATTGGGGTAGCAGAGGGCAGCACCAATTCTCGGCGGCACCGACGAGGTGACCACCGTGAAATCGAGTTTACTGATTGCCATTCTCTCCGCCGCTTGCGCGGCACAGACACTAACCGTGCGCGTTGTTCCCGTGCATCTGGACGCGATGGCCTCTATTCCGAACGCGATTCAGTTCTTCTGCACGCAAAGCTATGAAAGCCAGGCCTGTCTAAAAGATTCGATCGCATTACGACATGCGCTGGCACCGTATCCCCTTGAGCGCCTCGGTACGTGGTCGTTTCTGCTAGTTCCTGCTGAGGACTGGAGCGCGCTGGTGCGGGGCCTGCGCCAAAATCCTGTGAGCCCTGCATTCTCGATCATCGACCAGCATATAACCGTATTAGAGAGCAGCCTGTTTACCGCAAGCCCCATCCGTGACAAGAGCTTTCTGCGAACCTTCGGGGTGATTGGAGGCGCTTTGCTCGACTTGGCGGTGACCCACGAACTGGGACATGCTATCTGCCAAGAGGGAGACCAGCGTCGGGCAGATAACTATGGTCGCGAGCTGCGCCAGACGAAGACGGTGGATTGTAGTGAGACGCCGGAAGGTCTATCAAAGCTACGATCAGCCTTTCGCTTATCTCAAGCTGATGCTCGACAACATCAGCGAAGGAAAGCAACGCGGTAGCGCGTTTCGCAATACGTCGATTACGTCTCAACGTGATTGTTGTAATCAGGCGATTACACTCAATAACCTGGCAGGACGAGAAGGGCGCACAGTCCGACGGCCGCCGGCACAATTGCCGTCCAGAATGCGAAACGACAGAAACGTGGCAGCACGCTCCCAGGAAATACAGCTTGATAGGTGCTCAAAACATCGTCACCACTACGCAAGCTGAGCCATTCGATAGGGACGGCTGACGCACAACAAAAGCTAGACCACCTGCTCGCTACGCGCCACTAACGGCGACCGCGAATAAACAAAGAAGCAATACAGAGCTGGGCCAAGGGGCGGAAACAACATCACACAAAACCAGAACACTTTCTTAAGCGCCGAGGACTTGTCGAACCCGAACCAGAAATATTCCATGGCTACAATGGTGATTGCTGCGCCCAGAATTCCCGCCAACATCATGGCTCTTACCACCGGCGCTGCTCCTTCGGAGACACTACCAATCGACAAATACACTATCAAGACGAATAACATCACAGATAACCCAGCCGCCGTCCGGTACGCCATCCGCGCCTGACGGGAGAGCATCCATTCCTTATTGATGTAATAGCGCCAAAGCATTTTTCGAGCGAGCACCATCCATCTTTAGCTGTGAAAGCGCGCGATGTCAGGGTGTTGGCGATTTCCGAAACTAACCTAGCACGTGCCCGCTGAGTTTGTGGAGTCAGCTATGACCTCCCTTGGCTGAATGCTGAATGCTGATTGCTGAATGCTCCCTGGCTTCATCCCGAACGCGCGCGCCTTTTCCAGCGCGCGGAGGGATCTCGCACGCACTCCCCCACAAAGTGCTAAAGGCTAATTGCTAATTGCTAAAAACTACTTCACCCCACCAGCGGCAACCCGACCGCATCGAAATCTTCTTGCCCGTGAATCCAACCTTCTTTTCCATCCACTCGAATTTTCAGCCACAGGTCTCCATCCACTCCAAACGCGATGGAGTTTGCATCCTGTCCCCAACCGACGCTGGCGCGCGCTTCGAGGTATTCGACCTTGCTTTGTGGCTGCACCACCACGTGCTTCGCCGTGAAACCGTCATCGGGTTCCGGATAAAGCCGCACGAACGTCACTTCCGTGCTCCGCGCCGGCTCCGCCATGACAGGGTAAGAGCACCGCTGCACTTGCCCCTTCGAAGTCATTTCGTTGCACATCCTGGGCTCCAGCTTGCCTGTGATCCAGTTGATCAGCACGGGATAAACAATATCCACGGTTCCCGTTCGCAATCTGAATTTGAGCAAGTCGTGCATCACAGTAATCGTTGCTGCCCCATTCTTCACTGGACTCGGCATCGATGGATCGGCTTCCACGCCCAGGAACTCGCCAGCAATCGAGATCGGTGGCGCAAGCGGCCCGAACAGGCTTTCGTCCGCTCCATACTTATCGCGACCATACTTGTAGCCGAACACCTGTACCCAACCGCCGCTGTCCGGCGCCGATGGCAAATCCATCCCATGAATCAGGATGCCGCCACCCTGTTGCGTGTTAAATGCCTCCGCGTCGATCGACACTGTGTCTTCGAACTGCCCATCCTGAAACGACACCGGATACGACTGCTGATAAATGACCCGATCGTTTGCCCCTCGCAATTCCCAGTGATCGACCGTGTCTTCGTTCGTCCCTTCGATTCTTTGCAAATGGCTCACAAAGCGAAACGGATGCTGGGCTACCACCAGAGTCTCTGCTTTTTCCGAAACCACAACTTTCGGCTTGGACGCATTTGCCGCAGACACAGGTGGCGCCGCCACAGATGCTGCCTGCGTTATCGCATTTGAAGTGGAAGTAGAACCGGCCGGGATCCCAGCCCCATTCGCACCGGCTGTTACAACGGGCGCCTGCGTCTGCACAGCAACGGGCTTGGCCTGCGCCGAACCGTTAGCCGCACCATTAACGGATACACTCGCAGCCTGTTGATGCTTGCAGCCTCCGAGCGATGCCGCCAAACTCAGTAGCGTAAGCACACTTAGACACCTGCTTCTCATTCCTAAGCTATAGCGCTTTTCAGCCTGTCATGTAAGGGAACGAAAAGACACGCACTTCCGCGGATTTACGCCGCCAACCCGAACCGTTCGTGTAGCACGCACGCGCTCACCAGCAGCATCAGGACCTGGTCATTCGCAACCCGGTCGCCTTCATCCATGCCTTCAATGCTGTCGAGCAACCCGACCACTTTTTTCTGATCGAAGTACGGAATCGACGACAGCGCCGACCCTCGCAACGTGTCCTGCACGAACGCACTGAACCGCTGCTCCGGATTTAACGTCGCTGGCGGACTCAAAAACGGATGCTTCTGTCGCCGATACACCGTATCTGTGACCACATCCCGCACCGCCTCGCGCAGCACAAACTTCTCCGTCATCCCGCGGATCTTCTGCGACACCGGCTGCGACCGTAGCACCTCAACCACATGATGATCCAGAAACGGCACGCGCCCTTCGATCGAATGCGCCATTTCCATGCGATCACCCAGCATCGTCAGGATGTACGCGGGCAATCCCGTCTTCGCCCACAAATACAGCGACTGATGCAGCGGCTCGCGTCCCGCCAATTGCCCTCGCACATCGAGGTCATAAAACAGAACTCGATACCCCTCTCGCTGCGCATAGTTCCTCAAAAAGTCATGCGACAGCAGCGCCCTCATCTTCATTGACCGCGCCGAAAATGTCTCAATCCACGAAGGAACAAACCCAAGCAACCGCTTCACGCCATCCAGCGGACCCGCCTCCCCATGCGGCAGCAGCATTCCCCGCGACACCGGATTCAGCCGGTCCAGTTCATCCAGCAACCGCGTGATCTCCGCCTCGTCCTGTCCTTCGCGGTTGTACAAAATCATGTCGCGACGGAAGTGCGCGTACCCGCCCAGAATCTCATCCGATCCTTCGCCCGTCAGCACGACTTTGTATCCTGCATCGCGCACCGCGCGGCTCAGCAGATACTTCGCCACTCCATGCGCATTCACGCACAGCGTTTCCGATTGCAGGATCGCGTCCGCAAAATGGTCTGCCAAATCATCATGGCTGATCGGTATCGGATGAAACTCCGCATTCACCTTGCCGGCCATCTCCCGCGCGACCGCGCCTTCGTCATACTCCACATGATCGAACGTCAGCGTGAACGCCCGAATCGCTTCCGGATGATGTTTCGCCGCCAGCCCGAGCACCGCGCACGAGTCCAGTCCGCCACTGAGATAACACCCAACCGGAACATCCGCCCGCAACCGGATCCGCACGCTTTCTTCTAACGCATGTCGAAACTCTTCCGCATAATCGGCGTCCGACTTAGGTACCACATGCCCGTTCTTCGCCGGATAATCAAAGTCCCAATATCGCGTCAGCTGCACGTGCTTGTCGGTCGCGACCAGGTAATGTCCCGGTGGCACCTGCAGGATGCCTTCAAACAGCGTGCGCACCTGGTGTCCGCCAAACTCCACCGCATGACACAGCGAATCCGCGTCCCAGCGGGCCGGAACTCCCGCCGCAAACAGCGCTTTCACTTCCGACGCGAAATACAACTTGTCATCGTGGAACGCATAAAACAGCGGCTTGATGCCGAATCGGTCCCGCGCCGCAACCAGCGTGCGATGCGCCTGGTCCCATAGCACGAACGCGAACTCGCCGCGCAACCGATGCACGCAATGCGCTCCGAAATCTTCATATAGATGTAGCGCGATTTCGCTGTCCGATCGCGTGCGTAGCCGATGTCCCGCCTGCTCGAGTTCCCGCTGGATCTCTTCGTATCCATAGAACTCGCCATTCACCACAATGTGGATCGATCCGTCTTCATTCGCGATCGGCTGATCGCCCGTTCTCAAATCAATGATGCTGAGCCGCGCATGACCGAGCGCAACGCGGCCGTCGCCCGAAATCCACTGACGCTGCCCATCCGGCCCGCGATGATGCAGACTCCGGGTGGCGCGCTCGACGTTCGCGGCCGATACCGGCTCGCGCCGCGAATACACTGCGACGATTCCGCACATTGTTACAGCTCTCCTTGATTTGCCCCGCGTTCGGATCCCCGAGTCGATCCAACAGGTAAGAACTACGATTGCGCAGAATTATACGCGCCCGAAGGATTAAGGAGGCTGAAGAAAGCCATGCGAGCTCCGATCTACGAGCTGCAGAAAAAGCTTCCGTCACACGGGTTGAGGTTCGTCGTACGGCTTTTCTGGCAAACCGAGACGTTCAAGGAGAGTTTTGGCGAGGGACTCGCCGCTCTGATTGCCCAGGAATTCTTCTTCTGAATGTTTCTCGCGGAACTTGCGGTCCCACAGCGAGTGCTCGAGATCGTCATATTCGTTCTCGCCGGCGCTCGACCATGCAGTCGCGCCGATAGGTAACTCAGCGGCGGCTTGCGGGTCAATGACGACACGGGTAGGAAGGTCCGGCTCAAGAGTGGTCTTCTTGAGATTGGCGGAGGCGGTCTGCAGTCCGTAGAGCAGGAGGGCGGCGCGCTTCTGATCGATCTTGCCCGCGAGAAGCAGGCGCATCACTTCCATGAGTGTGACCTGGATCGAGTCGGCGTCTTCGAGCAACGGCAACGTTATACGTTGCCGCTCGAGGACGACGGTCTGATCACGCCATCTCTGATGGAAATAACAGAAGCGTTTCTTCTTGAGTGCGGGCGAGCCGCATTGAGTTCCGTTGGTCTTGAGGTGTTGGCATCGTGCGATGTGTTCCGGGTAGATCATTGCTTCTGGCTCCTGGCTGCTGCTAAATGCGTCGTTGGTCGTTGGTCGTCCAGCAGCTACGAGCTTCGAGCTACGAGCTGCGGGCTACGCGCTTCGAGCTGCGAGAGAATCAACGTCTCAGTTGTCGGTTACTCAGTTCGCTGGGCGCTTGCTACAAAACAAATTCACAAGCACGGGGATTACCAAGTGGGTATGTACCAAATGTGAATAGACCATCCCTCCCCCTCCCCGTGAAATCTCTTGGAATGATGGAGTTAGCGAAAGGTATCCGGCGCAAATCTAGAAAACAAAGCACTTACACGGAAAATATTCCGGAATAAGGAGTTAGGTGGCGTCGGAGTTATTTTGGACTGGATGCGTGCAGCTGGCGACGGCGATTCGGCATCGACTGCCGTTATTCAGGCACAGGAATCAAGATTAAGGAGTGCCGATTGACGTGCGCCAGTTGCGTAGCTGTCCGATCCCGTGGGGTACGACCCCTTTCCCCGACTCTTTGATGGTGACGGCGACGTCTGTTGAGTAGGCAGACGAATGCCTGTCCCTGACCTAAGGAGAGTTTTTCAGAAATGCGAGAGGGTGTCTGTGACGGGTGAACAGGATCGTTGTGATAAGGAAAAAATGACTTGCGAGAGCACGACAAAAGCAAAGATTGGTAAGAGATTGAAGTCGTGGTATAAACGTTCCGCCTTCCCTTACTCGCTCTCACACACAATTTAGGAAAGTCTATTCATGCCACTTCCGCGAAGGGTCTACCTCTGTCTCTCAGGAATCATCGTTTTAGTGTCAGTAACACTTGCTCAGGCGCCGCACGCATTGAGCACAAGGTCCAACAAGCGGCTAACCAACGCAGACGTTGTGCAGATGGTTCAAGCAAAGCTAAGCGATCCGATCATCATTAAAGCGATCCAGGCGAACGACGTCGACTTCGATACCTCTGGTGCCGGACTAGTGAAGCTAAAGCAGGCTGGTGCGAGCCAGGCGGTTCTGGATGCAGTTTTGTCGGCAGCTATGACTTCGCAGGCACTCAGGCCCAATGAAGCTCTGAATGTTCAAGTGAGTAATAGCGACTTACCTCAAGAGGTTGGGGTTTACCTATTCCAGAAGGGAACTTACCGTGCGATGGAGCCGGAGATTGTCAATTGGCGCACTGGTGGCGTGCTGAAAATATTAGCGACGGCCGGGCTTGATAAAGGACACGTGAACGGAACAATTTCTGGCAGTCACAGCAGTCTGCACGCGGACTGGTCGCCCATGGGACTAGCTGGGCCACTTGTGTTTTATGTCCGGTGTCCTGAAGGTATTTCCGCTGCCGAATATCAGTTGCTGCATCTCTGGACGAAAGGCGATAGAAGGGAGTTTCGAGCCATCACTGGTGGTGTGCTGCATGCATCCGGAGGTGCGTCGGACAACGTAGTGAATTTCAAATACGAGAATGTTGCCCCACGCAGCTACAAAATAACGGTAAGCCAAATTTCTGCGGGAGAGTATGGGTTCCTTCCCCCCGGCGCCGTTACAAGTTCTAGCATTGCGTCGAACGGAAAAATGTTTACATTCCGAATTCCTGAGTAGCCGCTAAATTCGAAAACGAGGAGAACTGAATGGCAATCAGAGACCGCAATTTGCGACTGAATGGGAAGACGCTCCCGCGAGGAGAGAATCTTAAAACCGGAAGGGGGTGGAGACTTCTCACGCCTGGCGGCAAAAGACACAAAGCATCTCTCCTGAAAACATTTAACGTCGGAGCGGATCGGTTGGCTATCTTCCACTTAGTCGATCTGCGCGGCAAAGAAGATTGAAGAAAATCTGCAACGAGGGGACAGTGGGCTAAGGACTGATCTTGAAGTTGGGCGGGTCGAGCGCGATTGAATGGGCACCCACAGTTATCTGGGCCACCCCCATTTCGGCGAGTGTATCCTTAGGCCATGGGCGAAGTTCGTATCGACGCGGGTACCTTTCAGAAACCGCTGAGAGATATTGCGGAAGTAATTGCTCAGAAAGTTAAGCGCGAAGCGCCACTACATCCAATTGCGCAGTTCGATCTCCACGTTCTCGTACGTCAAGCTATGTGGACATACGTATTCTTGTACTACCTGAATGCTGACGAACGTCGCAAAACTGACTGCTATTGGAAGAATGTATATACGATTGTGAGTGCCCCGCTAGTACGCAATTTGATTGATTGTTTGCTCAATGTTTCACTGATACTTCAAGATCCAGCATTGAATACTATTTGGTATAGGAAGTATGGCCTCAAGAGGCTCCAAGAAGCCACAGCCGCAGATGAAGCTCGTTATCGTGGCGCACCAGAATGGGACGAGTGGTTGGATAAGTGTAAAGATTTTTTGCAAAATGAAATTGGACGTAGCGGTCTCAAGCCAGCGGATGTCACGGCTGCGGTTAAATGGCCGCTACTTGGCAGCTATATTCAACCATTCAGCAAGGGGGCGGCTCTTACTAAGCATCAGCGGTTGTTCAAGACTTTGCTCATGGGGCCCTGGCGGCAATACTCCGCGATCGCACACGGGACGTTCGAAGGCCTTGCTCCATTTTCTCTATTTCTCGCCGAAGACTCTATACCGGTGGATCAACGCTCAATGCTTGGCGAACGATATGAGACGATAGTGTCCACCCAGCTTGGGCGGGCGGCAAGCATCCTTCTCTGCGTCATAACCGAAATACAAGCTAAGTTCCGGTTTCGAGACGAAGGAGCGCGCATCAATGAGCGGATTTGTGAAGTGTGGAGCAAGCTCCTTCCTATGTTTGAGGTCAAAGAACTCTACGATGAGTATTACAAACAGTTAATGGAAGAGCGCGGTATCAAGCCTTAAAAACGCTCTTTCTGTCAGGTTCCTGAATCGCCGTCGCCACTTAAGTCCAGGACGTTCTGCCCAGCTTGAAATCTAGAATCCCACCCCTCGCAAAAGGCACGAGGAGTGGGGACCCGAGGGTAGGCTGTGACGTTATTCAACATCAAAAGTGGTTTCAACCGGTGGACCGCCGGCATTTGAAACCGTGATCTTGACCCCTTTGATTGGTTTCTTGGCAGCGGTGGCATCAATATCGAAGTTGTATGCCGAATGTCCGGCAGGGATTGTGCCAGTTTTTGTTTTCACCTTTGAAATGTTTCTGATGTCCCCTGTTCTGAACGTCACAAGATCATTGTCGCTGGTCAGAGTCACCTTAGTACCAGACCTAGGCGCCTCCTTCTTGAGAACAACTGACAGGGCTGAATACGCGATTTGCCCGTGTTTTACTGGCTGGACGACTTGCGGCTGTGAAGGCGCGATATTCTCGTAAACGGCCACTTCAGCCGGCATCTTTTTGCATTCCTGAGTTGTAACGTCGCAGGTGCTAGTGATGGTTTCTTCCCAATTTCTTTGCATATTTACGCACCAGGCATGCATTGTTAACTTAACGGGCTTTGCTGGATCGATGACGGAGGTGTAGCGATGCGGGGTAGTTGCAGCAAGCTGACCATCAGGGAGCCAGAGTTGAAGGTCGGACTTAGCGCCATCGCCCCACTCAATTTGCGCGTACGTCTTGTGATTGGGTGGGTTTGACGTGGGATGCTGGGGAGTATCGGCAAAATCGCAGCCGCCACAGATCGCGACTTTACCGACGACGCCACCCCATGAATCGCCTTTTTCGAGGTATTTCTCTAGCGGTAGCACTTCGGCATAACGATCGCCCGCACCGCACTGAAACAGTGGTTCCGGGGATTTGTTGTTGTGTTTGTCAGCACCTGTTTGCTGAGCGTTGAGAGGTAAGGTGGAGATCAAAAAACAGACGAGAGTGACTGGAAATCGATTCATTGTGCGCTCCTCTTGAGGCGTAAAGGGAGATCACCAGCGGTTGACGCTGGATAATTTCAACTTATAGTCGTGCGAGGGAAGGTGGGCATCATACCGCCGGGGCATATGCTCGTCAAATGCGTGAAGATGGGCCTCCTCGAGCATCTGGGTCTTCGGAGAAACCGTATGAACCGACACGACAGGGTCTAAGCCTCTTTGAGACAGCGACATAGCGATACCCAGGGTTTCACCTGGTACGCAATAAGATAGGGCGGACTGAAGATCAGCGCTCATTTTGAGAGGCCCCACGCTTACGGGGGAATTGTTAATGGTGGTGGCGAAGATCGTAGCTAGTTTGGTCCTAGCTCGCAGCTCGCAACTCGCGTCCGGTTTTCCAAGCAAACCCTCTGACGAGCCCGGTCATCGAAGTGGCGTTAACTCATCAGGTTAGTTGCCTCCTTCGTCTACCAGAACTGGAGGAATTTGATGAAGAGAAACATCTTCGCATTAGCCGTTGTCCTGGCACTTTGCGCAGTGTTTGCGGTGGCGCAAAGCCCGAGCAGTCAAGATCAATCACAGACACCCTCAGCGTCGCAACAACCATCATCCCCGAGCAGCGCCGGCCAGAGCGGCAGCATGAGCCAGTCTGGCAGTGCAGACCAGAGCGTTCAGCAAATTCAATCGTCTCTGCAGCAGCAACCGGAGCTTTCCGGAGTCATGGCGAAGGCATCCGGCGACAAAATCGAATTGACCGGAACGGTCGCCAAGAAAGCAGACAAGGACAAGGCCAAGAGCATTGCCGAGTCCGCAGCGGGTGGCAAAAAGGTCGTCGACAAAATCAAGGTAAGCGGAAGCAGCGGCTCCAGTGCGTCTCCGAGCTCCGATTCGACACAGAATCCACCAAAATCCTAGCTTCGAAAAACGGAATCACTCTGAGGCGGCATTCGTGCCGCCTTTTTTATTTGTACTCGTTGTCGTGTGAAGCCGCTGGTTAAGGCGTGCAGAACTTTTCGTATTGTTCGTAGATGTAGTTGTCAGTCATGCCGGCAATGTAGTCGCAGATCACGCGCGGCAGAGGCTCTTCCGCAAGTTTCTCGCGATAGTTGTGCGGGAGCGCTTCAGGATCTTTCATCCAGAAAGCGAATAGCTCGCCGATGACGCGCTCGGCATCATCTTTTTCGGGCATCAAGCTGGGACTGAAGTAAAGGTTTTCATATAAAAACGCCTTCGCCTGGCGACGCTCCTCTTCAACCGCCGGACTGAACGCCGCCAAGCGTTCGGGATGTCGGCGAACATTTTCCAAATTTTTTACGTTCGCTGCGCGAATGCGTGACTTCGTGTTGTCGATGAGATCCGAAACAAGGCGATTGAGAAAACGCTTCACGGCTTCGTTGAAGAGGAGTTTCTCCTGCGCATCGGGAAACTTCTTCTCGACCTCGCTCGCATCACGCGCGAAAGCGGGAACTCCCTCGCGAATCTGGTCATAAGTAAGAAGCCGCGATTCGTATCCATCGTCGAGGTCAGCGGTGTTGTAAGCGATCTCGTCGGTGAGATCGATGAGCTGCGCTTCGAGCGGAGGACGCTGATCGAGCAGATATTCGGCGAGCTCAGGATGTTCACTCGCGCTGTAGTCGTGCGAGTGCTTGATGATGCCTTCACGAACTTCGAAGGTGAGGTTCAGTCCGCGAAATGCAGCATAGCGGATCTCGAAGTCCTCAACGATGCGCAGCGCATGCAGGTTGTGGTCGAAGGAGAATCCATGCTCGCGCATCGCAGCGTCGAGAGCCTTCTCGCCTGCGTGTCCGAATGGAGGATGACCAAGATCGTGCACGAGCGCGAGCGCTTCGACGAGATCGACGTTGAGGCCGAGTTGCGCGGCAATGGTGCGCGAGATCTGCGAGACCTCGAGCGTGTGCGTGAGACGATTGCGAAAGTGGTCGGAGTGGCGAAGCGTGAAGACCTGAGTCTTGTCCTCGAGTCGGCGAAAAGCTCGCGCATGGATGACGCGATCGCGATCGCGCTGGAAGTCGTTACGGTAAGGATGAGGAGGCTCGGGGAAACGGCGTCCGCGGGATTGTTCCACGCGAACAGCGTAGTCAGCGAGCATGAGGGGAGAATAGCAGAAGAGCAGTTCTCAGTGGTCAGTTCTCGGTGAGCACTGAATGCTGACCACTGATTGATAATTACTGTTTCTCGCCTTCGTCTTTGGCGAGTTTGACTTTGGCAGCGTCGAGCTTCTTCTGCACGCGTGCAACGTCAGTCTGTTCGACTTCCGCAGCGACAGTGCGATTCCATTCGTTGAGCGCTCGCTCCCAGTGCGTGACGGCTTGTTTGAGACGCCCCGTTTTCTGGTAGAGATCGCCGAGATGATCTTGCACTGTCGGATCGCTCGACATGCGCTGCGAAGCTTTGACGAGATTCTCTTCCGCCTGCTCGTACTTGCCGAGCCGGAAATATGCCCAGCCAGCGGAGTCAAGATAAGCGCCGTTCGACGGGTCGAGCTCGAGAGCCTTCTTGATGAGCTGCAGAGCTTCATCGAGCTTGATGCCGCGATCGGCCAGCATGTAGCCGAGATAATTGAGCGTCATCGTGTTTTGCGGATCGCTGGCGAGAACCTTTCGGAATTCCGCTTCGGCGTCGTCATAACGCTTCTGGCGCTCGTAACTCGAGGCGCGAAGGAAGAGAACGTATTCCTTGTCGTCGGGCTTGGTGGAAAGATCTTCCGCCTTCTTGAGAGCTTCTTCGGCGTCGTTCCAGCGGCGCAGGCGAGTGTTCATCTGCGCGAGCGTGATGTAAACCTCGCGGTCTTCGTTGTTGCCCTTGAGCATGCCGCGAACTTCTTTGAGGGCTTTGTCCGGATCGCCCATATCGGCGAGTTGCGATGCGAGAACCATCTTGAGGCCGCGATCGTTCGGAAGTTTTTGAACCGCTTCCTTGGCGACAGCAGTAGCCTGCTGCCACTGCTTGGCTTCGCGATAGGTGTCGATGATCTGCTGGTATCCGCGGACGGCGTTCTCATCGCCGAGAGCAGTCATCTTGCGGAATGTTTCGATAGCGCCTGTGGTGTTTCCGGCATCGCGCTGGATGGTGCCCAGCCGCTCGAGGAAAACGGCACGATTACTTTTTTCTCCAGCGGTGTAGTTGCCTTCAGCTTTTTCAGTCTTCTTTAGAAGATCCTGGAGAACCTGCGCGGCTTCGTCGTAGTGTCCTTGAGCCTGATAAACGGCGGCGATGTTGTAAGGAACTTCGACGGAGTCCTGCACCATGCTCTGCGCTTTTTTCAGACTGTCGAGAGCTTCATCGAAACGTCCCGTCTTGCGATAGATCTCGGCGATGCGCAGGTAGGTTTGCGCGTCTTCGGGATTGGCGTCAGCAATGACTTTGTATTGTTCGAGAGCGGCTTCAGTTTGGCCATCGTTGAGCAGGTTTTGCGCGAGACCCCGGATCGCATCGAGATTGTCGCGGTCCAGTTCGATGGCGCGGCGATAGGCCGTGATCGCTTCCTTATATTTCTTTTGCTGCTCGTAGGTGTATCCGAGAGCAGAGTAGAGCTTCGCGGAGCGGGAAGCATCCGGGATGGAGCTGAGAACTTCAGTAGCACGAAGCGAGTCGCCCTCTTCGTTGTATAGATACGCGAGCGTGGTTACCGCTTCTTCGGAGTTGGGATCAAGCTTGACGGCAGTTTTGAATTCGGCTTCGGCCTTGGTGAGATCGTTGTTCAGACGGTACAGGCGTCCGAGAAGAAGATGGTCGTCGACGCTGTCCGGCTCGATCTTGATGATCTGCTCGTATTGTTCGATCGCAAGCTTGAGAACACTTTGTGAACCGGATCCAGCCTGCATATCGCCGAGCGAGCGCAGATAGATGCGCCCGAGCAACTTGCGTGCTTCAAGGTTTCCGGGATCGCGCTTGATGATGTCCTGCGCTTCGAGAACAGCATCGCGGATTCGGCCGGTCTTCGCGTAAAGTTCGGCAAGTCCGGAAGTCAGGTACTCAGAAGTTGGGTCGGCATCGATAGCAGCGCGGTATTCCTCGATGGCTTTGTTCGCGAGGTCGCTGCGTCCGTAGACCGCGACCTGCTCCTCATACATATGAGCGAGCGTGTAGTGATAGTAAGCGGCGGCTTTGTCAGTCTTACGCGGTGCAGCAGTGTTCGCAGCGGGCGTTTTCGATTCCGGCTGCGTCGATTCGGGTTTAGACGTTGGAGCTTGCTGGGCGGACAGGGCGATGGCCGCCAAAACCAGCGTAGACAACAATGCACTGAACTTATTCATGAAATACCTTTGGATTCCCAATGCCACAACGTTTGGATGCCGAACCGGGGCGCCGGGGTACTCTAATTGTACCTTTTGCCGCGCAGCCGCGAGCAGAATCTCGCAATGAAGAGTTGGAGTCGGAGGTACAGGGCCGGCGGTTTGTTGTGCCCGTGTTATGAACTCTTGAATGAAGGGCTTACGGGTGGGTGGCCGAGTCGGGGTGAGCGGGTTGGGAAATCGTCTTCAGTTGATCTATGAAGGCAGCTAAAGCCCGCCGGAAGCGGACTGAATTGGCGAATTCGAAATGAGTAGGATGCATGGGTTTGAGCATGGCCTCCAAGTGGTCCCAGTTGCCGGCACCGATCGGCATTAGCTTGAAATAGTAGGCGCGACTTTCATTGCGAACATGGAGTACGCGTCGCGGTGCGTTGGAAGGAAAAAGGAATGCGTCTCCCACGACAGCAACAACATGGAGAGGGGCCGGCCCGGCAGATTGACAAATAGGCCCATCGACCAACTCTTCCACCAATGACGCGAAGACGTCTCCCGTGTTTTTTTGGTTCGACAGAACTTTCGCGGCAATTTTAATGCGCTGAAGGTCCTTGACCTGTCGAGCCAACTTGTCCCAGTCCATCGTTGCGCCGTCGGTTCGCTCGACGAATGTTTCCTGGCGAAGCACGTCGATGGCGGTAAGACGAACACATCCATTTTGCAAAGCGACTTGGGAAATCACATTACCAATTTGAAGCAGCGTGTCGGCGTTCGCCTGATACAACCAGTCCGGAGCTTGATGGTCCCGGAAATTGGAGGCATCGCTTAGGGAAAGATTCACCAGCACGTCGAGTTGAATTGGCTGGTTGTTCGAGACAGGAAGATTGAGTTTTCCCGCTCCGAATGCCGACGAGTCGAATACCACACGGTGAATACCAAAGCCGTGTGGCGAGCGAGGGGTGGTCGCCTGAGGCAGAAATTGAACGATGGGAAGATTGCGGTCCGTATCTGGCAGCGGATCATCTTTTACAGCGGGCACAGTCAAATTCGAATGCCAGACGTTGCCGCTGCGGTTTTTGGAGTCATAAGCGACCAGCGCAACTTTGTACTTCCCGGGACGAGCATAAAAGGTCGCGATCGAGGAAAGTTCGTCTCCATATTCGGGTTTTATTTCAGCGTGGGTATACGCCTGTTCCGGGAGCCAGTCTTGATTCTCAGGAGCGATCTTTAGGATGAAGTGAAGGTCGTCCAGGGAGATGTTGCGCTTGCGAAGATCGCGCTGACGAAAATCCGCGCGCACCTGAACGGTATGACGCTGTTGGAAGGTGAGCCAAGGTTCGCGGAAACCGACTTTCCAAGGGAAGTCACTGCGATTAGGGCCGCGAAGCCATTCAGCGAGAGGGATGTCCGGAGGAACTCTGGTTTCGTTGCGGGCAAGTGCGAGTGAGAGAAAGAGCAAAAAACAGAACATCCCCCCAAGCCGCACAACGATGGAACCGGCACAACCCACAGTGGAGTGATTTTAGCGCAAGGATGAGGCGCAGGTTTCGGGATTGTCTCCCAGGTTAGCGCCAAACGACGGCGCGAACCTGGGGCACCATTCTGATTGAACGGGAGCGCGAGGAATTTCAGTGGCGGAAGTGGCGGACACCAGTGAAGATCATGGCCAGGCCGAGACGGTCGGCAGCCTCGATGACCTCCTGGTCGCGAACGGAGCCTCCGGGTTGAATGATCGCAGTTGCGCCGGCCCGGGCAATTTCTTCCACGCCATCCGGGAAGGGAAAGAACGCATCGGAAGCGGCCACGGTGCCTTTCAATGGGAGCTGTGCTTTCATGGCTCCGATTTTGGCGGAATCCACGCGGCTCATTTGACCGGCACCTACGCCCACGCTCTGTCCATCGCGCGCGTAAAGAATCGCGTTCGACTTCACATGTTTGCAAACTTTCCATGCAAACAGGAGCGCACGTTTTTCTTCGGGAGTTGGCTGGCGTTTAGTGACGACTTTCAGGTCGGAATCGGAGAGGCGATGGAGATCGGCATCCTGCACGAGCATGCCGCCGGAAACGTTTTTAAGAGTCCACTTCTGCGTGCCGGCGGGAACTTCGACGAGACGCAAGTTCTTCTTGGGAGTCAAGACGGCCCGCGCGCCTTCATCGAATCCGGGGGCCGCGATGACTTCGAGAAACAGCTTGGACATCTCTTCGGCAGCACCGGCATCCAGGGGCCGGTTCACACCGATTACGCCGCCGAAAGCGGAGACGGGATCGCATTCGAGAGCCTTCTTGTAAGCCTCAACCAGAGTCGCCCCAGTGGCAGACCCGCAAGGATTGGTGTGCTTGATGATGCCGACAAACGGCTCATCGAATTCCTGTGCGAGGTCCCATGCTGCCTGTAGGTCGATGATGTTGTTGTAGGAAAGCTCCTTGCCCTGCAGCTGATGAGCGTTGGCCACGCCCGAGCCGGAGCCATCGGAATACATCGCGGCTTTCTGGTGAGGATTCTCGCCATAGCGAAGGTCCATCACTTTGCGAAACCCGAGGCGGAGTGTGTCCGGAAAACCTTGTTCTGACGAGAGTGAAAAGCTTCCGTTCAAATTGACGCGCTCGAGCGTGGAAGCGATCGCAGAATCGTAGGCCGCGGTTGTCGCGAAAGCCTTTTGCGCAAGACGCCACTTGGTGTGTCGGGAGAGTTCGCCATTGGATTTCTTCAACTCGTCGGCAATAGCGACGTAGTCGGAGGGAGACGTGACCACAGCGACGTCTTGAAAATTTTTGGCGGCGGAACGGATCATCGACGGGCCACCAATATCAATATTTTCGATGAGTTCTTCGAAGTGGACACCGGATTTGGCGGCAGTCTTTTCGAAGGCGTAAAGGTTGACGACCACCATGTCTATGGGCTGGATACCATGTTCGGCAACGGCTGCGCGATGAGAGGCTTCCGAGCGGCGGTGAAGAATTCCGCCGTGGACCTTTGGATGGAGAGTCTTGACGCGACCGTCGAGCATTTCGGGGAACCCGGTGAGCTCAGAGATATCTTTGACGGCGATGCCGGAATCGCGAAGCAATTTGGCAGTTCCGCCAGTGGAGATGAGCTCGACGTTCATCGCTGCGAGTTGGCGAGCGAATTCGATGAGACCGGATTTGTCGGTGACACTGAGGAGAGCGCGCTGGATACGGGACATGAGGGCCTCGAGGGTAGCGGGAAATTTTAGCAGGGGTGAGGAGGGGTTAGCACTTGGTGGTTAGCGGGGATGCTTAGATGGCTGGGGTCTCATCGCGAGGATTGTGAGTGTTATCGCCTGTTAACGACAGTTGTCCGAACACCGCGCAGAACCTCGGGTACAATTCTTGCGAATGGGCAGCTACGCGCTGGAAACTGGCCAATATATTTACCGCCTTACTTGCGAATGCTGCTTAACCCAAAAGGACCGTGTCTGGGGCTTCGTGTCTAAGGAGGGTGATTCACATGCCGTTTACTACGCCTTGCTTAACTTAGAAGAAAGATGTCCTCGCGTTGGGCTGACTCTCAGTGTTGGGCCTTGGTGGGAAGGCACGGAACCGTCGCAGCGTGTGTGGCTGCATGTGGATGTTTGCACCGGAGAGCGTGGAATTGAGATGGGGATTCGCGATCCGAAAGAATCCAACTTCTACCCGTGGGAAAAGGGCGGAACACCGCTAAACCGCGAAGAAGCGTTGGCCAGCAGCGCCATCGAAGAGATTTGGGCGGTCGCTGATTTTATTGTCGCTACGGATGTGGCCGTTTCCTCATATCTGTCAGGCAAAGGGGTGGATGAGAAAGGCCGCGAGCCACGAAAGGCTGATCAGGCCAGCCATAGCTGTTGATAAATCGCCATTTCAATCGTTGGCAGTTGTACCCAGATGCTTGCCACGCAGATAGGCTCCGGCGAAAAGGCAGGTCGCAAACACTACCGGAGCCGTGATGACGAACAGTGCAAAGATGCTGAGGTTGTCGTACTCTGGTAGATAGTCTGGTGACCGTAGTAAGTGGTAAATCCATTTGTAGACTGCGAAGCCCACTCCCACCGTTATCGGATTGGCTATCCATACCGCTCCGCGAAACAGGTTTGCTTTGATCTTGGTTCCGACAGCGGCTCCGAAAATGAGGAAACCAACGCCGACCGATACAGCTTGTACGAACAGCGCCTGAAGATAGGCCGGAGGGGACGTGAAGTCCTCGCGGAATCCCGCAGGCACTCCGAACAAGACACGAACAACTGGCCCTCCCACCAGAGTCGCAAAAAGCAAGGCAGAGAGAGTCACGATCACCGCAATCCCTGGAAACAACACCCTCTGAGTCACGGTCATTCTGGCAGATTAGACACCGAGCGGCGGGTCAATTGGTGATAAATCGCCATTACACTCACTGCCTTGTCCAAAACCACCTCCGTAGGGTCAATGAGTGATAACACCGACTAACATCAAGTCTCGTGGTTTACTTTTAAAAGCGCAAAAGTGTAAAGCGCGACGAAACGGGTTGCTTCCCTGGCTTCCAAGTAACCAAGCCAAAAACGAAGCCAGCGACGAGCCAGATAATGGCACCCGACAAAACCCTCCCGGTCGAAATACTGCGGGATTGATCGCCCCAATACTTCCAACTTACGAATTCTGCAAGAGTAGTCGCAATGAACATTCCACAACCGAAATACGCGATTCCGTTTATTGCGACATACTGACGGTAGTTCGGCAAATTCGGCTCTTGTTTCAGTTCCACAAAAGGAGGGCTGGAGTGGAACGGGATTCCCAACTGTCGCACGACCAGAGCTACCACTAGCCACCAAACGTAAATCGCTGCGAAAGCCGCAAGAATTTGGGTAATCAGTGGAAACATGGCGGGGACAATATTAGCTCACCCTACCTACAGAATGTTGCCATTCTTGTTGGGAATTTCCATACGAATACAGTCAGACTGACAAGTTGGAATAACATCGCCATCACACTCACAACCCGAATTCAGAGTGTAATCGGTCTAACTTTTCGCTTTGGCCTTCAGTTTCACTTGGCCGTTGGTGAGTTCGATGGAGTAGGTAACCGCGTCGCAACTGTGCTGTTTGCGGAGCTCGACGGTTTTCTTCTGAAGGAATTGAGAGAAGGAATCGAGGTTGCCGGAAACGGATTCGCCACTTTTCTTCTTCGCTTCGACGAGAGCCTTGTAAAGCTGTTCGACCTTTTCGCGCTCGGCGGTGGCATCGGAACATTGGACCGAAAAAGCACCGGATTCGTGGACCACGGGTTTCTTGACCCCGTAGACCTGATGTTCGGGGACGTGTTCCTGGACACGGACACCCTGCACGGAGAGGATGGCGTCCTGAGGGCGGCGGTATCCTTCTTCGCGGATGCGGCTTTTCTTCCGCCAAAGATCGCTGTAAACGGCGTAGCGCTGCGCGATTTCGTTGTAACGGTAACGCTGGGAGAAGCTGAGCTTGGCGCCATCGCTGAACTTGCGCAGCATGGCGAGCACTTTCCACTCAATGTCCGCAGGCGGCTTTTTCGACGGGTTGCTGAAAAAGATCTCGTATTCGATCTTGAGACGACGAAGCTGAGAATCGAGGACGTTCAATTCCTCGTCGATGGTCACGGGACGGGCCTCTCCAGTCCGCAGCTTAACGTCGGGGTTGCTATGTGACGAGATGTCCGTCGGACAAGGGGTGAGGTGGCCAAAAGTACTCAGGAGGCAGGCTCCAGGCTCCAGCTTTCGGGCTTCGGCTGCCGGCGACTAGTCCAACAATCTGTGTAGTTCTCACCTCTGGCAAAGAACGCGAGGAGCGGGGCACCCCGCTGCACGGTTCAGCGAGGGATGCGAACGATCAAGCCTTTCGGGCCGACGGCGTAGGCGGTTCCATCGGGAGGGAGGCTCACGGCATTGAGATTCGCGTTCCAAAAGTGAAGTAAACGAGTTGAGGTCGGCGAGTCGGCCGTAACAAGAGCCGCGCCGGCAGTGCCGACCAGCAGCAGACCGCCCGGGCGATAGGCTGCCGCGGAGTAATACGCCTGAGGCGCCAGGGACGAAAGCGTCCAGGTCTCTCCGCCGTCTTCGGTAAAAGCCAGATTGTGGCCGCTCTGTTTCGGCTTCTGATAGTCGCCGCCCGCGATAACGCCGTGCTTCGCGTCGCGAAAGGCAATCGAGAAGATCCCGGTGGAATCGAGACCGTGAGTGAGTGCCGTGTCCGAAACCTGCCAGCTTTCACCGCGATCCGTGGAGCGATAGACGCGGGCGATCTTGCCTCCGGTGGCGAACCAGACATTCGATTGTCCTTGGACCGCGATGCAAGAACCGCTGGCGGCGAAAGCGCCTTCCCCCTCGAGAGATGTGGGCAGTTTGTTGGTCGGAAGCTGGTGCCAGTGTTCGCCGTCGTCGGTGGAAAATAGCTGAAATTCGCCGTCGATGGAATCGCCGAGCGCGATGCCGTGAGTTTCATCCCAGAAGGCCATGCAGTCGTAGAAGCCGCGAGGATCTTCGTTTTTGAGTTGCAGAGTCCAGTGGGAACCGCCGTCGTTGGTTTTGTAAATGCGGGAGACGGCGCCAGGTCCGGCGGAGAGTAGATACGCGACGTTCTCGTTGAAGGCTTCAACGTCGCGGAAGTCGAGCTGCTCCGCGCCGGGAACGCGGGAGACAGTCCAGGTTTGTCCGGCGTCGGTGGTGCGGAGGTAAGTGCCTCCGGTGCCGCTGGCCCAAACGACTGTGTTGGAGGGTGCGCTTACTCCGCGAAGGTTCGCAGTCGTGTGGGTGCCCAAGGGCGTGAGGTTTTGAGCGCCGGCGATGATGGCCAGCAAGAGAACGACTGCGACACGCATGAGATGAGTTTAGCGTAGGGGGAGAGGCAGCCGACGGGGCTGCCTCACGAGAGTTGAGAACGTGTCTCCAGCAAGGGAACGATGGGGGTAGACGGGCGGGGACGCCCGACCTCCATCATCTAATCGAAGACTTCACCAGACACGGCATGCATTTTCGCGGGCCATGGGAGCGCCTGCTTTGCATCCGAAGGCTTGCCGGAACTCGAGCGTGTTTGAAATCGGGTTGTTCACGCGATATCGCGGCAACGAGTGCGGATCGGTGAGCACGACGGTGCGCGTGAGCTCCGGGCGATAGGTGCCACACCAGGAGTTTGCGAACGACAGGAAGAAGCGCTGGCGGTAAGTCCACCCGTCGTCGCCTTTGTCGTCGAGAGTCTTTCGATTTCTTTTTAGCTTTTCTTCGAGCGCCATCAGGGCCAGGCGAATGCCTCCGTTGTCGGCGGTGTCCTCGCCGAGCGTGAGTTCGCCATTCTGTTTCACTCCGGCTTCGGGAACTTCCTGGCTGTACTGGTCGACGATGCACTTACCGCGAGTTTCGTACTGCTTGCCGTCGGCATCCGTCCACCAATCGCGGAGGTTGCCCTTGTCGTCGAACTTGCGACCCTGGTCGTCGAAGCCGTGGATGATCTCGTGGCCGATCACCATGCCGATCGCTCCGTAATTCACGGCGTCATCCTTCGATAGTTCGAAGTAAGGCGGCTGGAGAATTCCCGCGGGGAAGTTGATGGTGTTGGTGGGCGGGTCGTTATAAGCATTGATGGTAGGAGGCGTCATCGTCCACTCGCGGCGATTGGCCGGCTTGCCGATTTTTGCGAGCTGGCGTCGGAATTCGAAATCCGTGGTGGCATGAACGTTTTTAAGATAGCTGTCAGGCGTGATCTTCACGGACGAGTAGTCGATCCACTTATCGGGGTAGCCGATTTTCTCGACCATGCCCTGGAGCTTCACCTTGGCTTGCTGGCGAGTGGCGGAACTCATCCAGTCAAGCGTGTCGATGTCCCGGTCGAGAGCGGTTTCGATGTCATGGACCATCTCGAGCATGCGAGCCTTGCTCTCGGGAGGAAATGCGCGAGCGACGTACGCTTGCCCAACGGCCTGGCCGAGATCGCGATCTGCCGCAGCAACACAACGACGCCAGCGTGGACGCTGCTGCTTGGCGCCATTCAGAACGCGAGAGAAGAAGTCCCAGTTCTCATCGACGAAGGCGGTGGGGAGGTGGGGAGCCGAATCGTGAATGGCAAACCAGCGGAGGTAAGTTTTCCAATCGCTTAGTGGGCGCGTCTTAATTTCATTCTCCAGCGCAGTGAAGTACTTCGGCGAAGTCACGATGTAGTGCTTGGGAGCCGGAGCGCCGACAATGCGGAGATACTCGTCCCAATTGAATGAAGGCGTGAGAGCGCGGAGCTGCTGGAGCGACATCTTGTTGTTCTGGCTCTTGGGATCGCGGCGAGTCACGTTGTCGACCTGGGCACGGGCGAGTGCAGTTTCAAGCGAAAGTACCGTTTTTGCGTCGGCTGCAGCTTTGGGGGGTTCTTCGTCTGCGAGTTCGAACATCTTGGCAATGTGCTTCTCATAGGCGTTGCGGATCTCGACTGATTTCGCATCGGTGTTCAAATAGAAATCGCGGCTGGGCATGCCGAGTCCGGCCTGGTCGACAGCAGCGATAACGATGGAAGCGTCGTCGAAGTCGGGTTGTGAACCAAAACCGAACAGGACTGTATCGGTCTGGTTGTCGTCCTGTTGCCACGCGCCCGGCAGAGTGAGGTGGTGATGCGCGATGAGTTCTGCGAGCTCGGCTTTGTTCTTCATCGCGCTGATCTGGGTGAGTTCAGGTTGCAGGTCGCGCAGGCCTGCTTTGTTTATGGCATCGGTATTGATGCAGGCTTGCCAGTAATTCCCTAGTTGCCGCTGTTCTGGAGAGCTTTGAGCGCCAGCAGCCGCGCCTTCCAACGTTTCGCGAAGGATATTTTCGTTCCAGTACTGAAGGCCGCTCCCCGTACTCCACGCGACCTGGTCTGCGGGGATCGGGTTCGCCGAAATCCATTTGCTGCAAGAGTACTTATAAAAATCAGTGCAGGGGTCGAGATTGCGATCGCTGAGCGTGGGATCAAAGTGTTCGAGTTTCGGAGCAGCGGAGTCCGCCGGAGTTGGGGATGAATTGGGATCGGCGGAAAAAGCTGCAATCGCGAGTATCGGAATCGCGAGGAGGACAACCTTCATGCGAAGACGGATCATTGGAATAACACCTCGTCAGATTGCGAGTGATGTGTGCCCTTGAACATGGCAGGTGCGTTTTGTTGCGGTTTGTGGGAAGAATCCGCGGCATTAGACGGAGCAATCTATGCAAGGTCAACTCACGCGTGCCCTGATAAGACAACAGAGTGCGAGCGGACATCCCGCCATCTGATACTTCCGTAATACTCAGAAGGGCATACAAGCCATCCAGTAGGTGTTTTCCTGTAGCGGCAGTTACGTTTCTGGATGGTAGAATCCGACCAGGTTATCCGCAAACTTAAGGGCGGCTCGAAGATGTTCAAGGAGCCGTGCAACTTATTCGGCGGGCGCGACTTTCAAAGTCACGCACTTCGCCCTTCGTGCAAAAACGCCCGACTTCTGGCCTGTCGTCGCTCGTTCTTCGCTTCGTCTGGCGGTTTGTCCGCGTCCTGAAGGAAGACCCTACTCTTCGGGATAGCCGTTCTTTTTGTGTCTTTGGGTACCTCGCGATTTTGGCCGCATTTCGATGTAACAGGCTTGGGATCACATTCTTCAACGAGGTGGGACTTGCAGGTGTTTCGCGATAAAGCTGGCGAGGGCGCAAAGGTGCGGGCTAAGGGAGCTGAGAGTTCGGAAGAACTTGCCTGTTACCGAAACTTCTTCGATCGGCTGAAAACCGCAAACAAGCGCGTGCTGCTGCTCGACTACGACGGCACCTTGGCCCCATTCCGAGTTGATCGAGATCACGCGTTCCCATATCCGGGTGTGCCTTACCTGGTGAGCAGGATTGCGAATTCCGGAACCAGAGTTGTGTTGATCAGCGGAAGACGCGCAGAGGAAGTAGCAACTCTGAGCGGTATTCGTCCTCGTCCGGAGATTTGGGGTTGTCACGGCATGGAACGAATTACCGAGGATGGGAGCCACACAACATTTCCGTTAGAGGAGCGCCAGCTGGCGGGTCTGTATCGAGCCGGATTGTGGCTAGGTCAACAGCAGGGACTCTCGCATGCAGCTGAGTTCAAGCCAGGTTCCGTTGCAGCGCATTGGAGAGGCGCCCCGGCGACAGAAGTGATCGAGATTCGGAGAAAAATTCTGGCTGGTTGGCAGGACCTCGCAGACGAGTACAAGTTAGAACTCCTCGATTTCGATGGTGGTGTTGAGATCCGTGTTCCGGGTCATGACAAAGGACAGGCTGTTTCCACCATCTTGCAAGAAACAGGAGATGCCGTGGTCGCATACCTCGGCGACGATCAAACTGATGAAGATGCATTCCGAGCGTTGGAAAAACTCGGAGAACACGGGTTGAGCGTGCTGGTGCGAACCCACGTCAGGGAAACAGCCGCTGACATTTGGATCAAACCGCCTGAACAGTTGATCGAGTTCCTGGAAAATTGGCTGTTGGCTAGTGGAGGTAACGAGCGATGACAAAGCTGATCAACGTATCGAACCGACTTCCAATATCGATTGAAAAGGACGGAGATGCGCTAAAAGTTTTGCGCGCCTCCGGCGGGTTAGCCACGGCTGTCGAGGCCATGTGGCGCGGACGCGCTGGTACGTGGATTGGTTGGGCCGGCGTCGAGGACGACGGCCGCATGACAGAAGTGTTGGACAAGATGTCGCAAGACCGCCATTACCACATGCGGAGTGTTCTGTTGTCCGCAGAAGAAGTTGCCAAGTTTTACTGTGGGTTCGCCAACGAGATTATCTGGCCGCTGTTCCACGATCTGCCCGCACCGTGCAATTTCGATCCCGCGTATTGGGAAGCTTACCAGGGGGTCAATGCGAAGTTTGCGCAATCCGTCATCGATGAAGCACATGCTGGTGATGTGATTTGGGTGCATGACTACCACCTCATGCTCGTAGCACAGAGCGCGCGGCAGAAGGGGATGCACAACCGAATGGGATTCTTTCTACACATTCCATTTCCTGCCCCAGATGTTTTCGAAAAATTGCCATGGCGTGAAGCCGTACTGCGTGGATTGCTCGAATATGACGTCATCGGTTTCCAAACCGATCGCGACCGCAATAACTTCTCGCGTTGCCTGGAGAAGCTGTTGCCCGAAGTACGAGTGGAGGGGCGAGCCTGGCAACAGGTGATCTGGAACCACGGACGGCCCGTCCTCGCAGGAACTTTTCCGATCAGCATCGATTTCAACGAATTTGCCGGACCGGCGGAGCGGCCGGAAGTCGCTGCCAGAGCGGCGAATATCCGAAACAGCGTGCCGGGCAAGTGGTTGGTCCTCGGCGTCGACCGACTGGATTACACGAAAGGTATTCCGGAGAGACTTCGCGCTTTCCGGTTGCTGCTCGAGAAAAACCGAGATCTGCGTCACCAAATCACGCTCGTGCAGGTGGTAGTGCCGAGCCGATCGGACATTCCCAAGTACAAAGATCTGAAACAGGAAATTGAACGGCTGGTCAGCGATATCAATGGAGCATTCACGGAGCCTGGTTGGGTGCCGATCCATTACATCCATCGCGGATTGGACCGGGAAGAATTGATCGCGTTCTACCGGGCCGCGGATATCGCTCTGATTACCTCTTTAAAGGACGGCATGAATCTTGTTGCCAAGGAGTACTGCGCATCGCACGTGGATGAGCGAGGCGTGCTGGTGTTGAGCGAATTCGCCGGTGCAGGCCCCGAGTTGCGGGAAGGCGCGTTGTTAGTCAACCCGAACGACTTCAACCAGGTGGCGAACGCCTTGGTGCAAGCTTGCGCGATGAGTACAGGAGAAAAGCAACGGCGCATGAAGGCGATGCGGGCCGTGGTGCGTTACCACAACGTGGAGCGGTGGGCTGCGTCGTTTCTTGACACATTGAAACCGCATAGCGAACTGCTCGCGGCAGTGGTTTCGACGGCGAAAGCCGTCGCGGAGCCGAAAAATCCATTCCGGTTGCTATGGGACACCGGGCGCTTCCTGCTGGGCCGCAAAAATGCCGGGCTGCGGGAGTCTAATCCAAGTGCGTTGCGTGGCCGGACGGTGCGATAAGAACGGTGCCAGAGCCGTGCTGATCCATAGTTGCGGTAACGCTCCTAGGTAAGAATCGGACGGGGCCCCACCAAGCCTAGATCCCTCGCAAATCATTCATAGGTTTACAAATCTATTGGTGCATCCCCTCGCAGGGTATGCCTTCGCGCGCGCTCGTTTTGGATCACAGGCTTGGCCGCTTGGGGAAACCGGCACACCTCTGAATGCCTCCCTACACTTTCATATCGCGATAGGACGCCGATAGAGTTATCTTATGGGGCTGTCCTATTCGTCCCAGTTCATAGTAGGGAGTTCGATCATGCGTCCATTCTTCGTCTTACTTCTGTTGTCGTGGTACGCGGCAATACCTGTCGCGATGTTTGCGCAAGATGGTGATTCACAAGAGTCGGCACAGTGCACGTTCGATGATGGCAAGCAGATGATCGTGCGCTACAACAGTTTAAAGATTGGAAAGAACGATAACCCGCCGTATGGAAAAACGTGGTCACCGGGCGGAGCTGCGATGACTTTGTTCACGGAGGCTGAAGTCACGCTAGGCGGCAAGACTGTGCCCACCGGTGGATACACCATGTACCTGGTGCCAGGAAAAAAAGACTGGGCCTTGATCGTGAGCAAGAACACGTCTGCGAGCGCGGCATACAGCGAGTCGCAAGACCTGGCACGAGGCACGATGGAAAGCGGGATGATGCCGGAAGCCGAAAAGGAATTCAAAGCGTTCTTCGGACACCTGGGACCGAAGACTTGCGAGTTCAATGTTTCGTTCGGGAAAGTGCGTGCCTGGACAGAGTTCAAGGAGAAATGATCGTTCGAGTTTGAAGAAACCAAATGCGAGGTAGGAAGAGGCCGGGTCAACCGGCCTCTCTTATTTGGAGGCAATGGAGAGGAAGTAGCGGCAGAGATAGCTAAGGAGAAATCCTAATGGAATATCAGCAGCGCAATGAGTGCACCGACGCAGACTCCGAGCACCAAAACCGAGAGCCGGTCACTCGACTGGAGTGCTTTCCAGGACTCTTGCGGGCTGACCATGGAAGCAGTGTGACGGATCGAGGTCTCTGCTGGAATAGCCCGGCGGAGCCAGCGAGTGGCTCCAGAGTTGAATTACGAACGAGTTACTCCAGTAACCTTGCTGGAAGGCTGTGTGCTGGTCTGTTGAAAACACTAGGGTGACGGAATTCCCGAGTCGGCGATGTGGGGATGGACGCGGACTTTGGTAATCTCCGCGCGGCTGTGAGGGGCGTGCGATAGTGTGGGGACGCATGTCAGATTCGGCCGCAGTTCGTGCAGACCAAAGATCCTCCCGCGTGAAATTGGGAGGAGCGATTCTCGCTGTCGTGGTGCTGGAAAATGGGCGGCAGTTGCGCGCCAAAATGCACCAACTCTCCGGCAATGGCGGCGTCGTGCACCTGGATACTCCAATCGACGAAGGAATCAAGGTCGAACTGGTATTTCATGTGGGCGATACTAGCTTCCGCACTCCCGCGGAAATGCTGTTTCCGATGTGGGCCACGCAGGGCTGCCTGCAGCCGTTCCGATTTGTCGAGTTGTCCGAGCTGGAACGCGGACAGCTGACGCAGGAACTGGACACGATGCTGTAGGAGCAGGTCTCGGTTCTGAAAAAAATTATATTGATTACAACGAGGAGTTACCGCTGCGTTTGTTCAATCAGAGGCATGTCCCACTCCTCCGGATATGGATTTCACGCAGCTTGTCGACTGAGGTGAACTCGAAAGCTACATACACGTCCCACGGCTCGCAAAAAATTCCGCCAGGCTCTTCCGCTATCTTGATCTCGCATGAGTCTCCTTCCCTGCCACCGTGCCGAACTGTCAGGCACATGGCATCGTGAGATCTAAGGTAGGTTATGACTTGCTCTCGATCTATCCCAACGGCCAAATCTCGCTGATATGGAACCAGTGCCGCGCGGTAGGACGATTCCCTCCGTGCCAGAGCGTGCTTGGAATAGCCGAACCAACTAATTACCAGCACAAACGCAATAACAGCAAACGCAATGCCTTTTCGCATAAGCGAATCTAGAATCTAGAGTAGCCGGCGAAACATCGTCAATCATGCGGTTTTGTAACCAACTTGGAATTCCTGCGGATATCGTCCCCGCGCGCCGCATTTCCTTCAAAGCGTGAACCGAGGGTGAGTCCCGAAACGCGGTGCCTTCGAATGATAGCCTTGAAAGATTTACTCCGAAAGGCAATCTCCAATGACGTTCGAGCTTGAGGGATCCAAGCGAGCACCGGCTCGGTACTCGGTATGGTTGGGCTGCGCGATCTTCCTGGCGGGTATGGTTGTGGCGGCGGTGGCATTGTTTGCGGTGCTCAAGGGCGCCCAGCACTGGTCCGATGGTGTTCTTTCCACCTGGCTACGGCGTGCGACGAGTATCGATATGAGCCAGCCCACGGTGGTCGATCGCATCCAGAAAATGCAGCGGCTCGAAACTGTGGTCTACACCATGGACAAGATTGTGACCGGCAGCAGGCAAAGCGAAATCTTTCCCGATTTTCTTGCCGGCGACCGGCTATTGATGTTGGTGCATGGCGAAGTAATTGGCGGAATTGATTTCAGCTTGCTGAGGGGTGGTGACGTCCGGGTAGAAAATCGACGGGTGCAAATACATTTACCGAAGGCGGAAGTGCTGGTGACAAGGCTCGACAGTAGCAAGACTCGCGTGTATTCGCGGCAAACGGGGTGGTTGGTGCCAACGGATCCCAATCTTGAAACGCAGGTGCGTCAGCAAGCGGAAAACGAGTTGCGACAGGCTGCTCTGGCCGACGGGATATTGCAGAAAGCGCAGGATAACGCTCGCTCCACGATCACGAGCATGATGGCGAGCATGGGGTTCGAACAGGTGGAGTTCGAGTGATAAAGCTCTCGACGCTCAGAATTAATCTTCAGGGATCTTATCTAGTTTTCACCGTAACGCGTCAGCGGCGGAGCGCCAATGCAGTGGGATGTGTTGGTTCGTAAATCCCGACTTTTCCTCCGCCGGGAAGGGCAAAGCTGGCAAGTTTGCCCCAACGCTGTTCGGTCACCTCGGAGACCTGAACATTCTTAGATGAAAGCTCCTTCAAAGTTGCCGCGATGTCATCGCACATAAAGTAGATTGCCTGTTGGTCATTGCTCTCCGATTCATGAAACGCCGCCTCACAGGGCGGCATCGCGAAAATCAACCAGCCATGACCGGCATCGACACAAGGGAGTTGAAGCACGTCGCGGAAAAAGGCCCGGTCTGCTTCGGCGTCTTTCGTATAGACAACTACATGAGCCCCGTTTATCACGGTTATATCTCCCCTTTTGAGTAGTAATTCAGCCCCAGGGTGGTCACTGAGATAAATCTTCCAAACATACCTTGCTGCACTGCTTATTGGTTCACGACGCTGCCGCCCGCATTTCCTCGAAAGAATAATCAAGCAACTCACCGATGCGTTCGATGGTGATGTCCGGGCGCGGATACTTAGCGACTTCGACCGCGTTGAGCGCGTAGTGTCCCTGGCGCGGGAAAACGGTGGTCACGCGAGGTCCCCAGAATTTTTTGACGGCCGATAGAAGGCGAACCTTGTCATCGATCATGACGAAATGTTTGGCGTTAAAGCGCGCTTCCACGTCGTCGAGCTCGTGTTCTTTATGGACATAGATGAGGACGTTTGAACCGAAGACATCGCCGAGGCCCGAGCGGTCGACCTTGCGCGGCTGGAACACGACATCGCCATCACTGACGATAACGATCGGGCCCCACTGCTTGACGTGCTCGACGGCATCGAGCGAGTTGGGATAAAGCCGGTTCGCGAACGGGTAGTTGATCATGAAGTGCGAGACTTCCAGCAGACGGGGATCGCGAGGATGTTCGACTCGATAGCGCTGGAGAGCTCCGAGATAGTCGGCATAGCCCAGTTCGGTTCGAAGCTGCTCGAAGATGCCCCAGTAGCGCTTTTGCTGGTCGAATCCGACGTGAACTTCGAGATGGTGGCGTAGGTCGTCGGTCACATGGTCGTTGTCGAGCAGCGTGTTATCGATGTCGAACAGGAAGGCTACTGGATAGGTCGGGCTATCCTTGCGCATTCGATCCTCCGGGCGAGACGAGAGAAATGCATTCTTTCATAAAGCGTGGGCGAGGATAGAAGAGAGCAGCGGCCTGTGGAAATCCATGTGGAAAAAGTGGACAAAGATGGAATCGGAGGAACTACTGTGGCCTTTTGCAGCAGTTGGCCGCGTGGTAAGGTGTCCGCGATCAAAACAACCCTGCCGCGGCGATCTCAGTTCGCCCCAAGAAAGAGACTGAACGATGGAGCATATCGATCCAGCGAAAGCCAAGGTGTTAGACCAGATTCGCGCCGGTAAGCCGTGCTCGTTTTGTCAGGAAAAAGATCCGAAATTCGCGCAACGCCCGGCGCTAGATCAGTTGGTCGCCGGAGCTCAGCACTGCGCCCATGCCCACGTGACCGAGGATGGCTATATCCGACACCGGATCGTCGAGCTTGGCGAACTTAAGGTGCGGTTCCAGGTTGCCGCGGCCTGAGGGAGCCTCAGGAGTTAAGAATCAAAGGTGTAATAAGTGGGAGAGAGGCGGCGAGCTTCTCAACCAAGTGGGACATTTCTTTCATCCGAACCCGTTTTGCGGCGGCTTCCCCTTTTCGAATCAGGTTTTCCAGCACCCATTGTGATCGATTGACCCGATTCCTTTCGCGCTCGGCTAAAATAGATGTTCCCTTTGGAAACGCCGATGAGTGGAAACGGGAACCCAACCAAGCCCCCTATCTATGTGTCCTTGACCGGACTGCCGCTGCGAATTGAGCTGCACTGGCCTTTTCAGAAATCGACGGCCGGAGCGGACTTCTGGACCTTGCACGGCGAAATCCGTTTGGCGAATTCCCCAGAGTTGCGCGCCCTGGTGGCGGTAAATCTGTCGACGACGCTGCGAGAGGTGATGCCCTCCGTCGAGCCGAAAGATGCGGAAGGATCGATCATCAATGCGCTGCGGAAGGAAGTGGATAAGAAGCAGCTGGAGTTTTTGAAATCGGCAAAGCTGGTGCCAGTCCATTTTTCGAGCCGACATTACAGTTTCAAGCGCAACAAGTGGGTTTTCGAGCGAGGGACGGAAGATGAGATCCGGGCGCTGATCGAGAGGAAAATTTATTGGCATACGAAACTGGAGGGTGGCGATGTTTGGTTGGGGGATTCCACGGAAGCGCAGTATGTTGATATTGAGTTAGACCATTTCGTCGAGTTGGCGAACAAGTTAGCGGGGCAGGGTTTGTTCAAACTGGAGCGGCGGTACGCGACTGCGCTTCCGGCATTGATGGCCCAAGGGGATCGGTTCGAAAGCGAGGCGGCCACTGCGCTGCAAGCTTTGGAAAAGAAACACGCTTTCGAGCGGGGATAGAAAGAACTTTAGATTTGAGATTGTAGATTTCAGATTGGCGCTGGGTGAGTTCTTGTCGAAAACGTTGGTAACTCACTAGCTTGGCTATTGTAAAAATTGCTGGCTAATCTGAGGTCCGACTGCATCGAATCTTCCAAGAGCTGGGGCTGAGGCAAAAAGGGGAAACATGATCAAGACGATTGCGTCTTTGTTATTGGGGCTGGGCAGTTTGATTGGCGGATACGCGTTGGCGGAAGTGCAGGGGACGCCGGATGTATTGCGTCCGCCGAAAGGCGCGCAAGTGGCGATCGTTGTATTCGAAGATCTGCAATGCCCGGATTGCCGTCGAGCCGCGCCATTGCTGGCTGAAGCCGGACGCACGTACAAGATTCCAGTGGTGCGGCATGACTATCCGCTGCCCATGCATAACTGGTCGATGCAGGCCGCGATCCTGGCGCGGTACTTCGATACCAAGTCGAAAACCACAGGCAACGAATTTCGCGATTACATCTTTGAGCATCAGCTGGAAATCAATCCTGACAACCTGCGCAGTTACGCAGAGAAGTTTGCGGCCGAGAAAAAGGTCGATCTGCCATTTGTGGTCGATCCCGATGGGAAGTTGGCGGCACTCGTGAACGCGGATAAAACTCTTGGTACGAGCATTCATTTGGAGCACACGCCGACGATTTACGTTGTGAGCAACAAGCGGACCGGCAAGCCATTTGTGGAAGTAGTGGACCGAAGCCAGCTCTATGCGCTGATCGACAGCATGAAAAAAGAATAGAGCGTCAAAAAACCCGTTCTAGGAGCTTTGACGGACACCCTGCATGCATGAGACCTGATGCGCTTCGGGACGGAGCTTCTAACTAAACATCCAAAGGTTTCTCCTCGCGCTACAATCAGGCAAACCCAGCTCTATTTCGCACGAGGAGTTCCATGCGGGCTATTTTGTTCGGCACCGTTCTCATCGTTTCTCTTACCACCTATTCCACTGCTCAAATCGATGAAATCCTGGAAAAGGCGGGTGATGCACTCTCGCATCAGAATGCAGCCAGCCTGAGCGACAGCAAGATCACAGCGGGCCTCAAGCAGGCGCTCGAAATCAGCACCGGGAAAGCGGTTTCTCTGACCGGAAGGCCAGATGGCTTCTTCAAGAATCAGGCGATCAAAATTCTTTTACCGCCGAAGCTGCAGACCGTTGCCAAGGGCATGCGGATGTTCGGTATGGGCGCCCAAGTGGACGAACTCGAGCTAGGAATGAATCGCGCGGCAGAGCAGGCAGCACCCGAAGCAAAGCGGATCTTCCTCTCCGCACTCAAACAGATGACCTTCGACGATGCGCGGCGGATTCTTCAGGGAAGCGATACAGCTGCTACCGAGTACTTCAAGAGAACGAGCACGGCGGACCTTACGACCGCCTTCTCCCCGATCGTGCATCGCTCGATGGAGCGTGTCGGTGTCGTCCAGCAGTACAACCAGGTCATCCACAGCGCGCCGGGCGGCACGGCTCTGGCAGGACAATTCGATCTGGATAAGTACGTTGTCGGCAAAACACTCGACGGTCTTTTCTACATGCTCGGACAGGAAGAGATTCAAATCCGCAAAAATCCAGCCGCTCAGACGACCGCATTGCTGAAAGAAGTATTCGGGGCCGTTGCCGGGAAGAGGTAACTGGAATGTGGAGGCGACTTCCATCCGTGCTCATGCTCGCTGTAGTGAGCATTACAAACGTTGCTGCGCTTGCTCAATCGAAGTCGAGTGAGGGTTGCCTGTCGTACGAGCCCACGGTGGTAAGCCTGAAGGGGAAGCTCGTCCGGAAAACGTTTCCAGGTCCTCCGGAATATGAAAGCATCCGCAAAGGGGATAGGAAAGAAACCTACTGGTTCATCGAGCTGGAGCGCCCCGTTTGCGTTAATGAAGACCCGGAACAGCCTGATATAAACGCGGCATACGATGACATACCAGAGATTCAGCTTGCGGTAGATCCTGCTCAATATCTCCGATACAAAGCCCTGGTCGGACGAGAAGTGCTGGCATCTGGAACCTTGTTGGGAGAGTTCAACGGACACCACCACACGGCGGTTTTCCTGATGCTGAAAGACATTCAAAAGCTTCCAGCGCGTTGATTAATGCGTGTGGAATGCGACAACGAGGCGGTTAACGGCCTTTAGTGCGAACGTCGAAGCCGGGTAGCACTGGCGTATCGTCTGAAACGATCTCCACCTTAGTCACGTTCTCTCCCTGATTCCCGTTGCCATTCGATGCAGCGCTTTCCGTGACTTTTACCGTCACCGCTTCAGTTTGCTGCGCTTGGTTCGGACCAGCATCCGCGGCTGCTGGCTTTTCCAAATAGCGCTTGCTGTTGAGAAGCGGACGGCCGAGGCTCGAGTTATAGGAAGTCCACGGGCTCTCGAGATCGACTTCGCGCGCGAATTGAGCGCGCATGCTCTCCATCTTGGAATCGAGATCGTCGAGATAATGAAGCATCAGCGCTTCCGGAAACATGGGAAGCTTCGGCGATCCGAACTCGTACTGGCCATGATGGCTGATGATCATGTGCTCGAGGAGCGTCTTCGTCTCCTCTGGGAAACCGGGAATGAGTACAAGTTTTGCCTGCAACATCTCCAACTCGATGATCATGTGCCCGAGCAACTGTCCGCGAGAGGTGTAAGAGAACGAGCGGTTATAGGTAAGCTCGTGGATTTTCCCGATGTCATGCAGGAACGCACCTGTCATCAGGAGGTCCCGGTTGATCTGGGGATAGTTCTGGCTGACCAGTTCGCAGGAACGAAATAACGAGACGACGTGGTCCAAAAGACCGCCGATGTAGGCATGGTGCAAAGTCTTTGCGGCGGGAGCAGAGCGGTATCGCTCGGCAATTTCCGGATCACTCATAAACAACTGAACCAGCGTTCGAAGGTTCGCGTCTTCGAATCCCGCTATGTAGGCGGCGAGTGTGGACCACAGCTCATCGATATTTTTGGAAGTCTTCGGCAGGTAATCTTCGAAGACGACCTCAGACTCTCCCAAGCGCCGAATCTTGTGAATGGTCAGCTGAAACCGATTCTTATACTTGTTGATGAGTCCCTTAACTTTTACGAAGTCGTCCTGATCGAACGAGTCGATGGCATCCTCGACGTTATCCCACATTTTCGCTTCGATCTGCCCCGATCGATCCCCGACGGTGAGCGCGAGATAGGGATCGCCCGTTTTCTTGGGTTTCACCTGCTTGCTGATGACGACAAAGGTCGAAGTGATGACCTTGTTTTCCTGCTGAGAGCAGTCGCAGATGAAAAATTCTTTCATTGTTCGGATGTCACGGGAGCTGAGCCGCCCCAGACATCCTAAGCTTAGACTATAAGACTCCAAACTTCTTCTTCTTTTTCAGCTTTTTCGCGTCGGCTTCCTTGGTGTTGGTCTCAATAAACTTTGTCTGATTTGGGCTAGCGCCCGTGTCCACGTATCCGGCCTTGATGTCGATGAATGCGTCCTCACGCAGCTTTGTTAGATAAGTGCGCAGCGCGGGCTGCAGTTTCTGCATGTATAGCGCGTCCTGAATGCGCGGCTCAACATCTTTCATGGGAGGAATTCCCGCATCCTGGTGCTCAGTGACTTTCAGGATGACAAAGCCTTGCTTGGTGCGGACCACGTCCGTGATTTCGCCCGCCTTCATCGCGAAAGTTTTGTCTTCGAGCTCCTTTGCGAGAACTCCACGCTTGAAGTAACCGAGGTCTCCACCTTGAGCGGCTGAAGGGCCGTCCGAATTTTTCTTCGCAATGTCCTCGAAGGAGCCGCCCTTAGCGATCTGGTCGTGGAGATCCTTAGCCTTCGCCTCAGCCGCCGCAAGTTCTTCGGGTCCGGGTGTGGGAGCTGCGGGCGGAGGCGTGGTCTGTGCGGCGTTCGGATCGGCAGGCGCTGGCTTCACTGCTGGAGCGGGAGGCGCTTTGGGAGCGACGATGATTTCGCTCAAGCGGATTTGTTCGGGCCTTTCCATCTCAGAGCGATGCTGATCGTAAAACTGTTGTTCTTCCTCTTTGTTGATGGACAGGTGAGATCCAACTTCGCGCCCGATCACCTGCTGCGTGATGATCTGGTTACGGCGGTTCTGCTTGAAATCCTCGAACGAAATGCCCTGGGACTCGGCAGCCTTTTCCAAATCTTCCATGGATTCCAGGTTCATCTGCTTGCGCATCTCATCAAGCGACTTGACCAGCTCAGTGTCGGCGGTAATTCCGAGATCTTTGCCCTTTTCCAGCAGGAGTTGCTGGTCGATGAGGTCGCGGAGAACATCGCGCTGTTTCTCCTGGTAGGAGCGATCGCCGTCGGTCGGATTTTGCTGTTGCATGTCCTGCTTCAGCTGTTCGCGGCTGCGCAGGTATTCCGAGCGCGTGATGATCTGGTTATTCACGCGGGCGATGATTTCTTCGACGACGGTATCCGCACCAAGAAGGCCGGGTAAGGTTGAGACGATCACAGCAAACAGAAATGTTTTCTTCATGGTTACGACAAAAAGGCCGTGTTTCAGAACCCGGCTAGTTTTGGCAGTATGTACAGTCCATTGTAATCCCTGACCGAGACCGGAAACTACCCGGCGAATGTATGATTGAGGCGTTCTTTTTTATGGTTGCCAAACCTTTTATGGTTGCCAGACCTGAATGTCATTGGAGAATCCCTCATGAAGCGAATCTCACTCATATTTCTGATTTTTTGTGGGCTTATGTTGGTTAGCGCGGAGGCCCAAACGGGTGCGGAGAAAGTCCCGGACCTAGCGCAATTGAACAAGATGGCCGCTCGTTTTGCGAAGACACCGCTAAAGGTAAGTACGGCAAAGTTGTCTTCAGGAGATCGGAAGGCCTTAGCAGACCTCATTCGAGCAGCGCGTATCTTGGACGACCTTTTTCTGAAACAGCTCTGGGGTGGGAACCCCGCTTTGTACGCTCAGCTAGAAAAGGACGCTACGCCGCTGGGAAAGGCGCGCCTCCATTATTTCTGGCTCAATAAAGGGCCCTGGTCAGACATCGACGAGTACCAGTCTTTTATATCGGGCGTGCCAAACAGGAAACCTCTTGGCGCGAATTTCTATCCCGAGGACATGAGTAAAGAAGATTTCGAGAGCTGGGTGGCGAAACAATCCGCGACTGCGCAAGAACAGGCAAAGGGATTTTTTACGATCCTGCGATGGGACAACCAGGCCTCGAAAACTCTGAAGACGATTCCGTACAACGAGGAATACAAAGAAGATCTCACGAAGGCAGCTGCGCTTCTGAAAGATGCTGCCGGATCGACGGACAATCCGACGCTGAAGAAATTCCTCTCTTTGCGAGCCGATGCGTTTCTGTCGAATGATTACTACGAAAGCGACATGGCGTGGATGGACCTGGATGCACCGCTCGATATCACGATTGGTCCTTATGAGACCTACAACGACGAGCTATTCGGGTACAAAGCTGCCTACGAGGCATACGTCAATCTGCGGGATGATGCCGAAACAGCGAAGCTCGAGGCGTTCGCGGAACAGTTGCAGGAAATCGAAAACAACCTGCCGATTGAGCCTCGATATCGTAATCCGAAGCTAGGAGCCTCAGCACCGATCCGGGTGGTAGATGAAATCATCAGCGCAGGCGATGGCGCGCACGGAGTACAAACGGCAGCCTACAACCTTCCCAACGATGACCGCGTGGTGCAGCAGAAGGGCAGCAAGCGCGTCATGTTGAAGAACGTGCAGGAAGCAAAATTCGAAAGCGTGCTGATTCCGATTGCCAGGCGCACACTTTCGAAGGCTGATTTCCCGAACGTGGCGTTTGAGCCTTTCTTTACGCACATCTTGGCTCATGAGTTGATGCATGGCCTCGGACCTCACACCATTCAAGTGCAAGGACGCTCGACCACGCCGCGTGAAGAACTGAAGGAACTGTACAGCGCAATCGAAGAGGCAAAAGCGGATGTCACGGGCCTGTTTGCAATGCAGTACATGATGGATAACGCAAAGCGCATGCGCCTAGACAAAGTGCTTCCATCCGATGAGAAGGCGCAGCGTCAGCTATACGTGACGTTTCTCGCCTCGGCATTTCGAAGCCTTCGGTTCGGACTGAATGATGCCCATGGGAAGGGTATGGCGGTGCAGTTCAACTTCCTGAGCGATCATGGCGCATTCAAGCAGAATGCAGACGGAACATTTTCAGTTGACATGACGAAGGCCAAGAACGCAGTCCGCGATCTCGATCATGTGTTGTTGACGCTGGAAGCGGAAGGCGACTACGCGGGCGCGAAAAAGCTGCTGGACGAGATGGGAGTCGTGCGTCCGGAGTTGAAGAAGGTGCTGGACTCGATGCAGGACATTCCTACCGACATCGAGCCAGTGTTCGTGACCGCGGACGAGATCGCGCCGAAGCGTTAGGGCTTACTTCCATTCTGGCGGACCAACGCCAGGGCAGTGACGTCATTCTGGCTGGGGGCTTTGCAGGTGAAGTTCTGCACGTCTTCCATGATGCTGGTAAGCAGGGTGCGCGCGTCTGCAGGAAAGGCACGCTTCAACGTGGACTCAGCACCCTCGAGCCCAAATTCATTCTCTCCACATTGAGCTTCGACCATCCCGCGGGAGACAAGAAGCAACACTGCGCCGGAAGGCAACGCGACGGTTGGCGCATCGATCGTGGCGAGCGAAAAAAGCCCGAGGGGTAGTCCGGTGGCTTTGAGCTCGGAGATCTCCTTGCCGTCGAATATAAGACCGGGAGTGTGTCCGGCGTTTCCGTAGCAGACGGTGCCGAGTTCCTCGTTGTAACAGCCGGCGAAAGCGGGACAGCTGTGGACGCGGCCTGCCGTGTCGAGGATTGCACGATTCAGTTCCAGTAGAAGAGTCGTAATGGCGGTGGCTTCGTTGACGCTATCTCCTGAGAAGAGTTCTTTACCACGGGATTCGAACTTTTCTTTGGCCATAGAAAGAATTGGCTGATTCTCTTCGTGGTTGCCCGAAACATCGAGCATCCCGAATAGAAGGCGGGAAGGGCCAACGCGCAAAAAGTCGTAGAAGTCGCCGCCCTCCCGCTGTTCGAAATACACAGCCGAGATGTCAGCGCCGCTCACAGGAGCTGTTTGCACCTTGAGTTCGTCTAGCGGCAGCGGCTCATAATCGGGTTTGCTGCTGAAAAGCGACATGGAGAATTGACGCTAGCACAAGCCTGCGTGCGATGCCAGATCAACCCTGCCGGGCAGACTACAATACGTTGAATTGGCGAAGCGAGAGCAACAGATGGAGTCGGAAGCGGTAGCGAAATCCGGGCCGCGGGAACCGCGGGTATTTACCCTGCGAGAGCGATTCTTGCTACAGCTGATTACGTGGAGCTGCTACCTAGCGATCCGGCTGGTGGGGCCCACAATTCGTTATGCGGTGTCGTTTGAAGAAGGAGCTCCTTCCAGTCCGGAGGGGCTGACTGGCGTCTTCTCGTTCTGGCATAGGTGTGTGTTCCCATGCGCCTGGTTTTTCCGGAATTGGGGGATTCGGGTGATGACGAGCCAGAGCTTTGACGGCGAGTACATCGCGCGGATCATCCAAAAGCTCGGCTTCGTTGCGGTCAGAGGCTCCAGCAGCCGCGGCGCCGTCGGAGCAATGTTGGGTATGCGGAAGGCGATCGAAGATGGAAACGTGGTTGCCTTCACGATCGATGGGCCGCGCGGTCCGCGTTATGTGGCGAAGCCGGGCCCAGTCTTACTCGCGAAAGCAACTGGGGTGCCGATGGGCGTCTTCCACATCGCGCTATCAGACGCGTGGGTCTTAAAGACTTGGGACGCGATGATGATTCCGAAACCGTTCACGCGAGCGTTGATGCGTGTCGGAAAGTCGATTGAGGTCCCGAAAGATGCTAGTGAAGACGAGATGAAAGCACTCCACCAGGAATTGCAGGCGACGCTTGATCGGGTGCGGGTGTTTGCCGAGGCGAACCTGGAACGCGCCGGGACAGCGGAAATGCCATGGTATCGGGTGCGCGCGCCGCAGCGTGGCGTTCGCGAGAGAGCTGTTTGACTTCTGCTTCGCCCCCCAGTAGATTTTCGACACCAGTTTTTTTCGATCTTTCAAATTTCAGGTTTGCGCGAGCAGACGTCATTCTCGACGTAGCTCTGGGAAGCGGGTGTGAATCCCGCGCTGCCGCGCAACTGTAAGCGAGGACATTGCTTCGGCCACTGGGTAGATTCGGGAAGGGCGAGGCGTAAGTCGGGCGAAAGCCCTTACTCGCGAGCCAGGAGACCGGCGCAAACCGCAAATCACAACCCCTTTCGCGTGTAGAGGAGGATGAAATGCGTTGGTTGCGTGCCGTTCTTTGCTGGTCGTTTCTTTGGGCTGCGTGTTTCGCGGCCGATCTCAAAATAAGAGTGATTGATCCGAATTCCGCCGGAGTGGCCGGGGCAGAAGTGCGATTACTGCGCAACGCGGACCACACACCGGTGCGAGTGCAGTCCACTGCCGGTGATGGCACCGTTACGTTGCGTATTGCGGACGATGCAGCGGGTTATCAGGTGGAAGTGCTGGCACCGGGTTTCTCTCCGGCAACAGTGGCCGTGCCGGAAAAACAAACTGGCGAGCTGAGTATTTCGTTACGGCTATCGGCTGTCACTGAAACCGTCGTCGTTACGGCGACCCGAACACCCGTTGTGCGCGAGGAGGCTGGCGCCAGTGTCGATACGCTTGAAAATGGCCAACTGATAACCATGCAGCCGATTGCGGCGGAAGATGCCGTGCGGTTCCTGCCAGGAGCGGTGATCAATACCGCAGGGCAGCGAGGCGGGATCGCGTCGTTGTTCGTCCGCGGCGGGGACTCCCGCTACAACAAGGTAATCATTGATGACGTCACCGTGAACGAACCGGGAGGGACGTTCGATTTCGGCGTCGTACCGGTGGACGAAGCGGATCGGATCGAGTTTGTCCGCGGAGCCCAAAGCACGTTATACGGGTCGGACGCGATGACCAGCGTCGTGCAAGTATTCACGCGGACCGGAACTACGGCGGTTCCAGAGCTGAAACTGGGCGCGGATGGTGGCACGTTTGGAACGGCACACGGGTACGGGTCATTTTCAGGTGCGCGCGGGCGTTTCGATTTCAATGTATTCGGCGATCAATTCAATACGAACGGGCAAGGACCAAACGATCGCTATTCGAATTCCCTCGAGGGTGCAAACGTCGGCGTAGCGCTCAGCAGCCGCGTCCTGTTCCGGACGCGTGTCAGGCATTTCAATGCTTGGACCGGCGTGCCGAACGAGTGGAAATTCAATAATGGCCGGGTCACTGCGCCTGGCTCTGATGTACCGATGCCGCCGGATCCGGAACAGCACGCCCGGCAGAACACTTTCCTGGCTAGCGCACAGCTTGTCATCGCCGGGCCTTCCCGTTGGCAGCATCGGCTGACCGGATTCGAATACAACCTGCACCGCCGCAATATCAACGATGTCGATAACGGCCCGGAACGCGTTCTCGACTTTCCGTTTCACAATGTGAACGACACCAATCGGGCTGGATTCGATTATCAGGGGGACTATCAAGAACGCACCTGGGCGCGGACCACCATCGGTTATCAGTTTGAGGATGAGAACGGCTTTGTGGGTGATCCAGCATTCGGCATTACGCACGGTTTACGGCTGAACCATGCGGTCTACGGGCAGCAGATGCTGGAGTGGCGGCGCTTTTCACTGATTGCAGGAGCGCGCTTCGTTCACAACGAGACCTTCGGGAATAAAGGTGTTCCGCGAATAGCTCTCGGCATTCAAGCGTTAAAGGGAGGCGACGTTTTTTCGGGCACGCGCCTGCGCTTTTCATACTCGACCGGAATCAAGGAGCCGCGGTTCGACGAAGCATTCGCCACCGGTCCATTCATCATTCCAAATCCGAATTTGAAGGCGGAAGAGAACCGGGCCCTCGAAGCGGGGGTCCAGCAGTCATTGTTTGGAGGGAAGTACTCGCTCTCGGCGACTTATTTCAACAACTTGTTCCGCAACCAGATCGATTTTGCGATTCTCGACTTCACAACGTTTGTGGGTCAGTATCAGAACATCAACAAGTCCATCGCGCACGGCGCAGAATTTGAGGCGAAAGGACGCATTGGTTCTCGAGTGTGGGTGAATGGCGCGTATGTCTACACGTCGACACAGATACTCGAACAGCCATTCGCCTTCGATAATCTTCATCAGCCGGGACAGCCGCTGCTCCGTCGACCGAAACACTTGGGCAGCTTATTGGTTTCTTATCTCGGCACGCGATGGGGAGCCAACGTGGGCGGCAGCTTCGTGGGACGCCGTGCAGACTCAGACTTCCTCGGGTTCAACATCGATCATGCTGCCGGCTATGCGCTGGTAAACCTGGGCGGATGGTATGCGATTCATCGACGCGTTACGGCGTATGTGAATGTCGATAACGCACTAAACCATCATTACAACGAAGTGGTTGGGTTCCCAGCTTTGACTGCGAACGTGCGCGCGGGCCTGCGATTCAGAGTGGGTGGGGATTAGCGGAGAGACTTAGTCGCCGCTCTTAACCGTCTGAAAAACGGGAACAACCCGGGAGCCGTTGCCCCGGCGCGTGGATTGCACCGGCATCGTGGCGGCAGAGCGCACACCTGCATACTTAGTGCGAGCGACCATGAGTTTCTGGACTTCTTCTTCGTTCAGTGGTTGCTCGCGGCCAATCATACGAGAAACGAGAGCAATCTTGGCGAAGTGCTCGACCGTTTCCATCTTCATGTAAGCCTGTTCGAGTTCTTCACCATACGTGACCACGCCGTGATTCGACATCAAGATGGCATCGTAATCGGGCACGAGCGGCTCGAGCGCCTCCGTCAGTTCGGGAGTGCCGGGAGTTCCATAACGAGCAAGCGGAATACATCCAAGACCGATAACCACTTCGCAAACCAGCGGCTGTGTTAAGGCAATTCCGCAAGCGGCAAAACCTGTGGCGGTCGGCGGATGAGCATGCACGACGGCGTTGATATCGGGGCGCATGCGGTAGATCAGCAAATGCATCCCGATCTCGCTGGAGACGTTGCGCTTGCCCAACAGACGGCGGCCCTGGGGATCGACAATGACGAGGTCTGAGGGACGCATGGCGCCCTTGCTCATGCCAGTCGGGGTGACAAGAATTTTCTCGGGACTCAGGCGGACGGATAGATTCCCATCAGTTGCCGCAACAAGGCAATTCTGATGGAGCAATCGCCCGAGGCGGACGATTTCCTTCCGATAATAGCGCTCGCTGGCCATGAGAAACCACCAGACACGCGACAGCACGCCCAGTCCGGTCATGGTACCCCAGCCAACTAGTTGGAGACAATCGGGAAATCGCTGCACGGTAGCTGAAGGTACCCTATAATCGGCACCAACGTGCGGCTCTCGGACTTCCACTATCTTCTACCCTCAGAACGCATTGCGCAGGAACCCCTTGCGGATCGATCCGCCGCCCGGATGCTTCATTTGTTGCGGGACGGGAGGTATGAAGACCGCACATTTCGCGAGTTGCCCGAGATCCTTCAGCCTGATGATCTGATGGTCTTTAACAATACGAAGGTGTTCCCGGCGCGCCTGTTCGGTTCCAGGAGCGGGCGGCGGTCGCAGCCTATTAGCCCGCAAAACCCTGCGGCTAGGGATTTTCTGCACGGGCAAGTCGAGGTGTTGCTGGTCCGGCAGGTCTCCAATGATCCGAATGAATGGGACTGCCTTGTGCGACCCGGGAAGAAGATTGGAATCGGGGAACGCCTGTTCATGGGCGAAGGCCGGGAACTTGAGGCCGAGGTCGTTGGGCGCGGTGAGTTCGGGGAACGTCGCATCCGGTTCGACTCAATTGATGATTTTTTCGGGACACTGGAGCGCGTGGGACACGTACCGCTCCCACCATATATCCATCGAGATGATGCGGCAGCCGACCGCGACCGCTATCAAACGGTGTACGCAAGAGAGCGGGGATCGGTCGCTGCGCCGACTGCAGGCTTGCATTTCACAGCAGAAATCCTGGACCGCATTCGCCTGCGCGGAGCGGAGATCGCAGAGATCACGTTGCACGTGGGACTCGGCACCTTTCAACCCGTCCATGCCGAACGGGTTGAAGATCACAAGCTGCACGGTGAACGGTACGAAATCATTCAGCCAGTTGCCGATGCCATCAACTGTGCCGTCAAGCAGAAGCGAAGAGTTGTGGCTGTGGGCACAACGACCGTTCGGACGCTAGAGTATGCATCTCGAAACGGCGGCACAGTTGAGCCAGGGCGTGGCGAAGCCGATCTATTCATCTACCCGGGATACAAATTCCAAGTCGTCAGTGCGTTGCTCACGAACTTCCATCTGCCCGAATCGACATTGTTGATGCTGGTTTGTGCATTCGGCGGATACGAGCACGTGATGAATGCATATCGGCACGCGGTTGAGAGCGGATACCGCTTCTATTCTTATGGCGACTGCATGTTTGTAGAGTAAGGGCACCCGTATCGGGCTGAGGATGCGCGAACTCCGTAATCTTTAGCGCTATACTGTCGCATGATTGAGGCATGAAATGAGCGTTGGCGAACGAGTAAGACCAGTGTCGATCGATGAGTTTGTGGCGGAGCTTCGAAAAATTCCGGAGTCTTCATTCAACGAAACAGAAACCATTCGGCACTTGATGGCGAGCCTTCCGGTCGAGGCGAACAGTTTGCAGCCTTATTTGACATGGAACTCTCAACACTACACGCGCAACCTGATTGATCGGACGCCGCTCTATGAGTTGCTCGCCATTTGCTGGGAAGTCGGACAATGCAGCTCGGTTCACAATCATCGTGACCAGAATTGCTGGATGGGTGTCCCAATCGGTCGATTGCTGGTCGAAAATTATCGCGTGCTGCAGGAAGACGTCGACGCCGGCCGATGCCGGCTCGAAACTGCGGATACGTTAGAGATGAACGCGGCGCAGCCTTGTGCGGTTGACCCAAAACAACCTGTGCATCGCGTCTTCAATCCGCAGGAGTTCAATGAACGTGCTGTGAGCCTTCATGTGTACTCGCGTCCTTTCGATTCGTGTGTTGTTTATGCACCTGAAAAGGGCACCTGTGGCGAAATCAAACTGCGCTTCAATACCCGTTATGGCCGTGTCGTCGCAGAGTGAGGCCGGGCAGCGATCCGCATCCTCCTGTAAACTTTTCTTGTGCCCCCTAAAAAGAAGACATCAGCAGCGAGTGCCATGGCCGTAGTGCCTCGTCCGGCCAAACCCGCGCCCGCGAAGAAGGGCGCCATCTACCTGATAGATGCGATGTCATTCATTTTCCGCGCATATCACGCGATGTCTCGGCAACGTCCGATGTCCACCAAAACCGGGCTTCCGACAGCTGCAACTTATGTCTTCGTAAACATGCTTCGCAAGTTGCGCGATGACTTTTCCCCGGAATTCATGGCGGCGGTGTTTGACGTAGCTGCGCCCACGTTCCGCGATGCGCAAGCGGGCGCACTCACGACGGTGCGGAAGTTCAACATCAAGACGCAAACTTTCGACGAAATCCAATACGGCGGATACAAAGCGAACCGTTCCGAGATGCCCGGCGACCTGGCGCAACAGATCCCATATATTCGGCGCGCAATCGAGGCGTATCGAATACCGATTCTTCAATTCGAAGGCTACGAAGCGGACGATTTGATTGGCACACTGGCTACGAAAGCAGCGGCCCAGTCCTATTGTGTGTACGTGGTTTCGTCCGACAAGGACATGCTGCAGCTGGTGGACGACAAGGTGCTGGTGCTGAATCCGCCGAAAGACAACTTGATCGCCGACGCAGCGAAGGTCGAGGAAATATTAGGTGTTCCTCCCGAGCGCGTAATCGACGTAATGGCCTTGCGCGGAGACTCGATCGATAACATTCCGGGCGCGCCAGGGATCGGAGACAAGGGCTCGGTCGAGATCATCAAGCGGTTCGGATCGGTCGAGTCGGCCCTCGATCGAGCCGCAGAGGTCGAGAAGAAGACCTACCGCGAATCGCTGCTCAACAATCGTGAAGCGATTCTGCTCAGCAAAAAGCTCGTCACGATCGATCGAGACGCGCCCGTTGCATTCGAAGTGGAAACGATGCGCATGGGAGATCCGGATGTTGAATCCTTGCGCACCCTGTTCACCGAACTCGAGTTCACATCGTTGCTGAAGGAACTTCTACCCGTCGTCGAGGTGAGCGATGGGAAGTATGTAGAAGCGTCAGCGGCCGAGATGGCGGCTCTGCTCAAAAAACGGAGTAGCGGAGATGTGCTTGCGATCGCTTTTGACGCTGGAGATGGGTCGCCTTCTCCGCAGCAAGAAGAAGAGGCCGAAAGTGATGAACCGAGCGAAGTTCAGGGCGAACTCCTGCCATTGCTCGCGGTCCCGGAACCGGTCGAGGAAGAGAAGCGGCCGTGCCGAATCGCGATCTCGGTGACTCCGGGAGAAGCCGCGTCTGCGACGTTGAAAGGGGACATACGGCAAGGACTAGCGGCCGTTCTATCCGATTCGGCGGTTCCGAAGGCGATTCACGACTACAAGCGGGTGTTGCGGTCATTGCCCGACTTAGCGATCAGCAATGTTGTGCATGATCCCATGCTGTATTCGTACCTGCTCGATCCCACCTATTCGTCGCACAGCTTGCCGGAAACCTCGTTGCGCCGCTTCAACCTGAAATTGAGCGGAGGCCTGGCGGAAGCAGCGGACATGACTGGACGCCTGACCACCGCCCTTCGCAAGGAAGTGGAGGAAAAACGACTGCTTAGCGTTTACGAGCAGATCGACTTGCCACTCGTCCCCGTGCTGGCGCGAATGGAAGACGCTGGCGTGCGCATCGACACCAGCGCGCTCGCACGAATGTCGAAGGACCTGGAGCGGCTCGCCGCCGCGAAGGCAGCCGAAATTTACGAACTGGCGGAAATGGAATTCAACATCAATTCGCCGAAGCAGCTCGGTGACGTTTTGTTCAATCGAATGTCGCTGCCCAAGCCGATCAAGTACGGAAAGGGCCGAACGATATCGACTGCAGTGGATGTTCTGGAAGAGCTGGCGGAGAACCATCCAGTTGCGCGCAAGGTGCTCGATTATCGGCAGCTCACGAAATTGAAATCGACTTACGTCGATGCACTGCCGGCGCTCATTGATCCGAAAACTGGGCGAGTGCACACAACCTTCGGCCAGACCAGCACGTCCACCGGACGCCTCGCATCCACGAATCCCAACCTGCAGAACATTCCGATACGCACGGAGCTAGGCCGCGAGATCCGCGCCGCGTTCATTGCCGAAGAGGGACACGTTCTGCTCGCCGCGGATTACTCGCAGATCGAATTGCGCCTGCTGGCGCATTTTTCTGGAGATTCATTGCTAGTCGAGGCCTATCGCAAGGGCGACGATATCCATACCCTGACGGCCTCGCAGGTCTTTGGCGTGCCACCGCTGATGGTGACGGCAGACCATCGCAGGCAGGCGAAGGTTGTCAATTTTGGCATCGTTTACGGTTTGTCGCCGTTCGGCTTGTCGCAGAATTTGGGGATTGAAACAAGCGAGGCTAAGCAGTTCATCCAGGCGTACTTCGAAAAATATAACGGCGTGCAGAGATTCATCGATCGCACACTGGACGAAGCTCGCCGAGAAGGACGAGTGCACACGCTATTTGGGCGTACCCGGCCAATCCCTGATATCAACAGCAAGAATGCAACTCAAAGAGGTTTTGCTGAACGCACAGCGGTGAACACGCCATTGCAAGGGACGGCGGCCGACCTGATTAAGCTGGCGATGATCCGGATCGATGCCGCGCTGCGCGAGAGAAAGATGAGATCGCGGATGACCCTGCAGGTGCACGATGAACTCGTGTTCGATGTTTATGAGCCGGAACTCGATGTGATGAAATCGCTGGTCCGCGAGCACATGGAAAACGTTCACGAGCTGGAAGTGCCATTGCTCGTCGAAATGGGCGCCGGGCCGAACTGGCGAGATCTTGAGTGAGACAGCAATCAGCAATCAGCAATCAGCAGTCATCGTTCAGTCCGGCAACGTCGTTGAACCTTGCGCACATGGTTGGCCTCCCGCGACACTCTCAGTGCAAATATTTCTCTTCGAGCGAAGCACGGTGGTGCAATTCGTGTCCGGCGATGATGTAGGCCAGCCCTCGCACGCTAACTTCTGAATTATTCGCTGAGCCACGCCGGGACCAATCATTCGGAGACAGATTGCGGAAGAATGAGATGGTGGCCTTCCGCACGTGCGTGAATTCTTCGATCAGGGCAGCGAGTGCGACATCCGCGTGAGGCCCATTCTTTACGTAGTCGTCCTGCTCGAAACCCGCCAGCGGAGTTTGGTCGGCACGCGCAAACCGTAACGCTCGGTAACCGAACACTCTTTCGGAATCGATCAGGTGTCCAAGCATTTCTTTGGCGGTCCATTTTCCCGGAGCATAGCGGTAGTTGCCCTGATCTTCACTGAATCTTGAGAGCAAAGCCAACGTGTCAGGCAATTGCGCGGTCAGGACGGAGACGATATCGTCTCCCTTAACGCGCGAAACATAGCGCTCGTAGTAGGAAACATATTCGTCAGCGGTGGCGTGTCCGGAAATATGGGCTAGGGTGGTAGTCATACGGATTGGACTCACAGCCCGGGATTCCGGTCACCTGATTTTTTTGCAGTGGCAGCCTGGAGATTATCCGGTCAAAACTGCTCGTTTCAAGGCTGAAAATCCTCGGTCGAAGGTTGCGACTTGAGCCGCGAGCCATGAGTTCCGCCCATCACGGAACGCCGCATAAACTCTGCGAAAAAAAGGATTTCCACAGCTGCGGCGACCTCGTTAGCGGAGTAGAATACCGAGTGGTCACCCAAATGCGGCGCTGACCTTCTACTCCCAATCAACAGGAAAGGACTTTTCCAACATGTGGAAGCCCACGAATCAGCCTGCGACTCCGGGTCGGCCGGCGGAACCCGAGCAGCGTCCCACCGTGTCTGCACCGACAACTCCTTCGATGAGCGAACCGGCTGCGCCTCCGCGCCCAGTTGCGACCACGACCTCGGACCAGGCAACGATCGGCAAGTCGCTGGTGATCAAGGGTGAAGTGACCGGATCCGAGTCGCTTTACATTGACGGCCGAGTGGAAGGCTCCATCAGCCTGGCGGGTAACCGGGTAACTGTTGGCCGCAACGGAGTAGTGGCTGCCAACATCAACGCTCGCGAGATCGTTGTGCTCGGCAAAGTCCGGGGCAATCTCACGGCGAGCGACCGGGTCGACATCCGCAGCGATGGTTCGCTGACGGGCGATGTAGTTGCCGCGCGTATCTCGATCGAAGATGGCGCGTTCTTCAAGGGCGGCATCGACATCCGCAAGGCGGGACAGCCGGCTGGACAGAAGGCCAACGGCGAAGAAGCCAAACCCGCCGCAGCCGCAGCCGAACCGGCAGTGGCCGCACGAGCATAGAGTCACTTATAAGATTTGGCGAAGAATCGCCACAGGACGGACACCCGCAAAGGTGTCCGTTTTAGTTTTGGGAAGTGCTAGGGTCAATCCTTGAAAAGCTGAACAGAGTTGCCTTTTCTGCGTTGCTCTGCCCGCCGTCTTCGCGAGCGAATGATGAAAAAGCTGATTGGAGCGGCCATACCGATCCCAAGCAAGAATAATGCGACTGGCTCGGCCGCGTTTGGCCCGTCCCAAATTGTGTCAGGATCCCAACCTACCGGTCTGTCCTGCGCAAGCAAGGTTTCTGCGGTAAGAAGGTAGATAAGAATTGCGAATGGCAATTGGAGGACTCGAATCCGTTGCATAAGGGCTAAACGACCCATAAACCAAGAAGACACCCTTAGCGATATTTTGGTGCCCTCGGGATCCTAATGCGATTGGAGAAAGTAGGTCGGCGGCCCGCAGTTGGCTAATCGGTTGAATCTACTTTAGTAGACTTCCTGCATGAAGGTTAACTCAGAGCGCTCGACGCTTGCGCCGGGTCTTTACCTTGTGGCCACTCCGATTGGCAATCTGGAAGATATTACGTTGCGCGCTCTTCGTGTCCTGAAAGAAGCGGACGTGATCGCCTGTGAGGACACGCGGCAAACGCAAAAGCTCCTCAACCACTATGCGATTGCGACTCGCACGACCAGCTATCACGAACACAATGAGATGACGCGCTCGGCGGAACTGGTGCTCGAGCTAGAAGGTGGCGCCCGAGTCGCGCTCGTCACGGACGCAGGGATGCCGGGGATTTCCGATCCGGGCTTCCGGCTGATCGCACTTGCAGTCCGGCATCATGTTCCGGTGATCCCCGTTCCCGGGCCAACCGCTTTCTTAGCGGCTCTGGTGGCGAGCGGCCTGCCGACAGATTCATTTCGCTTTAGCGGTTTTCTTCCCGCGAAGACCGGACAACGCCAACAGCTTCTCGAGAGCATTCGGGAATCTCCTCGGACTCAGGTTTTCTACGAGGCTCCGCACCGGATCGTTGAGAGTCTTGCGGATGTTGTGGCGATTCTTGGCAGTGAACGTCCGGTGGTAGTCGCGCGTGAAGTGACGAAGCTGCACGAAGAATTTCTGCGAGGCCGGGCTGTCGAGGTTTTAGATCAGCTGAAAAATCGAGACGTCGTGAAGGGCGAGATTACGTTGCTGATCGGCAAGGCGGAGGAAAAATCTCACGCTCTAACCGGGCGGGTCTCTGTGCGGCAGCGAGTGGATCAGATTATGTCTGATGAAAAGCTGGACGAGAAAGCCGCGTTAAAAAAGGCAGCCAAAGAACGGGGGATTTCGAAGAGCGAAGCGTACCGCGAATTGCAGCGCGGAAAATAGCTAAGGGAGATTCCGGATCGGGTCTCTAGAGGAGAATACTGTTCATGCGAGCATTTGAGGTGCGTCTAAACGGAAAGAAAATTTGTCTTGCTGGCGTGGGGAATGACGGAGTGTTGTCGACAATTGTTAACTGGGTGCCGCGGGATGGAAGAGGCGAGTTATCTCTAGACGTTGGTGGACTCATTAGCTCCGAGGACCAGCACGTCATGTGGATTAGACAAAGACGGCTTCGCCTAGGTGATAGGGTGGAAGTTACAGTCGTAGAAAAAGATGAAGTGGATGTTCCCGCGAAGAAAAAGCGGCGAGCCAATCCTCAGCAGGTGCTTGGAGAACAGAAGCGCTACGTTCGCATGATGGCAAAGAGGTTCGGATGGAAGATTCGAGCTCCAAAGAAAGCCGCTTAACGAGTTAAAGCCCAGTCGAATCATCCCGCAGATTACCCCGCCTCCTCGGCAATTCTCATCGTCCTCGCATCCGCATGGCCGCGCGATCCTTTGCGGAATACGACCCGCACGCCATCGCGCCAGCGCTCATCGATTCCGAGAAACTCCCAATCAATTTCAGGCGAGAGGTAGCGGAGCAGCGCGTCCGTTGCTGGATGCACGTGCAAGGCGGGTGCAACCAGCATGAGGATTGGTGGAACAGGCGAGTGTTCGCATCCGTCGAAGTAGCCGAATTTCTGGAATTCGCCGCGAGCATGATGCCAACTGACCCGGGCCCAGTAATCCAGACCCTGTAATGGAAGGTGGAGATCTTCGTCGGCCTTTAACTCGACGACAGCGAGGCGGCCGGTGCGAGTCACTGTAAGGACATCGATCATCGCCCGATCCGAAGCAGAGAAGGCTGGTACCTGCGAATAGAGAAATCGAGTGTCGAGACGATCGTCGAGCGCTTGGACATCCCGCACCACAAGCGATTCCAGCCAGCGCTCCGGATGCATCCGCCACAAGGGATGGTCTCTCGGTCCATCCGCATGGCGCACCTCGCCGGCGCTGTGCAGCAGCCGGATGAAGTCATCATGATTGCGTTCATCCAGAACCCGCTCCTCAGAACCCAGGCCGAACACGATCTCCGTTCCCGTCGCGAATGAAGTTGGATTGTGAGACACGCGGGCGCGAGCCAGCTCCAGCCCATGCAGTCGAAAAGCGACTTCCGCGGGCGAGAGCACAACGGCATCGCACTCGGGCAAGGCCTCACGAACTGTCGCAATGGTCTGGGAAAAACGTTCGTAGGCACGCTCGACGTCAGGACATCTCACGAGGCGGGTCGCGATATTTCCTCTGTCTGCGCAATCGATCTCTATGGCTTCGTCATGGCGTTCGTCGAACTCGAACAGCCGCCATTTCGCGGCGCTGTGGTTCAGGTTTGATATGCGCTCGCGCACGACTGCGGAACTCTTAGGCGGCACAAACAGGTGCAGTCCCTCGACAACTGTTCGTCCATCGCCCACGTCACGACAAGCGTCCAGCCACAAGATGCCGAATGTGAGCGCCGCATGAATCAAAGGCTGCGATTCTTGCTCGTTCACACCCAGGACTGCGATCGAAGTCTGTCCTCTCTTTAGTCGGGCCCGCGAATACACGGGGCTGAACGACCGCTCCAGGTTCATGCTCGTAGTGAGCTGCGCAATGTTCCAGCCGAAGTAGCGTCGTTCGAGCATGCGGCGCAGTTTTTGCTGATACGAGGAGCGAGCCGCTCGACGCGCCGAGGGCGATCGTCGGTCGCGTTCTTTGCAAATCTCGAGCTTCGAGGGGCGCGCCTGACCCATCCGCTGGACGCAGAGACGCAAGCTGCCGTTTTTATTCTCTACATCAAGCACGCGGCGCACGACGTTGCGCTCGGCAGACCAGAGGTGGAGAAGGCACTTGTTGTGTTCCCCGGAGATGGAATATTTCGATTCGGCAAGATCAAAGGAAACTGAGCCTTCTTCGAGGACAATCGCGCTGCGCGATCCGGCAAGAAATTCGTCAACGATCTTCGCCAGTGACTCGGCGGTCATACTGAAATGTTTGCAGCGAAGATTCGAAAGTGTCTGTGATCGTTAAACAGTGAGATTGGTCGTTAAAGAACCCGCACCCAAATGTTGCTAATGGGCAGCCATGGTCTTGCTCGTCAACTGGATTTCGATCTTCGGTGGAAGCAGCAGCGTGTTGTGAATTAAGCAGTGGCGAACGGCAGCATCCAGTCCGGCCTGGTGCTTTTCATCAAGGTCGATCGGTGAGCTGACTTCGATTACAAAGTTGTCGAGGCGCGCGGGATCTTTCACTTTCTCAGCGAACACGCGAACCGTAGTTCCTTCGGTCGCAAGCCGGTGTTTCCGGAGATATTGAGAAGCGTAAAAAGCGGCGCAGGACCCGAGGGACGCCAGGAATAATTCCGGCGGAGTCATACCTTCATCGTGGCCAAAGTTCTCTGCGGGTTGGTCGCTGACGATTCTGTGCTGACGGGCGGTGATTTCAAACTGAACAGCTCCCAAATGTTCCACCGATACTTCCATCATGATTGCCTCCCGAAATCACTCGGCCGAATTCTCTATAGCCCGGTCCATAGCCTGCCGTATGAATGTTCGTGCGCGGTGTAGCCTGGATTTAACCGCCGCCACCGATAGGTTGAGCTTGCGTGCGACTTCTTCTCCCGAGAAGTCTTCGAGATCACGCAACTCGTAAACACGGCGATAACTCTCCGGCAAGTCGCGCAATGTTTTCTGCAGCACTTCTTTCAACTGGCGAACGGCCAACTGGGCTTCCATCGGCGGCTCACCGGAGGAAATCTGTGCGCCTTCTTCCTCAAGCACAGATAACTGCATCAATGGCAGGAGTGCTTCACGTTTTTTCAGCTGCCAACAAACTCGTCTGCCGATCTGAGCCAGCCAGGGCCGGAAAGACTCGACATCGTGTAACTGCTCCATATGCCGGTACGCTTTCAGCAACGCCTCAATCAGGACGTCTTCCGCATCTTCGTGGTTTCCACATACACGAACCATTTGCCGATAAACCTTGTCCTTGTGCTGGTTCGCCAATTTTTCGAAGCTGTCCACATCCTGATTGTTCCACCGTCTTCAACTTCGGTCTGTGACGACGTCACAATGGTTCAAGAGAACACTGGCTTTCCCGATTCCACGGCAACCGGCCAAGCACCATGCCCATGAGACAGATATCTGTAAGGCCCGCGAAGGTCAGACCCAAACCCACGAAGCCGCTTAAAAAGATCCATCGCGTATCGATCGTGAGAGAGAGAACCACTCCGAGAAGAACCAGAAGCCCCGCTCCAAACCGTGTCTGCCGTTCGAGGGACCAACGCGCGCGCACGTTCGAGACAACGGGAAATCCAGCCGCCTTCCATGCATCCGTTCCACCTTCGAGCACTGCCACGTGCATGCCGCAGGGGTTCAGAAATTCAGCGACCATCGAGGCCCGTTGGCCGCTCTTGCAGACCAACGCGATGGGGGTGCGGCCCAAGTCTGCTCGTCGTTTCTCCACTTGTTCCATCGGGATGTTCAGAGCTCCTGGGATATGACCGGTCGCATATTCCGAGGGACTCCGCACGTCAATGAGTCGCCATTGAGCGGCTCGGTCATAATCATTCTTAAAAGCAGGAACAGAGATCATTTCTGTCATTCGTTCTCTCCTACAATGGAAGAGCGCGAGATTTTAAAAAAGGATTCAGGACGCCGATACCCGAGCTTCCAATCCTCGGAATGCGCCGCACACGTCTGTGGGATAATGAGTTAGACCCAGCACAGAGTCCTTTCCAGGTAGTAGGTCATCCAATCATGGTGAGCCAAAATCGCTTTTTCTTTGAACACTATGGGCTAACCCAGCCCGATCTTGAGCGTTATCTTGCCGCGGCTCTTTCGGCGGGCGGGGAGTACGCAGACCTTTATTTTGAGTATCTTTCGTCGACCTCACTGATGGTGGATGAGTCGATGGTCAAGTCCGCATCGCAGGGAATATCAGCGGGTTGCGGAATCCGGGTAGTCGCAGGCGAGCGGACTGGCTATGCCTATACGGATGACCTTGCCCCCGCTCGAATTTTGCAGGCGGCCCGGACGGCAGCGCTAATTGCCAGCGGTCCGGCCAAGCAGCCCGCAGTCGGATTTCAGGAAAAGCAGGCACGAAGCCTTTATCCGGTGACGCTGCCCTCAGTGGACGCGGAAATTACCGCGAAGGTTGAGCTACTCATGCGCGCGGATTCCACCGCGCGTTCGTACGATCCGCGTATTAAAGAAGTCCGGGCCAGCTATGCCGACGAGCTACGCAACATTCTCGTTGTCGGTTCAGATGGGACATTTGCCGAAGATTCGCAACCACTGGCGCGAGTAAATGTTTCCTGCATTGCGAAGACCGACAGCAACTCTGCTCGAGGCGGTTCGGGCGGCGGCGGGCGGGTGGCGCTCGACTTTTTCTTCGGGGAGAAGACTCCCGAACACTTTGCCAAAGAAGCGGCCCGTCAGGCGATTTTGCAACTGGATGCGCGTGAGGCTCCCGCCGGCGAAATGGAAGTTGTGCTTGGGCCGGGATGGCCCGGCGTACTTCTGCATGAGGCAGTCGGGCACGGGCTCGAAGCCGATTTCAATCGGAAGAAGACGTCTGCATTTGCAGGACTGGTCGGTCGTCGCGTGGCCAGCGATAAGTGCACGGTGGTCGATAACGGAACCATGCCCTGGCGCCGCGGATCGCTCAACGTTGACGACGAGGGTCAGCCCACGCAAGAAACGGTGCTGATCGAAAAAGGAATTCTTAAAGGCTATCTAAGCGACAAGCTGTCCTCGAAGTTGATGGGGATCGCGGATACAGGTAACGGTCGGCGCGAAAGTTACGAGCATATTCCGATGCCGCGCATGACGAATACCTACATGCTCGCGGGAGAAGACGATCCAGAAGACATCATCCGATCAGTGAAGAACGGGATTTACGCCGTGAACTTCGGCGGCGGACAGGTCGACATCACGAACGGAAAGTTTGTTTTCTCGGCGTCCGAGGCCTACATGATCGAGGACGGGAAAGTTACTGCTCCGATCAAAGGCGCGACGCTGATCGGTAACGGTCCGGATGTTCTGACTCGTGTCTCGATGGTCGGCAACGATCTGAAACTGGACGAAGGCGTGGGTACCTGCGGCAAAGACGGGCAGGCTGTTCCTGTAGGTGTGGGAATTCCAACCTTGAAAGTGGATCGGTTGACCGTTGGTGGAACCGCCAGAAAAGAAGCTGGCGGGTTCATGCAGTAACGACAATTACCACTCGAGGTAAGCATGAGTAAGCAAGCATGCGGACGGGCTGTTGATTGTCCAATTTGTCACATTGCCTATTTCATCGAGGGAGTTGCTAACCGAGACCGGATTTGTTACCGCAAAGGGGCTTGGAAACTGCTCTGCATTTGCGGTCATCAAATTGTCTTCAATAAGCAGTCACTCCTTTGGTGCGCGGCCTCTGCGATGTCGTTTCAACGCGGATACGCTCCGTATACAGAATGGGAAACAAGCCAGCCCTTCAACGAGTTGTACCATTCCATATTTTCAAAAGGATACGTTTTTTCGCGCATCTGACCAGACAATGTCCAAAACCACTGTAGAAGTTAATCCCCCTCAAATCGAAACCGATCTGAAAGATCTCGCCCAGGTTGTTGTCCGCCGTGCGATGGCGGGCGGGGCATCCGCCGCGGAGTGTGTCGTCCGCGAAGGCGACGAATTTTCGACCCTCGTCCGCTTAGGTCAGGTCGAAACGCTGAAGGAAGCCGGATCGAAATCGATTGGCGTGCGAGTGTTCTTTGGAAAGCGTGCCGCGAGCACCTATTCGAGCGACTTCTCGCGGGAAGCGCTGGATCGCATGGTGAAGTCGGCACTCGAACTGGCAAAGATCACATCCGAAGATCCTTTTTCAGGCATTCCTGAGCCCGATCAGCTCGGCTCTTTGTCAGGCGACTTGGATCTCTATCACAAAGACGTGTATTCGCTGCCCGGAGAAGAGCGGATCAACTACGCGCGACGCACAGAGAAAGCCGCGCTCGATGCCGATCCTCGCATCAAGAATTCCGAAGGTGGATCGTTCGACGCAGCAACCGGCCGCAAAGTCTTAGCCAACTCGCACGGATTTGTCGGGGAATACCGCCGCTCGTACTGCTCCGTGTCCGCGGTGCCGATTGCGCAAGATGAAGCGGGCAACATGCAGCGCGATTACTGGTATTCAGTCTCGCGCAATCTGGCGAAGCTTGAATCTCCCGAACAGGTCGGCAAAGTTGCAGCCGAACGCACTTTGCGCCGACTTGGGGCCCGCAAGGTGAAGACCGCAAGGGTTCCGATTGTGTTCGATCCCATGGTCGCGAATTCGATGCTGGAGCACATCTTTGAAGGCGTGAACGGAGACTCCGTCTATCGCGGAGCTTCCTTCCTCGCCGGCAAATTGGGACAGAAGATCGCCGGTCCAAACGTGACAGTGATCGACGATGGCACCATGGTCGGCGGTTTCGGCACGAGCCCATTCGACGGAGAAGGCATCCCAACACGCCGCACGGTCATAGTCGAGAATGGCGTACTCGCGTCGTACATTCTGAATACTTACACCGCGAAGAAGCTTGGAATGAAAACCACGGCCAATGCCTCACGTGGTTTGGCCGGGACGCCGGGCATTGGGCCTGGAAACTTCTTCCTGCAGCCCGGACCAAAAACGCCGCAGCAGATTATTGGCGAGATCCAGGAAGGTTTGTACGTCACAGAGTTTCTCGGGCACGGCGCAAACCTGGTGACAGGGGATTATTCGCGTGGAGCCTCGGGCCTTTGGATTTCTGGCGGACAACTCACCTATCCTGTAGAAGAGATCACCGTGGCTGGAAATCTGAAAGAGATGTTCTTCAACATCAGCGAGATCGGAAGCGACCTCGAGTTCCGGGGAGCGATCGCGTGCCCGACGATTCGCATCGATGGCCTCATGGTGGGCGGAGAGTAGATCGCGACTAGCTACTAAGCACTGGTCTTACGTACAATTCCTCCATGGGCGGACTCACACCGCAGTCGCCGATTGCGCAAGAAGAACCGTCAACCATGCGCCCCGTTCTTATCGGCGTGGCGATCGTGGTGGTCGTCGTCGGGCTGATCGCATTTTTCCTGCGCGGCGAACAAAAGACTGCGAGTGAAACGCATCCGTACGCTGCCAACCTGAAAATTTCCGATCTTAAAATGAGCGCCGCGCAGAATTTCGTGGGCGCCACAGTCAGCTACATCGACGGAAACGTCACCAACAACGGCGACAAAACGGTTATTCACGCCATGATCCAGGTCACGTTCAAGGACGACATGGACCAGATCGCCCAGCGTGAGACCGTGCCGCTGCATGTGCTACAGACCAGTGGCCCCTACCCCGACGCAGTAGATTTGAACCTCTCGCCACTTGCGCCCGGACAAACCAAGTCATTCCGGCTCACCTTCGAAAGTCTTTCGGCACAGTGGAACCGGCAGTATCCGGAAATTAAAGTGACCGACGTGGTGGTGAAGTAAGGCGTCCTCCGCTGTCCTTCTCCTGAAGTTCGCAGAAGAAGCATGCCCGCGAATGCAAACACCATTCCTTTCTGCTTTGCTGAGTCGAGGTTTCGCGGACGACCGACGACGGACGACGAACAGCTACAATGTTCCCGTGTCTGAAACAAAACCATTTCGTTTGACGGAGTCGGTGAAAGCTGCGGGTTGAGCGTCCAAACTGAGTCCAGCGGTGCTGGACAAGGTGCTTGGGAAATTAGCCCGGCAACAGGATCCGAACGTGCTAGTCGGCTTCGATCACGCCGACGACGCCGGCGTGTATCAACTCACGCCCGAGTCGGCGCTCGTGCAGACGGTCGACTTTTTCACGCCGATCGTAGATGACCCATACGTCTTCGGACAGATTGCCGCCACGAATTCCCTCAGCGATGTCTATGCGATGGGCGGTCGTCCGCTGACTTCGCTTGCATTGGTCTGCTTCCCGGAAAAAGCGGACATCGAAATCCTCGAACGAATTCTCGCTGGTGGCCTTTCGAAAATGATGGAAGCCGGTTGTACGGTCATTGGCGGCCACAGTATTCGGGACGACGAAACAAAGTTTGGATATTCCGTTACGGGGCTCATTCATCCGAAGCGTGTCCTGGCAAACGAAGGTGCAAAGCCGGGCGATCGCCTGCTACTCACGAAAGCCTTGGGCACAGGAGTGATTTCTACCGCGATTAAAAAAGGTGTTGCCAAACAAGAATGGATCGATGCCGCCGTCGCATCGATGACTACACTGAACAAGAAAGCCGCCGAAGTCATCAGCGGTGCACTTGTGGAGACGGGCGCCTCGCCCGTCCAGGCCGAGCAGATCCCGGCAGTTCACTCCCTGACTGACATCACCGGCTTCGGTTTGATCGGGCATGCCCGTGAGATGGCATTGGCTTCGAATGTCGGCTTAAAGATATTTTCCTCGAAAATCCCACTCCTCCCGGGTGCGATTGACTGCGTTCGCGCCGGACATATACCCGGTGGATTGAAAGCGAACCGCGAATTCGCCGAGTGCGTCGTGAGTTATGAAACGTATATCCCCGACGATGTGCGCACCATCCTGTTTGATCCCCAAACCGCTGGCGGTCTTTTCATCTCCGTGGCGCAACAAAGCGCGAATGCGCTGCACCAGTCCTTAATCGACAACGGCGTCCCGGTCACCGAGATCGGCGAAGTTACCGAGCCCTCCAAACCATTGATAACAATTTGTTGAGTTAGTCCCGGCGGACATTGTACTTAGGTGTCCACTTAGACACGTGAATTCCCGCCAGGTGCATGCTATTGTCACGCAGTCTCCCCCAAAGGAGAGTGTGCATGGCAACACCCGGACTTAGTCCTGCTCCCGGTCAAAGCTCCAATACTCAGCAGAAGGCGATGATCGAACACGCGCTTAAAGGCAGTGCGAGCTGGTTCATTGTCGTCGCGGGCTTGTCGATCGTGAACTCCGTGCTTTCGATGACGGGGGCCAAAATTCATTTCATCTTCGGCTTGGGCATCACGCAGGTAGTGGACGCGATCTCTCACCAGGCGGGCAGCGCCGGACAGGTGCTGGATCTCGTGATCAATGGAATGATTGCTGGCGTGTTTGCGCTGTTCTGGCATTTCGCGAAGCAGGGCGCCAAATGGGCGTGGATGACGGGAATGGGACTTTACTTACTCGACGGACTGATCCTGTTGCCATTCGGCGATTACCTCGGATTGGCGTTCCATGCTTGGGCGCTGTTCCGCATGTACTCGGGTTTCAAACTGCTGGGCGAATATCAGCGCCTCAACCAACCGGCAACTGGCGCGATCTCAACTTCTTTCTAAAACCAGCGACTTTCATTGCGAACATCCGGGGCTCACGGGCCCCGGAAACTTTATTTGCCCGCATGGCATCTATAGTCCTTACGCGACCCTCTGCTCAGCTTTTCATCAGCCGTTAACATCCGCGCTTCGAACTCGGGAGTCATCGATGCAATTCCGCGAACTCGGCCGATCCGGCCTGAAAGTGTCTGCCCTCGGTCTTGGCTGCATGGGCATGTCCGACTTTTACAGCGGCCGCGACGACAACGAATCCATAGCGACCGTCCACCGCGCCCTTGACCTTGGCATCACCTTCCTTGATACGGCCGACGCCTACGGTCCATACAAGAACGAAGAACTTGTTGGAAAAGCTATCAAAGGCCGAAGAAACAATGTTGTCATTGCGACGAAGTTTGGAATTGTCCGGGATCCGAACGATCCGCACGTGCGTGGAATCAACGGTCGCCCGGACTACGTGCGCACGTCGGTGGAAGGGAGTTTAAAGCGGCTCGGAATCGAAACGATCGACCTCTACTACCAACACCGCGTTGATCCGAACACGCCCATCGAAGACACGGTTCGCGCCATGGCAGAGCTCGTGAAGGAAGGCAAGGTGCGCTTCATCGGCCTGTCTGAGGCAAGTGCGCAAACCCTGCGCCGGGCCTCCAAGGTGCATCCGATTGCCGCAGTGCAAACGGAATATTCGCTCTGGACACGCGACCCCGAGGACGAAATCCTTCCCACGTGCCGCGAGCTTGGCATTGCATTCGTAGCCTACAGCCCGCTTGGTCGCGGTTTTCTGACCGGACAATTCCGGAAATACGAAGACCTCCCGCAGGACGATTACCGCCGAAATTCGCCACGCTTCCAGGGAGAGAATTTCCAGAAAAATCTTGACCTCGTGAAGAGAATCGAAGAAATAGCGCGAGAGAAGAAGTGCCAACCGTCACAACTTGCACTTGCGTGGGTGTTGGCCCAAGGCAAAGACATCGTTCCGATCCCGGGCACCAAGCGTCGGAAGTATCTTGAGGAGAACGTGGGCGCGCTCGAAGTGAAACTCAGCGAAGGCGATCTGCGGCGCATCGACGAGGTCTTCCCAAAGGATGCCGCCGCAGGTATGCGTTATCCCGAGAACATGATGAAAGTGGTGAACGGGTAAGTCGCATCGCGGCGGCTCGGCAATTTACTTCCCGATCGGCAGCTCGAGATAACTTGCTCGCTGCGCATCGTGATAGAGCATCACGTGTGCGGTCTTTCCATCCTTTCCGGACTCTTCCGCGACAACTCCGCCGCTGTTGTAATTCTTCTCCAGCATCCGGCTATTCGGGGACGCAATCAGAAGGCGTAACCGGCTTCCTTTCGCCAGCTGACGCGAGAAGAACGTGAACCCCGAAAATTCATACTTCTCGACGACGCCCGGCTTGACCAGCTTCGCCTCACTCATGGATTCGCGATACCGCGCCCTCATCAGGTCGGTCGTCAACTGAATGCTGCTTCCGTCCTGGCGGATCTCATACAGCGTGACGCCGAGATCGGTATCGGGCACATCCATCGAAAGCCATAGCACCAGTTTCGCGAAGCCGCTCAGCTCGGTCGGTTCATTCATCGGTTCGCTTTGATAAATTAATCCGCCGCCGAAGAGATTCAGCGGCGCAGTCTGGTCGGTTAAATACGCTTTTACATCCTCGGCTTCCAACTCTCCCGCACGCGTGTCCATCGGATCGTAAACGTACTGATCGCTGGCCGCTCCTGCCGGTTTCGACGCACCCAATTGTCCGGAATGAAACACGTCATTCGCTTTGCCGTTCGAATCGAGATAGAGCGTCCGGCGCTCGCGCGTGACTTGCTCGAGCGTGTCGGCATACTTCCACTCGTCCGCGCCCATCACGTAATAGGAAACGCGTTTCTTCAGGAAATCCGGCCTCGCACCGGACTTCATCGTCCAGTCATACCACTCGGTGTGCAGCTTGGGCAGGTCAACGAGCGCCGCATCGCTGAAAGTGACGCCGCCGACTTCTTTCGTGGGAGTTCGGGTTCCGGCATGGTCCCACGGCCCGATGATCAGGTAGTGTTTTGCCTTCGCGTCTTCATTTCCGTACTGCATGTGATTACGGTAATAGGTCATCGCGCCTGGCTGATCATCGTCGTAACTTGCCGTGATGGTGAGAATCGGCATCTTGATCGCGCGATATTGATCGGGAGTCAACGCCAACTGCTTGAGGTGATCATCAACCTGAGGATGCTTGAGCCAGTCCTGAAACACCGTCGAGCTGTTCCCCACGATGGTGTCGAGCTCTTTAAATGGACGGTGCTGAAAATACATCTCGCCAAACTTTTCACGCCAGAATGCGGAATCGCCAAACAAGTTTCCATTGCCTGTTGCGCCGCTCGTGAAACTAAGCCACTGGATGATGTAGGAGCTGAACACATTCTTGTACATGGGGAAATCGACGCCCACGTGGGCGGCAGCGGCAGGGACAATTGTCGCCAGGTGGGGCGGAGCTTCTTTCAAGGTCATCCACTGATCGAAGCCGGCGTACGAGCCGCCCCACATGGTGATTTTCCCGTTGGACCACGGCTGCGTGGCCAGCCATTCGACAACATCGTGGCCATCCTGCGGCTCCTGGTAGAACGGATTGAATTTTCCTTCCGAGTTGCCGCGACCACGCACATCCACGATGGCGAATACGTAGCCATGCTGGGCGAAGTACGTCCCGCGCTCGTGATAGCTGTCGCTGATGTACGGAGTCAGCTCGAAGATGACTGGCAGCGGATCCTTCTGTTCATGCGGACGGTACACCGTCGCGTTCAGCTTGACTCCATCGCGCATGGGGATCTTCACACCCCACATCAAGTCCCACGCTTGAGAAGCAGGCTTGTCGGCAGCGAAGGCTGTTGCGAGAAATGCGCAGAGGAGAACAAGAGCAACGATGACGCGAGCGCGTGTGTTTTTCATGAAGGGCCTTTCAATGGGCAGAGTAGTGTACTGGGTAGGAAGGGGATGGCAAAGGGTGGCATTTAGCCTCTGGTCTGTTGAATGGAGGCTACGTAGTGGTGTCAGCCACCTCAGCAGCTTTCTCGGAGTCTTGCGTCTTGAGGTGCCGCTCCAGAAGCTGATGTACACGTAATTTGTGCTCGGCGGGAATATGGTGCTTCGGCCAAGGATAATACTGGGAGGAGTTTATGTACAAAAGATAGCACCGCATCCTTTCTTGGTATTTTTTGAAGTAATCCCAAGATACGAATGACTCAGTCTTAGATGTTTTCATATAAACTCCCGCGTCCGAGACGCCGAGCATCCATGGTTGGCGCAAAATGCTGATTGATCCGATATAGACCGCCAGGAGATGCCAGATTTCGGCAGTCAATCCGACTAGCACAAACATTCCCGCTACCCACCATTCTCCAGATCGAACCGTTCTAGTGGAATTATCGAAATCTTTCAGTATCACTGCGAAACTAAAAAGCGCCGCTAGATGCGCGCCGCTAGCGGTGTACGGATGTGATCGCCAGCGCGTGGAGGCCTCAGTGACGATGAAGTCCAAAGGATTGAGGTATGAGCGCCAAGCCAGTTCAGGCCTATATGCAATGTTCCGCAAACGATCACGTTCTTCAGGCGTGAACACACGCTTGGGGATTATTACCAGCGGCTGACCTTTCGCAAGTAGTGTTATAACGTCCGGCCATTCTGTAACATATCTTAGGTTTCGCCACAGGTGCTCTGCCCGACTCGATTGGGTCCGTATCACCGCCTTCTCTTCGTCGAATTCGAATATGCGCTCGCCTGACTGATACTGCTCATACTCATCTCGTAGACCCTCGACAGTTCTATGTCTCCAACGCCGCCCAGAAACAGAGAAATCGGTAAAAGCCGCGATGAATAAGAAAATTGATAATAGCCAAAGGGCGCTCGTGGGTAGGAAGTTTTCTTCGCTCAGGATCGATTCCAACAAATGTAGGAACACGAGTGCCGCGATAAGTGGTGGAATTACAACAGCCACAATGGAAGAATAGGTTGCGCTTGGCCGCGATTCTTGTTGGAAGGCCAAGAACTCTTCCCAAGAAAGAGTGTAAGTTACCACAAGCAGGGCATCTCCTTTGTTGAAGCAGTAGATAGTACTGTAAATATCACGAACGTGAAACTTCCCGGTCGGAGAGGGAGAACCTAGGATTGGACCTGCAAGGTTGAGTAATTACAAATCGAATCACGAAAGTCAAAGCCGCCCTGCTGGTGCTGACGACTGGTTTCTGACTTCCTATCATCGCCTTTTGATCTACATCGCGATGGGTGTGTGATCAATTTGTGAATCGGACTGGCGCGTGGAACTCCGCCTTACGAAGCTGTAGGACTGGGCGCGTGCGAAAGCCGCATCCTTATCTCGCCGCTACAGAATCAGCTCGCCCTCCATCACCTTCACTGCGTACCCGCCCACGCGGACATTGTTCAGTCGGTCTCCGTCCCTGCTCGCTCGGACGAATATTTCGCTTGGCCGGTTGGCTTCAATGCCCTGTCGGATCAGTACCTGCTCATCCGGTTTGGTGACGCCATACTTCACCATCCACGCGGCGGTGCAGCCGGAAGCTGAACCGGTGGCCGGGTCTTCCCCGACGCGGTCAATGTTCCGCGCGCGCAGGCGCACGTTCGGGTCGCCGGTGTCGCGCGTGACGTAATGAAAATCGAGGGCGTTCTCTCCCGCGGCGTGCAGGAATGCTTCATTTTTATCGAAGTCCAGGCGCAAACTTTGCAGCGCCTTTAGCGTGCGGATGGGCACAATCACAAACCCCAACCCTGTTGACACAGTCTGGATGGGCAACTCCTGATCCGAATCATCCGGACGGAGTCCGATGACCTGAGCCACCATATTTCGATCATGTGTCTTGCCGAAAACGGGGTCCAACTGCGTCATCTCGCCGAAGGCACCGCATGCGTCATTGCGAAAAACGACTGGAATTTTGCCGGCCTTCAAATCCAGAAAAACCGTAGACGGATGGCTGGGGTCCTGCATGCGCAAGATATTCGCGGTGCCCAGGGTCGGATGACCAGCGAACGGCATTTCGCCGCCGGGACTGAAAATGCGCACGCTGAAACCCTCCAGGTGCGTGGTCGCGGCATCTCGCGGGAATACAAAAGTGGTCTCTTGCAGAGTGGTTTCACGCGCCAAGGCCAGCATCTCCGCATCGGTAAGGCCACGCGCGTCCGTGAATACGACCAATTGGTTCCCCTCCAGCGGCTTGGAGGTAAACACATCAATCTGCGCAAAAGAGAAGCGGCGGTTAGCGGCGGCAGGAGGACCGGCGGCTTCGGCGTACTTGACCAGAGCTCCGCCCGCTGCCGACGCAGCTACACCGTGAATAAGTGCGCGTCGAGAGAATTTCATGGGAGGCCAAGATTGTATCAACCAGAGCCAATGCCGGTGCGACCGAAGAAGCTGCGATTACACACAGACCCTTCCAAAAAAGAAGGGGCGGCGATTGCCGCCCTTCTGAGTCAGGTCATCGGGGCGTGAGCGCCTTTTAACAATTATCATGTTTCCAAAATCGTAACGGATCGGCCGCAGCATGCAATCGTCGCAAGTTCGTTTGTTCGCAATACTTGCTAGGAAATCATCTTCTGCTGTCGTTTTTCGACGTGGACCCAGTAGGAGTGTGCTGCTGACACGTTGGAACACATCAAACGACACTTTCGAGCACGGTCAATGGCTAAAGGGCAGAATATACGAGCGCCGCTGCGATCTATCGCCGGAAGGTGATCTGCTGCTGTACTTCGCTGCCAACCATCGCAAGCCTCACTACTCTTGGTCTGCCGTCAGCCGACCACCTTACCTGTCCGCTTTGGCTATGTGGCCTAAGGGAGATGGATGGGGAGGGGGCGGTCACTTCACGTCTTCGAGACGAATAGCTCTGAATCATCGATCCAACGAACTCAAGCTGGCCGAAGGATTCTCCGTTCCGAAGTGGATGAAGATCGAGCAGTTCGGTCAACGTCCTGGCTGGGGTGAAGATGAGCCGGTTTGGTCGGCGAGATTGGAAAGAGACGGATGGAAGCTGGTCGATTATCCGAACACAACAAAGGATGATTTCGGAGCGAAAGTCATGATCGAATATTCGCCTCCAGTGAGATGGCGAAAGCTCAATCCGAAATGGCCGAAACGCTATTCACTCGACATGTCCATCATCGGAATGGGCGAGAGAGATGGACCGTGGTATCTGATGGAACACACTGTCAATAGCGGAGACCGCGTCGACAGTCTCGGAAGGAGCGACTGGGCTGACTGGTCAGAATCAGGGGACTTATTGTTCGCAATGGATGGGTCTCTATATCGAGGTGTCTGCTCGGCAGGGATTCTTGCACCGTTGGAAGAAGCAATACAGGTTGCGGATTTCTCACGCTTACAGTTCGAAGCTCGTGAGCCTTCTCCGCAAGCCCGCCGCTGGCCCAGTAGATGACAAATTAAGGGCGGCCACTCGGGCCGCCCTTCTGACTACTAACTCCTGACTACCGACCACTGCCAGCTACGGCTGGATGCGATCCGTAACCGTGTCGTTGTGAAAGTCGGAGTGGTTCCGCACGCCGATCCATCCGCCGTCTGGCTTCAATGTGTCGGCCACGCTATTTTTCTGACTGGTGGCGAAATCAGCCCATGACGCGTAGCGGGCGACCGTCAGGTAAGTCCACGGACCACCCTCCAGATGCTGCAACAACACACTTCCCGCCAACGTATCGCCTTTTCCCGGAGGCTGACCGAGTGATTTTTCCAGATCATCGCGGTGACCCGGGGCCGCGCGGAACACGGCCACGACATACACTGATCCCGCACTCTTGGCAGGATCATCCAGCCCCATCGCCTTGGCGAACTCGGGCCAGGCGGGGCCGTTGACGAATGTATCGCCGTGCCACGCATTCAGATCGCGAACCGCGGCTGCCGCCGGATTTCCGGTGGCTTCGACCGTCGCCTTTGTCCCCAGGTGCTCGATTACCGCGTAGTCCCATTCCGCGCCGCTCTGGTGCCGCAGCACAATGTAGTGTCCAGGCATGGCAGCGTTCGGGCCCTGCTTCTTGAGAGCATCGCCTTCCTCAGCGCCTTTTCCGAGCGCCGCTTTCGCAAAGTGGACGTGATACACATCGGTTCGCGCAGACGCCTGGGCCAGAGCATTCTGAACGGCCGAAACCGAAACGAGCAGAAACAGCATGAGCAGAAGCCTACCTGCTTTTTTCATTCACACCTCTCCTGGTTTCTCTTGATCTAGTTTTGGGGGAGTGAAAGTGCGTCGCCGGAAGACGGCGGGATTATAACAGCGGAAAACGTTTTGTTAGGAAAAACGTTTCGAAAGTGACTTCACTGAAAATTCCAATTCATCAGGAATCTGACTGCCACGGCTTTGCCCTTTCTCGTGGCAGGTTTAAAAGTCCAGTGCTCAGAAATGTATTCTGCCAATGCTGCAGCATTCGATGTGTCTCGCGCACTCACCACATGCACTTCACAGGGGCGGCCCTCAGAGTTAATTAGGAGCTCCAAAGAAACAGGTCCACGAACAGTCGGAACATTCTTAGACTTGAGCGGTGAAGGCGGCTGAGGCGGCTGTACGCCGTCTTTTCCGGGTTGATAAACCGTCTCAGTAGTGGCAATGCACGACGGCTTCTCCGCTGGCTTGCTGTCCTGCGCCGCTAAGGGAAGGAAGAGGAGTGCCGTGGCAGCTACGACGAGGCTGTAACGGAAGCTGCGAGGCCTCAGCATCTGGCACCTCTCTCGTAAAAAGTCGAGTCAGTGTATCAATCTTCCTGAATCATTGAGAGGCCGGTTAAGAGGTTGGGTCGGTGAATGATGTTTGACCGAGTTGATGCATAGTTCCTTCGCCTCGTAAGAACGCTGTGCTCTGATGACAGGGCAGGATGGGAATGACTGCAAAAAGTTACGGGCGGCCATCTGGCCGCCCCACTGAGAACTGACTACCGAGAACTGAGAACTGTTTCTAAGCCGTTGCCGGTCTCTCGCCGCCTTTCGACGGCACTCTTCCCGGATCTGGCTTCAATACCTGCTGCACGCCATCGTCCGACTTCCCGGGCAATGCGCGCGCCGGCAGTTCCTGGCCTTCCACGAGCAACTTGATCTCTGCTGCATCGAGCACTTCGCGCTCGACCAAAGCATTGGCGATCTTGATCAGCGTGTCGCGATTGTCGGACAAGATCTGCTTTGCCGTTTTGTAGCCTTCGCCCACCATGTTGCGCACTTCTTCGTCTATCTGGATGGCGGTGGCTTCGCTGTAATCACGGTGCTGAGCGATTTCACGTCCGAGAAAGATCTGCTCTTCTTTCTTGCCGAAGGTCAGCGGGCCGAGCTTGCTCATGCCCCACTCGCAGACCATCTTGCGAGCGAGTTCAGTGGCGCGCTCGATGTCGTTGCCCGCACCCGTACTCATCACGTTCAAGAAGATCTCTTCCGCAAGCCGTCCACCCATGAGGATGGCGATCTGCGTCTCGAGATAGTTGCGATAGTAGTTGTGGCGATCGTCCACGGGCAGCTGCATGGTCAAGCCGAGCGCCATGCCGCGCGGAATGATCGTGACCTTGTGCACCGGATCGGAATGCGGCAGCTTCGCCGCCACCAGCGCGTGTCCAGCCTCGTGATACGCAGTGTTCCGCTTTTCGTCGTCGGAGAGCAGAAGCGACTTCCGCTCCACGCCCATCAAGACTTTATCTTTGGCCACTTCGAAGTCGTACATCAGGACAGCCTTGCGGTTCTGCCGCGCCGCTGCCAGTGCCGCTTCGTTGACCATGTTGGCTAGGTCTGCGCCTGAGAAGCCCGGTGTTCCACGAGCCAGGACCGACAGATCGACATCCTCGGCAAGAGGAATCTTGCGGGTATGCACCCGTAGAATCTCTTCGCGTCCGCGAACGTCCGGACGATTCACAACCACTCGGCGATCGAAACGTCCGGGCCGGAGCAATGCCGGATCGAGAACGTCTGGGCGGTTCGTGGCCGCCATCAGGATGACGCCTTCGTTCGACTCGAAGCCGTCCATTTCAACGAGCAACTGGTTCAAGGTCTGCTCGCGCTCATCGTGTCCGCCGCCAAGGCCTGCGCCACGGTGACGTCCAACGGCATCGATTTCATCGATAAAGATGATGCAAGGAGCGTTCTTCTTGCCCTGTTCGAACAGGTCGCGAACGCGGCTCGCGCCAACGCCAACGAACATTTCAACGAAGTCCGATCCCGAGATCGAGAAAAACGGCACATTCGCTTCGCCGGCGACCGCTCGGGCCAGCAAGGTTTTTCCGGTTCCCGGAGGTCCGACGAGGAGCACGCCTTTCGGAATGCGTCCGCCGAGTTTCTGGAACTTCTGTGCTTCGCGCAGGAACTCGATGATTTCGCGTAGTTCTTCCTTTGCTTCATCCACACCGGCCACGTCCTTAAACGTGACCTTTTTCTGCTGCATGGAGAGCAGGCGAGCGCGACTCTTGCCAAACGACAGCGCCTTATTTCCGCCGGTCTGCATCTGGCGGATCATGAAGAACCAGAGGGCAGCCAGAAGGATGAGGGGCGCCCAGGTTCCCAGCAACTGAAGCGGCCAGCTGCCGCTATTGATGTCTTTGATATTGATGCTGACGCCCTTTTCGCGAAGCGTCTTGATCATGTCGGGATAGTTCGCCGGCGAAGTCGTGTGAAACGCGGCGTTATCGTTTTTGTATTTGCCTTTGACTTCCTGGCCGTTGATGGTGACGTCCTTTATGTTGCCTTCATCGACGGCAGCCATGAACTCGGAGAAGTTGATCTCCTTGTCTTTTTGCCCGGACTGGCCGGTTTTTACGACCTGCCACAGCAAAAGAGCCGAGAGCAGGATCACCAGCCAGAACACCACAGTTTTCACGGTCGAATTCACTTAGAACTCCTGCGGAACCAGCAACTTGCCTAACAAATCCCCGCGTTGCATGAAACCACAATACTTAGATGGCTTTATCTCCCAAATAGTTGAGAGAAATTCGCTGTTCGCCCATTGTAGCCCTTCCGGAAAGAAAATGGGGAATCTCTAGGACACGGAAGTCACCCGATTTTGTCGATATTTTGGGCTGAGGCATTTTGGCCTGAGGCGGCTGCTTTCAGACTTTTCTGCGTTCGTCCCATCTGGTGGATCATGAAATACCAGAGAGCAGCCAGCAGGATCAGGGGTGCCCAGCTGCCGAGAAGTTGTAGCGGCCAGCTCCCTGCGTTTGTGTCTCGAAACCATATTTCAACGTTCTTTCTTCGGAGTGTATCAAGCAGCTCTGCCTGATAGGAGGGGCCTTGCACTCGGAATTGCTGTCCCTCCGGGCCTGTCCCTGTGATCTGGCTTCCATTAAAAACGACTTTACTGACATCCCCACCGTCCACCCGTGTCAAAAACTCGGAATAGCTGATCTCGGGTGATTCCCGCTGGCCGTGATCGGTCTTGACCGTTTGCCACAAGAGCATTCCGGCCACGACGATCACGAGCCAGAAAATGACTGTCTTTATAGTATTCGACATCAGACCTCTCCCCATTAACTAGGGCTAGCTAGGAACGGCAAATTTCGACCCGTTTGATCCGCTCGGCCCAAGCCATAGCCCACAAGAAATGCCTCATCCACCAGGAACCCGAAGTAGTCGGGCTGCAGCGCCGCTCGACGAGCACACTGGCGGTCAAGCAGCGTGGCCAATTTGACCGATCCAGCCCCGCGTGCGCGAAGGTCGCTCATCAGAAATTCGCTGGTCACACCGGAATGCACAAGACCTTCAACAAGCAGAATGTCCTTGCCCGGAATTTCCACCTCGTGGCTGAAGAAGATTCGTGGATCTCATTCGGACCGCCGACTTCCCTGGTGCGGTAGCGCGGCTTGATGAAGCTGCAGACTACGGGGACGTCCATGGCGCGCACCAGGTCGGCCATAAACATGAATCCATTCTCGAGAACCGCCAGCAGCGTTACGGGGCGCCCTTTGTAGTCGTCAGAAATCTGACGTCCCATGTCTTTGACGCGCTTCTGAATCTGCTCTGCAGAAATGATGGGCCGGGGTTGGTCATTTTTAGGGTTGAGCGCCATGAAGTCGATGTGCCTCCAGCTTTGAGCACACTTACAGCGAGGGCCCGTTACTGCGAAGATCCGATCAGATACAACTGACGATCAGCTGACCCAATCTAGGAATTTGTAGTACATGCCAGCCAGGGGCAAGAACCACGGGTAGCCGTTATACAGCCCGAGAGGTGCTCCGGGGAACGGTATTCCCATGAACGGGTTTTCGGGTTTGCCTCCCGCGATCAGTTCAGCCATTTGCTTGCCTTGCCAGGTAGCCATGGCGACACCGTGTCCAGCGTATCCGAGCGCGTAATAGACCCCATCGATCTGGCCGGCGTGCGGCATGATGTCGAATGCAAAATCGAGCGTGCCTCCCCAAACGAAGTCGACTTGGGTGTCGCACAACTGCGGGTAGACCTCGATCATGCCTCGTCTTAGGAGTTCCGCACTCACAACAATGGAGTCCGCGCTTTCAGGAAAAAAAGCGGCGCGTCCGCCAAACAGAAGACGGTTATCGGGAGTCAGCCGATAGTAGTAGATGTAATTTTTCGAATCGTAGATCTGGCGATTGCGCGGGCTGATCTCGCGCGCGAGCGATTCGGGCAAAACTTCAGTAGTGAGGATGTAGGACCCGATCGGAATGATCTTCCTCGCAAACGCTGGAGTGGCTTTCGAGGTGTATCCACTCGTTCCTACGAAAACATCTCGCGCATGGATCGACCCACGCGAAGTAGTGATCTTCCAGCCTGATGTTCCATTGCGTGATTCGCGCTCCAGTTTAAGAACGCGTGTCTTCTCGAACACACACGCACCAGCGCGAATCGCCGCGGCACCAAGTCCCGCTACGTACTGTGCGGGATTCACCCCTACGCTCGATTCATCGACCATCCCCCCGAAGTAAATCGTTGAGCCAATCTCTTCGGACAGATCTTTGCGTTGAACCACTCGCATCTGATGGTTGAATTCTCGGGCAATGACCTCGACTTGCCGCGCGTAATCATCGAAATGGGCCTGCTTGCACGCGACTTCCAGGTGCCCGGTACGCGCAAAGGAGCACTGGATTCCTTCCTCCTGCACGATTTGCTCGACGCAGGCGATGGTATCGAGTGAGGCGGCATACATGCGCTGGGTGAGCTCGCGTCCGTACATGGAGATGAGCTTGTTAACTCCCAGCTTCATCCCGGTGAGAACCATTCCACCGTTACGTGAGCTGGCACCCCATCCAATTGTTTCCGCTTCAAGGACTGCAACCGTCGCACCTTTCTTTGCTAGCGTGCGAGCGGCCGAGAGCCCGGTGAATCCGGCACCGATGACAACGACGTCCGCGGCGTCGGGCAGCGACCGGTTCGGATCCGTTGTTGGCATGGTCACGGTCGTGAGCCAGTAGTTGTATTCGCGGGGTGGCATGGCAGTAGTGGAGAACGACACAATGTACAGCAGTCGCATACACAGGACAAATTGGGCCGGCTTGCATTGACTTACCTTCGGTCACGCCCTACGATGCCTGAATTCGCGCCCAAGACATGATCGGCAGAACCATCGGGCATTACCGCATACTCGAAAAGTTAGGCGGCGGCGGTATGGGCGTCGTTTACGAAGCCGAGGACATCAACCTCGGACGACACGTCGCGCTCAAGTTCTTACCTGCAGAGTTAGCCCACGATCCACAAGCCCTGGAACGGTTCCGGCGCGAAGCCCGAGCCGCTTCGGCATTGAATCATCCCAATATCTGCACCATCCACGAGATTGGCGAAGCTGATGGCGAGCTATTCATCGTCATGGAGATGCTCTCCGGACAGACCTTGAAACATCAGCTGATGAAAGGGCCGATGCCCGTCGAGCAGCTGCTCGAAAACGCGGTACAGATCGCAGATGCATTGGACGCGGCGCACAGCGAAGGCATCGTTCATCGGGACATCAAGCCAGCGAATGTCTTCCTTACCAAGCGCGGCCAGGCGAAGATCCTCGACTTCGGCTTAGCGAAGCAGACAGGAAAGCCCGAAGACATGCCCGGGGAAGGAGCCACGATCGAGCAAAACCTGACGAGTCCCGGAAGTACGGTGGGAACTGTCGCATATATGTCGCCAGAGCAGGCACGCGGCGACACTCTCGATCGCCGCACCGACTTGTTTTCTTTTGGCGCCGTACTTTACGAGATGGCGACAGGTCGGATGGCGTTTGGCGGAAACACGTCTGCGCTGGTGTTCGATGCCATTCTGCACAAAGCGCCCACATCGCCGGTGCGGCTCAATCCGGACTTGCCGCCACCCCTTGAGCAGATCATCAACAAGGCGCTCGAGAAAGACCCGTCGATGCGCTACCAGAGCGCGGCCGACATGCTGGCTGATCTGAAGCGGATGCGCCGAGATACGACTTCGGGGCACGTCCCGGCCGTTGCTGGGGAGACCGCCGCTCCGAAGAAGCGGGCACCTCTCATCATCGCAGGCGGGGTGGCAGCTTTTCTGGTGATCGCCGCCACAGTGTTTTTCTGGATGCGAGGGCAAGCGAGCAGCAACGAGATTTCATCCATCGCCGTGATGCCATTTGTGAATTCAGGTAACGATCCCAACACCGAGTACCTGAGTGACGGGATCACGGAAAGCTTGATCAACGATCTCTCGCAGTTGCCGAAGCTCGCAGTCATGGCACGGTCCTCGGTGTTTCGTTACAAGGGACACGAGGTCGACCCTGCCACTGTGGCGAAAGAGTTGAAAGTGCAAGCAGTGGTGATGGGCCGCGTCGTGCAACGAGGGGACCAACTGATTGTCAGCTCGGAGCTGATCGATGCCCGCACAAACCGGAATTTGTGGGGAGATCAGTATGACCGCAAGATGTCGGACCTGGCGGCCGTCCAGCGGGATTTGGCAAGTGCGATTTCGTCGAAGTTGAGGGAAAAGCTGTCCGGGGAAGTCGCCAAAGCGGCACCCAAGGGCGGGACAACAGACTCCGAGGCCTACCAGCTTTATCTCAAGGGTCGATATCAATGGGAGCGTCGTACGCCCCAGTCCCTTGCCCAATCGAAGAGCTATTTCCAACAGGCAATCGATCGGGATCCAAATTTCGCGATGGCTTATGTAGGTTTGGCGGATTACTACAATGTCATTTCTGACTACAGCCCGGTTCCTGCAAGGGAGGCCGCGCCTAGGGGTCGAGAAGCAGCGAAAAAGGCACTGGCCATCGAGGACGGTTTGCCGGAAGCCCATCTTGCAGCAGCGGCAGCCGAATGGACAGGGTTGAACTTTCCGGAAGCCGAACGGGAATTCCAGCGCACACTGGAGTTGAATCCGACCTTTGCAAACGCACACCACTGGTTCGGACTTTTCTTATGCTGGATCGGTAGGTCCGGCGAAGGAGTTCCCCATTTACGTCGTGCGGTGGAGCTGGATCCGCTGAATCTCCAATTCAATTCAAATTATGGCCAGGGACTAAACACAGCGCGCCAATACGATGCAGCTATCGACCAACTCAAGAAAACCATCCAAATGGATCCGAATTTCGCGCAAGCACATGGGCAGCTTTCGAATCTGTACAGAAATATGAAACAGTACGATTTGCATTTTGAAGAAGAAGAGAAAGCGCAGCGCCTTTTTGACAATAAGGACGAGATATCCATCCTGGAGGAAGTCATACCGATATATAAAAAATCCGGATATATGGCCGCACAAACGCGCAGGACTCAACTCCACGTCGAGCTTTCCAAGCGAAGTTACGTCGACCCTTCCCTCATTGCCTATGACTATTCAGAGATAGGCGATAAAGAGCAAACTTTCTACTGGCTCGACAAAGCGCTGGCCGAAAAAGCGGCATCCCTGCAGGTACTCAAATCGGTTATAACTCTCGATCCCTGGCACTCCGATCCCCGCTATATCCACCTGTTGAAAGAGCTGAACCTGCCCCAGTGAACCAGTCAGGTGATCAAAGAACTGCCGTCTCATGAATCATGCGGCCTTCTTTGAAGCGCGCAAGGTCGAGCAGTTTCGCGTCGACAAGATTCGTCGAGCCGGTGAGCACGATGTCAGAGAGAATTTTCCCCGTAGACGGTGCGTGCATCACTCCGTGTCCGCTGAAACCATTTGCGCAATAAAAACCCGGCACTTCGGGCACCCCTCCCAGGATCGGATGATGGTCGGGCGTCATTTCATACAGCCCAGCCCAAGCACGTTTCGGATTGACGGCCACGTTCTCAAAACAGGGAACGCGGTCCGCCGCACGCGTCAGGATTTTCTCGATGAAGCTCGGCTCGAAGTCGGTCTTGAACCCGGGTGTTTCCTCCGGATCGTTCCAGGCAAATAAAAAACCGCGGCTCTCCGGACGAAAATGAAATCCGTTCGACATGTCGATGATCATGGGCGCGGTGTGCGGGAACTCGTCAAAGGGTTCTGTCGGAACAAGCATTCGGCGCAGCGGTTCCACCGGCAAATCGATTCCAGCCATTTTCGCGATGGATGGGGCCCATGCCCCCGCACAATTCACAACTTTGCGAGTCGAAATACAGCCACGCGTAGTCTCGACACCCGAGATCCCCTCCGCATCGCAATGGATTGCGGTCACGTCCGCTTGCTTCCAAAGCGTCGCTCCGTGATCAACAGCCCAAGCCGTGAAACCGGTCATCGAGAGGTAGGGATCGACGAACCCATCGGTTGAGCAAAATGCTCCACCAACAATGTCATCGGCGCGCAGCTGCGGAAACATGCCACGTATTTCGTCTCCAGTTATGATGCGCGCGGCCTTCAGACCCATGGCCACCTGCTTCTCATGATTCATGCGCAGGTAGGCCATATGTTTGTCGTTGGTCGCGCAGAATAGATATCCCTGCGGACGGTAGCCGGATTCTTCGCCCGTGTGCTCCTGGAAATTTGCGTAAAAGGGGATGGAGTAGAGCGACATCTGCACATTGATTGGCGTAGAGAACTGCGCGCGCACGCCGCCCATGCTCTTTCCAGTGGAGCCTTTTCCCTGCGCCGACTCCCGCTCTAGGATGAGAACGCTCTTGCATCCGGCTGCGGTCAGGTGCCACGCGATGCTTGAGCCAACAATTCCGCCACCAATCAGGACAACATCAGCAGTAGTCATGGGCGGCAGGAATTGTAGTGCATCGTTAAGCTTTGATCTGTGATTGTTGTCGGATCGAACTTCACTGTCCCGGACGCAGCGTCAGTGCCCGCTCTAAACGGAAGTGGAGTTCGGTTTCTGCCGGGACCTTTACTTGCTTCCCACGCGTCAGTAATTGCGTAAAGAATCCACCACCAGCACCAGCGGCTGCTCCGATCCCCGCTCCCCGGCCTCCCCCGAAGATCGCCCCCATCAACGAGCCGATCGCAGCACCGCCGCCAAGCATCTCGGCAGTTCGCTTGTTCGCGCCCATGCCGGTCTTGCTGCTTTCTGTTAATTCCGAGCTGTAGACGCGATGCACCTGTCCCTTGATCGTGACCGTGTCGAGGTCGAGGACAAGTTCCGGCGATCCAACGGCGCTCCTCGAAGAACTGAGAATCAAGAGCCGAGCAGGAGATTTAGCCGGGATTGCAACGTTGCCAGAACTGTCGAGAACGTCATTCGTGACTTGGGCCGCAAACGTCGTGCCGGCAGGCGAGTTGTCCGAATCGATGTTTTCATTAGCGCGGATGTCGATTTCACTGCCCGCAGGAATCGTCTTTGCATCGGCCGGCGCTGGCGCAGCCTCGGTGAAAACAAGCGACGCTATGTCTTTTGGTGGAAACTGATACTGAATTCCCTCCGAATCGGTAAAGCTAAGAGGACTAGCTCCCGTGTACTTGCCAGAATAAGTTTTCCCGCTGCGCAACGTGACGATGTCATTCGAGTCAGTGAAAACCAGAGACTGAACATCACGCCGAGGAAACGTGTAGTTGATACCTGAGGCATCGGTAAAAGTGATCTCGTTCTTTGTGGTGGAGAATTGTCCGGAGTAGCTGGCTCCGGCTTTCGTGATGATCGTGTCGGCAAGTGTGGGCAGGGTGGCGAGCAGAAGAAGCAACAGAATTTTCTTCATGATATCTCCGAATCGAGGCCGATCATTATGCCAGACAGCATCACTTCCGTGCCTTGAATGCACTTGGGGCGAAATTTACACTTATAAAAGATGCATGTGCATGCGAATCACGGGGTGAGTGGCAGCACTGGGCGAGTGCTACGGATATCGCTCGCGCTCACAGCCGTTTACATTGTGGTGCTCGTAGTCGCCGGAATCAGGGCGCATTCTCTGGCGCTACTCTCCGAGGCCGGACACAACCTTTCAGATTTCCTTGCTCTGCTCTTATCTCTGGGCGCGGTCTACCTACAGGCGCGACCCCCGAGCGCAACGAAGACCTATGGGTACCATCGGGCTGGCGTCCTTGCGGCATTGGTGAACGCCGTATCGCTTGTGCTCGTCGCATTTTTTATCTTTTATGAGGCATTCAAGCGACTGCGAACGCCGGCAGATGTCCATGCGGGCGTGATGATCTGGGTCGCTGCAGCCGGCGTGGCGATGAACGCACTGATCGCATGGATGCTTTACCGGACCGGCAAAGACATTAATATTCGAAGCGCGCTGTTGCATGAAGTCGGCGACACGCTTTCGACGGCTGCCGTTATCGCTGGAGGCTGGGCCATCCTGGCGACTGGGCAGACTTGGATCGATTCCGCTTTATCGTTCGGAATCGGTGCTCTGATTCTCTGGTCGGCTTTCGGAATTGTGCGAGAGACGCTGAACATCCTCCTCGAAGGCACCCCTCGCGGAATCAAGCTGGAAGACGTTCAAGCTGCGATCTGCTCAATCTCCGGCGTAAACGATGTCCACGATCTGCATGTGTGGAGTATCGGCTCCGAGAGCCACGCCTTGTCATGCCACATTGCGATTGCCGACATCCCGATGTCGGCGAGCAACAAAATCCTTCTTGACGTGAAAGACAAGCTTCACGACCGGTTCCACATCGTCCACACAACCATTCAGTTCGAGCACGTGGAATGCGACGTGGCGCATGGATGCGTGATGCCGGTCGCAGAAGGCCACGGTCACGCGCACTAACCTTCAATCGCAAACCACTTCTGTCGATCAAAGATCTTTTTAGCTGTTTCCAGAGTGTCGGCATCTTGCGGAAGTTTGTCGTTTCGAATCCGAACAATGCGCGGAAAGCGCAGCGCATATCCCGACTCATGGCGGGTCGACACCATCATGTTGTTGAAAGCAACTTCCAGAACAACGCTCGGCTCGACGACCAGGCGCATCCCATGATCTTCCAAGGTGTGGGCTAAGAACCACTTCGTCATTTCAGCAATCTCTGCATCCGTCAGGCCCGAGTAGGCCTTGCCGATATTCACCAGTCGATCGCCATCCCAAACTGCGAACGTGTAATCACTGAGCACGCCAATGCGCTTGCCGTGTCCGTACTCGACGGCAGTGACAACGACATCCAGCGTGGCAAGTTCCTTCTTCATTTTGAGCCAGGATTTTCCTCGTCGGCCCGGCGTATAGAGAGAATTTGGGTCCTTGATCATCAGACCTTCATTCCCGCGAGCTTGGGCAGCCGTGAAGAGCGCTTCCAGTTCTTCCGCAGAATGCGCCGAGAAAACCGGCGCACGCACGACGGAAGCTCCCAGATGGTCGTCCTCTTCCCCAAACATCAGTCGTGACTGAGTTTCGCGGCGGAGAGCCATGGTAGGTTTGCGGTCTGCTAGCAACCGGTCAACCACCTTGCCACGCTCTCTCAATGGAACATTCAGCAAAAGCTCGTTGCCTGCATAGAGAACATCGAAAACCAGGTACGCCACCGGAATTTCGTGCAGCATCTTCTCCGAGACTTTCTTGCGTCCCAAGCGCTGCTGGAGAACCGAGAAAGGAAGCGCCCGCGCAGTTTCGCTACCGCCGGTGCCAGACATACTCCATGCAACAATTTCGCCGTCGAGAATCGCGGGCTCAGGAAGTCCAGCGAGTGCATCCGGAAGCTCAGGGAACGATGAGGTAATGTCGTCGCGTGTTCGAGAGAAGATGCGGACCTCTCCATTTGCAATGTGGGCTTGCGCGCGAATCCCGTCGTACTTGTCTTCGACGAGAGCGTCGGGGAAATAGCTGAGCGCGTCCTCGGCGGTCTCCGCAGGGCTGGCCAGCATGAAATCGATCGGATGAAACAATCGCATGCGAGCTTCCCCGAGCTGGTTCGTCGCGGCCAACTTGAGAGTTGCTCCGATGTCGCCGAGCAGCATGTTGGCGCGTTGCACTTCCGCCAATGGAAGCCCGTACCCTTTCGCAATCGCTTCCTCGACCAGGCTTTCTTTCAACCCGATCCGAAGGTCGCCCGTAATAATCTTCACGACGTACTTCGCATCGCGCGGGGTGGCCCGCGCAAGAAGCTCACGAACGATTGCGGATTTCGGTCCCGGCCCGCGGGCGGCGGCGATCTGTCGAAACGCCGTGTCGATGTCCGCCAGCTTGAGCTTCGGCTCGCGCTCAGGGAGAGCACCAGCTGCGACGTCGCCAAGGTCCCCGTGAGTCTTGTAAAGCGCATGGAGTTGGGCGTCCGTTTTGCCTGAAAGTTCAGCGATCACTTGCCACAGGAGGGAGCCGCCCATACCGAGCGTCGATTGCTCATGAGCGGGGAATGCGCGTCCGGAGAGAAACAGCGCTGCGCGAGCCGCGTCCTCTTCCGGGAGCGACTTCAGGTACTCAGCGACGATCGCGGTTTTCTCAAGTTTCTTGGTAGTGGCAGCGATCCGATCGGCAGTTTGGGAAAAAGACAGCACCATTACCAATTTACGATTTTCGCTTGGCGATTGCCCAACGACGTCCCAGAAATCGCTTCGGAATGGCAGATCACCAATCGCAAATCTCCAATCGAAAATCCTGGCTACTCACCGTTGTCGTAAGTAATAGCAACGCAAAGGGTTGCGATCATCCCACGCCGAGAGTGGGCGTTTTCTGTGGTACCCTAACGGTGAGACTTCCTTCCCCGAAGTGTCATCTAACAACCATGGATTTTCTGCGCAAGATGTGGCGTTTCCTGATGGCCGTGCAGCTCTTGCCGGCTCTCGAAAGTGGCGAGGAGACGCTCGTCGGCGGACAAGCTGTGCTCGAAGGCGTCATGATGCGTTCGCCCCACGCGTGGGCAATCGCGGTGCGAACACCGTCGGGTGCCGTGTCGACGCATAGCGAGCCGATCGATCGTCCGTCAGATCAGCACAAGTGGATGGCTTGGCCGATTGTTCGCGGCGTCGTGACCTTAGGCCACGCGATGTCGCTCGGATTTCGCGCTTTGAAATATTCCGCGAACGTGGCGCTGGGCGAGACGCCGATCAACGATCAAGGCAAGAAGCTGGAAATCAGCGGCTGGCTTGCCGCAGTCAACATCATCTTCTCTGTCGCGTTCTTCATTTTCATGTACAAGTTTCTGCCGCTTCTGGCCGCGACAGAATTGAAGAAAGTGAACCCGCTCTTCGGGGAGCAGATCATTTTCAACCTGGTGGACGGGATCATCCGCATCGCCCTGTTCCTGCTGTTCATCTGGGGCGTGTCGTTGATGAAGGACATTCACCGCGTTTACGAGTACCACGGCGCGGAACATAAAACGGTGTATGCATTCGAGAGTGGGGACACTCTGCAGACCGGCGCTGTGCAGAAATATTCGACGTATCATCCACGTTGCGGGACCAGCTTCCTGATGACGGTGATGATCATCTCAATCCTTTTCTATACCGTAGTTCCAGTAACGACTTTCTGGGCGCGATTCGGGATCCGCATTGCGCTGTTGCCAGTGATCGCTGGTGTGTCGTACGAGATCATCCGATACGCCGCAAAGCATCGTGGATCGCTTTTCGCTGTGATGACGGCGCCCGGCTTATGGCTGCAACGGATCACAACACAACCCCCGGATGATCGACAGGTGGAGTGCGCAATTACCGCATTGGACCGCGCCATGGAACTCGAGAAAGAGCGCGGCGGGGAGCTGGTGATTGCGTAGAAACATCAGGTCGTCCGTCGTCCGCGGTCCGTCTTCCGCAACTCATCATTAGCGGTCGTTCAACGCATCACAATTCCTGTGTGCATGGTTCCTTGTTGGCGTACTGCTTGCTCGATAGGGTCTCCAACGGGAGGCTTGCATGCCATCATCATCATTCCGCGATTTGCGAGTTTGGAAAGAAGCAATGGATTTGGCGACGCACACATATGAAGTTACTGGGGAATTTCCGAAGCATGAATTGTATGGATTGGCTCAGCAGATGCGACGTGCGGCGGTCTCAATTCCCGGCAACAAAGCCGAAGGCAAAGGTCGAAGAACAGATCGGGAACTCCGCCAATTTTTATTCAATGCCAGAGGATCACTGATGGAACTCGAAACTCAGTTGATCATTGCACAGGAACTGCAATACTTGTCGAGCGAGCGATTGGTAGCACTCCAACAAGAAGCGACAAATGTCGGACGCGCCTTGAGCCGACTCATCAAAGTTGTGGAAGCAGCAGGAAGGAGTTCGCGGATGGCGGACGACGGACAGCGGACAGCAAATGTTTGAGAGACTAGACCAAATCGAAGCGCGGTATGACGAACTGACGCAGGCGCTGGCGTCGCCAGAAATCATTGGCGATTCGGCGAAATACCAGAAGACCGCCAAGGCCCATGCCGAGCTGTCAGAGATGGTCGAAAAGTATCGCGAATACAAAGATTTGAAAAAAGGGATTGCGGAGAGTCGTGCTCTCCTGGCCGACGAAAAAGATCCCGAGATGCGGACCTATGCCGAAGAAGAACTCGCCTCGCTCGAAGGCCGCGTCGGCAAAGTCGAAGAAGAACTGAAGGTCCTGTTGCTGCCCAAAGATCCGAACGATGAGAAAGACGTGATTCTGGAAATACGTGCGGGCACCGGTGGAGACGAGGCCACTCTGTTTGCCGATGAGATGTTCCGCATGTACTCCCGCTACGCCGAGATGCAAGGATGGAAAGTGGAAGTGCTTTCGACCTCGGAATCCTCCGTCGGCGGTTTGAAGGAAGTGATCGCCATCATCGAAGGCAACAAGGTCTATTCGCAGCTGAAGTATGAAAGCGGCGTGCATCGTGTGCAGCGGGTTCCTCAAACCGAGCAGCAAGGGCGCGTGCATACTTCCGCGGTGACCGTGGCAGTGCTGCCCGAGGCCGAGGATGTCGACGTAAAGATCGAAGCGAAAGACCTGAGGATCGACACGTTCTGTTCGTCCGGCCCCGGTGGTCAATCGGTAAATACGACATACTCAGCCGTGCGCATCACGCACATTCCGACGAACACCGTGGTGAGCTGCCAGGATGAGAAATCGCAGATCAAGAACCGGGAGAAAGCAATGCGGGTGCTGCGGTCGCGATTGTATGAAGTCGAGATGCAGAAGCAACAGGATGCTCTCGCGAAAGAACGTAAGGCGATGGTCGGATCGGGGGATCGCAGCGAAAAGATCCGGACCTACAACTTTCCGCAGAACCGCGTGACGGACCACCGCATTGGACTGACAATCCATCAGTTGACCGAAGTGATGGATGGAAAGCTGCAGCCGATTGTTTCAGCGTTGGTCACTCACTATCGAACTGAAGGATTGAAAGGCGATGCGGCAAGTGCAGATTAAAGGCCGCTGTTTGTCGTCGATCGTCCCAACATTTTTTCTTGGGCAATTCGTCTCCGCTTTTTCCGCGAAATCGCCTGTGTCAGTTCCCAACCTCCGTGATGAAATGAGCCTGTGCAACTCAGGGCCACACTAACTTCCGCAATCGAGCGGCTTACGGCCGAGCACGTCCCCTCTCCGCGTTTAAATTCCGAACTGTTGCTGATGTTCACGCTTTCTTGTGATCGCGCCTACCTGTATGCGCATTCGGAGCGCGAACTTACCGCAGAGGAAGCAGCCCGATACGAAGAGGCACTTTCTCATCGCATTCGCGGCGTGCCGGCGCAGTACATCACTGGACACCAGGAATTCTGGGGACTCGATCTCATCGTAGGCCCCACGGTGCTGATACCGCGGCCCGAAACAGAGCATGTCATCGAAACGGTGCTTCGGCTGGCAAAAGAAAAGCCGCTTAGCTCCTCTCTCCCAAACTTAAAGATTGTCGACGTAGGCACAGGTTCAGGTGCCATAGCACTAGCGCTCGCCAAGGAACTTCCCAGCGCTGAAATCCACGCCACCGATATTTCACCAGCTGCGCTTGAGATCGCGGAAGCAAACGCCGCCCGGCTCCAAATGGAGTCCCGTATTAAATTCCACGACGGAGATCTGCTCGCGGCACTCCCAAATGGCGAATTCGATTTCGTGGTATCGAATCCTCCCTACGTAGGCAAGTTGGAAGAAGATCAGGTGCAGCTTGACGTGCGCAAGTTCGAACCACGCGATGCCGTATTTGCGGGGGAGACTGGGCTGGAGATCATCGAACGACTCGTCCCAGCCGCGGAGAAGACTCTCAAAGCCGGAGGTTGGCTGGTAATGGAGATTTCCGGGACGATAGCCGCGCGGGTACGGGATCAACTCGTTGGCTGGACCGAGGTCGAGATCATCCGGGATTTGCAGGGCATTGAGCGTGTCGTGCAAGCGAGAAAACCGGAAGGCAATCACCCGAAGATGCGATCTGCGACACGCAAGCAGTGCTCAAATCCCTTATCCCTTGCGGGTTTCAGGGGAGTATGCGGTACAATGCTCTGCTTTCTTTCCCCCTATCCCACCCTGAGTTCTGCTGGAGGTTTTACTCATGTCTGATTCTTCCGGTTTCAGGCTTCGCATCATTGCACTGTTGTTATTAGTAAATCTTTCGATCGCTGCCTTTGCAGCGAAAAATGAGCAAGTCGTCATCATGTCAAACGGCTCGCGCCAGGAATTGAAGGCCAAGGTTCTGGCGGCGGGCGGCACCATACGGCACGAATTTCAAAACGCAACCGCTATCTCCGCAACAATTCCAACCAGCTCGATGCTCTCGTTGCTTAGCACCCCGGGAATCAAGATTAAAAAGGTTGTGAACGTCTACCAGCCAAAGCCGCGGGACCCGAAGGGGATCTCAAACGGCATACTCAAATTCAAACCGAATAACCGAATCAAGTTTGATGCGGCGACTCTTTCCAAGACGATCAAGTCGCTTCCAGCGGATTACAGTTTCAACAACGACCTGATCAATGCAACCTCTGTTCAGGCGGGCGGCAATCTGGGCAAAGGCGTCGTAGTCGCTGTGATCGACAGCGGCACCGCGAATAACGGCGATGTCGTTCCAGCGCTCGATGGCACGGTCATTGGCGGAGAATCGTTTGTTGAGGATGATCCGGTGCCATCACCGACGAGCACCCTGAATGGCGAGCACGGAACATGGGTCGGCACCATGATCGCCGGCCATGCGGGTTTCATCTTCTCGAACGATTCCTGCCTCGTGCAATCTCTCCAGTTGAACGCGCCCGACTCCGTTCTGGACGGAACGCCTTTTGGTTTTCCAGGCGATTCCATTATTCCGATCGTTGGCGTTGCACCCGCGGCGAACATTTACGCGTTGAAAGTGTTCTCTTCTCTTGGGGGAGGGTCCGCTAGCGATGTGATCCTGGCCGCCATGGATCGCGCCATCACTCTCAAAAAGAACTTCCTAGCGGGCATGTCGACCGACCCAGTATCCGGTACGGGAACGGAAGACGATCCATTCGTTTACAACGCACTGAACATCCAGGTTGTGAACATGAGTCTGGGTGGGCCGACGACTGCGGCCGGTCGCGAACTGGAAGACCTGCTGAGCCGCGAGATGATCAAAGTCGGAATCACGCTCGTGACTTCCTCCGGCAATGCGGGCCCGGCATCGCTCACCACCGGTACTCCTGCGACCGGAGTGGCGGCGCTGTCGACCGCCGCGTCGATCACCCCTCAGCATGACCGTATTTTCTGGGATGTTGCTTCCTCGAACGACTGCGCTGTGGGATTAGGCCTGCTCGCCCATCCGACAAATGGTTTGCAGACTGCATCCTTCAGCTCCCGCGGACCAAGCGCCGACGGAAGAGTCGATGTAAGCGTGATCTCGGCCGGCTTCTGGAATTTTGTCGAAGGCCCAGACGGTGGTTTGGCCCTGGTTGCCGGAACCTCGTTTTCCTCTCCTACGGCGGCCGGTGCAGCTGCACTTCTTCAGGCAGGAGTGCCGGATGCGACTGCGGCCCAAGTTCGCAATGCGATCGTGAAGGGCGCGAACTTCTCCAAGATGGGCGACGGCTCAACCCAGTTCGATCAAGGTCGCGGGTACCTTGATGTCGCGAACTCGTTGAGCATGCTGAAAGCCGGTACTGCTGGCTCGTCAATCCCCAACTTGTCAACCTACTCGAATGATGTTGCCATCAACCTCGGCAAACTTGGAATCAGCACAACCAAGCTCACAGCCGGTTCGACTCTGAAGTTTTCTACCGGACTGCTGAAGCCCGGCCAACGAAAAGAATTCATCGTCAAGGTAGGGCGGGAGATCGGCAGCGTGACTGTGAGCGTCGACGCGGTTACGCCCAAGCTTCCCCCGGACATGCAGAACGTTATCTTCGGCGATGACGTTTTCATGGCTGTCCACCAGGCGAAGACGTCCGCTTTCGGCGAAGGCGATTACGTTTTTGAAAACTATGTGACGGGCCCGACGCAATTCAGCGTCAGCAATCCCGAACCCGGTTACATGCGCATCGCGATTCTTGGCGATTCGACGAACGCAGGCCGAGTCAGCTCCGATATCACTGTCACTGCGAAAGCACAGAAGACAGCGGCTCTGAGCAAGTTCGCCACGATCTCCGAGGGCCAGTTGGCACAAATTCCATACAAGGTGCCATCCGGTTTGAAGTCAATCACCTTCGAGCTCACGTGGAATCACGACTGGAGCTATTACCCGACGAACGATCTGGACCTGATCGTCGTGGATCCAGACGGCAACCTGATCTTCGACGGCGCCACCCTGAATGGACGCGAGATGGCGACTATCACCAAACCGAAAGCCGGAAACTGGATCATCCTGGTCGATGGCTTCAACATTTGGGGCACGCTGGCGAACAACGGAACCCAATCCGGTCAGCAGACCGATAACTATCGGGTGAGGGTCACTCAACAATAAAGGTCTGGCAGGCATTCGAATCCCCGAGGCCAAAGCTTCGGGGATTTTTTTGTGATCGATGCGCGGTTCGGCGGATCAGGAATGCTTGGAGGCGGGTGCGGCTTGGATCTCTTCCACGTCCACGCAGTTGAGCGGATACTGCCCCGTGTAGCAGGCAAGGCAATAGTGATTCCGCTCTCCATCGGCTGCTGCTCTCTGAAGACCCTCAATCGAGAGATAGGACAAAGAATCCGCGCCAATGAACTCACGGATCTCCTCGACCGACTTGTTCGCCGCAATGAGCTGGCTTTTCGATGGCGTATCTACCCCGTAAAAACAAGGCGAAATCGTTGGCGGACACGAGATGCGCATGTGCACTTCCTTCGCACCAGCGTTACGCACCATCCTGACAATCTTGCGGCTTGTTGTGCCGCGAACGATGGAGTCATCAATCAAAACGACTCGCTTGCCTTCGAGCAGATTGCGAACAGGATTAAGCTTCAGTTTCACGCCGAAGTCGCGCACTGATTGGTTCGGCTCAATAAATGTGCGGCCGATGTAATGGTTGCGGATCAGTCCGAGACGGAACGGTATGCCGAGTTCCGCTGCGTAGCCCATGGCCGCAGTGTTGCCGGAGTCGGGCACAGGAACAACAATATCGGCATCGGCCGGAGCTTCGCGGGCAAGCTGACGTCCCATCATTTCCCGGCTGAGATCAACAGGACGGCCAAAGACAATGCTATCCGGACGTGAAAAATACACGTGCTCGAAGATGCAACTCGATTGGAACGGCGACGGCGAATAGAAACGCGAAGTGATTCCCTCAGGCCCGACGATAACAAGCTCCCCAGGCTTCACATCACGCTCGTAAATTGCGCCAATCAAGTCGAAGGCGCAGGTTTCAGACGCGAAAACGATCGTATCCTGCTTCTCGCCTGGCTGCGCCGGGATGCGCCCCATAGCCAATGGACGAAACCCGCGCGGATCTCGAGCCGCGAAAATGCGGTCCGGGCTGATCATCACGAGTGAAAAAGCCCCCTCGACACGTCGAAGCGCATCCGCCATTGCCTCGGGTAAGGTGTGCTCGCGTGACAGGGCGATCAGGTGAAGAATGACTTCGGTGTCGCTGTTCGTCTGAAAAATCGAGCCTTGGCCTTCGAGCCGGCTGCGCAACTCCAATGCATTTACGAGATTTCCATTGTGCGCGACCGCAATCATCCCTTTATTCGATTGCACAAAGATCGGCTGCGCGTTGAGTAAGGCGGAATCGCCAGCGGTGGAATAACGCGTATGCCCGATCGCGAGCTGGCCGCGAAGTTTACTGAGGACGTCCTCCGTAAAAATGTCCGCAACAAGGCCCATGGCCTTATGCGGATGCAGGCTCATGCCATCAGACGTGACGATCCCGGCAGACTCCTGTCCACGATGCTGGAGAGCGTGCAGACCAAGGTAAGCAAGCTTTTCGGCTTCAGGATGGGCGTAAATCGCAACCACGCCGCACTCGTCTCGAAATTTATCTGTAATTTGCATTTCGCAATTAGCCTTTAGGACTCGGTTCCCAGCTCTCAATACAGAATTAATCCGCGACGGCTGCAACAGGTTCCGTGCGCAGCGCATTCTCCAAAGCGCCTTCGTACACCTCGTTCAGTTCCGACAGCGTAGCAGACACTACAACCTCACCATCCAGCGAGATCTCAACGCGATCACCGCCAGTCGTGCCGATTTCATCCGCAAAAATGCCGTAATCTCCCGCCAGTGATTTGATTCGCGAGACCTTCGACGGGTCGCAGGAGACCACGATACGGCTGGCGTCCTCTCCGAAAAGCACGAATTCCGCAGGAAAATCCTGCCGGCTCAACCTAACCGTTTGCCCGATTCCGTTGGGAAAAGATTTTTCGGCCAAAGCCACCGCCAGCCCACCTTCGGAACAATCGTGGGCAGAATCCACCAGGCCTTCACGAATCAACTCAACAATGGCCTTCTGCAGCACGGCTTCCTTTTCAATTTCGAGCTCGGGCGGGTAACCCCAGACCGCGCCCAACACATCTTTCGCGTAATCCGAGGATCCGAACTCCGACTCCATATCGATAGCGTCGCCGGGCTCTGTACCGCGCAGAAGAACAATCGAGCGTCCTTCGGCCTGGAACGCTAGCTTGCCCGACTTGTGCACGTCTTCGAGCAGGCCCACGATTCCAACCACTGGCGTAGGATAAATTCCCTCGCCAAGCGTTTCGTTGTAGAAGCTGACATTGCCGCCGGTGATCGGGGTTTCCAGTTCTTCGCACGCCTTCGTCAGGCCATCTACCACCTGCGAGAACTGCCACATGATGTGCGGCTTCTCGGGATTCCCGAAGTTCAGACAGTTCGTCGCCCCGACCGGAGTCGCGCCCATACATGCGACGTTGCGAGCCGCTTCAGCGACAGCGTGCATGGCGCCCAGCCGCGGATCGAGATAGCACCAGCGCCCGTTGCCATCGAGAGCCATCGCCAATCCGCGCTGGCTGCCTTTGATTCGGATCACTCCGCCGTCCGCCGCACCCGGGCCAGCCACGGTGTTGGTTTGCACCATGTGATCGTATTGCTGCCAGACCCAACGCTTGCCACAAATGTTTGGACTCGCGAGCAAGCGCTTGAAGTTTTCAGTGAGGTCGCCAGATTCGGCCAGCTTGATGTGCGCAGGCATCTCGCGTTCCACCGGAGGCTCCCAGCGTTGCAGCGGCCGTTTGTAAACTGGTGCGTCGTCCGTGAGTGCGGCGTTCGGGATCTCGGCCACCAGTTCTCCCTGTTGCAGCACTCTCATCACGGGATCGCCGGTGACACGTCCGACCTCGGCGGCATCCAGTCCCCATTTCTCGAAGACTCGAAAGACCTCAGCTTCCCGTCCCTTTTCTGCAACCAGCAACATGCGCTCTTGCGATTCCGAGAGCATGATCTCGTAAGCTGACATGCTTGTTTCGCGCTGAGGAACGCGGTCCAGTTCGATTTCAAGTCCGACACCACCGCGCGCTCCCATCTCGCAAGTTGAGCAGGTAAGCCCAGCGGCGCCCATGTCCTGGATGCCAACGATGGCCCCGGTTTGCATCGCTTCAAGGCAAGCCTCAAGAAGAAGCTTCTCCATGAAAGGATCGCCCACCTGCACGTTCGGACGCTTGGCTTCCGAAGCTTCGCTGAACTCCTCGCTCGCCATCGTCGCGCCATGGATGCCGTCGCGGCCCGTTTTCGACCCCACATAGATGACCGGGTTTCCTTCGCCCGCGGCCTTCGCATAGAAGATCTGATCGCGGCGCACGAGTCCGAGAGCAAACGCATTCACCAGCGGATTGCCGGAGTAACAAGCTTCAAACTTGGTTTCTCCGCCAAGATTCGGCACGCCGAAGCAGTTTCCGTAAGATGCCACACCGCTGATCACGCCTTCCATGACGGAGTGGTTCTTGTGCAGCTCAGCCGTAGTTGCCGTCTTGTCTTGTTCGATTGGTCCGAAGCGAAGCGAATCCATCACAGCGACTGGTCGCGCGCCCATCGTGAAGATGTCGCGCAATATGCCGCCAACGCCAGTCGCCGCACCCTGGAACGGTTCAATGAACGAAGGATGATTATGGGATTCAATTTTGAACGCGCAGGCCCATCCATCTCCAATATCGATGATGCCAGCGTTTTCCCCGGGCCCCTGCACAACCAGCTTGCTTCGGGTGGGCAATCGCTTCAGGTGGACGCGCGACGATTTGTAGGAGCAGTGCTCGCTCCACATCACGCTGAAAATGCCCAGCTCGGTCAGCGTGGGCTCGCGGCCGCCCAGCAGTTGTTTAATTTTCTCGTATTCTTCGGGCGTGAGGCCGTGGTCGCGAATCACTTCCGGGGTAATGGAGGAACCGGTCGAGACAGTCATGACAGGGAACTTCTATTGTCGCATTTCGGGAGCGGTTTCGGTACTCTCCGTCTAAAGCGAAAAAATCCTGCACTCCGTCGTAATGCTTCTATTAATTCTTCTCCAACAACGACGCGAGCCTGCCTAGCAAAATCAGCGCCGAGCAACAGAAGAGTCCCTTGGCCAAGAAGTAAGTCGCAAATCCACCTTCCAGCAATCCCTTGGGTTTGAATCCATTGTCGTTCATCCCCGCCCAGAGGCACAGCAACAGTACCAGCACTGCAATAACTGGATTCACGAATCGCAAGTAAATCTTCATTCGAGTGGCTCCATGACGCGCAACTTTCTGCCTGGATCGTACTCGGGAACCAAAAGGGCCCGCAGTGACATGGGGCACTTGTTACCAGTATCCTTCCCCGATCAGGAGGATGGCCACTGGCTGACAACAACAACTCGTCATTTTGGCGAGATGGAATGGCCATTGTTGCTGTTCTGGCCGTCCTGAAGTTCCTGTTTCACCTCTATTTCAACAACCGCTACGGTGATTTTCGCGACGAGTTCGATTACATCATCTGCGGCAATCACCTGGCGTGGGGATACGTCGATCAGCCGCCCCTGATTCCGTTCTTGACCAGAATTTGCCTGGCTATCTTCGGGGATTCTCTACGAAGTGTCCGCCTGATTCCAGCGATTGCCGCTTCGATGATGTTGGTACAAACTGCCGCCATCACCCGACAGTTGGGAGGCAAAGCATGCGCACTCATTCTCAGCGCCCTCGCTGTCATTGTGGCCCCGCAATTCTTATCGAACGGAAGCTTGCTAACCACGAACTGCCTCGAACCTCTCCTCTGGACGGGTTGCGCCTATTACGCGATCCTCGCAACCAAGAGGGATGACCCGCGCTACTGGGTGTGGTTTGGCGTGTGCGCCGGACTCGGCCTGATGGAGAAATACTCGATCGCTGTGTTTGGCTTCGGAGTTGTCGTTGGACTGCTTCTCACTCCACAACGCAAGGCACTCGCGAGCAAATGGATCTGGATTGGAGGAGTTGGCGCGTTTCTCATTTTTCTGCCGAATCTCTTATGGAACATCGCGAACCACTGGCCGTTCGCTCAATTGATGCACAACATCAAAATGGACGGTCGAGACGTGGTGCTCTCACCATGGCAGTACTTCGCGCAGCAGACCCTGCTCACAAATCCCTTCGCAGCCTGGATCTGGATTACCGGGCTGGTCGCGTTGCTGTCCGCACAACGTTTTCGGCCATATCGATTTCTCGGAATTGCATATCTCGTCAGCTTCACGGTATTCGTCGCCCTCCACGGTAAGAATTACTATCTCTCGCCGATTTACCCGGTCTTGATTGCGGCAGGAGCAGTCGTCGTGGATGATGTCATCTCGGGCAAACTTTCATGGCTCAAGCCGGTGATCACGGTAGTGCTCATAGCAGGTGGCGCAGTTCTGGCGCCCATCGTGATTCCGGTGTTTTCTCCTGACAAATTTATCGCTTACATGTCGAAGTTGCCGATCAAAGCGCCGCGCAGCGAACACGCTCACGAACGCGCAATCATGCCGCAACATTATGCCGATCAATTCGGCTGGGATGAGATCGTCGCCAAAACGGCCGAAGTTTGGAACAGCATTCCTGAGAGCGAGCGATCTCAATGCGGCATCTTCGCTCAGGATTACGGACAAGCCGGCGCGATCGATTTCCTCGGCCGCAAGTACGGCCTGCCGCCCGCTCTCAGCGGACATCAATCCTGGTGGCTCTGGGGGCCTCGCGGATACACCGGGAGCTGTCTTGTCGTGCTCGACGACGACCGAGACACACTCGAAAGAAAGTTCTCGAACGTACAATATGCTGGAGAGTCGCGCGACAATCCTTACGCGCTCGAACGGCGCATCCCATTCTTTATCGTTCGTGGTCCGAAGTTCGGTTCACTGCAGGAAGTTTGGCCGCGATTGAAGAAATGGCGATAGCACATTGGGCTTTTCGTTGAGATCTGAATGAAATCCGTCATCATCGGCACTGCCGGACACATCGACCACGGTAAAACCGCGCTCGTGAAAGCGCTTACAGGCATCGATGCCGACCGACTGCAGGAAGAAAAGCGGCGCGGAATTACCATCGATCTTGGATTCGCGCACCTCGAATTGCAGAGTCCAGGCGGAGAGATCGTGCGACTTGGGTTCGTTGATGTTCCCGGCCATGAACGTTTCGTGCGCAACATGTTGGCCGGAGTCGGCGGAATCGATATGGTTTTGCTCGTTATCGCTGCCGATGAGGGAATCAAGCCGCAGACTCGGGAACACTTCGACATCTGCCAACTACTCGGGATACGTCGCGGAATCACTGTTCTGACAAAGGCGGATGCGGTCGACAAAGACACTCTGGAGGTCGTCCGCCTCGAAGTCGAAGAATTTCTGCGTGGTTCGTTCCTCGATAGTTCGCGCGCGCCGATTGTCGCCGTAAGTTCTCTAACTGGCGCAGGTCTGCCAGAACTCAAGGACGCAATTGCAAGAGTTGCAAGCGACGCAACCGCGAGAGAATCCGCTGCGCTTGTTAGGTTACCCATTGATCGCGTGTTCACGATGAAAGGTTTTGGAACTGTCGTGACCGGAACATTGATTTCTGGGACGATCCACAAAGAAGACGAAATGCAAGTGTTCCCGTCCGGCAGGCGTGTTCGTGTGCGCGGTGTTCAGGTGCATGGCTCGACGGCCGAGCAGGCGGTCGCTGGACAACGCACTGCTTTGAATCTTGCCGGCGTAACCGTCGAAGAGATATCGCGTGGCATGATGCTTGCCCAGCCGGACACGTTTCGGGACGCAAAGCGGCTGGATGTGAAGCTGTCGTTACTCTCGTCCGCCAGACCTGTCAAAAATCATTCCCGCGTGCACTTCCACGCGTACACGATGGAGACGATCGCCGAGGTCAAGCTAGACCTAGATGAGCAGATCAGACCCGGCCAATCTCAGTTTGCGCAACTTCGGTTATCGGCTCCGATTCTGCTTATGCCGGGAGACCGGTTTATTGTCCGGCAGTTTTCGCCGGTCGTGACAATCGGGGGCGGCTCTGTGCTGGACGCATTTCCGATGCGACGCACGATAGCGAAAAATGAATCTCTCGAAATCCTGGCCAGCGAAGACAAAGCCGAGATTTTCCGGCTGCGCGTCGCCAGACGCGGTCACGATGGGATCTCGTTCCGCCAACTCATCGAGGAGACTGGATGGACTAGAAAAGCGGTCGATGCTCAATTGCAAGAAGCAAGGACGAATGGCAGTGTGCTGCGCATCGGCGACCGGCTGATCGATGCGAACGCGATGTCAGCATTGATGAAAGACATCGTTGAAGCCGTATCCGAATTCCATAATCGCAACCGCCTGGTAACGGGCATTTCGAAGGAAGAATTAAGAGAGACGCTCGGGACTTCGCCGGAAATGTTTTCCGCCGCATTGAATCAGCTTTTGAGCGAGAGAAAGCTGGATGTCACCGGTGAGATCGTTCATCGGCCCGGCCAAGGCGTCGTGATGAAGGACGAAGAACTTGAGTCAAAGAAAATTATCGAGGCTGCCTTCGCCTCAGCCGGACTCAAAGTGCCATTTCTGAAAGATGTTCTCGCAGGCCTCAAAGTCGATAAAACGCGAGCACAAAAAATCGTGACCCTGATGTTGCGCGACAAGGTCCTTCTCAAAATTTCCGAAGACCTTGTTTTTCACCGGGACTCGCTGGACTCTCTCAAGAAGCAGGTTTCGGCTCTCAAAAAGTCCAAGCCCAAAATCGATGTAGCGCAGTTTAAAGATCTGACCGGTGTCAGCCGAAAATACGCGATCCCGCTGCTCGAATATCTCGACCGCGAACGCGTCACACGAAGAGTCGGCGACGCACGCGAAATTCTCTGAGTCCTCTGAATAGGCCCGATCGGCTACTGAACGCTGACAGTCACAGTCTTTTGCGTGCGCCCGAAGGCGTTCGTGCTGTAGAGCGTATACGTGGTACTCGCGCTGGGTGCGACTGACACGCTCGTTCCGCGCACCGGACCAATTGGGGTGATGATCGAGTAGGACGCGCCACTCACACTCCAACTCAGCGTCACGGATTGCCCAGCGCTGATCGCTGTCGAGGATGCGCTAAAGCTCGTGATCGATGGCGCCGATCCCGCCGGAACGTTCGCTGCTGTGTAAATGGGATTCATCTGCACGACTTCAAAATCCGAAGCTTTGAGATTCCCTAAAATATGAAGATCATCATTATTCCAGCGATCGTCAGGCGCACCACTGATGTACATCGAGCTCCCGTTGTCCGCCATGATCAATCCATATTTCTTCATTGCCGCGAGGATCACCTGGTTCGCGGCAGAAAATCCCGATGTGTTGTAGCTCGCTTTCAAGCGGATGCGCATGCCCATCGGTGCGGCGTTCGGGTCTGTCGAGTTCGCCGCCCAATGTGAAGCTGGCGGAATAAAAGCCGCGCGGCTACGTTGCAATGTAAAGCGAATCGCGTGCTTGATTTCACCCGCAGCCACTTCGTCATAACGAACAAGCCCCGGGAAAATGGGAAGTCCCGCCGCGTCCGCTGACGTCCACGTGTACGGGCGCTGTTCATTGTTCAGCAAGTCCCACACACTCGCTTGGTCGGCGTTCCAGCCAACCGTCGCAGGATAGGCGTTAAATAATTCGTACAACCAGCACTTACTCTTATCGAGCACAAGAACGTGACGGTCGCCAGAGGGATTCGGGTCGCCTTCGATAGGCGCAGTGGCCGGAACGGGCATGGGCCCCAGATCGCTCTCATCCCCATACGCAGTGAAATTAATAGGAACAAACTTCTGATTCGCATCGACGACCAGGTAGGGAATACCGATCTTTCCGCCGTTGTATAGCCCGGCTCCAAAGTCCGCGTGGACCGCCGTGCCACTCCCAATAAAGTTAATGATCGATGCAGAACTTGCGTCCACCGGAGCAGCAGAGATGTCTTTGTTCCAAAGGCTGTCGGCAGGGAACGGAAGGAACCCACCAAGGCTCGCGCCCACTCCAGTCGACATCGCGTTGCAGGCGCTTGGTTGAGATCCCCCACCGCCCGTGCCGCCCCCACCACCGGTCCCACCTCCACCAGAACCGCCGGCTCCGCCCGGATCGGCAGATCCCCCGCCACAAGCGTTGAATATCAGAGCGATCGAGAGTAGAACTGCACACCGGCAAAGTGCCTTCATGCCATTATTTTCGAGCGCCAGGAATGCTCGCCACAAATGGCTGAAGGACAGGTCCATAAGGACATTGGGATTCCGATGAAAAGCCCAATGCTGATCGAATTAGGCCGTTTCATCACAGGCTTACTGACGGAAATTGACGATCAAACGCACGAAAACCTAGAATCGAACAGATCCTCCCCAGTTTCGGAGTCCAATGCCACTTTACGAATATGAGTGCAAGAAGTGCGGTCATCGTTTTGAGCGAATCCAGAAGTTTTCCGATCCGCACGTAAAAAAATGTCCAGACTGCGGAGGCGCCGTCGAGCAGGTGATTTCCGCCCCTGCCGTGCAGTTCAAAGGAGCTGGTTGGTACGTCACTGATTACGCCAAAAAAGGCTCCGGGAGCGCTTCATCCTCCTCAGATGGTGATTCCGGCGGCAAGTCTGATTCGAAATCCGACGTGAAAGCGGAATCGAAAAAAGAAGACAAGCCCAAGACGGAGAAGAAAGCCAAGAAAGATTAAGCGCCTCTCCTAACCCGGCCTTCTCCCAAGTAAATAGTCCAACTTCAATGTCTTACCGGGGTTGAATCTTTCCGACATGTCGCCACATCCAAATAGTCGTTATAACGATTAATTGGAGGCAGGCGATGATTCA